>OBZD01000062.1_pt1 | contig 132482 bp, 132 predicted proteins | sample 1501551 | NCBI WGS metagenome assembly OBZD01 (sample SAMEA2580221, study PRJEB22360) | human gut metagenome | biome: human gut; feature: human-associated habitat; material: faeces | place: Denmark | collected 2008/2010 | reverse complement strand
CCCTCGGGAGAGCCCACAACTTCGGAGCGCAGCGGAGAAGTTATAGTGGGCTATATCTGGGCAAGCCCAGTCACTAACGCCACGTCAACGGAGTACCGCTGAAATCCTGCGCTGTGCGCCCGTCAATACACCCTGCCCATGTCGGGGCCATTCACGCCGCCAATCGTGCCGTCCTGCGCTTCTTTCGGGCTTTCTACAGGCTTATTGCCATGCTGCCCGTTGCCGTTGTCCACGGCATTTGAACTGTCGGCTTTTTCCTCCGCATCCTCTCTGTCCTCCGAACTGTAGGAAACCACAGGCGAACATAGGGAAGAAGAAAGGGCGGCTGCTCCGCCTGCCGTGCTGTCCGCATCCAGCCTTGGGCATTGGCAACCGTCCGGCACGGTACACGGCTTATCCTCCAACGGTGTATCATTAGAGTATGGTGTCCGTACCCCGCCTGCCTGTCCTTTGGAAACTGCCGCAGGCTTGACATAATGGGGGTTGGTCAGCAGGACACCATCCACATACCACCCCGTCAGGAAATGCAGTGTGTGTATGGAAGTACGGTTGTTGGTCCGGGTGGTCAGCATACCGAGCCTGTTGAAGCTGTCGATGAGCTTTCCGATGGTCTTTCGGTTGCAGCCCATGTACTCCGCCAGTTCCACATCGGAAGCTGCCGCCTGTCCCACCTCCAACTCTATCTCAACACCCTTGATACGGATGGCGGTCTTTGTCCGCACGGCTACGGTCATCAGCCTGTGCAGGCACTTCTGCCTGTCGATGGCGGCTCTGCCGTCCAAAAGGAAATCCCACTGCCCGGCGGAAAGGATGGTGCAGTAATGTATGGTCTGTTCGTTCTTGCACATAGTCTATGATGTTTATAGGTGTTACACTGGTCAGCTACCTGCTCATGCCATACCCGTGTTCCGGCATGTGGTATTCCCTGTCCGCTGCGATGCGGTTCAGCACATCCTGCAAGCGGTCGAGCTGGTCATGGTCAAGCACACGGATGGCATTGATGGTTATCTTCTGCGTGGCAATCCTGCGGTGGGCGATGTTGCTCTCGCTCATAGTTCCGTCACCGTCCGCATGGACGGAACGGAGGTAGGCATTGACCGCATCCGTCTGTTCCTTTGAGGGGTACGGTGCTGCCCACCTGTCCTGAATGTAGCCGACCATTTTGCCGACCGCATCCGCCAAGAGCGGGTCATGCCGTGCGATGGCGGCTGTCAAATCTTCTGTCTTCATAAGGCTTCTTGTTTGTTGTCCGTCCGTAAAGAGCCCGGCTTGCGTTTCTTGCCGCTGCGCAACGCTTCGAGCCGTCTGTTGAAATCCTCCTCGCTGCCCGTGCCCGATGTTCCGCCCTGTTCAATCCACTGCATGACTTCATCCTCGAAGAAGTAGAGCTTGTTGCCACGCTTGCGGTACGGTATGCGCTTTTCGGAAGTCATGGCATAGATGGTGGAAGCCGATTTGCCGAGCAGGGCGGCGACATCTTCAAGGGAAAGCAGGCTGCGCTTGCCCGTGTCTTTCCCTGCTGCCTTGCCCAGTACCTCGTCCACCTTTCCGGCAAGCTGTTCCACCCGTTCTATCAGGGTGGAAACAGCCTGCGGCAGTTGTTCAAATGTGATGTTACCCATATTCAGTCTTTTACTTTGGTTGTCCTGTTCCGGTTATTTGAGTGTTATCTGTTCCGAAGCCTTGCGCTTCAGGTCGTTCACCACATCCGCATAGACCTGTGTTGTCGCCACAGTGCTGTGCGTAAGCATTTTTGATATGGTGTAAAGGTCTGTCCCTGCGGCGAGTTGCAGGGTTGCGTAGGTATGCCGGAAGCAATGAAAGGTTATGTGCTTCGTAATCCCGGCAGACCTAATCCAGTCCTTGAGATACAAGGGGAGCAGGGCTTGTGTCATTCCCTTGAACACCTGCCCCGTGGAACGCTCGCCACAAAGTGCGAGGGCTTCATCGGACAGCGGCAAGACGGCTTCCGTCCTTGTCTTTTTGGTGACGATGTGCATACACCAACCGCCGTCCGCACCCCTGATGATGTTCTCCCACTGCAGGCGTATGATGTCGCTGATGCGCAGTCCCGTAAGGCAGGAGAAAAGAGCCGCCGACTTTACAACAGGCTTCTCGCATGGCGTGTTGGCAAGCATCTTCACTTCCTCCAGTGTCAGGAACTCACGGCGTGTATTGGCTTCCTTGGCGTGTTTCAGCCGTGTGGCGATATTGTCCTTGATGCGCCTTTCCTCGTATGCCTGCCGCAGTACGCATTTCAGCTTGTTCAGGTTGTTGTTGGCTGTGGACGCCATCATCTTGGTGCGGTTGTGCGTGGTGAGCGACAGCATGTAGGTAAGGAAGCCTTGGCAGTATTCCACCGTCAGGTCGTCAAAGGTGCAGCTACCGCCGCAATACTTCTCGAAATGTTTGTAGGCAACATTCCAGTTCCTGAAATTGTCATCATCCGCCATTTTGGAGCGGAAATACTCCAAGAAGCTCTCCTTGCCCCTGTTACGGTCGAGGAAACCGAACTCTTCGTTGATGATGGCTTCCGTCCGCTTGCACTTGATTAGCTCCGCATTGCGCAGCATGGTCTTGTTGAACTCTGCTTCAAACTTCTCTGTCGGGTTGGCATAGATATAAATGCCGAGGTACTCCCTCCGTGTCAGCCTGCCCGTTTTCGGGTGCCGGACAGGTGGGTAGAAGTCCAGATAAAGCGATAACTGTCCGTTCTTGATGGGTCGTTTCCTGACCGTCACTTTCGTACAAATGTTCGTCATATAGCTAATGTATTTTGTATGTTTGAAAATATCTTATTCTTCCCGTTTGGCTTTCGTACTTGCGCTTTTCCGCTCGGCTTCCTTCCGTGCCGCATCCCAGTCGGCTTTCAGGTAGTACAGGCGGTTGCCGTGTATGCGCTTTGTCCGTACCCCGTGGGTGAGGGCGAACCTGCGCACCTGTGTTTTGCCCAGTCCGAACAGGCGCATGATGTCGAAGCACGAATACCAATGTTCCGAAAGGTTGTTGCCCAAGCGTTCCGCTTCCTCCGCCATAGCCTTGTCCACTTCCGCTTTCGGAAAGCACTTGGTGGCGTTGGCTTTGATGCAGGGTATCGAGTAGCGCATACGGAGGTTGTAGAAACGCCCGTAGGTGTAATTGAACTTTTGGCATATCTCCGCCATCGTGTAAAGGTCGCCTGCGACATTCTCCCTGTCCGTAAACGTGTCACGCACGGACTGCTTGTAGTTAGCCGCCGGAATGAGCCGCCGTTTTGCCGTGCTGCCCTTTGCTTTCTTCTTTCCATCCTGTCGTGTGAGGGCTGTTTCCTCTGTTGTCTGCATATCTTCTTTCATCTTCCCTTTTGTCTTTTTCCCCTGCTTGGCGAACACTGAAACGCTCCGCTTGCAGTAGGTTTTCTCTTTAATCATCAGGAAGAAATCCTCCTTGGTGATTAGCGTAATGTGGTATGTAATCCTGCAAGCCCGGAGCGTGCCGCTGTATATCAGGTTGTACACGGTACGGCTGCTCACTTGCAGTATGTCCGCCACCTCCCCAATGGTGAGGAACGGCTTGTCTGGCATGACCCGTCCGAAGTCGGGCTGACCTGTTAATTTGTGTTCATTTTGACGGTCCATCATCGAAGAAATTTATTTGCACACTGTTGAAAGCTGTTGCACGCTGCTGAAAGGAAATCGAACCGTGCGACCCCTCCGGCGAGGTACAACTGTGGTACAAATTTACTCCAATAAGGACTAAACGCCAATAGCCGGTTTCTTCGTTTGTTAAAACATATTAGCTGTAAATCAAGTATTTATAACAGTAGATTTTGCAATCGCTTGCCGTCGTTTTGTCCTGTTTTTCTCCATGTGGAACGACTTGCCGCTTCCGCTTGGCCCCAGACAAAAGAAGTTGGAGTTGTCTGTCAGCTTATTGCGCCCTTCCTTGCCAGTAATGTCGATGGCCACGGGCACGCCTTGCCGGTCTGTGTAGTATATCTTCAGCGGGGTGTCCTCGCTGTGCTGGATGCGTTCCTTGTACATCAGGCAGGCGGCTGCATCGCCGAGGGTGAGGAAGCGGTCGTAGTCCGGACTCATGCCGTAACAGTTGCCGGGAAACGAAGCCACGAACAGTTCCAGCTGGTTGTACGCCCGCTTGCTGATGTGGATGCCGAGCCTGCCGAAGCTGTTCTCCAAGTAGTTGGTGGGCTTCTGCAGGTCGGTGCCTTTGTCGCAGCACACCATGAGGTTGTAATGCATATAGACAAGCTGCTTGCTTTCCCTTGCCACCACGTCCTGCACCCGCTTGATGTCATCCACGGCCATCAGGTTCGAGGGGTTGGGGATGCTGGCATGGCGGTTCTTCTTCTTTTCCAGTGCGGCAAGCTCCTTTTTCTGGCCGGGCATGAAGATCATCTGGTTGTAAACCACCGTCCGTGCGTCGGGTATGCTGTCTATCATCGACACCAAGTCCACGGGCATCTCGGTGTTGTTTACCTCGATGTTGGTGAACGGGCGTACCAGCGAGGGCAATCCTGCGCTGTCCACATCGACGATAGAAAACACCTTGCATTTCCTGCCGCCCATCTCCACGCATTCCTCGCCTGCCTTGAAACTGTCCATCGCCACGGGCTTGCCCAAGAAGTCCATCGTGAAGTAATGGTCCACGTAGGCGTTTGCCTCTGCCTTGCCAAGAAACGAAGCTCGGATACCTGCGTCGCGCAACTGGTCTTTCACCTTGCGTATTTTCACCAGGAAGTCCTTCCACCGCTTGTCATCGTAGGAGAACAGGTTGCCTTTGCGGTTCTCCTGCGTCACGGTCAGGTAGGTGCGGTTGTCGGTGTACTGTCTGCCTTTGAAATAGCGGAAATAGGATTCGCTCAGGAACTCGTGTCTGCCGTTGCCTGTTTCCTCGAAGCCCTGCCTCGTGAAGATGTCCTGCTTGTGCATGGCATAGCCCTCGCCGAGTGTCTGGGCAAGGGCGGTGAATAAACGGGTATATTCATAGTAACTGTCGATGTCAGCGGAGAACTTCTGCACCGGATTTTCGATGCGCAGGATGGCGGAGTATTCCCCGGTCTTGGTGTAGAGAATGCCGATGCCGTCTACGTCCTCAATGGAGAAATAGATTTCCCGAAACATACGTTTGCGCTTGCAGCCCGTGCCGAATGCCCGGACGGAGATGGCCATGCCCGCCAAAAGTGCCGTGAATGTCAATAGTACGTATAGTGTCATGGGGTCTTCTTCATTTTAGAATAGGTAGAAAAGTCGTAGTTTCGCCTGGGTATACCGCTTAGATAACCTTCCGGTCACGATGCCGTGGGAGAAGTCCATCAGATAAAAGGTGTCCTTGTCACTTTCGGAGCAAGTGAGGTATTCGCCTTGCAAGGGGGGTATCAGGCCTTTCAGCGTGGAGGGCTTGGCACATTCCAGCAGGTAATAGAGCTTGGCCAATTCACCGAGTGAGGGCACATAACCGCCGGGATGCCGTGCCGTCTCTTGCAGCATGGTTCGCCTGCCCAAAGGAGAATTTCGCTTGGTTTGTCCATCGGCTTCCACCAGTCCTTGCGTGAGGGTTGCCCCATCAGTATAGCCCAAGGCGCAATCGCTCGAATAGGGCATTCCTGGCTTGTAGATGACCTTGTCATCCTCGCCGATGCCGGTGGTCGGATTGACAATGCCTTCTTTTCGTTTCCCGTCAATGGTCGGGAATCGCCTGCCGCTTGAAACGCCGTTTCCGGAGAATACGAACGATCCCGGACAATCAGATAAGGCAACCGCCTTACCGTGCTTGCCGTCCGTTTCCATGACCACGCCCATGGAAAGAGTGTCACGCTTCGCCTGTATCGTCCCGTCCCTTTGCAGGTAATGCCCCGTTTGCACGGAATCAACCGGCATCATCCGGAATTTATATGCCAGGCTACGCTCCGGCTCTACCCAACTGCTGTTGATGGCCACGCCCTCGTTGCCTTTGCGGATGGTGAGGTGCGTCATGCTTCCTGCCGTTAAGGGTGGCAACATGGTACGCAACACATGGTCTTTGCCGTTGATGCGGATAATGATAGTAACGGAGCAGGCGGTTTCGGTCGGAATCAGGTAAAGGTCATGCTTCCTGCCGTTGTTCAGCAGGCAGTCCGTACTTCCTGCTTGTAGGCTGCCGTTGGCTTTTTTATCGAGCCATCTGCCTGTGTAAGGCTGATAGCCACCTTCAGTATAGATGTCATCCCCGATGAGGGTGATGCCGTCCAACCGGTCACGCAGGTCATCGCCCTCACAGACGATGCGTAGCAATGCCATGGAACTTTGCAGCCTGAATGTCGGTTGGATGGTAGTCCCGATGATGCGGCTGGTTTCCACTCCATAAAGGTTTTCATCGAACGGGGCGATCAGGCGGAGAGTATCGTTTGTTCCTAGTCCTTTTCGGAAAGGATAGCAAACGCTGACGGTCGCCGTCGTGTCGGAAGTGAGTGCATGACGGTTTGCCGACACATACACGTCTCCCTTCCGGGTGAACATCGCTCCTGCTAATGCCTGCCTTTCTTCGGGTATGGTAGTGCTTACGTCCATATATACGCCAAGGTGGGGCCATGCAGGGGTTGTTGCCTCCATACCCTCAATGCAGACTTTAATTGGTTTGCGGGCTTTTTGCCACTCCATGCGTGTTTTCTCGCCCGATTCGATGGCGGCAACCGTGGGCTTGGGTTGCCTCTCTCCGCCGCAGGAGGCGAGCAGCAGCCCGATACATATCATTAGAAAGACTTGCATCCGTTCGTTGTTTTGTATGGTTATTTAATCATTTCCGTATTTGCTGTTTTTATGGAGTAATATCATATCCCGCATCAAGGCCGCTTTAATCTTGGCATGGGCGTTTACAGCCCTTTGGAGCGGGCATAGACAAACACACCTTTGTCGTTCTTCTTGCTGTGAAGCCCCTTGCGCTGTTTGAGCAGGATGAGTGCCGCGCCGCAGCCAAGTGCGGCCACCAAGACTATCAGCCCGACAAGGAAACCGGAGAGGCAGTAAGCCACGATGAAGCCGACAATGGCACCACCGATGGCCCCTGCCGCCCAGTAGATGTACCTTCCCTGAATCCCCATGAATTCAAGAGGCCGTTGCAGCCCCTTGAACATGGGGTATTCCAAAGGACGGGTGTCACCGTGCATTCCGGGCATGGCTTAGCTGGTGATGCCGAAGAACAACGGGAGTGCCTGTGCCGCAGCCACAAGGAAAATACAAGCTCCCACGATCATCATGATGGATTTCTTGACGTCCTGCTCCTCGTTGTTCATCTTGATGTACACGCTGATGGCTCCCACGATGGCCACGACACCGGCGATGGCGTAACACAGCTTCACCACGTAAGGCACGTACTTGGCGATTTCGGTCGTCACCGTGCCGAGGGCGGTGGTGCCCGCCGTATAGTCGCCGGCGGCGTTCTGGGCGAGTGCTGCTGTGGTGCCTGCTAGCAGCATGAGAGAGAGCATTTTCAATCTCCCGGAAGGGCAAAGTCCCTTCATCCACTTTCTGATTTTTCCTTTAATCATTCTTTTTACCTTAAAAATTAAACACTATGTGAATTGTCTCGTTTCTTCCTGTCATACCCGGTAGCCGAAGAACGACGGGAATACGATGGATGCGCCGATGATGAACAGGCAAGCACCGACTACCATCATTATCTCCCTCGTGATGCCTTCCTCCCTCGTATTCATTTTGATGTAGATTTGCAGGCTGGCATAGATGGCGACGATGGCGGCAATGGCGTAGAGCAGGTAGAGCACATACAGCATCATGGTCACCACGTAATCATGCATAAGAGCCAATGCGTCAGCACCCCAGCTATAATCCACGCCACCGCATTTGGCCGAGGCTGGCAAAGCCGTGCACACGCCAAACAACAAGCCTGTCCACCTGTGCATCTTACAACTCATTTCTTGTTATCTTCATGGGGGTTTTGAACAGGGTCTCCCGCCTGCCCTCCAACAATTCGTGGAGTTCGGGAGCGGTCACGCCGTTCTCGCTCGTTATCTCGGCTTCATACAGGGCCGACTGGATGCGGTCCGCTTTTTCTTCGGCTGCACTCCGTGGCTCTTCGGTTGGCTGCCCGGCAGCATCTTCTTCCTCACTTTCTATCGGGTCGGCCGACGTATCTCCTGAACTGCCCACATGGAAGCTGTCACCTGATTCGCTGACTTGCACGGATTCCTCTTCCTCCATGCCTTCCAAGTCAAACACCTCCTCGGTAGAGTTGGTGTGTTCTTTTTTGCCCTGCAAGTCCTTGGCAATGACCACCGCATAATAGATAGCGTAGGCTATTGTCAGCACAAAGGCAAATATCATAAATGGACTCATTGCTTTGTCTGGTTTATAGGTTTACAATCTCGTTTTGCCTGCAAAAGAATAATGGAAAAGCCGTCTTGTGAAACCTCTGACTGAAATACTGTGCTGTTTTAACTTGATTTTTCTTCGCGCGGAGAAATCATACTTTCAATCATACTTTGACAACCTTGCTAAAGACAGTTATACTTACTACGCCTGTTCAGTTATACTTGCCTGACCAACGAAGTAAATCTTCTATGGGCAACGAAGCGTATTAGCCGTCCACGGCTGTTGTTTTTCCTGTGCGAAGGTAAGGCGGTCGGGAAGCTGCAAGGCGCAGTTCCGGGAGGGCGGCCAGCTTCCTCCTTGCATTCGTTCCCTCCTTCCCGCCTTGGCTCTTGCACGTAAAAACAAGTCCCTTTGGACGGGTAAAAGCCCGACGGCAGGGAAGGAACAAGAAGTCTAACATTAAATTATCAAAACGATGAAACAGATTATTTGGTCAAACGACAGCTTTATGGACGACGAGGCACGGGAGTATTACCAAGACTGCCAGCGTGAATATTTGGAAGATGACGGTTACACGGTGAGCGATGAAGAATGGGGCGAGGAAGTGTGCAGGTGGCTCGATGACGAACGCATGAACCTCAATGTGCAGGTGGACGGCGTGATAATCGCCTTTGGCGACCTGGGTCTGTGGCGTGGCCGCAGGCAGGGATACCAGATTTTGGGCAGCAACGTTGCCGACATCTTGCACAGCTCTTACATAGACAGCGAATGGTACGGCGATTGTTACAACATCCGCGGGCGCATGACGCACCACGACGGCACCAACTATGCGCTTTACCGGGTGGCGAAAAGCCGGGAGGATGCTGAACGTATAGCCGAAAGGATTTACAACCTTGAAATTGACGAGAAAGGCTTCCGCAAGCTCACACGCTCACTCTATCCATACGTTGCCGATGTCTACGGTTGGATAGTCAGGTGGCGTAAACCGGCATAAGGACTGAAAACAAGGAAGGACAGCCGTTCCCCTATGTGATAGGGCGGTTGTCCTTCCTTGCGATAATTGGCAAGCCAAAGCTTGCTTATACCTTTTATTATTTGTCTAACCTGTTATAAGCAGCTTGCTGATAAACTACTCTACAACAAGAAGTGCTTCAAGTTTTGCCGCTTCGTCTTTCAATTTTTGGGGATTCTGTTTTGCCAACTTAGCAAGATTAACAAGTTTCCATTTAACAGACGGGTAATCTTTGAAGTATTCAAACTCATACCCATTCCATTTCGGTTCGCCAAGTTCGAAACTGACCAAAAATCTCTTGTCATCATCAGTCATCAACCGGTTGACTTCGGTTATCAGTTTAGTCCTTGTTCCCTCAAATTCCTCGTATGTGAAAGGAATGTCCGTCATGCCATCAAATTGGTTTACCATTGCCTCACGTTGGTCTATAAGCCGCGGGGAAAACGATTCATGGATAGGACGGTCGCTGCCAAGCAAGTTAAAGATAAGTCCTTCCCTGCAATCTGCCATCGGCAAATCCATATATTTCACATCAAACAGGTCACGGGGATGTTGCCGGGAAAGAGCCGCCGCAATCTTCCCGCCGTATAGCTGTGTCAGTGGAACTATGTCAGCCTCGCAGTAGAGTCCGAACTCCTCTTGTGCCTTGTCGCTCAGTGGCATGGTTAATGCTTCGCCACCGACAAGACCTCTCTTGGTCTGGTTCACCTCCACCTTGACTTGTTTGCCCCGGTATTCGCAAAGTAGTTTGCAGATGTCGTACTTAGGCACGATGTGCATCCCTTTGAAAGCCTTTTCAGCTTTCTCTTTGATGGATTTCAAGTGCAGGTTGATGTCTTCCAAACTTTGGTTTCTGTCTGCTAATGGAATATATGTCAGGTCTATATCAACCGAATAGCGAGGTAAGTTCTTAAGAAATAGGTTGATGGCAGTGCCACCATGCACGGCAAATACGCCCTCTTCCATGACAATTGGCATCAGTCGCAACAGAAGTTCCACTTTCTGAGCGTATATCTGTGTATTGGCGTTGTTTCTATTCATATTCAGCAAGTTCTTTGGGTATGGTCATATTATATTTTGCGATGTATTTTCCAGTGGGCACTATCATATATCGTGATGTGCTCAATGTTACAGAATCAAGTTTTAGAGCCTTGAACCAAGGGTGGGCCGCTTTTTCTGCCATATAGACAAACAGTCGTTTTACCTTTTGCGAAGTGCATGATTCAAGCAACGATTGCACCAGTTTAGGGCGAAGCGTGGTCAGGCTCTCCATGATGTAATACATATCCAGCAAGGAGGAAGCTGCATCTGGCAGATGAAGACATTCCAAAAATGCCCTTTCAGGGGAAGAAACGAGCAAACTGTTACTTTCAACAACCATTGGTTCGACTGCCTTCAAGTCTGTTCCAAGGAAAGAGGTTGTCATGTACTTGACAGCCATGTCCCAATTCCCTTGAACAATCCATAAGGGCAGTTTGTTTTCCTTGTCGGTAAACAGGTAGGCTTTAGGCTTGCCGAGGGAAAGATAATGTGAATACCCCCTTAATTCCAAAGCGGTATAAGCGCCCACGATGCACTGTTTACCAAGTTGCGAATTGTAAGCCGCCACCGTTTGCAGCAATGTGGGCGATTTGCCTTTCAAAGCATAAACGCCTTTGGATATACGAGTGAGCCAACCCCTCTTCATGTACGAATGTTGCTCCTTGGAGTTAAGTCCCTGTTTCGTGAGCCAATTCCCGAAAAACAATGAACTATTTGGATGCGATTCCAATATTTGCTGTATTTTTGTTGCCATATTCGCCTTTATTATGAATTTGACGATATTTACCATGCAAAAATACTGCATCCATCCCGAACTGCCAAATATTCCAAGGCAATTCTTTGTGATTCTTGCGGAATATTTTCATTCAAATTCGCATAAATAAGGAATTGCAGACTCTGTAATAAGCAAATCCGTATTATTACGGCATCTTTTTCTTACCAACAAGGATGTCATTGAGGTCTTTGTAGAGCGGGTAGGTTTCCATCATGTCATGCACGGCATCGCCTTTGATTTCCCGTAGCATGTCCACCACACGCCGTCCGGCATCGTCATTGTCGAGATAGAAATAGATGTGCTTGTAGGTTTTCAGCCGTGACAATGCCTTGGGCAAGTTGTTTGCCAAGTTCAACACCAACAGGTCTGCGCCATAACAGGGTACGGACAACCGTTCCCGTTTCCGCAAGGTCAGAAAGGACAAATAGTCCATGAACCCTTCGAACAGGCATACGCAGTCTGTTTGTCCTTGGGAAATGAATGACACCGCTTTCGGAGCAATACACCCCTTATAATAGGGATTGCGTATCTCATAGCCTCCCGCCTCGTTGGGGAATGCAATGGCATAGTAACTATTTCCATGGCAGGTGTAATGCGCTTCCCAACATTCTTGACTGGCTATTTCCATATCTATGCCTCGTTTGGAAAGGTAGGAAAGCAATGGTAAGGATTCCAACAATTCCAACCGCAGGTTTTGGAATACGGTTGCTTTCAGTTGCGTCCTATCAGGAGCTGATTGTTGCGGATGCGGAACGAATGTCCGTATCCTGAGAGGTGCAGCAGGAGCAGCCTGCTCAATCATTTTTAATATTTTAGGAATGTTGTGGGTGCGGTACACCAATACCGCAAGGTCGATAATGTCGCCGCTCTTGGCTGTAGCGAAGTCATACCATATATTGCGGTTCTTGTTTACTTTGAAGGACAGATCTTCGTCCTCTCGGTATGGTGCGTAGTACCATGCGTAACATGATGTTACCTTGACCGGATAAATCCCTATTGCCAATAAAAAATCCACAATTGGAATTTGTCGGATCAATTTAATGTTCATCCGCTTTATGATAGGCATTTCTGTTCAATTTTAGATTTCCATCGCTAATTCAATGCTTCTTTTGTTACTGCACAACCAACTGTCGAGCTCTTTTCGGTTAAAGAATATCAACTTTCCATGGGGCTTATAATGAGGAACTTCTTTTCCATTCAACAGTTTATATAATTGACTGCTTGAAAGTCCTGTATAAAGGCAGGCTTCCTTAAAGTTTAAGGTTTCCTTTGAATAAGAAAGCATCCGTTCTAACCTGTCTATCTGTGACTGTATGGCACATAATCTTAAGAAACAAGAAGAACAATTTGGTGAATTTGTATGACTTTTGCTTTGTACCATAATTTCAAATTCTTAAATATTACAGAGTTTACCTGCAATATAATTATTGTACGTATTTTGGCTGATTATTCCATTAGATTTCATGTATTGAATATAATTTTTGGATGTACGCTCTTTGACATCCAACATCTCACACAACAATTCTGATAATTCACTGTATGACAGGGATTTTCTTGTGTAGAATATTTCTTTGGCAACATTGATTAAATCGTTGCGTTTACGACGCTCCTTATCTTCAACGGGTTTTTCTCCTGCAAAAATGTGCATGTCTTTATCCGTATCCCACGAGAACTGCAACAAAGGAACATCCAGTGGGCTTCCATCACGTACTTTTATAGCCTTCACTACCGAATAAACAGGATTATCATCTTTCTCTATGGAAATAATTGCAGCTGCCTTACGTTGGAGTTCCGATCCGATATGCCCTCGTAATTTGATCCCGTTCGGTACAAAATGCAACACACAGATAATACAGGTGCGGTAGATGCCTGCTAAACGATAAAGCTCGTCTACAATGGCGACGCTCTCAGCTTCGTCGTTTGCAGAACGTATCAGATCAGCTATGCCATCAATGACCACAAGGTGGATACCACCGAACCTATGGTAATACAAATCCATACTATCCCTTATTATATCCAACCGTTCTTTTCTGGAAAGAGAGGCAAGATAGAATGAATGATAACTGTCGGGCATATGGGACAAACCACTTCTTTTCAAGGTTTTTGTCATATTCTTATATAGCTGGTATTCTGATTGTTCCGTGTCATAATGCAGGATTGCTTTGTGCTTGAAATTCGGAGTGATGTCAAGTCCCAATGTGTCAATCTCAGAATATTCGTCTACCTCTATCAGGGTTCCTGCAATGATTGCTGAAATAAAATTGCTTTTGCCTGTACCTTCTCCACCCGTAACGCATAATAGATTGTCATAGGTACCAAGTGGAACATTGTTGACTGAGACTACAGTTTTTGAATTTTGCGGGGGATTGTTATAATCCATTTCACATGATTTTATTAGCATGAGTGTATTTGAATAATATTTTTCAAGCGCACCCGTTATTAATGCCTGGAGGTCTGATTTTGTTTTGCCGGATGCGAAAAAATCTGAAATGTCTTTCTCCTTTTTAGTTCCGGGTAAAGGCAGTTCGATCCTTATGACATTATGCCCTGATAATGTTGAGCATTGTCGCAAAGATTCTCTTTTACCCGTTTCGTCAGAATCATACAAGAATATGATATGCCTGAACTTTCTCTCTAACATTTCTATGATTTGTATAGGTATTGTAGCTGTTTCACTATTGAAGCACAAAGCATGGAATCCCTTCGCATACAAAGACATTACATCTTTCTCACCACCCGTAATAAAAACGATGTCACCTTTATTGGGCAATTGTTCAAAGCCAAAGCAATAGGTATCTGGCATTTCTCCGCCATATAGGAAACGGTATTTCTTGTTCATTGGGCGGTATATCTTGACGTACCCTAATCCCTTATATGCAAAAACAGGGTCTATTTCGGAACTTTTGATTTTGAAAGGTTCGTTATTCCTGTTCACGCTTTTGAATACATTGACCGATGATACATGAAAAGTGTCCAAAACAACTTTAGTAATGCCGTATTGTTGCCAATATTCCAATTCGGAACATGTGAAGGTCTTCTCTACAATTTCATATATTGGGACGTCCACCTCAATGATTTGTATCGTGGCTTCTTTATTACGCCTTATCGGATGAAGGGATTGTTTTGAATCTGTAACAACATCCAGATGAAGGTCTTTTACTATCAGATTAATTATACTTACAAAGTCCGTCTTTAAATTCATCCCTTTCAATGTAGCCACAAACCAAAAACAATCTCCGGAATAGCCTTCATTGCCAAAGTCTTTCATCTTAAACATCATCGAATGCTTGTCAAAATAGATGTTACACGAAGCGTTTTTATCTTCATATAGGGGATTCCTAAAGTTTTTTCCGGGCTTGAAGGGCATTCCTAAATAGTATTTGAATACATCCAACCCTCGGTTAGTCCTCTCAAGTATCTCGTCTTTGCTTATCATTTCTTTTTATCTTTAGTGACATAGCCGTTCAGAATCACATTGTCTTTAAACTCCATGAGCCTTTTCAAGGCTTCTTCTTTAGGCGTAGCTGGAACCTTGACTTGGTAACATTTTATGGCGACGAAAAGAGATTTGTAGTAATATCTCACATCACCCGAATTAGCGTAGTGATACTTTACCAACCCGTTTTTCCGCCACCTGTACAGGGTGGATTCTGATATTCGCAAGACCTCCATTACATCTTTGCTGCTCATTTCCAAAGCATCGTCAATATCCTTGTTCAACTCCACAGTTCGCTCAATATAGCTTTCTATTCTATCCAATTGCTCTTTCAATTTCAGAAAGGCTGCACTGTCAATTGTGATAACTTCCATATTTATAAGTTTTTATTATTTCTTTTGCATGGAAACTAGAACTTTTTCCAATTTTTGTAGCTCTTCAATGCGTTGTACACCTATCTGAATAGTCACAGAATAAGTGTAGGCTGTGGGGCTTGCATCTCCTGCAAATAATTCAGCAATGGACATCTCCAACACTTTGCAATACTTTTCTATAATGCATAGTTTTACATTGCCTGCATCGCTCTCAACCCTGGATACAGTCGAAGGCGAAACATCCAGTTGTTCAGCCACATACTCTTGCGAATAGTTCTTTTCTTCACGTTTCCTTTTCAGTTTTGCACCGATATTGTCCATATTTTACAAATTTAGTGGCACCTGCAATTGGTTGTATTGCACAATATGCAAACATTTGCAGAGTACGCACCAAACCTTTCAACAGGTGCAAGTTTAATATATATGTAGGAAGATAATAAATACAAGCGAGAACCAGCTGCATGAATATGAATGGGATGTTGCATGAATTCTTATTCATACAGATGATGAATAATTTTTATTGTAGTTAATTTCCTCTTTCATAATAATGGACTAAAACGCTAATTTATCAGCAAAATTACTATATCTTATGCCAAAGTTACATATATTTTTATACCTTTGCATAATAATCCACAACATCCTATGGTAGATAAAGATATAAACAGATTAAAAGTAGTGCTTGCGGAAAAAAAACGTACTGCTAAATGGTTGGCCGTAATGCTCAGCAAAGACCCTACAACAGTTAGTAAATGGTGTACGAATAAATCCCAACCATCTTTGGAGATGCTCATGAGAATAGCTGAAGTGCTACAAGTAGACGTTAAGGATTTATTAGTCTCCAATATTCCTTCAAGGGCTGAAAAAGTAATCATCATACAAAATTCATAATATGAGGATAAAGGACATAACAATAAGGAACTTTCGTGGTTTTACAGAACGATCTTTCATTTTTGATTCAAGAATGAATGTTGTTTTAGGAAATAATACAACAGGTAAGACCACGTTACTTCATGCCGTGCAAATAGCATTGGGCGCTTTTTTGCAAGAGTTGACTCTCGTCACCGGCTGTGCCAGAAACACGAAAGATAGCGATGTCGTAAGGAAATACAGTGAATTGACTAAAAGTTTTCAAAAACAGCAGGCGAAACCAGTTTTTGAAGTAAATGCTTGCTTCATTGATGGAAACTACAATTTCACATCAAAGGAATACTCCTGCCAAGAAAAGGACATCAAATGGCTTAGACTTGGTTCCAAAAATTCTCGTAAAAATGCTGGGGAATTGAAAGATATGGTGGCTAATATGGAACAGAAACGACGTGATGCTGACATAACAAAAACAACATCGGTATTACCGTTAATGATATCATTCGGTGCTTCCCGTCTTGAGAACAACTATAATGGGGCAGAAAAAACAAAAGCACGTGCTTCGAGGGAAGAAAAGGCATATAAATGTGCGTTGGATGAAAAAGTGGACTTCAAAAGTGCATTTGACTGGATTTATAGATTTGATAAGGAACTGGATAAAGGGCGTGAATTTGCAGGGTCTGACATTGCCTTTCTGAATGCGTTATCTGATGCCATACCTGCATTAAAAGTAATTGAGATTGACCGGAAAAACAATGAGTTTACTGCCGAAATACAGATGGCAAAAGATCCACAACCCTACTGGCTCACGTATGACATGATGAGCGACGGTTTTAAGTCGATGATAAACATCGTCGCAGAAATCGCCTATCGGTGTATTGAACTCAATGGTTTTTTAGGTGTAGACGCGGTAAAAAAGACACCGGGAATTGTCATGATAGACGAGGTGGACTTGTATTTACATCCTCATTGGCAAAAGCACATCCTCTTGGATTTGCAGACCGCATTTCCAATGATGCAGTTTATTGTGACTACTCACTCGCCGTTTATCGTGCAAAGTGTGAAAAGCCAGAATGTAATTACTTTGGACGGGGTAAAGGGTATTGATGACCCGAACAAACGGAGTATTGAGGAGGTCGTTATAAACGAGATGAATATGGATACTGTCAGAAGTGCCAAATACAATGAAATGGTAGAAAAAGCGGAAGAATACTACCGGCTTGTGAAGGAAGAAAAGGCAGACACGCCAGATGCTCTAAAGGTCAAGAAAGAGTTGGATGAGATAGAAAGCCTGTTTTCTGACGACCCGGCTTATGTGGCACTTCTTAGAGCAGAAAGGAATGTGTTATGAGGCCTGTTGAGAAATGGAATCCTGAGAATGAGCCACGCATCAATGATAATTATCCCAATTATAAAGATGCAAAGTACCCTTTATGCATGAACTTGGGAACGATATGTTCTTATTGCGAAAAAGCTTATGACGATGAGCGGGACTTGCAGGTTGAACTACTGTATTTAAAGGACATGATGAGGTACGGAAAGCCCTTATAGAAGAGTTTCCAGGCACAGCAGCTTCTTGCTTTGACGCACAAAACCATTTTGAACCAATCTGTCGGAATCCACTGGATGACGAGGATCCTGTATAATTCTTAATGCAAGTTAAAGCGATATAGACAACATCCAATGGTTCCCTTATTCACCCTTAGTGCATGGTGCAAGCCTCCTTATATAAGGGGCTTGCACCATGCACTAAAAGTGTAGCAGAAATAATCCTAAAAAATTTATTTTCAAACATTTGGAGATTAGTTCGAAAATAACTACTTTTGTACCCGAAAGAAGTGACGATAGAGGTCGTCAGATGGACTTCAGGAAGCATTCAATGCTGTGCTACAAGATTGCTACAAAACGCCAATACGGTGTAACGCAAAAGCGTAATATACAGAGAGTTAGGGTAAAGGTTCATTACCCTCTCTCTCCGCTTCTAACGCTGAATGTCAGCAAGTTAAGAATTAAACGCCCATAAAAACGCCCATTTTTGGCTTTTTGTGGGCGTTTTTACTTCCCAGCCTTAATCTTAAAGCGTCTGACGGCGTAAGTAATTCCGGCGGCGCAAGCTGCCACTATCCCGGCTAAGAAAATCCAATCAAGCAAGCCCCTTTTAGGCTTCTTTTCCTGTTCCGTTTCTACGGTCGCGGTCTTGTCCGCGCTTACTCCGGTGGTTGTCTGTGTTTCGGCTTTCTTTTCGCCTGTTTCCGTCGCTGTTGTCGCTGTCGTTTCCTTCCGGTCGCCGTTGATGGTTATTTTTCCGGTGGTAACTGACTTTATGCCGCCTTTGCTTTCCGTTCCCGGTTTCGGTTTCACTTTTTCGCCGGGATGTTGTTCGGGCGGTTCTGTCTTCGTTTCCGTACTCCCGTCGGCATACTCCGTCTTCGTGAACTCGATAACCACGTTTGTACGGTCGTTTGTTTCTGTATTGGTTATGACTTCCGCCAAACGCTTTTCTTCTTCTGTCCGGTCTGTTTCCTGTATGGCGGTTACGTTTGTCTGTTCCGTGCCTTTTGCGGTCTTCCGTGTCGTACTGCACCCGGATAACAAAGTCGGCAATGTTAGACAAATCAATAATGTAATACGGGTAATCCATTTCATATCTATTATTATATGTCCGTGAATGAATGTTTTTGTAGCGGTACGGCGTTGTACGTCAGACTTCCGTAATTGATGTACGATAGTCTTCGCAACCAACCGGCGCGGAAAACTTTCTGTGACGGGTTGCGCCTTACCAAATTTTCTATAAACTCTTCCCGTTTCCGCTTGATCAGGTCGAAAAGCTGGCGCGGTTCTTGTGCGTTGATGGCGGCTAAGGTCTTTTCCCCTACAATTCCATCAACGGCTACTCCTAACAATTTCTGCACGTTCGTAATTCCGTGCTTGCCGCTTCCCCATACCCAATCTACCACAATGTTTGCGACTGATTGGCTTTCTATCCGGTCGGCTTTCCACCTGTCCCAATAGTGCGGCTTCATGACACGGCTAACCGCGTCTTCCTCTGTAATCAAACGCAAGTCGCTTACGTCTATATCCCCGTCGCCGTCCTTATCGTAGCCTACTTGCTTCCATGTGGCGATGGTTACTCCTTTGTTCGTTGCTCCTCCTTTGTCGTTTGGATGGTTTGAAAATCCGCCTTCCCAACTTAAAATGAAGGGTGCTAAAATTTCAATCTTTGCCATTGCTGTTTACTTTTTCGTTAATATGCTCTTTGTTAATACTACGCTTCCGCTCTGAAAGGGCTTTGTTTACTCCACCTCCTGCCATGTATGCGCCAACGCAAAGAAGGAATATACCCAACCCTTCGAGGTCGGTTTCCAAATGCCCGTTACTGCACACATCCCACACGAGGCAAAAGCAAACGCAAAGCCCTATCAATGCGCCAACCAATACGGAAAGCACGAGGGCGAAACTCTTGCTACTGTCATAGCTGTTAGCCCTTATTAGGCTTTTCAAGTATTCCGTTATCCTCATTGTTCCTTTCCCTTTGGCTGTCTGTTGCTTCTTCCGTGTCGCCTTCTTTATAGAAAGCATCGTAATCGCCGTTCGCAAGTTTTTTTAACCGGCAATAAGTCCGCTTGGGCAAACGCCCTTTGAAACATTCATCATCGGGTCGTACACAAACATTGTGTTCCGCTTCCTTCAACGCGAGCCGCAATTCGTTGTTTTCGCGAATTAGGGCGTTATTCTCTCGCTCCTGTTCGTGCAACTGAACATACAGCTTATCCATGCGCCCGTTAAGCTCCTTAATCTTTTGGTCTTGCTGTTCTATCCGCTGCTGCAAACTTTCTACAAGTTTTTTCATTACGCCCAACTCACGTTCTTCTTTCTCAACTTCTTTAAGCCCGGCTTCCGCCTGTGCCTTGCGCCTTTCCGGACGCATGAAGAAAAGGAACTTAATCAGACTTATGCCGCCAAGTGATGCGACTATGCCGACAATCACGTTTACCGTTTCTGTTAATGTCCCCATAGGCTTATGCGCTTTCGTCCAATCCTACCGTAGCAAGGTCATCCCTTACCATCTGCTTTATCTCCGCAACGTGCGCGAGGTAGGTCTTGTAGTCGTTTACGGCTTTTTTCTTGCGGTCTTCGTCCGTTTCTATTCCCAACTGTGCGGCGTAGTAGTCGTTAATCAAAGAAAATTCTTCGGTTTCGTCTATCTCGCTGCGTATGATGGCGCGTGTCAAGTTCTCGTAAGTCGGCTTTTCCCACACCTGCACAGTATCGTAGTCGTAAACGGTCTTTTCGCCTACTTTTTCGTCTTCTATCTTTCTTTCCGTTACGTTGTAGTTGTAATGGAACGAGCCGTTACCCAAATCTTGAATAATAGCCGGTCTAACGTTTGAATTTGATTTCATAAGGTGAAATTTTATTTAACTTGTTAATAAAATACTCGCTATCGCTATGTTTCGCCCAGCCCCACCACGCGGCAACGGCTTGCATAAACTGCGCTTCGCCTATCGGCTTCTTACGTTTCCTCAACTTGGCTACCTTCCGGCAAAAGTTCTGTTTGATACGCTTTCTTAGCCGTGTTTCGTTGTGGTAAAACACATAACCCAAAAAGTCAATGCCGCGCCCGTGCCGGTCTTTGTGGTCTTTCGCTACCGGGAAAATCTGTTTGTTGTCTTTGACAAACAGATTTAGTTCCGTGTTCAAATACCGTTCAAAGTCGGCAAGCAAGGCACGTAATACCCTTTTGTCGCTGTGCAATACTACAATATCGTCGGCGTATCTGAAATAATACCTTACGCGCTTGGTTTCCTTAACCCAATGGTCAAAGTACGCAAGCATGAGGTTTGCTAAGAATTGGCTTAGGTAGTTGCCGATGGGCAGTCCGTCCGCGCTATCTATTATTTCGTCAAGAAGTCTAAGTAGCCGTGTGTCCTTAATCTTCCGGCGAACAATCCGTTTTAATATAGCGTGGTCAATGGAAGGGTAAAACTTCCGTATGTCAATTTTCAGACAATAGGCGCAACCGGGTTTGTCCCGGTCTATCACGTGCCGTAACTTGTCCGCTGCCGCTTGTATTCCTCGCCCTTTGATGCAACTGTATGTGTCCGCCGTGAATATGGACACCCATACAGATTCTAACACGTTCATTACTGCGTGGTGTACAATGCGGTCGGGAAAGTACGGTAGTCTGAAAATCTCACGTTCTTTTGGTTCGTAAATAAAGAAGGTGCTATATTCCGAAGTCTTGTAAGTTCCTGCCTTCAATGCTTCGTGCAAAGCCAAAAGGTCGGCTTCGGCGTGGCGGTCATGTACCTTAACGCCGTAGGTGTTAAGTTTGCCCTTACGAGCCCGCTTGTCTGCGAGCCGTAAGTTTTCCAAACTTATAATTTTATCGTATAGGTTGCCCAACCTTTTCATAACTTGCTTTGCTGATTAAATGGGGTTCTTCGGTTTCCCTACCAAATCCCGTTAATGTTTACTGTTTTCCGCCTTTTTGTCGGCGCGGTCTTTGTCCTTATATTGCTTTACAAAAAGTATCAGTATAGCTGAGAGCCGATGTTCGCATTCGTATTCGAAGCCGTGTTATTCGTATTCGCATACGAGAGCCCGGCATTCGCGCTGTTATTCGCGTTACCACCGAACAAGACACCCGAAGAACAAACAACCGTCATATTTTTACTCAAAGTAATAGCGTGTTCCGCTTGCTCTCATCGTAACCCGGCGAGGGAAAGCGTTCCGTTTCTTTATCTCCTTCAAAACGTACTTTATTTCGCTTGAATTGGTAAAGAACTTTTCGGCTTCGCTGTCTTTGTCATCCCGGTTCTTCTTTATCTTCACTAAGAAGCGTTCCGCGCCGAATTTCGTTTTAACTCCTTCTATGAAGTCGCAAACCCAAAACGTAAGGTTGATTAATTTCTGCTGGGTCGTTTCCCTGCAGTTGAAATGCTTGTTTCCTTCGTCTTGCGGAATTGCCAAAAACGACAAACTGCCGTCATCTTCCTGCTGTTCCTTCCGGGTATTGTTATTTTCGTTCATGACTGAATTTGTTTTTAGTTCTGTTATACCCCAACCGCCAATAATGGCGCGGCGGTTGGGGCGTGTTTTCTGTTGCCGTTTCGTGACGTAATGCTACGCCGGAATAAAGCAAAGCCGAGAGCCGACGTACGCATTCGTATACGAAGCCGAGTAATTCGTAGCCGCACACGAGAGCCCGGCAGCCGCGCCGTTATCCGCGTGACCACCGAACAAGACACCCCTCATAGCCGCTCCGGAAGCCGGTATATTGGTATAGAAGTAGTCCGCAAAGTGGGTTGTAGAACTTGCGCCTACCTCCGTCGGCATAATGTCGCCGTGTTCGCCTATCATCATTCGCTTAACGTACCCCTCTTTTCTCGGCAATTCTCCGCGCAAATCGTAGTCGTTATAACTACTGTCTTGGAACTTGGAAGGGTCTAAGCAAACGTAGAACTTCGATAAAGCTCCGTCCGTGTCGCTTTGTATCTCGCACTTGCAGCCGTCCGTCCACTTCCACAAATGCCCAAACGGATTTTCTACACCTCGATAAGAAGGTACGTTTACCTTGGTTACTACCCCCGTGTCGTATTCGTCCGGCATCGTGAACTCAACTATTCCGGTACGGTTTCCCAAACTGTTTGTAAAGCCGCAAGGCACAAACGGGTAATAACCGTTGTAGTTGTTCCATTTCGTACTGTTCAATGTGGTAACGCCGTCTCCCAATCCGCCTTGCTTGTACCCCTCGCTTGTAGGTTCTGCGTTGTATGCGGCTTGGCAGTTCCTGTTTGCGTATTCAATGACGAAAAGCCAATACAAAGCCACTTGCGCGGCGTAAAGGTTGCAATTCCAACCGCAACCGTTAAGCCCGGCTTCTCCTCTGTTCCGTGCGTACTTGCGGAAGTTGGTTAGGCTCGTTTGTGTAGCCGGAAGTCCTAACAGGCTTCTATAAGTTCCGTCCCATGCCGTATTGTTGTTACCTCCCCGGAAGTTGACGGTTTTGTTTACTACGCTTGCAAGTTTCGGCGTTGCGCTTGCCGTCCGGTCTATGGTCGCTTCGTATGCGCTGATGTACATCTTCGGCACTTCGTGGAAGCCCGGAAGGTTGTATAAGGAAATAAGCGCGGTTATGATTGTGCCGTCAAACTCGAATTTCCGGTAGTGCTTCGGTATCTCTACCATAACTTGTCCGGTAGTTCCCGTAAGGTCTGCCGTTGCCCCCGTGTCGGTCTTTGTGCTGTCGGTCGGGTGCAAGTATGTTACTACTTCTCCGTTGTCGTTAATCAAGCAACGGCGCATTAATGACTGCACCGGCAGCGTTACGTGCAATTCCGGTCGCCCAACCCTTGTTAATGCTGGGTCTGCTACATTCACGTTGATTTGCACTCCGTAATAATAATCGTAAGGGAAAGCCGGTTTTGTATTCCCTATTCCTATAAATATACCCATGACTATAATTTTAATAGCCCCAAACAAGGGCGGTTGCTGAACTCGTTTTCTTTATCTCTCGTATGATTTCGGGATTCCACCCGGTTTCAAACCGTGTGCTGATGAACTTGCCTTCGGGCATTCCCCAAAGGTTCACTTCAAGCACTACCGCCGTTTCGCCGTCGTTCTTCAAGCAAAAAGGCGTGTCCATCTTGAAGTTGCCGCCGGAAAAGTCCACCGTTCCGGCTACTGATATTTGTGCGCTTACTAAGTCGCCGTTTCTGTTTTGCATAACTTTATCTTTTTACTATGTCCTACAAAAGTATCTATAAGTTGTATTAAATTGATACGCTCGCTAAGTGTTGGCGAAGTGTTTGTACGCCGAAGCCGTGAATTTTGGCGTATTATACACTTCTTGCCACTTATCCGCCGTGATTCTTATTAGTTCCGATGGTTTAATAGGTATGCGTAATAATTGCTGCTTCCATCCCAAACTAAAAGGTATTCGCGTATATCTCCCTTTCCAATCTCTTGCTTTCCCGTATTGTTGCTTGCGTTGTTGTCCATCAAATATGGGTAATAGTTTGTGTTCATGCCGGAAATTGTCGTGTTCCGTCCTATTATATACCCGTTTTGCGTGCTTGTACGGTCGCAAATGATTGTTATCCTTACCGCAAAAGCGGTAGTATTGCTTATGCCTAATACGGTACAAATGGAGCTTCGATTTGGTAATCCTATCCCCGAATTGCTATAAATAAATCTCGGCATCAGTTTGAATATGGTCGGCTTTGTAGCGTCGCCCGGAATTAGGCAAGTGTTTACAGATGGCGTAAGTTTCGCTATCCCGTAATCTACCGCATAGCTGTTGCATACTATTGCGCCGTTGCTTACTATTCCTATATTAGTGTTTGCGCCGGAAACGTTGATAAGTATTCCGTAGTTAGTCCCGAAAGAATTAGGCGTATTGTTTGTAAATCGTCCAACTCCAACAATTCCCGTTGAAGATGGAAGCACGTTTGTACCTATGGAAGCCCAACGGTAAGAGTCGGAAAACTTTATAAAGCTGCTATACAAAGAAAATCCGCTTCCGGTTGTTGCCCCCGAAGACGAAGCTACGCCGATTCTTCCGCTTGCAATCGCAAAACCGCCTATCGTTCCGGCGTTGGCATAAATCGTTCCGGTTATCGTTCCTTTGGTGGCTACAAAACTTCCGTCCTGCAATACCCGGTAGGGTGCGGTATTCCGGTTTCCGTAGCTGGCACCAGCCCAAAACCTAACGCTTGATTCCGCCGTTCCATTTCCCGTAATGCCTGCCTTTATACTTTGGTCATTTCCTGCAAGCTGCACCGTTCCGGCGGTTACTATTCCACCGTCTATTACGGTTTGTGTGTTGTCGTAATAAACGGCTTCTACCCAGTCGTTGGCTATATAGCTACCCGAAGTTCTTGCCCTTATGCAACGTTTCAAAATCCCGTCTGCCTTTCCGCCTGTCAGCCAAAGGTCGCCAATATCGTAAGGAGGTCGCGGCGTGGAAACAAAAACGCGTCGTTTCCCGTCCGCCGTGTCCTGTGCTTTGCTCGCTGCTTCGTATGCATCTATGGCTTTTTGGTCTTCTATCGTAGTCCATGCGTAAGATGAACTATACCGCTTTAATAGCTTGGTCGTTGAACTATACCACATATCGCCTACGTGCTTTTTCTTCAAAGCCGTAGTAGTCCATGCGCTTGCCGGGTCGGAAGTCTGAAACCAACTTTCTATTTTCCCGTCTATTTGGTTCGTCAAGTCATTGACTTTCGGGTTAAAATTGTTGTTTATAAAGTTAGTCAGTCCGCTATCGTCCGTGTACTTGCAAGCCTTTACCCAATCTGATGCATTGTAGCTGCCGGAAGATCGCGCGGTTCTGCAACGCATAATGTCGCCTGTACTTCCTTGTACCCATAAGTCGCCAACGTCGTAGGGTGTTGTAGGCGTTGATACGAATATGCGCCGTTTTGTTCCTGCAAGTTTCAAAGCATCGTTAGCAAGTGCCAACGCTTGCGCTACTTCGCTGTCCTGTAATTCCTGCCAACTGTAAGTATTCCCGTTTTTTACCCAACGGAAGACCTTACCCGTTTTCGTATTATAGAACAGGTCGCCTAAATGCTCATCTTTCAGCTGCGTGGTATTCCAATTTTTCGCCGGTGCGTTGCTTGTGGTCGGGTCGTATTCTTCAAAAAATTGCTCTATCTGCCCGTCTAACTGCGATTGCATTTCGTTCAATATGCCGGGCAAGGTATTGTTTATATAGTCCTTTACCTCATTGGCTTTGTCATCAACGTCCGTAACGTTTACTATCGTGCCGTCGTTCTTTACGAATTTTATAACGCCGCCTATTTCGTCATTATCCAAATCGAAGTAGCACTTTCCGCCGCCGCTGCTTTCGATGCGCCCTGTGCGGATGAAACGCCCGTTTACGGTACTGCTTCCGTAAGTAAGGCTTACAAGCCGCCCTGGATTCTTCCCTCCTGCGTCCGTTACCACCGAATTAAGCACACCTACAAGGAAATTGTAATACCCGGCTTCTCCATCTACCGTTCTTGCTCCTTCTACAAGTATAATGTTTCCTGTATCTCCGTTTATCGGACATCTTGCGTAAATGTAAAATGCCGCTGCCGGTGTTAGCCCGGAAAAAGTAGCCCCTTCCAAAGCCCAATACTTCAAGCCGTCCGGGTCTATCGCGTAATGCACGAGCGTACCGTTTGAAACGTATAGTGTATTCGCGTCCCCTCCGTAGTTGGGTTGGAATATGATGTTTTGCAGCGTGAACTGCGTACTTTTCGCCCCTACGCTCAACATCTGCGTTTCAATGGAAAGCGGTTTTATCTTCTCGCTGTAATAATCGCCTTCCGGGTCGAAAACCATATTTAGAAGTTCCTGCGTAGCTTTCCACCTACGCCGCGCTTTTGCCGGGTCTGCAAGATTGTTTATTCTAATTATTTCGTCTATCTCCTGCAACTCGTTCCAAACGCGCACTGTCGTAGTTTTGGTTACTGTGTCGCTCAGCGTGATGTCGTAGCTGTGCGGCTTCAACAGGTCGCGCTCAATCTGCGTAATCCTTACGGCTTTGTTCACGCCTATTTGCTCATCCTCAACCTTTATAAAGTCCCCAACGTGCAACACTTCCGTTTCAATATCTTTGCCCCACATCTTGATAAAGAAGCCTTCGGTAAGTTCAAGTTTGTAGCTTACTTGCGGCTGGCTGACGGTCGGGAGGTATTTGCTCCCTTCTTCTTCCAAATCTTCTTCGGCTTTTTCTATGTATTCATCCGGTAGCCGTATGTCCGAAATGCTGTATTTGTCGCCTACTGCTATTTGAAAAGCAGCCGAAGTTTCCGACGGGAATACCGTACCGTTTTCGTCTTGGAACTTGTTTATAACGAAAGTCTTTGTAGCGTGGTCGTAACTATGCATGTCAAACTCGTAACCTGCAAGTCCACCGCTTTCAAACTTTATCTTCGCGCTTGTGTCGACTATGAGGTATTTCGTAGTTTTCCCGTCCGGTTCTTTCGCGTTCAAATCAAACATCGTGTTGTCCGCGAATGTGATAACATCTGCGCCCAAAGCTGTAACCGTACCCACGCGCTGCGGCTTTATGTCGTAAACCTTTTCTCCCTCTTTGACACCGTATAACGCGATGGCGTTTTCATCGTCAATATATGAAGTAAGGCGCGTAGTTCCCGGAAGGCACAGCCGGGTATGTCCATAGTTGCTCCTTAAATTTTCCGTACCTCCGTAAACAAAAAGCCGTGTTACTATCCCGGAATTGTTTACGTTCTTTCGTTGCAGCTTGTATAGACCTAATCCGCGCCCATACTTCAAAGTAAAAGTGTGTGTTATTCCTACTTTCGCTTTGAAATTGAGCGTGTATTTCTTTCCATCGGTAGTTATCTCAAACTCTACCCCGTAATTGCTGCAAAGTTCCTGTACGACTTGAAGGCAGTTTTTCCCGGAATTGGTAATGTTCTTGTATTCCGTGTTTTCCGGGTATTCTCCCAAAACCCACTTACCCGGAAAGATGCGGTTTATGTTCCACATCAAAACCTGCAAATGCCCTGCAAGGTCTGAATAATAGGTTTCCCCGTATGCATCTTCGGGCAAATGGTAGTGTGCATCGATTAAATCGTACTGCAATCCTTCTAACTTCAAATCGTAGGTGTAACGGCGTTCCCCTTCTTTTGTCGGTTCGGGCAGTTGATTCAACTTGTACGGTTTCCCGTATAGTAGTATGTGGTCGCCTATACCAAAATTCAAAGGGACAGCGGAAGTTAGGGAAATGCTTACAATATCTTCCGAAAGCAACGCGGTTTTTTGCGCCGCCTTGCTTACACAGCTTGCATTCTTCCGGCTGAATAACGGTATTTTTGTCCCGTCTGCCTTTATAATTACAATTTGTTCCATACTATAATGCCGTTCGTGTCGAAGTCTGTTATTTCCTCAATTACTCCGCCTACAATGGCGTAATATATTCCGTTTTCTGCGTAGGTATGCTTCAAAGCGTTTTTCCCGGTACAATCCCCGTAAACATCTTCGCTTATCGTGCCGTCCCCCCAATAGACATTAACCATCTTGTCGCTTTTGAACTCTATCGTAAGTTCCGCGTTTGAAGCGTTCAGCCGCTGATGCCTTACCACCCGTTTAACCGGGTCGGGTTCTTTCAACTTCAAAGCGAAAGTTCCTATCATCTTATCATCGTGCCAACGCTTCGAGGGTGCTACCCCGTCTTCGCAATATACCTCAAAAACTAACGGCTTGGTCGGGTGTATTGAAATCATAAGCCGTTGCGTTCCGTCTTGTCTGAAATGCTCGTACAGTCTGTTTACGCGCTCCGTGAAGTCCATCTTTCCGGTTGCCCTTAGCCAACAGTTCAACGTTATTTCCCTTTCTTGGTATCGCTTTGCTGTCAAGTCTATAACCTTGCCGTGATAGTCTGCCCAATCCACGGAAGCAGGCGTTTTTAACTTCGGAAGGTCAAGCACTCCGGTAGAACTTTCTACATGCAGGTCAAACTCTTTGAAGTTTACACCGTTCAAAAAGTATTCAAGCTGCGAAATGCTGTTTAGTTCTTCCGCTATTTCGGCTTCACTTAACGCAACATTGTATATTTTCAGTTCGTCCAAATCCCCGAAGCCGTAGCCTGTACTATAAACGTCTTGCACTAACGCAATTCCCGTTAGCGTGGAAGGAAGTACCACCGTTTCTATAAGCTGCGTATCTAAGTACAGCCTAACTTGGTTTCCTGCTTTCCGTATGACAAAGTAGCCCCAACTTCCCGGCTCTATGTCTATCCATGCTTCCCGGTAGCCGTTTTCGGTTTGGTCTGTGTTGCAAAACAAACCTATCCGCGTTCCTGTAAAGCCGTCTTCAAAAAGGATGCTTTTTAGCCATGCGAGGATAGTGAAGTTTCCCGAAAGCGTTACTATATTACTATCTATTTCGGCGCGTCCTTTGCCGTCGAAATGGATGCAATTACCTTGCTTCCCGGTTACAAAACTGCTTTCTATTACCGTTGCGTCATGGCGGTTCTGTGCGAAGTCGTAGGCTGTTTGCGAGCCGTTGGCTTCGTCAAACGGTATGTTCAATATCAAATTTTGTTCTAATGCCATAATTAGTTACGTTTATCGATTACTTTAATCCGTGCGTTGTCGGTCGTGCTTCCCGTGTAGTTTCCGCCGTGAAGGAATACACTTACACGCGCCGCGTCGCTTGCTGTTATCTCTACTTCTGCCCGGTCTGCTATATCAACCGTGATATAAGCGTAACCGCTTGCCTTAATGCTGATTTTTACGTTATCACGTGCCCATATCTGCGCTACGTGAAAACCCGTAAATTCTGCTGTGCCTTCCGAAGTCCCGAAAGCAACAACGTTACGCAAGTCTTTTACTTCGATAGGTTCGTTCTTGAATACGCCGTAGTGCTGGCGCATTCCTTGAAATTCTGCCCATAAATCATCCGTAAATTCGTTTTTTAGGCAAAAGTCCAACCCCTTCACAAAGAGCGTCAAAAGCCGTTCTTTTGAAGGCGCGTTTAGAATGTGATTGTACCATTCTTCGCAAATCCCGTTCGCCTTGGCTTCTTCCGCAAGCCTTTTTTTTAGCTGTTGAAATTCCATAACTTATCCTTTTAGTAGTCCGTTATGCCCTGTGAGCGTAATCCATCATCGGTAGGCGTTGAAAGCCTGTTTATAATCCGCAGCAACCTTTCCGCTATCACGCTTATACCCCTGTCCATGCTCGCAAGGTATGTAAGTTGTTCGCGTATGAGTGCAATGCTCGTTACTTGGTTCTGCCTTACCGCGTTTGTCTGTCCTGCTAACAGGTCTATGCTTTCTTGGCTCGCCGTAGCGTAAGCACCGCTTAGGGTTGTCGGGTCGCCTTCGTCTTCTATTTGCTCGAAAAGGTCTTTGTACATGTTCATAGCTTGCTCAAAGTTTCGCCCGGCGGCTTGTATTGCTGCCTTAAACCTTGCTTGCTCTGCTTCTGTCAAGCCGTCAAACGTACCGTTCCCTTCTTCGTCAAAGCCCATATCTTTTTGAAGCTGCTTAATAGCCCTTTGTAACGGTTCTTCCAAAAACTGCAAAGCCAATGCGTTTTTTACGGCATTCTTAATTACGTCATTGGCTACTTCTCCGAAAGATTCCGCCGCGCTTTCCCCATTCTCGAACGCTTCTACAAGCGCGTCCGCTAATTGGTCGGCAAGTTCCGGCGCGGAAGTCTGTGTAATGCTCTGCGTAATCTCGGCTATTATATCTTCAATCTGCCGCCCTATTTCGGCGTATTGCTCTTTCCATTCATCAATCCTGCCCCAATCGGTGTCCTTTTTGCTTTCTTCGTCCCTGATCATGCCGTTTATTTCATTCTGCTGTTGGCGTAGGTTCTCAATCATAGCCGTTTGGTTCTGATAGACCGTTTCGCCCAAAGCGTTATCTACGGCGTGTTCCAATGCGTTGTAGGCGTACCCCAACTTTGTAACTGCTTCTTGATGCCGCTTTATGGATTTTTCCGCTTTCCTGTCCCGGAAGTTGAACAAATCGAAAGCAGAAGAAAGCAAGCCGATAGAGCCTTGAATAATCCCCAACGGGTTGCCGGTTGCTATTCCTGTGGCTAACTGCCCAGCTCCTTGCATAATGCCGCCAATGTCGCCCAATATCGCTTGCGTTTCCTCGCTCATGGAAATACCCATATTCTTTATTCCGCTTACTACGCTGTCAAATGCGCCGGAAACAAAGTTTACGCTACTTCCAATATCGCTAAACGTGCTTTTGAACGCTTCGCCTACATTCTTTGTTTCTCCCGTTTCCTTGTTGAGCGCGGCTTTCAATACTGCTAATTGTTCTTCTCCTTCAACTTCAAGCCCTACGGTAAGTTTTACGTTTTCAAGCTCCGCAATTTTCCGCCGCAACATATCAATGTACGATGAGCCTTCTTTAAGAAGGTCGGCGTATGCCGTCTTTGCTGCACCGGCTAAAATTTCGTCGGTACTGCTTATCGCTTCGGCATATTGCTCGTACTGCTGCTTCTTATCCTGCAACGACTTTACAAACGGGTCATCGCTGTCTAATAGTTTTTCGGCGTTCATAGCCGCCCGAAGTTCCGCAAGGCTGTTTTTTAACGCCAAAAACGGATTACGGTTTTCCAACTCGGTACGGGCTTTCTCTAATTGGTCGTTTATGGCTTTTAGGTCTGCCGGGTTAAACTGCGTGGAAAATGTTATCTTCTTGTTGTTGATGTCTTCAAGAAGTTTGTTTATCGTGCTTGTGCTTAGCCGGGAAAGGTCGCTAAACAACTGATTCCAACTTTCCGTAGCCATAAGACGCGAAGCAGCAAGTTTGCTTAATTCTTCCTGTTCCTTGGCGTTTATCTGCGTGATCATGGATAAATTGCCCTGCTTTTCCGCTTCTGCGCGTTGCTCGGCGTATTTCTGCAAAATTGCCGTTTGTTTCTCTTGGTAGCTTTGGTATTCGGTTAGAAGCTGGTCGTATTGTTCGCTTCCGCTCCGGCTTTCGTATTCCTTGCGTTGCTTCTCCAATGCAGCTAACGCTGCTTCTGCGGCTTTCCTCTCCTGTTCGTTGCTTGCTTCCGCCGCAGCCTTGCTTAGAAGTTCCCGTTTCCGTGCGTAGCTTTCTTCAAATTCTAATTTCTCCTGTACATAGCTTGCGTATTCCTGCAACAATTCGCGCGTTTCCTGCCTTGCCTTAGCCTTTGTATCTTCTTCCGCAACGTCCAAAATATCAGACTTCGCGTTATCTACGTCCGAATTGTCGCCGCTCAGTTCTTCCCTCCGGCGTTCTATCAATGCTAATTGTTCGCTAACGGTTTGACACATGGAAAGTTCCCTTTGCAGTTGCGCGTCAAAATCTGAAATAACGGCTTCCTTGGTTGCGTTCGCTATTTCGTTGTTCAATGTGGCTATGTTCTTCAAGTCGGTAGCCGTTTTGTTCGTCTTGCTTGAAATCTCATCGCGTAGGTTCTCCAAATAGTCGAGGTAGCTTGTCCCTTCTTGAAGCAGTGCGGCAAACTCTGTATTAGCTGCCTTCCGTACCGTTTCGTCGGAACTTGTTACCCATTTTAGGTATTTGGAATAAAGTGCCTTCCGCTCGTTAAGTTGTTCCGCGAACGGGTCAGTATCTTCCTTACCTCCGCTGTTGCTCCCTCCGCTGTTATAGCTGATGCGGTTCAGCTCCTTTTGCTGTTCGGCTATTTGTTTGGCGATGTCCGCGCGTTCCGTGTCGGTAGCCGCTTTCTTATAAAGTTCTTGCAAACGTGAGAGTTCCTTTTCCGCAGCTTCTACGCTTCCGGCTACCACTTTCCCGGTTTGGTTTCCGATAGATGCCAATATCTCTTTTTCTTTTTGCGTGAAACTAATTTGCTGGTTTACAAGTTTATTATACGCTTCTTCTGCTTTTTGCAATTCTTCTTCCGCTTCTTTCCAATTACTGCTTTTTTCAAGAACAACGCCTTTGCGCTGAACTCCGTAGCCGTCTGTATATGTTCCCTTTTTGGAAACATACGCTTTGGGGGTCGTGTCTAACCTGTTCTGCGCTTCTATTACTTTCTTGTACTTCTCTACGGCAAGCTCGCTTGTGGCTGTGGCTTTTGCCCGGAGCATCATTGCTTCGACAAACTTTGCGCTATTGGTAACTAACAATTCTTCCGCTTCTTTGGCGTTGCGAACGGAGTAACCCAAATCGTCGAATTTATCTACGTTATCCTGTACCCATTTTTCACGCTCTTTTAATGACCCGGTAAGGCTTAGCCATTCCGCCTGTAATGTTCGGTAAGCCGTAACCGGTTCTGCTGCGGCTTCCGCTACCTTGTTGTTAAATTCTTCCGCCTGTTTCTTTGCTTCCGCCTGTTTGCTCTGCATCCGGGAAATGGCTACAATTACGGCGGTAATTGCTACGGAAAGACCCAAAGTAAGCGTAGCCATCAAAGCCGCAGCCGCTGTGTTGGAAATGTGCAACGCTGCCGCAAGGCGCACGTTTGCCGCCGTAAGCAAGTCTTTTGCCTTTGCTACGGTTACAAGCCTAAATGCGCTATCCTTATTCAGCATTTGTTCTACCTGTTGCAAGCCTATCGTTATGCTCATAAGGCTTTGGACTTTGAGCATAACTTTCTGTAAGTTCTCGTTTTCTCCTATAAATAGGCTTGCCGCTCCCTGTGCGGCTGCAAATCCGCCGGAAACGCCCGAAAGTCCGCTAATAAGTCCTTGCATTCCTCGTTGGTCGTGCGCTAATATGTTGGATTGGTCAGTAGCGTCTTTCCACGCCTTAGCCAAACGCGCGGCTTCCTCCTGCATTTCCCGGAACTCTGCCGTACCTCGTTTGCCTTCCGCTTCCATTGCTACCAATGCTTCCCGGCATCGGCGTAGCTGGACTTCTAACGACTGTTGCGCCCTTGCGCTCCTTTCGGCTGCTTCACGTTGTTTGTTCAATTCCTGTTCCTCTTTCATCAGCGCATCGGCTTGCTTTTCCGCTTCGCTGATTACTTGCTGACGCAGGTTTATCTCGCTTTTTAACGTGGCTTGCTGTGCCGCCATAGCCCTGTATTCCTCATCGCGTCCTTCTGTGAACGCCTTACCGGCTTTCTGTCCCAATTCTTCGTATTGGGCTTGCAGGTCTTTCAAAGCCGCTTTGTTTTCCTCAAATATGCGGTCTATCGTGGCAAATCCCGAATTTATCACGGCTGCGGTAGCTTCAAAGGCTTTATCTATTCCTTTTCCGTTCTGCACCGCCGACGTGCTGAACTGCTGTATAGCCCTTTTGCTTTCTTCAAGCACTCGGAGCAGTTCCCTGTTTGTTCCCGAAATGTCAAAAGACAAACCGCCGCCTTGTATGTTCATCTATTCAAGTTGTTTATTAGTTTCATTACTTCGTCCGCGTTATCGTCCGTAAGCACTATTTCAGTATCGCTCTTTGTAGTGTCTTCGTCCTCAACGCCGGGCGCGTCTATTAACATCCTCTGTACCGTTCCCCACGGAATACCGTGTAGAAGGTAGTCCAACGTCCAGCCGAAGTGCGCACACACCGAGCCACGCCGTCCGTGTGGACTTTTTAACCCTGTTGCTCTATAAGACTTGTCATCGGGTCGCTTGTGCGTGTTGCGCTCATCAATCTTATAGAGTTTATAAAATCCCCTAAGTTGCTTACGTTGGTTATCAGAATGGCAAGCGTAAGAAGCTGTGAAGGCGTTACGGTATGCTCAAACAAAGAAGCGAGCCGGTTCAAACGCTGTTCGTTCGGCTTTCGCGTAAAGTAACCGCCGCTTTCTGTCACGTCGTAGTATTCTTCGCCCAATACTGCAACCGCTACCACCTTGGCGAGCTTTTTCGCTTCCTTTGCCGCCAACTTCTTAGCCGCGCACAAATAATCAGCGTCTTTTAGCTTCGTTTCGTCTATGGTCATTTCAAGCCATAACGCGCTAAGCCTGTCAAGCGTTGATAGCGTAGGTTCTGCAACCCGGAAAACTTTCTTTTCCGTTACCTTTTCGCGCTTGCGAATAAAGCCCAATAATCCCGGCTTGCGTTTTTTGTAGGTTATATCCACATCGAACGTTACGCCGCTGTTGATCATCTGCCTTAACTCGTTCTGTTCGCGTGTAAGGTTATCTAATTTCTCTTTTTCGTCCATACGCTGTTAAATGAAGAAAGACCCGGAACAAAGTAGCGGGTCTTTCCGGTTAGAACTCGTTTAATTCAAACGGACAAATAGGTTTAAGACCCTGTTTGTCAGATCGTAGTAGCTACTTTTCCTACTGCCATTTTCTTTAATCCGGTAGTAGCCGGTTTCATTACCGTACCGGTTACTTCAATAAGAAGCAGCCCTTTCTTGCTGAACTCTCCGTTAATTTTGGAAGTCAGCTTCATACGCGGAACTTGGAATTTCAACCCTTTACGCGGAATAATAATAACGGATTCCTCCACCGAATTTACAACGTCCGGGTAACTCCAAACATCGGATGCCACCTCACCGCCAAACAAGCGTTTAAGCGTGTCTAAATCCGGGTTCATGATGGAAAAAGTGAAGGTAATCTTACCTTGCTTCTCTATCGTTTCTACCGGGTCGTCTTCTTCTTCGGCGTAGAACTCGGTTGTTTCCGGGTCTTCCTGCGACATTTTGCAGGAATCTTCGTAAGTCAAGCCGAAAACCTTGTAGTCCGTTTCTACGAAGTCCAACTTAGTGGGTTCGCCTTGCTTGCCCAATATCTTGGAAAGTCCCAATGTAACTAATGTTGCCATATCGTTTAATTTTTAATGGATGTTCCAGCCTATACGCAAGTTACGGTAGTGCTGGTAAACCTGTTGTTCTTTAACTACTGTGTCGCTCTCTATCCAAAATTCGAGGTCGGCTATGTTCTGCGCTTCTAAATAAGCTACAACCGCATCGCCAATCTCCCGTAGTCGTTCCCGGTCAGCCTTGCGTTGCTCCCGTCCGCGTATCTTTACTTTCTTGTCTGAAACGTAAATGTTCACGTTAGAAGTTCCGCTTTGCGGCTTGTCATGCGTTACCGTGATAGTGTTAATTACAATATCTTCGGTTTCGCTGTTGTCCGGGCGTTCGTCTTGGGGGCATACAATGCCGGAAACCTTTATTTTCCCGGCTTTAACGCCTTCCGCAATAATCTTATACAGAATATCGTCGGTGTCTATGCTGCTGCACTTCTTCATTACTTGAACGCGTTTTTAATGTTTGTAATCAAGTCTGCTAACTCTCTTGCTATTAGTTTTTCGGCTTGCTTCTCGGCTGATGTAAGGACATCACGCCCTTTGCTTTCAACGTGTACGGCGTAGTTCATACCTGCTACCACTACAAGCGTATAGCCTTCTTTGTGGCTGCTTCCTACTTCCTGCGCCAACCTCAAACCTTCTTTTGCTCCGGAAAACTTCGTTCCTTCCCGGTTTACTTTCGGTGGTACGGTCTCAAATGCGCTTTGTCGTATTTGCACACCGTCTTTGAATACCACGTAGCCAACGGAAGAACGCAAGTTGCCCGTTTGGTCTTGCCAGTCTTTGGCGTGGGGTCTTCGTGCAAGCGATACGGCTTCCTCTCCGACGCGGCAAAGGCTTTCGATTATCTGCCTTTCCACTTCGTTAAGGAACGCTTTTAGAACGTTGTCTATACTGCCTTTGAATTTAGCCTTTACACCCATAGCCTACAATGTAACCGCCCCTTATCGAATTTCAAGCATTCGCCGGAAACCCTAACTAATCCCGAAATCTTAGCTTCTTCCATAACCGTTTGGTCAAGCAACGCCGACGGCTCTAACGGTTCTTCCGTTACCGCTATTTCCACCCCTTCGGGTATGCGCTCAACTCCTACCGGAATTTGAACAAGCGAAGAAAACGTAACAAACTTTCCGCTTGCAGTATTTATCTGCGTACCCTTCCCGTTGGTTTCCTCCCTGCATTTGCTATGAAAAGCCCATGCGCTTTCGGTCGTTTCCCAACTCCCGTTAGCGTTCTGCACGGCTTCGCCGCCGGTAGTCCGCTTGTAGAGATAGTGTGGGTATTGGTTGTTTACTACGCTTGTTACCATCTGTTACTTCTGTTTCTGACTTTCGGCGTATTAACCGGCGTAATGCCCAATTCGCCGCAAGTCTGATTATACCAAAACTTGATGGCTTCCCAATTCCACGAAAGCGAATAACCGCCTTCGCTCACGTTGGCAAGCGGAATAATAGAGCCGAACTCAGCACAAAGCGCACGTTTGGCGGTCGTAATATCTACTTCCGCTTCTGCGTCCGGGATTAACCCCTGTTGGTTGGCTAATATCAGTTCTATATCTCCGCCCTCAACGCCAAAGCGTGAAACGGTACGGGTAAACCATTCTTTGTATGTCATAAGCTAAACGGATTATGCCGGAAGGCGGCTTTTGCTACCTCCCGGCTTTTAGTTAGTGATTCCAACTTGAATTATCGGTACTCATCAACCACGAGCGCGAAGAAGTAAGCCACGCCGGGAAAGCGTTAGCAATACCCATTGTTACTTCCTCCAACGGTTCTTCGTTCGCAAACTTCTTGATAAGCGTATGCCCGTTCAAAGCCTTTATAGCTACCGAGCCTTGTACGTTCATGTCTGCCGGTTTCTTCCAATAGGTATTGCCCAAAACCTTGCTTTCGCTGAACATTACTACGTTCTCGGTAAACGGGTTGCCGCTGAACGGTCGGCTACCGTCTTCAAGCTCGATAGTAATATCTTGGTCAATAACTACCACCTGCAAGCCGCGCAAGTAAGACAAACCGCGCAAAGCGGTATTTACTTGCTCAACGCTCGGCGTTTGCTGAATACCCAAAGCGTTAGCCGCGAACGATGCGCAAATCTTCTGCACTTCTTCGCACTCTGTGAAGGTTGCGAAAGTGTCAAGCGACATAAAGGCAAACTTCAAGTTATGCCCTTTCTTCTTGGCTGCTTTTACTACCGCCTTGAAGTCTTTGGTAATAGGCTTAGCCGATGTCGAAGTAGCCCAATTTGCCGAGCCGGTTTGGAAACCTACCTTTTGGTCTGCCGGTAACTGGTAATCTACGTCGTATTCACTGATAGCCGATACGTTGTTAGTGTTGGTAAGCGTAATCTTTCCCAAAGAGATAGACTGCAACGCCATCCACTCCAAACGTGCGGCTACGGCTGTCCAGCAAAAGTCGGTATCTTCTGCCCACGCTTCAACCAACCGGCGTAAATCCGGGTTTTGTGAAGTCATGGCTACCATGATGTCGTACTCGTTCAGTTCTTCGTCGTTCTTGGTGCGCTTTACCGCAATCTTGGGGATGTCCCCTTGAATACGGGCAATAGCTTCGCGCGTCTTTTTATCAACGCTTGCGCCACGCGCTACCAAATCTGCGGCTATCTTTAACCCTACCTGCGTTTCCAATGCCTTCCACGTCAAAGTATAGGTTTCTTTCAACGGGAAAAGCGTAGGGTAGTAGTAGGGCTTCAAGTCGTAAGAATTTACGACGGCTTGCATGTCTTTCTCTACAAGCCCACGCATTAAAGTTCCTATCATAACCTACTGCGAATTAAATTAAAACAATTCCGGGAAGCGCGGCTTTAATGTCGCCGTTCTGCGCCGGGATAACACTCTCTTTGAACTGCCCAATAGTAACCGCTACTACGAGGTGGTTATCAAGTGCTTTCACTTCGTAGCTGTCGCCTACTAAGGCTTTCGGGGCATACTTAAACGCGCTTGTGTTGCTTGCGCTTTGCGCTGATGCCTGTACAAGTGCGTCGCCAACTTTCACGGCTTCGCCGAGCGTAGTTCCTACGGTAATGGTGTCGTAGGTTGTTTCGGATGTGTCAATGGCGGTAATAGCGTAAGCCTTTGCGCCAACTTTCAACATCACGAAATCGCCCTTTTTGAAGTGATGCCCTTTCTCAACCTTATAGGCGGTTGCGGTATTGTTTGCAGCTTCCGTAACTTTCGCCGTCTTGATGACGTGGTAAAGCCCGGCTTCGCCCTTTCCGATGGCTGTGCCTTCCCTCAATATCCCACCGGGGATAAGGTCTGCGGAACAAACGGTAACACCGTTCGGAATGTCCGCCAAATTATGCGTACAAGCGTGTACTACACGCTCATCTTTCTTGCGGTCAATTCTCAAACCCATTTTGATGTAATTTTAAGTTAGACTTCCTTACCCGTTAGGGTTTTGCTCTCTGTGCGCTCCTTGATAAACTCTGCAACTCCGCTACTAATCCCTTCTTTGTTCACGGCTCCAAATAGGGGCTTTTCGTGTCCTTGCAGTCCTTGGTCTGCGCGTTCCTGTTGCAAAGCTGCGATGTCGCCTTGCGCTTCGGTCATGTAGTTGTTGAAATCGTCGTCGTTGGCAAAGGTGTTGATACGGTCGAAGTTGCGCAACATCATTTCCCGTTGTCTTCCCTCTACCTTGGCTTCGTCCAACTTGGCTACAAATAGTTTACGTCGCGAGTCTGCCACCTTATCGGCGTTAAGTGTGGTAATACTGTCTTGTACGCCCTTTAACTTGTCATCGATAAGTTTGCTAATCGCGTCAAGCGTCACCGCTCCGCCTGCTCCTTCGGTTGGTGTCGGCTGTCCGGTCGGAGGTGTCGGCTTTCCTTTCTCCACGAAATCATACTTTTCTTTAAGGCTGTTTTCGTAGGTTTGGTTAGCCTTGCTAATCTCCGCGTCGGCAGTACGCCGCCACTCCGTTACAAATGCGCTAACTTTGTCGGCGGTAAGTTTATCTACGACTTGGTTAGCTTCTTCTTCGGTTGTTACTTGTAAGCCGATAGCGGCTGCCAAATGTTGTAACCCGTCTTTGCGCACGCCTTGAAACTTTGCTACAAGTAGTGCTAAAATCTTTTCTTGTAATTCGTTCATAAACTATTCTTGCTTTAACTTTCTGCAAAAATAATCGTATTAAAGTGATACTTTATCGGGTGTGAGCGGTAAACACTTCGCCAAAACTTCCAAATCTGCTTTTGCTTATGCGCACGCGCTTATAAACAACAACAGCAACAACAATATATTTATAGATATTGATATAGATATAAGGTTGTTTTTGCTTGTTTGTAGCTTGTTTTAGGTTGTTTTTGTTTATTATTTTTCTTGCTAATACTTAGATACTTGCACGTATAGAAGCCTATTTGTATAGAATATAATCCTTTAATGAAATCGCGTTTTCCCTGTTCCTAATCTCTCGTATAGCAGCCTAATGAAAACAACTGAAACAATCAAAATACGCTTTACTTGTCGTAGGTTGAATTAGCTTGTTTTAGGTTGAATTAGGTTGTTTCTGCTTGTATTTGCTTGTTGTGCTGTCTATTTGTATGCTTTTCATTTGCGTTGTGCCAATAATTTCATATCTTTATGCCGTTGCTGGGGAGAAATCCGGCAATGAAGGGAAAGCGTTAGGTCTTTTGTATTTGAAAATCGCCAAATTAACAAATAACGAAAAGAAAACCTACAACGCGCTAATGTCGTATATCCTTATCCGATATACAGGCAAAGCGCGGCTATACGGTTTATTTTCGTTAGGCGTTTGGCGATGCCTCAAATACTTAAACCTATATAGTCCGCGCTTTTTCTATGCGGTTAAATAACACTTACTTCGGGCGGTGGGTACAAAGGTATCAAAAATCGATGAAGAAGCTAATTTATTTCTTGCTACTTTCAGCGTCGGTGGTAATGTCCGGGTGTTCCTCTGAAACAAACGAGCCGGAAGAACAAAACTACGTTAGTACAACCGTAAGGGCTTCCGCTTATTTTAGCGAAGTCGGAAGTACCGAGCAACTGAATACTATCTATGTAGGTCGTACTTATTCCGTGAACTTCTCGCCGTATTGTAATGCTGATGCGGAAATACTGAAACAGATAAACGGTTCTGTCGAAGAAGTAGCCTACTTCCTTGATACTCCTTATGTCGGTAATGAATGTATAGGCGTTTCCACTACGCAACCTTTTACAATCCAATACACGCCGCAAAAGCCCGGTCAATGCAAACTAAGCACTTCTTTTACTTTATCCCCTAATGACCATAACCAATGGGTCGAAGTGGAAAGTATCGTAGAAGTAATAAACCCGGAATAATGGAAGCCTATTTGCTTTATTTCGCCGGTGGGTGCTTTGGTGTTTTCTTTGTTTCTCTTGTGGTCGCATTCCTTACTAAGCCCTATCGCCAACGCAAAGTAAGGCAATCGGGTAATAAAGAAGCCGCAAAAAAGGTCGGTATTATCCGGGCGCGTCTTGTCGTACATAAATTGAAGCTATCCGGGCTTGAACGGCAAACAAAGTGGCTTAATGAACAGGAAGCAAAGCGAAGTTCTGAAAGCAAAGTATCATCTTAATACGTTTGAGTATTTTTCGCTATTGCTTTTTCCCGTTGGTGTCTAAATGGTGCTATTTAGTTATTGCCGTACCTATTACGTTGCTACTGTTTGTTTCCACTTGCTTACGGCGTTCCCTTGTTTTTGGCTTTGGCTCAAACTTACGGTTTTGTTTTGTCCGTAGTAATCCGTACTTTTGTTGCTGAACAACAGATTAAAGCGTATGGAAGAAGAAAATAAAATCACGCCGGAAGAAGCCTTTTTTAAGGCGAAATCCGAATTAGAGCAAAAGTTGTTAGTCCAACTGAAAGAATTTGCCGGAACGTTTTCAACGTCGGTAGTCTTTAAGGGAAACGTAGAAGTTCAACCAATTTTCACTAATACCGGGCAGCTCGTGGAAACTCGCATTTCCCGTGTGGAAGTGGAAACCAAAATAGCGCAATAATGGATAACGTAACCGAAGCATTAAGGAAAGGCAATAGGGCGTATAACTCCGCTTATACTCTCTCCGCTCGTTTGGCTCTAAAAGAAGCCGTAAAAGATATGTTTGCCAACCCATCGCCTGTTGAAATTATAGGCATTCTTCTTTCACGCGCTGAACGCTCAAAGGGAAAGAAACGGCGTGAAGCGTTGGCAATGCTTGATAAGTTCGTAACCGATAACTATCCACCCGTCAAAGGTGCGCCGCTTCCGTCGGCTGAACTTGAACGGGATAACTATAATTGCAATGTTCGTTATACAAAAGAGAGGGACTATGAACTATAAAGACTTGAAAGGCAAAACCGTTTTTGACTTCTGCAATGATGCCGAAATCCTTGCCAAAGTAACCGGGTTTTCCGCTCCGTTGGAAAGCAAAGAATATATAGAAGGCTGTACGCCGGTAGTTCATGCCCAAATGCTGCAAAATTTGGCTATTGAAACCAAAGATAATGAACTTTACAAGGCTGCAAAAAGGTATGAGGATGAATGTTGGAAAGAACAATACAGCCAATCGCAAGAGGATGGGTGTATAATTGACTAAACCGGGAAAGGGGCAAATTACCCCTTTCTTTTATGCCAAATATCCGTTTTTCTTCAACCATTTAACCATTTGTTCTTCCCGGCTTTCCTTTACCCAATCTCCGTTTATGTTCATATAAACTCTTCCCTTAGTTGTCCTTATAGCTTTTAATAGGCTGTTTAGCTCCGAAGCCTTTATTTTCTTTCCGTCCAGCCGTTTAAGTCCTCCATCTATAAGACCTTGTTTTAGCCCGGTTGCTTGGTCTGAGTAAACTTCGTTAAACAAATTCTTCCTAACGGTCGCCAATGCCTTATCAGCGTTAAGTCCCAATTCCCTAATTACCAAATCGTAGTTATTAACCATGTCGTTATAGCCTGTTGAATTGCGGTTGCTTATGAATTGCGCTTGCGGCGTTTCTTTGCAGCCCAATACCCGGTAAAACTCCGGCAAAGACTTTCGCGCTACAAACTCGTTGGCTAATTCCATAAATGCCCTTTGCGTATCTGTTAAATACATGTTCCCTCGCTTGTTCCTGTTGTGCGTAATCTCGTGCCAAAATGTAGCCATCGCGTCGGCTTCAAGTTCTGTAATCTCCGCCGATTTTCCTTGCCCTATTTTGCCCAATGCCGATTTTACCCGTGCAAGCCTATCCGTTGTTAGGTAGGTTCTGCCGTCCATCCACGTAGAGCCGTTGTTACCCCTATGCGTTTCTACTCCTAATTTAAGGTCGCCGTTCTCAAACCATTTTTCGGTAAGCCCGTCGTTTATCTCCTTGAAAGTCTTATCTACCTGTGCTTCGGTAGTGTAATCTTTAAGTAGTGCCTTATGTGGCTTATCTCCGCTTTTGGCTTCTTCCTCCTTCGCCTTTGCCAGCTTAGCCAAAGCGTCTTTTACCGCCTGTTTCAAGCGGCTAATACAATCGCCGTAGTACCTTTTTGTTGAAGATGCGTTGTCCTGCAAAATCTTTGAGAACTCGTTCTGTATATCCGAATACCCTTTTAGGCTTACCGTAATAACTCGGCTTAGTTCATTCTGCGCATCGTGCCATTTGTCTAAATTGCCGTCCATGACATCTCTAACCTTTTCTATTTCGGCTTCCAATGCTTCCCGGTTTCCTGCGGTTCTAAGCGCGTCAATGTTTGACATATCGCCGCCCAAAGCGTATGCCCAACGTTTGAGGTAGTTTATTTCCCTGTCAAATTCCGTACACGGTTTTACGTTGTTCATCGTCTTTGTCGGTATGTTTGCGTTTAGTCCGCCTTCTATCTTACCACCTTTGAAATTATCCCGAATGTAGTAGGGCATAGACTTCCAGCCCTTAGCTCGTTCCTTAATACTGTCTATGTATTCCCGGAACTTAGCCGGTACGTCCGTAATGGTACGGCGTGATGGCAAACTTTCATAATGCGCTTTCCTAACAATCGCTTTAAGCCTGTTCGCCCTGTCTTGGTTATATTCGTCGTAGTCTGACAAAATAGGCACAACAAAGCAACGGCATTGCGGATGCCAACCTGTAAACTTGAACGTCTTAGGGTAATCCCCCCATAGTTCGTCGCAAATATCTACAAGCGGAATTTTTTCCCCTTTGCTGTTTGTCGTTGTGTGGTTGTTGCTCAGCATGACGCGCAAGCCTACAACAAAGTCCAACTTCTGCCATCTTAAAAACTCGCTTTCCCGGTATGCCATGTTTACCTCCGTCCGTGCCAACCTCTGCGCGTTCTTTGCCGAAGAACGGTAAACGCCTTGTCCGGGATGGTATAGCTTAGCCGCCTTGCTCAAACGCAAGTTTCCGCCTTTGTCGCGCACACGCCTATAAAGTCTGTGCGGTTCTTGGAGGTAGCTGCGCAAATCCCGGCTTAATTCCTGTGCGCTCTTGCCTTCCCCTAACGCTACGTCTATGCCCAATTCCATAGCGTCTTTCAATTCTCCGGCGTACTTCCATACCCTCTCGCTTAATCCCAATCCCTCAACCTTACGGCGTTGGAACGTGCTAAGTGCTTCGAGGTTTCGGCTTTGGTATTGCTCTACTTCTTCTTTGGTCAGTTTGGCTGTGCGTAGTATTGCGGCTATAAAAGCGTCGTTCTTTTTGCAAGCTGCCAACCATTCGGCTTTTGTCCCGGTCGTAATGACGGCTTCCATTTTACCGACAAGCCGGGTTAATATCCCTTGCGCTTGTTTCTTTGTCTTCGGCAGCTTATCGAATGAAAACGCGGCTTCCGTTTCTTCCATTCCTGCGCCAATACGCGCAAACTCATCGCAAGCCGTATTGTATAGCCGTTCAATCTGCCGGGCGTAACGTTCCGTTGCCGCGTAATGTTCCGCGTCAAATCCTCGAAGCTGCGCTATTATGCTGTTTTCTTTGTCGGGCATAGTTATTTTTCTAAGATTTGGCGTTTAGGCGCGTCTTATTCCCTTGTGGTATATTTACTCACATCAGTAGTTAAAACGCTCCCAAAACGCCTAATTTGTATTATATTGATACGTTTATGACTATAAAGTCGGTTCACCTTGGTAATATGACCGCTCGCGCGTTTCTTCCGCTTCGATTGCGGCTTCTTCTTCGTCGGCGTTGTCCGCCCAGCCCAATCTCCGTATAGTGGCTTTCCGGCTTGCTATCTGTTTTTGCCCGTTAGCCGCTTGCAGGATATTTATCTTGCTTAGTTCGTCCTCAATTAAAATCATTCGGTAAAAATGCCGTGCCATTATCCATTCTTAAAGTACCTTTTCCATCCGGTTGGAAATACCTTATTTGGTAGGTGGTCGGCAGGTAACGCCCATCCCTAACCAACTGGCAACGAATTTCTGCCATTTCCCCGACTTTCAGTTTTTTTGGATACGGGCAGCGTTTCGACGGTGAACGGGTATGCCTACTGAATATCCAAACTGTCATTACAGGTAGTGACAAGTACAAGGGCGGCCACGATGTAGCAGCCCATAATGATTTTATATATTACATTTTTCATATACATTATTATATAGCGGTTAGTTGATGATAAATTTTACTCCTACGCCTACCTGCGTGTGAAACTTGCCGATGTCCGAGCCGAACAACGCCCGTTCCCTTGCATTCAGGAGAAGTACCACCCGGTCAGTCCGGTAGGCTTCCAGTTCCAGCGTTAAAGCCCCACCTTACACAAAACAATCCTTATCCAGCCATGTAGAGCCATCCGGCAATAGCTTTTTATCCCGGTTGCTCGTTTCGTACCCGGCGAGTGCCGACAATCCCAGTGAAAGGAAAAAGTTTTCCGCCTGTCTGAAAGGAAGTTCAGGTAATAGCCGCCCTCTGCGGTAAACTGCTGTACGGGTATATTTATGTCTTTGTAGTTATACCGTTTTTCGAAGTATTCCCCGCCGAGTACCCAGCGGTTTGCGTTTTTGGTGTAAACACTGTATGCCGCCCCGATGTGGTAAGCAAAATCCGTGTTATCATTCCAGTGTACACCGTCCGCCATTCCTGCCGTAACCTACAAGGCTTTCATTCTCTGCAGATACCTTTGTGCGTGTGCCTGATTAAAGACCGTTTCATCCTTATTTGATTTTAAGTTCGTTAATCACTTCAGCGTTCACGATGTCGGCGTTCTCCACTCTGATAACCTGATGCCATCCGCCGTTTTTTTTCGTAGAGTTCCACCAGTAGCAATTTGTCGTCCGCCCAATCCTGCACCTTTTCGATGCAATTCTTTTTCACTTTCAGACTTTTACCGTTTAAGTGTTTGCAAATCCTTGTTTTCCGTGATAGTGAACGCTTCCATGATAAAGCCGTGCGGGTTATTGTCGCTGCGGGTAGCGTTCATCAACCGAGCCGTAAAGAGCCATTACCCAGTCTGTATCGTTCTTCTTTTTAGCCCTCAGGTAGGAAACGGAAATATTTTTGCGGATATAGCAGTTCACAGGATTGCGGTAATTCAGCAGGCTGGTATATGCCCGGTCAATCAGGGCGAGCCGTTCGGCATCGGTCATTGACATACCGCTGATGTTTACTACATTTTTTAAATCCTGCAATACGTCCGCACTTTCTTCCTGTAATTTGGCATATCCGAAAGATATAGCGGTAAGTTCCTGCGTCGTATAATTTTTATCGGACATCATTTTCTGAAAGTTGGTGACATAGATTTCCGATATTTCCGCTACCATCAGGATGCTTTTCTCTCCACAGCCCCCAAAGAAGTGGTCAAAGTATGACAAACCCCGTAAAATCAAGGTTTTACGTTTTTTTATTTCTCTTCTCGGACACCCGAAAGACACAAAAAAAACCGTTTGAACAGAGTACCGTTACTAAATCGTTACTGAAAACGGACGATTGATTTTAGTAACGATTTTTATGGTAAGTCTTTGATTTGTCGTTTGTTGTCTTCAAAGTGTCTGCTCACAACCCAATTATTAATTATTTCTTTGCCGCTAAAAGTTTTTACCCTCGGCAAAGAGGCAAAAAAAGGAGGTATTATGAGCAAGAGTACATTCAAGATTCTTTTCTACATTCGGAAGAATCAAGTAAACAAAGAAGGCAAGTCGGGAATCATGCTCCGTTTGACCGTTGGAAAATCCAGTGTAAGATGCTTCCTAAAACCAAAGAGCATCTTACACTGGAATTTCCAACAAAAAGCGACACTGTAACGGCCATCCTCGGTTGCTTTCCGAATCAGTAAATTCTTGACACTCATAATCTCATTTTACAATATGAGTGTTTTCTTTCCCCCAATTTCGTGCCGCTCGTTTCAGAAGCCATTTGCAAATCAAAGCATGAAAAGGACGAATAAAAAAGAAATAGACTTTACCTAACGAATTGTGATACTTGACAACGGTTGTTATCCGAATGGATTGGCACTGCGTCGGAGCATCGGGTATATCACATTGCAACAATACCTGAAACTCCAGATGCTTATCAGACTTTCCGAAAGTGACTTTTCCTTCGTCTTTCTCCTTTATCAAATCTGTAAACCCATCTCCTCCTTGAAGTCCGAAAGGCTTTACCAGCCAGTCACGAAACCTGAGCAGGTATTGAACGGGCTTAGGATAATAGACAAACATCATCCGGAATAAATCTTTGGCAGTCATCCTGCTAGTATTTCGAAGGACTGTCGTATAAGTGTCAATATAGTCGGCTTCCATTTTGCATACCATTAAATAAATTCAAACCGGAAAGGTCTTTCCACGTAGTTGTTGAACTTAACTTTAGGAATTCCCAATGCCATAGCCGCATGAATCTTCCCCTCAATGCCAAGGAGTTGTTCCAAACCTCCCTTTTTCAATCTGATGGCAGAACAAAGGAAACCTGCGTAGAATTGGCTTACTCCTAAGGTCTCAGCCATCAGAGACATATTCTGATAAGCCAAATCAGCGTTGGTCGCTCCAAAAAAATCCCTCTGGTCAGTACAGATGAGGATTACCGTTCTGGCTTTCCGGAGAATAATGTCATTTCCTTTGTCGTACTCAGCTACAACATTTAGCATGGATGGCAGATTGTCATAATACTGCGGACGAAACCGGCGAAGGAAAGGTTTCAATAGCGGATTTTGCAATATATGAATGATGTGTTTGTAAGAGTCTGCCACGAAACGGCTAAGGATTTGCAACTGCGATGCGGAGTTTATCACCTTGTAACATACATCTTGTGCATTATGGGCTGTAGGTGCATAGCTTCCGGCCTCCATGATTTTCTGCAAACATTCTTTGGGAACGGGCTGCCCGGAAAACGTCCTGTTCGACCTCCTTTTCTTGCATAACAGCAGGAACTGTTCACTTGTCGGACAATCTTCCGTTTTGAACGGATGTATCTTCTCCGTCGGATAGGCGGAATGGTGCAAGGCGTGTGTCGGACAAACAGCAGCACACTGTCCGCAACCGATGCACCGACCGAGCGAACCTACTTCAACCATCCGGTTTGCACTGTTCCTCACCAATACATGAGAAGGACAGACTGCAACGCATCGAATGCAGTTGATACAATTAGAAGAAATTCGGATATTAAATTGCATAGAGTGCATGATGATTCAAGTATTTTGTAATGTCATTCGATTCATAATTATCTAAATAGAATAATGTCGAAGATCCCCGTGCCGTCTTCGACAACCACATGGCAAACCCTTGACTAATATTTTGTATCCGTTCACAAAGATAGGAAAAATAAGAAGAAAGGATTCCCATTTCACTTATATTAATAAGGTGTAGAAAGCCCCAAGAGAACTATAAAAAAGACGGTCTCACAACAATGCGGAACACCCTGAAACAAACAAGAAACCGGCCGACCGTCTCTTTACGGACACAGTCGGCCGGAACAATTATATAAGAACGATGGCGGCACTCCACAAATGCACGCCCTCCCCTATCGCAAATCCTTAACGCACCAAGCGGTTAGTCGCAGAATCCGGAAAAACGACAGTAGGAGTAAACGTCTTGGCTTCTTCAAAATCCATCATGGCGTATGAGATGATAATACAAATGTCTCCTACCTGCACTTTACGGGCAGCCGCGCCGTTCAGGCAAATACACCCCGAACCGCGTTCACCTTTTATAATATAGGTTTCCAAACGCTCACCATTGTTGTTGTTCACAATCTGGACCTTTTCTCCCGCAATCAAATTAGCCGCATCCATCAAGTCCTCATCAATAGTGATACTCCCCATATAATTCAAATTAGCCTCCGTCACACGCACACAGTGCAACTTCGACTTCAGCACTTGGATCATCATACCCTTTTGCTTTTAATCTTATTCTTTATATCTAACGTGATCTATCAAACGAATAGGCTGGCTTCCACAGAAAACGGTGATACACCCTACGATGTCATCCGAATCCGACCAACTGTCCAGTTCCTGCAAAGACCCGCCATCCACTATGGCAAAATATTGCACTTCCAGTCCCACTATGGCATTCAACGAATCCACCACATATTGCCGGGTCTCTTTCAAGGTATGGTTCGTAGCAAAATTCTTGCTTTTAGAAAGAATGCCGAAGATATGGGCCGCTACGGCCTTCTCCCCATCCGTCAATAAGGTGTTACGGCTACTCATGGCCAGACCGCTTTTTTCACGGACAACCGGACAAGGCACTATCTCTACCTTCAGATGCAAATCTTCGACCATGGCACGAATCACGGCAATTTGTTGGAAATCCTTCTCCCCGAAATAAGCACGGCCAGGCTCCACGATGGCAAACAATTTGCTCACAATCTGGCACACGCCATTGAAATGTCCGGGACGGAAAGCCCCTTCCATCACCGTATCCACCGGCGGATAGCTGAATTTCCTGCTATCCGGTTCCGGATACATCTCTTCCACAGACGGCGCGAAAACGAAATCAGCCCCCACACTTTCCAGTAAAACGCAATCCGCATCCAACGTCCGAGGATATTTCTCTAAATCTTTTTTATCATTAAACTGCGTAGGATTCAAAAACACACTCACTACGGTCACATCATTTTCTGCTACACAACGTCTCACCAAGGAAGCGTGGCCCTCATGCAATGCACCCATCGTAGGCACCAATCCAATCTTTTCACCCTTTGCACGCGCCTCTGTCAAGTTGCGTTGCAAATCTTCAATTGTATGAATTAACTTCATTTGTGGTTGATTTTAAACTGCATTCCCTAAAAAACTCTGCAAAATAACATATAAAATACCACATAGCAAAAACATTAGCCAAATAAATACGTGAAATTAATGAAAGAATTAAGCTCTATTCCCTTGAAAAAGGCAATAATGCCAAACTTTTTTCGTATCTTTGTGCCAAGGAAAAAGTGAACATGACAATGAAGGCAAAGAAAATACTATTCATTACTCAAGAAATGACGCCTTATGTTCCCGATTCGGAACTGGCTGCTATGGGTAGAGAACTTCCTCAGGAAATACAGGAAAAAGGACGAGAAATCAGAACATTTATGCCCAAATGGGGAAATATCAACGAACGTCGCAACCAGCTCCACGAAGTGATTCGTCTTTCCGGCATGAATTTAATCATAGACGATACCGACCATCCGCTCATCATCAAGGTAGCTTCGATTCAGGCCGCCCGGATGCAAGTATATTTCATAGACAACGACGATTACTTCCTGAAACGCCTGATGGCTCTCGACGAAAATGGCAACGAATATGAGGACAACAGCGAACGGGCCATATTCTATGCGCGGGGCGTATTGGAGACTGTAAAGAAACTTCGGTGGGTTCCGGACGTCATCCACTGCCAGGGATGGATGTCGGCTTTGGTCCCCCTCTATGTCAAGACCGCCTATAAAGAAGAGCCTTCATTCCGCGACAGCAAAATCGTATATTCCATGTCTTCCGAAGGCTTGAAACAGTCGATGGGCACGAACTTCGGCAATTGCATAACGTTCAGGGACGTGAACGCATCTGTTCTCGAAGACTTCAGCCCGGAAGTGACATACGACGAATTGAACAAATTAGCCATCAATTATTCCGACGGACTGACCGTGCCCGATACGGACAAGTTCCAAGCCTTTGCCGAATACGCACAAAGCAAACAGATTCCGGTGTTGGAAAACGTCAGTGCTGCCGATGCCGATGCTTTTGCCGACTTCTACGACAAAGTATGGAGCCAGGGCAAGAGTGAAGACTAAAAACATTTATCATCCTCCGCAAACATGAAATTCAAAACTTCATTCATCACGTTGATCGGATTATGCAGCGTGGCTTGTGACGACACGACCGATACCATCGGTATTTTCACGGATTCCGATAACATCAACGCTTCCACTTCGGTGTATGAAGCCAGTACACAGTCACTATTGGCTGATTCCGTTTTAAGCAATAGCAACAGTTCCTATCTGGGACGTATGACCGACCCGGAAACGAACATGCAAATCAAAGCCGAATTTCTGGCCCAGTTCAGCACGTTGGAAAACTATGAATTCCCTGCTTACGACCTGATGGTCAAGAACGAGCAAGGAGAAATCGAGGCGGACTCCATTGAAATAAGATTATACTATGAAAAGTATTATGGAGACGAGAATAATCCGATGAAGGTCGATGTATATGAACTGGACACTGCAAACGTCGTACGCGAGGACACTACGTATTACAGCAATGCCGATTTCAGCCGGTATATCAACCGCCACGCAACGGGTCCCATTACGCGAAAGGTCTTCACGACAAAGGATTTCACGTTGTCGGACGACTATCTGGAAAGCAGCTCATACACTCCGAACATACGTATCGTGCTACCTAAAGAATACGGCACATTCATCATAAAGAAATACTACGAGAACAAAGACTTTTTCAAGAATTCATATAATTTCATACACCACGTATGCCCCGGCTTTTATTTCAAACTGACGAACGGGGACGGTACGATGGTTAAGATGAGAGTAGGAGCCATGAATCTCTATTTCAGGTATAAAGACGCTGAAAAAGACACGGTTTACGTGGGTATGAGTCGTTTTGCAGCTACTCCCGAAGTCTTGCAGAATACTTACGTGGAAAATGATGGTCTGGCCGAATTGATAGAACATGACACCCAATGCACTTACTTGAAAACTCCCGCCGGAGTGTTTACGGAAATCACACTTCCCGTAAACGAAATCTACCAAGAACACCTCAACGACAGCATCAGTCAGGCTCAATTCTCCTTGTATCGCTATAATGCCGCAAACCAGGAATCGGCCTTCGAGGTTCCCCAGACCCTGTTGTTGGTGCGCAAGCAAGACATGTACACGTTCTTTGAAGAAGGGAAAGTGCCGGACGAGAAAACATCCTACGTCACATCTTTCAACAGCAGTTATAATACTTATACTTTCTCCAACATCAGCAACTTGGTATCATACTGTAAGAGAGAGAGGAACGAAGAGTCTGCCAAAGCCGGCATCACACCGGAGGCTTGGGAACAGCAGCATCAGGACTGGAACAAAGTGGTACTCATTCCTGTTGAAACCAACCGGGACAACAGTAACAATATCGTCAGCGTAACGCATGACATGGGACTGGGAAGCGCAAAGCTGGTGGGCGGCGCGACGGACAAGCTCAAAATCCAGGTGATTTACAGCACATTCAATTGACCCATATCTATGTGTCAGACTTCTGGCAAGATATAAAAAGAACAGGCGGAAAGGTTATAAGCCTTCCGCCTGTTCTTTTTATCTTCTCCCACACCCTCTTTACCCCCACCCTTTTCGGAAAAACAGACACGGGCATGCCCAAAAATCATCCTGCGCCAAACGGCAAACCAATCTCAGCCAAACGATTTTCAAATCTCAGGAGAACGGAATACGAATCTCAGGAGAATGTAACTACACTATAATCCAAATTAGTTATAAAAAAACTATATTTTGACAAAAAGGCTCCAGCCTTCCACGTTTGGGACAAACGGAACACCGTCCCCGACATACACGGAAAAGGCCAACTTGCTCCTTTTCACAGCAAGTTGGCCTTCATGCCTTTACCCTTCCCCGGATTCGGTATCCCCGGGGAAGCCCACGCAAACACTATTTTTTAGCGGAAGACTTGCGCGTAGAAGCTTTCTTAGGTTCGCCTTCCTCGGGAACCAACTTCTTCATACGGGCATTCAAACGTGCAATCTCTTTGTCCTTCACCTCCAATTCTTCTCCCTGGTTCTTAATCAGCGTAAGCAGTGAATTCAATTCTTCGTTGTCTATATCGCGAGGATACATGCCATTCACCCTGTTAATGAAATCACCGAGGATATTCATATAGTTCGTAAAGGCATCGTAGGGAGAATCATAAATTCCGCGGTACATGTTCCAGCTACTGGATTTCGTAGTCATAAAACGGAAATTGTTGGTGGCTTGCAGATAATCCCAGTCCTGTTTGATACGGCGGTCGTTACAAATGCGCACGCGGTCGGCCACGCTATACAACTTGTTGAAGGCCTCGCGCTGCATGCCATTTCCCAACCAGCAACTGATATCGCGCTCCTCATCAACCCACGACATAGGGTAAGGTACTTCAAGCGCATCCACCGACTTATGATGGTCTATCACTTCCGACGGGGTCGAGAAAGAGATTCCACGGGCTTTGGCACAAGCCGGCAGCGCCTTGAGGAACTCCAGTATATTGGACGAAAGCGGCTGGAACATACCCAATGCGCACAACTCCATGAAGATATTAATCACTTGCTCCTCTTCCGGTACTGCTGCTATCCAATCCATATAGGTGTCGGCAAACAACGGATATTCGCTCCAAGTGGAATTGCTGAAACGCAAGGATATATCGTCCGACAATTTATAATCCCGTAAAAGAAGTTTCAGGTTCGGGTTTTGCGCACAATGGTACACAAAATGCGGGCTCTTCCAGCCTAAGATATGCTTGGCTCCTTCCGTCAATACTCCTTTGAATCCCATGGAAGCCACCGTGCTCCCGATATCGTCGGAATATATCAAGGAAGAATTGCGGAATACTTTAGGAGACTTGCCGAAAAGTTCCTTGATCTTGCGTGACATTCTCAAAGTCTCCTCCCGGAAACTTTCCTCATTGGCCAGGGAAGACAAGCCGTGGGAATAAGGTTCCGCCAAGAACTCCACACACCCCGTTTCGTTCAGTTCCTGCAACAACTCTATCACCGTCGGTGCATAATTCTCCAACAACTCAATGGCGCAACCTGAAATGGAAAAAGCCACTTTGAAGAAACCGGGATTCTCCTTAATCATCTGGAGGAGGGTCTGAAGAGCCGGCAGATAGGAATGCTCGACCGTATTGGTAATACTGCACTCGTTCTCATAGTCATCGTAATAATAATGGTCCGTACCGATATCGAAGAAGCGATAACGTTTCAAATGTATATTTTGATGAATTTCGAAATAAAGGCATATCGTTTTCATGTCTTAGGATTTTAGATTATTTATATTTTTGAATTGTCTCATCATAAAGTTTCCGGATGCGTTGGCCCACTTTTTCCCACGTGATGCCGTCCACTTCTTTCTTTCCTTCCACCTGCAAATATTCATGCAAAGAGGGATACATGCAAAGCGCATACATGGCATCGGCCATGGCATCTATATCCCAATAGTCCACCTTGATGCACTTGGACAGAATCTCGGCGCAACCGGATTGTTTGCTGATAATGGAAGGCACTCCGCTTTGCATCGCCTCGAGCGGGGATATTCCAAACGGCTCCGACACGGAAGGCATCACATACACATCGCTGTCACGGAAACATTCGAACACCTGTTTCCCTTTCATAAAACCGGGAAAATGACAACGGTCGGCTATCCCGTAGGCTGCTGCCATCTCAATCATGGAGTTCATCATATCACCGCTACCGGCAAAGCAAAAACGTACGTTGTGTGTACGGTCCAACACTCGCTTGGCCGCTTCGATGAAATATTCAGGCCCCTTCTGCATGGTAATACGCCCCAAGAAAGTCACGACTTTCTCCTTGCGTTCCGAGTAAGGTTTCCTCTGGTCCACAATCTCCTGAAGCTCCTGTGCCAACGGATACACGGCATTGTGCATAGCAAAACACTTTGCCGGATCTTGATGATAATGATTGATTACCGTCTGGCGCGTCAGCTCGCTCACGCACATGATACAGTCCGCGTGGTCCATACCGTTCTTTTCGATACTGTAGACCGTGGGATTCACATTTCCACGACTCCGGTCGAAGTCCGTGGCATGCACATGAATCACCAATGGCTTCCCGCTGACTTGCTTGGCATGGATACCCGCCGGATAGGTCAGCCAATCGTGTGCATGAATGATGTCGAACTGCTGCTGCCGGGCTACAACTCCTGCCACGATGGAATAATTGTTGATCTCCTCGTGCAGGTTGTCCGGATAGCGACCGGAAAACTCCATGCAGCCCAAATCATTCACATACATATATGAAAAATCGGCATAAATATGATCGCGCAAGTCATAATACAGTTGCGGATCCATGTAACTGCCCACCCGGCTGTTTACATAATTCCAATCCACATCACGCCAAACGATAGGCACGCTGTTCATACCTATAATCCTCATAAAGCTTTGGTCTTCATCTCCCCAAGGTTTCGGAATACAAAAAGTGATATCCATATCGGGCTGCAAAGAAAGACCTTTCGTCAGACCATAACTTGCCGTACCGAGTCCTCCAAGAATATGAGGAGGAAACTCCCAACCAAACATTAATACTTTCATATTCAGTTCCTCCTGTCTTTATATATCGTATTTTTCGATTAATTTCACTACACGGAGAATCTCAGCCACATTCATCGCAAAGGATATGGCTCCCCGAGCATGATAAGGCGGATTCCCGTCGAACAGTTCCGGTATGGTACCGACGCAATGCGAAAACATTTCCTCTTCAAAGCCCACCAACACACGTTCCACAAAACTTACACGGCTCTTTTTATACAGACGCAAGCAGGCTTCCATATAAAAGCCAGCCAGCCAAGGCCATGCCGTACCTTGATGATAAGCATAATCACGCTGGACTTGCGGGCCGACGTACATCGGATTATATCCTCCGCTCTTGGGACTCAGTGAACGAAGTCCTTTGGGAGTCAATAACTCCTTTGTACAAATATCAAAAACCGTTTTCTTCTCCGGAAGGCTCAAAGGAGAATAGTCAAGCGCCACAGCGAATATCATATTGGGGCGGACACTCCAATCTTGTTCTTGGTCTTTCTCATCTACGTAATCGAACAAATATCCGTATTGGTTCAAAAACACGTCCTTAAACGCCTGTTCCGCCTTCACAGCCATGGCCGCAAAATGAGCCTCCTCTTCTTTACGCCCTACCATCTGACATATCTCCTCGCTAAACTTCAATGCATTATACCATAAGGCATTGAACTCCACGATATAGCCGCTTCTCGGCACAATAGGACGGCCGTTTGCTGTAGAATTCATCCAAGTCACGGCTTTACTCTTCCCCTGAGCATATACCAATCCGTTTTCTCTGACTTTCAAATTGGGATGAGAACTTGTACTCAGATACATCATGATGTCCTTGGCCAAAAGGCCATATTTCTCGACACATTTCTGCAAAGAAACAATCTTGCCATATTGTTGAATACACCAAACCGCCCACAAAAGAATATCCGGATGTTCTATTTCATGTATTTTCACGCTCAACGGCTCGCCGGCCATAAATTCCCGAATGCCTTTTTCCACCGTCTTCATGCACATTTCAAACTGCTCCACCTCTTCATTGACCAAAGTCAATCCTGGCAAAGCAATCAGCATATCACGAGCACGGCATTTAAACCATGGATAACCAGCCAGAATATAATTCTCTCCGTCTACATGATAATAGAATTGATGTGCAGAATTTACCAGACAATGATAGAAATTATCCCGTGGAGTACGGATCTTCGCTTCAAAATCTGCTATCTGTTTCAACTGAGTGGTCTTTATCTCAGACAACCCGGCGGAAAAGACCACACTCTCGCCTTTCTTAATCTTCAGTTCAAAATAACCGGGCACATAGAGATCCTCATTAAAGGCATATCCTCTCTCCAATTCTTTCGGATACTCCACTCCACGATACCAATCCGGCTGAAAAACAAAATCGTTTTTCTTGTTCAACTGCATGTAAAGCTCGGGATAACCGTCATACATACAAGTTTTGATACCATTCGACACTTCTTGATAGTCCCGGTTCACCCTTGTGTTTTCATGTGTGTACTCCCTCACACAACGGAATGCCAGAAATGGACGGAGCTTCAAAGTCGTTTCGGAATGGGCGTCCAAAAGCGTATAACGGATGATAATGCGGTTTTCATAATGTTGAAACACCTTTTCTTTCTTCAGAACCACCCCTCCTACACGATAGATTGTAGTAGGCACCTGATCACAATTAAATTCTCGAATGTACTTATGACCATTCGGACTGAAATTGTTCCCTTGATACTTGTGAAGCCCTAAGTTAAACTCAGCCCCGTGTTGCACCACCGTCTCGTCCAACGAAGACAGCAACACATAATTCTCATCGCCCAATTCCGGTATCGGGACGACCAACAAACCATGATATTTTCTTGTATTACAATCCACGATAGTAGAACAAGAATAAGCACCCGAGCGATTAGACCTCAAAATCTCTTTGGGTAACGCTTCCTCCAAATTGGTCATCAGAGTCTTATCAAAATGAATGTAACTCATAGTCTAGAAATTATATATAAGGTTTTCACTTTACTGTTTATTTTGTCTCTGTTTTTATTTATGCAACCCAAAAATAATAAAAATCCAATTATGCACGAAATTTTTTGATAACATATTTTTAAGAATTCATAAAAATATGCTGTAGAATATGTTTTTATAATCTTAAGATTTCATGAATCTATCAAGATTTAGTAATTTTGTGTCGTAAAACATAATTTGCAGCAGATTTGATTTATGGTCAAAAAGGAAATGGACAACAAAGAGATTCTGGAAAAAATCTCTGATTTATGTAAACCACTCACCCCAGAACAACGCGAATATTTAACAGAAAACCTCACGGTTTATACATTTAGAAAAAACGAAGCGATTTACAGTGAAGGTGAATTCCCGACTCAACTCATGTGTCTTTTATCCGGGAAGGTAAAAATATTCAAGAACGGTGTCAGCGGGCGTAATCAAATCATCCGCGTAATCAAGCCCGTAGAATACTTTGCCTATCGTGCGTACTTTGCCCATCAGGAGTTTCTGACTGCCGCTGCCGCATTCGAAGCCTCAACGATAGCCATGATTCCCATGTCTACCATCACGAAGTTGGTAAGTAGCAATAATGACTTGGCATGGTTTTTCATCAAACAATTATCTGTAGATTTGGGTATAGCCGACGAACGTACAGTCAACTTGACTCAAAAACACATACGGGGACGGTTGGCCGAATCAATTCTGTTTTTGAAGGAGAGTTACGGGTTGGAAGAAGATGGCTGCACACTCAGCATCTATCTGTCCCGTGAAGACTTGGCCAGCCTCTCCAACATGACAACTTCCAACGCGATTCGTACATTGACTAATTTCGCCTCTGAGAAAATCATCGCGATAGACGGCCGGAAAATCAAAATCATATCGGAAGACAGATTGGAAAAGATATCTAAAATAGGATAAGTCTCATGGTTGTCGGCTCCGAACCGTTCAACCCGGTATAATGAAATTCACCCATTCCTGATGTATACCTATTTTCATGGGCGTAGAACCATTTTCCCATACTGCTCCATCCAAACTAATCATAGCCTTTCCGTTATCAAAAAAGTCCACTTCCTTAGTTCTATACGACTTTACGGCTTTATGATTCAAAAAGCGCCCACGAAAAAGCATCCATAAAGCTTCCACCATCTGGCTGATTTCCGGATGCGACACGACTGAAACATCCAATAATCCATTGTACGGAACTCCGCTCGGAGTCTGGCCATAGCCTCTGGCACTACCGATACATACCGTCATCACACTTTTGTCGATGTCATCCAAATTCACTTTGAAATGCATCTTGTGTTCCATACGCTGAAACAGCAACAAAAACATAGACGATAAATGAGAAAGGGTCAGCATACCCCAAAAACGGCGCGTCTTGTGCTTGATATTCATAATGTTTGCCACCAGACCGACGTTCACACAATTCAAAAAGAAACGGGGATGGCTGTCCTCCATCCGCTCCGGCACACAATACCCTACGTCCACCTTACGGATTCTTCGCTTTATCAGCCAATCTATCGTTTGCTTGTAATTATCTTCCTCGAAGCCCCAAAAATGTGCAAAATCATTTCCCCATCCGTTAGGAATAACCCCGAAAGCAACGCTACGACGAACCTCCTCTCCTTGCGATAACACTCCGTTCAACGCACGATTCAATGCAGCGTCACCTCCCACAATGATAATCGTCGTGTAACCATTGGAAGCAAGCATAGCCGCCAAACGTTCCACGGACTTCGGCCCTTCACTCTGCACGAAATCATAAAGTACGCCTTTCTCCGTCAAATATGAGCGTATAGCCTCCCACTCTTTATGTATGTGACGGACACCGTCTTTCGGACAGTATATAATCCCCCATCTTGATGGTTCCATAATCCTATTCACTAAAAACGCACAAATATACGCAAAACTATTTATTCTCTACTTGAATATTCTTCTAAATCTTCACGGACACAGCCAATCTTGAATCTGACCGATTTTCTTTTCCATAGGCCAACCTGCGTCCAACCAGTTTATCTTAATGCCACGGCGCTCCATTCCGCGGAACCAAGTCATCTGTCGCTTGGCAAACTGATGGATAGCGGTTTCCAAACCACGGAACATCTCCTCATACGCCAGCTCTCCGAGTACGTATCGTGTCAGATACTTATACTCCAAGCCATAATATATCAGGTCTTCCGCCGGTATCCCTTCGTCTAACAGTCCTTTTATCTCATCAATCATCCCCTCGTCCAAACGTTGCCTCAGACGTTTCGTTATTTTATTACGTCTCAAATCCCGCTCTATGTCCACTCCTATGACCAAGGAACGGATTTCGGGAAAAGCCCTTGCTTCCGTAGGATGCAAACGATAATACTCTTCTATTTCTATCGCGCGTATCGCACGTTTTACGGTATCGACATCCGTCGTATTATGAAGCACCTTATATGAACTCAGTATTTCTGTCAGTTCGGGAAGGCTCTTTTGAGCCAAGTTTGCACGCAAATCCGGATTTTCCGGTACGGGCATCAGATTATATCCTTTCAACACGGACTCGATATATAAACCTGTACCTCCACATAATATAGGAAGCATACGACGCGCTTTCAACGCTTCATAAACTTTCAAAAAATCCCGCTGATACTCAAACAAATTATATTTCGTACCTGGCTCCACGATATCAATCAAATGGTAAGGAACAAAGTGCCCATCGACAACATAATCTTTCAAGTCTTTTCCGGTTCCCAAATCCATACGCCTGTACACCTGCCTGCTGTCTCCGCTAATTATCTCCGTCTTCAGTTCGTAAGCCAAAGCTACAGCCAATGCAGTCTTTCCCGATGCCGTAGGCCCTAATATCGTAATAAGATCATATTTCATCGTATCGCCGTTTACCATATTATAATAACAAAAGCAAAGATACGAAAAAAGCCACCCTCCCAAAAGGAAGATGGCTTCAATTTTATCGTAGAAAACGGGATTAACCGTTAACCTTCTTCATGTGAGCGATCAATTCCAGTACCTTGTTAGAATAACCGATTTCATTGTCATACCAAGAAACCACCTTAACGAAAGTATCAGTCAAAGCGATACCCGCCTTAGCATCGAAGATAGAAGTACGAGTGTCACCCAAGAAGTCAGAAGAAACCACTGCATCTTCAGTATAACCCAGCACACCCTTCAATTCGCCTTCTGAAGCAGCCTTCATAGCGGCGCAGATTTCATCATACTTAGCCGGCTTTGCCAAGTTTACAGTCAGGTCTACTACAGAAACGTCCAAAGTCGGAACGCGCATAGACATACCGGTCAACTTACCGTTCAATTCAGGAATAACCTTACCTACAGCCTTAGCAGCACCTGTAGAAGACGGGATGATGTTGCCAGAAGCAGCACGACCACCACGCCAATCCTTCATAGAAGGACCGTCAACAGTCTTCTGAGTAGCAGTAGTAGAGTGAACAGTTGTCATCAAACCGTCTGTGATACCCCAGTTGTCATTCAAAACCTTAGCGATAGGAGCCAAACAGTTTGTCGTACAAGAAGCGTTAGAAACGAATTGAGTACCCTTTACGTATTTGTCGAAGTTTACACCGCAAACGAACATCGGAGTAGCATCCTTAGAAGGAGCAGACATAACTACGTACTTAGCACCTGCATCGATATGAGCCTGAGCCTTTTCCTGAGTCAGGAACAAACCAGTAGACTCAACTACATATTCAGCCTCGATTTCGTTCCACTTCAAATCAGCCGGATTACGTTCTGCAGTTACGCGGATTGCCTTGCCGTTCACAATCAACTTGCTGTTTTCAACATCAGCTTCGATTGTACCCTCGAAAGCACCGTGCATAGTGTCATACTTCAGCATGTAAGCCAAGTAATCTACCGGACACAAGTCATTGATACCTACGATTTGGATGTCGCTTCTGTTCTGAGCAGCACGGAATACGAAACGGCCGATACGACCGAAACCATTAATACCTACTTTAATCATTTTACTTAATCTTTAAAATTAAAGGTTCTAATATAAGTTATTTAACTCTTTTCTACTATTTTGCAGCATGAGCATTTTGAAGTCTGTCCTCCCTCCGCTTGCGCACTGCAAATTTATGAATTTCTTTTGAAATAGAGCATATAAAAGAGGAAAAAATTAAAAGGAACGAAAATACAAGGAAGTCCCTCCCGAGCGTAGCACCATATGGTCACCGTCGAGCCGTACGACCTCAAATGTCACATCTCCGGAAGGTATACCGAAATGTTTCAGTTTATCCACATCCGCCTCTTGAGACTGATTCCCTTTTACCCTGAAATTATACATACGCAAGGTAGCAGCTCCCTCATTATAATCATACCTGCACACGTACGTCCCATAACCGTTTCCGCCCAAATCCCGAATCTCGGACACTCCGAGCTGAAATGCCCAAAAAAGGCGATTACATTCCGATTGCCCGTCCGTAGCCTCATCCTCTATCCACTCTTGTTTCCAATATCCTTCCAAGTCTGGATATTCCGGAGCCTTATCCGTACAAGACAAACAGAACGGAACAAGCAGACAGAAACAAATCCATTTAAAAACCAAACTGTTTATTTTATACATATCCCCTCCTTTCTTATGGTTATCATACCGCCACCGCTATTACCGAGATAATCACCATGATCCACGGCCGCCGAAACGGAAAAATGCCATCCGGACAACGCCTTGGGCGAATACGTCACTTCATACAGCGAACTGAACTGTTTGCATATCTTATCCAAAGGATTGACGTATGTTCCCCAATGAAGCGCATACGACATCAGTACGCGATAGGCCCACTCATCAGACGGTGTCCCGCTGAAAGCCCAATGATTGGCACGCACGCGGTTACTCCGGAACTTAAGGCTACCGTCGCGGTTGTAGATCGGTCCGGGCAACAATGGGTTACCGACACCCAGACCATAATGTTGCCAAGACTGATAAAAGAAATTATTGTAGTAATCGTCACAAGCACTCACTTGCATACCTGGAAAAGCCGCTCCCGGAAAACGTTCGTCTCCGTCATACAAAATAGGACCCGACTGGTCTTTCGTGGCCAATCCTTCCCAAAGCAATGTATTGACCCAACGGTTTCTGGGCAAAGTAATCTCAAATCCTAAGTGCCCGTCTTTCCAACGTCCGTATTGGAGGAACATTTGTGAATGGTCGTCAAAGAAATGTTCATAATATGCACGGAACTTCCAATCGTGCCAATAATAATTCAACGCAAAGTTCCAACCGCCCACATGATTGCCTTCCACATTCACCTGATCTCCCCCGGTAGTGCCGTCTCCCCCGGCTTGGGCAAAAAAGACTTTGGCATAATTCTTCAATCCATGAGGCATCTCGTACACGGTCTCTTTCCACTCACCGTCTTTCAAAGAGAAGGTATGCTGCGTTCCTCCGAATTGAGCCGACATCAGCATACCGACTTCAGCTTCCAAAGGAAACCTTTCCTTGTTTCCCACCTTAAACATCAACTCCTTGCTGTGATAAAGAATGTCCTCCACGTAAGTCTGGTGGTTTGCCCCCGCAAAATCACGCTGCCAACGGTCGTCCGTAAAACGTCCGTAAGCGATATAGCCTTTAAAAGCAAACCATCCCTTCGTTCCCGGCACCGTATAATAATCCGCAATCTCTGCCCTTATCTGAGGAACAGGTCGCGCATTGTTTCCTTCCACCATTCCGCCGCTGCTCAACAGCGGGTTCTTCCCCAACGGATTGCGTTCCTTGTTCCCGATACTCAAATTAAGAACTCTCCACGAAAAGTCTGCATAAGCCTGTTGCACGATAAATTCGGAAGGACTGTTCACGCCCGCAGCCAAATCCAATCCGGCTCCAATCCGCCAACCATGATTAAAAGATTTACGATAAGTAAGCCCCGCACGCAAATAAGCACTGTTCGGTTTCTGGCTCGACAGACCGTTCCGATTGGCCGTAAACCACAACGGTGCATAATCTCCGGAACTGACATTCGCAGAGGCCTCGACACGATAAGTCAACGTCGTGTCGGATTGTGCCCTACCAGTCAAAGCAGGCAGCGCACACCACAACAAAACCTTTATGCCCAATCTGTTCATTCTGATATGATTTTTATTTCATTTTAATAACTCCGACATGAAAAATAGCCCCAACTGCAAAAGTTGAGGCTATTATCAACCATATATCGGTATACGATTGTCATTCCCATTCTATCGTCGAAGGCGGTTTGGAAGAGATATCGTAACATACACGATTCACTCCTTTCACCTTATTTATTATATCATTGCTCACCTTCGCCATGAAATCGTAAGGCAAATGTGCCCAATCGGCTGTCATCGCATCCGTACTGGTCACGGCACGCAGGGCTACAGCGCGTTCATACGTACGCTCGTCCCCCATCACGCCCACGCTTTTCACGGGCAACAGGATTACACCGGCCTGCCAGACTTGGTCGTACAATCCCCAGTCTCTCAACCCTTGGATGAAAATGTCATCGGCATCCTGCAAAACCCGTACCTTCTCCGGCGTAATATCACCCAAGATACGCACGGCCAATCCCGGTCCGGGGAACGGATGACGGGTAATCAAATGTTCCGGCATTCCCATCTGACGCCCTACGCGACGTACCTCGTCCTTGAACAACCACTTCAACGGTTCACAGAGTTGCAGGTGCATCTCCTCAGGCAAACCGCCTACATTATGATGGCTCTTGATGGTCTTTCCCGTAATATTCAGACTCTCGATACGGTCGGGATAAATCGTTCCCTGCGCCAACCACTTGGCATCGGTTATTTTCCGGGCTTCCGCATCGAACACCTCTACGAAGTCGCGGCCGATAATCTTACGCTTCTGCTCCGGATCGGTCACTCCCTCCAAATCCTTGAAGAACTTCGCACTGGCGTCCACGCCAATCACGTTCAGCCCCAGACACTCGTAGTCGTGCAACACATTCTTGAACTCGTTCTTACGCAACATCCCGTGGTCTACGAAGATACAGGTCAGATTCTTACCGATAGCCTTGTTCAGCAACACAGCGGCCACGGAAGAATCCACACCGCCGCTCAATCCGAGAATCACTCGGTCGTCTCCCAACTGCGCTTTCAACTCGGCCACCGTAGTGTCTACGAACGAAGCCGCACTCCAATCCTGCTTGCTGCCGCAAATGTCCACTACAAAGTTTTTCAGCAACAGCGTTCCCTGTACGGAATGAAACACTTCCGGATGGAACTGCACACCCCATAGCGGTTCTCCCTCTGCCTGATAAGCGGCGTTCACGACTTTGTCGGTAGAAGCTATCACCTTAAAGCCCTCGGGCAATTTCGTAATGGTATCGCCATGGCTCATCCACACTTGAGAGTGCTCCTCAAATCCCTTGAACAAAGGATTCTCCTTGTCGAACGAAGCCAAATTGGCACGCCCGTACTCACGCGTTCCGGCCGGTTCCACATTGCCGCCCAAAGTATAACTCATGAACTGCGCGCCATAGCAAATACCCAATATCGGATATTTCCCGCGAATTTCGTCCAAGTCGATTTTAAACGCCTCCTTATCATATACGCTGAAAGGCGAACCGCTTAAAATCACACCGATAACCGACGGATCTTCTTTCGGGAACTTGTTATAAGGCAATATCTCACAGAAAGTATCCAACTCCCGGACACGACGTCCGATAAGCTGTGTAGTCTGTGACCCGAAATCAAGAATGATGATTTTCTGTTGCATAAAAAGATTTTTATCTGATTTTGTGCGCAAAAGTACAACAAATTATCGAGACTGACAACACTCTCCCGTTAAGAAATCCTCCGCCTTCTCCAGAGCGTCTTGTTTCCCCACGTCCAGTATTTTAAGCCCGGGAGAAGGATAAGCATAAATCGGCTCCCGGTCGCACACCGAAAGATAAAAGTCAATCACGGAAAACTTGTCTGGCCACGCATCGAAATAAGGGAACAACCGCGGAGAAAACAGATGCACACCGGCAAAAGCATACTTCCGGCAAGCCTCCACGTCCAGCCCCTTGTAAGGCGACTTCACCTCTCCGGTCTTGACGTTCGTCCACCCCGCCAGACGGTTTTCCTCATCGAACAACAGATAACGTTGCGTCTGCCGTTCGCTCACCAGCAACAAAGCCGCCGCTCCTGCCCCATGCCGATAAAAATCCTGCAAATCCACATTGCTCAATATATCCACGTTGTGTACCAGAAACGGGCGTTCCGCGACACCGCTCTCCAATAAAAGAGGTATGGCCTTCTTGATGCCTCCTCCTGTTTCCAGAAGCTTCCCGCTCTCGTCACTAAAACGAATAGCCGCACCGAAAGCATCATGTTCCTCCACAAAGCGTATAATCTGGTCGGCAAAATGGTGCACATTAATCACAATCTCCGCAAATCCGGAAGCCACCAGTTTACGAATCAATATCTCCAACAAGGGTTTTCCTCCCACCGGGACAAGTGCTTTCGGCATCGTGTCCGTCAAAGGCTTCAGGCGGGTTCCCAACCCCGCTGCAAAAATCATGGCTTTCATATTTTCCATTTCTATCATATTTAAGAAGTACTATTTCACCTCTGATATTTGTACTTTAGCAAAATATTCTTCTTTCTTATCAAAAAATTCCTTATCGACCGTATAATAGCGACAACTACTAGCTTCAGTTTGCTTTGGTTCTCGTGGTGTACCATACTTTTTACTCATGCAACAAAAGATAGGAGAATCCTCACCTACACGATGATATTTACATAAATGACAATTCTTTATTTTAAATCCTTCATGTACGGCATACATTAGCCCCACCTCGTACAGGTTCACTTCTCCTAAATAACTACACTTGTCACTATCCATATTAAGCTCAAGAATTGCCTTAGATTTAAGTTTTCCGACATCACATCGTAGCATATCTTCATAATTTGAAACATAAGCCCCTCCATTGGAATATAGAAAAAAACGAAATAACATTCGTTTTGACAATAAGATTTCTTTCCTACATTCTTGTTTAAAACCCATAAACCGGATTTCTTTGTTTTCTATGATTTCGCCTTTCAAAAGCTCTCTTAATTCAACGTCCGACTGTACATGGATTTCTATTATTTTATTCTCTGAGTTTTTCTTTTTATCTGTGCTTTCATGTGTTACCTTTATTTCTATAAAAACCCCACGTCTGTTAGAAAATCCACTATGATACAAATACAAATCAGGCTTAAACTCCCCGACAGACCTTTCTACGTCACACGTATCGTAAAACTCTTCCAAATCGTATTTTTCAGAAAGCATACTATCTTCACATACATTATCCTTATAAAAAACACAATCTTTATATTTGCCACATTTCACACGCTGCATATAACGGATATAAAACTCAGGCGATTCATCCCATTTCTTTTTCAACAAAATCTTTCCCAGTTTATGCAAATACGTTTCCGAGTTACAAGAGCAAGCTGCCTTATGGGCAAAATGGTGCTCTCTCAGATTTCCTAATTTGGGAATCATCTCTGCCCCGCACGAAATACAATGATACCGATGAGATTTGGCCGTGTCTCGCGAAACATCGTCCACATGTACAATTTTCTCTTCCTCATCATAAACATAATGACACCTTACATTATCCATGGTACATACATTAAAAAAACATCAGTTACCACATGCAAAATTATGCATTATCAGTTAATATTCCAATACTTTCATAAAAAGAACAACCACATTATAATCCATCCAAAAATCAACCTTCCAACCAACCATATACTGACATAAATAGAACAAAAAAAGAATAAAAACATTGGCCATCCACGGAATAATCCGTATTTTTGTAAAAACGATACACTATGGATGCAAAGTTGAAAGACATGGCCGAATATATCGTTATCGCCATCCACGAATTTGCCAAGCGACATCAGTTGGAAGAAAAGCAAGCCTACCGCTACCTGAACCATTATAAAGCCATCGACTTCCTGGAAAACCAGTACGACGTGGCACACACACAAAGCTTCGATGACATCATCGAAGGTCTGACCGCCCTTTGCCAACGCCACGGAGGGGCTTTAGTATGATCTTGTATCACGGAACAAACATAAATTTTTCGACCATCGACTTGTCAGCTTCCCACAAGGGAAAAGATTTCGGTAAAGGATTCTATCTTTCCGACAATGAGAGCCAAGCATATGACTTTGCGGTTTTCAAATCAATACAATTAGGAGGTACACCAATCGTACACTCCTTTAAATTTGACGAAAGTATGCTCTCCTCAGGCACTTTGAATTATTTATGTTTCCAAAAATATTCTCGTGAATGGGCCAATTTCGTTTTAGCGAACCGAAGAAACACACAAAAGGAAAACATACATGCCCACGACATTGTATATGTCCCTATAGCCCACGACAAAGTCGGAGTACAAATCCGCAACTTCATGGAAGGCAACATAGATTTCGACACCTTTCTCAAAAAATTGGCTTTCATGAAAGGCATCACTTTCCAATACTTTTTCGGCACGCAACGTGCCATAGACCTTTTAGAAAAAATATGAGCGAGATTGAATATATGAAAGAATGTATGGCACGTGACTTAGTCGTCATGTTAGTAGACGAACAGAAAATGTCACTGCACGGAGCGTTAGACGCCCTATACCAATCCGAAACCTACGCCAAACTAAAGGACACAAGGTCCGGTCTTTATTTCCAAAGTCCCGTTTACGTCTACGGATTCTTGCGCAAGGAGATATTGACAGGCAAGATGTAACAAAAGAATATACAAAAAACGTTCTGCGGTAAACGAAAAATCAATCTCAGCCAAACGAAAAATCGTTCGCCTGAGATTGAAAAATCGTTTGGCGCAGATTTTTCAGCAAGTCTCTACACACTGACACACAGCCGATTAGATATAAATAAAAATATCAACAGTTTCTACTTCGGAAGCAACCGCCACTTCCTCCTCTGCCCAATACCCATTCCGTAAGCGGAAAAATAAGCCAAAAATCCCTAACGGGAGGTTTTGCTAACTTTTCCGGTAGAATTGCTATGCGATTATCCGGATTTTTATCGGATATTTGCAATGTTCAATAAAAGTATTCACAAAACGTAGAATTATGAAACTGATAAAGCCCATTATCGCCGCGCTGTGTCTGGCATTAGGCCTCAACGCATGCGCCAACAACAAAGAAAGTAAAAACCAAAATAAGAAAGGAGCAAATATGGAAATCGTTCATTTAACCAAAACAGAGTTCTTAAACAAGGTATATAACTACGAGGCCAATCCCAATGACTGGAAATATGAAGGTGACAAACCGTGTATCGTAGATTTCTACGCTACGTGGTGTGGCCCGTGCAAGGCTCTTGCCCCGGTGTTGGAAGAACTGGCTAAGGAATATGACGGCAAAATCTACATCTACAAAGTAGACGTGGACAAGGAAGAGGAACTGGCGGCCACGTTCGGCATACGCAGTATCCCCACCCTGTTGTGGATTCCAAAGGACGGCAAACCGACCGTCACTCAAGGTGCCATGCCCAAAACAGAACTTAAAAAAATGATAGACGAGGTTCTTTTAAACGCAAAACCGTAAAGTCCGGTCTGCGTGACAGCATGACTTGCTATACTGACACTGAAAATGAAGGGATGGAACGAAGAAATCGTCTCCATCCCTTTTTCAGTCCGCGAAATAAACCTATATTTACCTGATGAACTAAAAACCGACGATATGGAATTCCAGTTAAAGACCCGTTTGGACGGAACCATCGCCCTGACTTCCCGTTTTCATGAAGACGCGGGCTTACAACGTAACAAAAGCTTCTACAAATTCATCTGGGTGCGGCACGGAAGCCTGGACATCGAAATAGACCACGTAGTCATGCATCTGAAAGAAAACGAAATCATCTCGCTGTCTCCCTTGCACCACGTGGACATGCTGCGCGCAGAGGGCGATTACCTGTCGTTGCTCTTCAACAGTAACTTCTACTGTATCTACGGACACGACAACGAGGTGTCGTGCAACGGCTTTCTGTTCCACGGTTCGTCGAACGTCATGAGGCTGAAACTTAACCCCACGGAATCGAGACTCCTGGAGCATATCATTGAAACTCTGCGTGAAGAATGCACCGTCCGCGACAACCTGCAAGAGGAAATGCTCCGTATACTGTTGAAACGGTTCATTATCGTATGCACCCGCATGGCGCGCCTGAGATTGGAAGTCGACCAAGAGCGGGAAAACGGCTTCGACATCATCCGTCAGTTTTACGTGCTGGTGGACAACCATTTCAAAGAAAAGAAGCAGGTGCAGGACTATGCGGAAATGCTCTACCGTTCTCCTAAAACCCTTTCCAACCTCTTCTCGCTCTATGGACTGAACTCACCGCTGCGCATCATACACGAACGGGTGGATGCCGAAGCCCGCCGCCTGTTGCTCTATACCTCGAAGAGCGCCAAGGAAATCAGCGAAATACTGGGATTTGAAGATTTGGCTACGTTCAGCCGTTTTTTCAAGAAAATGAATCAAAAAAGCATCTCCGACTTCCGAAGAGAAGAGAAAAAGGAAGTATAGCCAACTCAGACAGTTAAATTGCTATTTCGGCAAACGGAAGAAATCCGCATCTTTGCAAAGTCAAATTCTAAACATTACAGACTATGAGAAAATTAAAATCCTTGTTTGTGGCCACTCTTACATGGGCTGCATCTTCCCAAAAGCTGGGCATACACCTGATTCGTGTAGCCATCCTGATTATCTTCGTATGGATCGGCGGTCTGAAATTCTGGAACTACGAAGCGGAAGGTATCGTACCCTTTGTAGCCAACAGCCCTTTCATGAGTTTTTTCTATGCTGAAAATGCACCCGAATATAAGGAATACAAACTGAAAGAAGGCGAATTCGACCCAGTCAAACACCAGTGGCACGAGACCAACCGTACGTATGTTTTTTCCCGCGGGTTAGGCATCCTGATTATGACTATCGGTATCCTTACTTTTCTGGGTATCTTCTCCCCTAAACTCGGATTAGCCGGAGCCGGACTGGCCATCATCATGACGCTGGGCACTTTGTCTTTCCTTGTGACCACTCCCGAGGTATGGGTGCCCGATTTAGGAAGCGGCGAACACGGATTCCCACTGTTGAGCGGAGCCGGACGACTGGTGATAAAGGATACGGCCATACTGGCCGGCGCCATCGTGGTGCTGGCCGACAGTGCCAAAGGAGTATTAAACCAAATAAAAAAGACAGTATGATGAAACAATATGATGACATTATCATAGGATTCGGTAAAGGCGGAAAGACGCTGGCTGCCGAACTGGCTCGACAAGGGCATAAAGTGGCAATGATAGAACGCTCGGACAAAATGTACGGAGGCACCTGTATCAACATCGGATGTATCCCTACAAAAACCTTGGTTCATGCAGCCAAACTGGCTCCGCATGGCGTTTCGTGGACGGACCAAAAGAACTACTATGCCCAAGCCATCAGGCAAAAGGAGGACGTTGTCTCCCTATTACGCCAAAAGAATTACGATAACTTGACCCATCATCCGAACATCACAGTGTATACCGGAACGGGAAGTTTTACCAGCCCAGACAAGGTGGAGGTAAGCCTCTCAGGGCGAGAAAAAGAAACATTGCAAGCTCCTCGCATCTTCATCAATACGGGAGCGGAAAGCATCATTCCGCCCATAGAAGGAATCAAAGGCAATCCGCACGTTTTCACCAGCACTTCTATCATGGAACTGAAAGAGCTTCCGGAAAAACTGGCTGTTATCGGTGGAGGATATGTCGGACTGGAATTTGCTTCGATGTATGCCTCTTTCGGTTCGCAAGTGACCGTGCTCGAAGGACATGCCGATTTGATTCCGCGGGAAGACCGGGACGTGGCAGACATCGTAAAAGATGTACTGGAAAAGAAAGGTATCACCTTCCGGATGAATGCTAAAGTACAGAGTATAGCGGGAAAAGAAATAGCAGTCCGTGATGCTGTCAGCGGAGAACCTTTCCATCTGGAAGCCGACGCCATATTATTGGCTACCGGCCGACGCCCCTTCACGGAAGGGCTGAATCTGGAAGCAGCCGGAGTAGAAACGGACGAGCGCGGAGCCGTCAAAGTGAACGAACGCTTGCAAACCACCAATCCGCACGTATGGGCCATCGGCGACGTGAAAGGCGGATTACAGTTCACCTACATCTCATTGGATGATTACCGCATCATCCGTGAAGACCTTTTCGGAGACTCCGCCCGTTCTACAGCCGACCGCGACCCGGTAGGCTATTCCGTATTCATCGACCCGCCTCTGTCGCGCATCGGCTTAAACGAAGAAGAAGCCCTCCGCAAGGGCTTGAATGTAAAAATCGGAAAGCTGCCCGTAGCAGGTATTCCAAGAGCCCGCACATTGGGCGAAACGGAAGGGCTGTTTAAAGTGGTGATAGACGCCGACACAAACAAGATTGTGGGCTGCATGCTTTTCGGACCGGAATCGAGCGAAGTGCTCAACAGCGTGGCCGTAGCGATGAAGGCCGGAATGGATTACACATTCCTGCGCGACTTCATCTTCACTCATCCCAGCATGAGCGAAGCCTTGAACGACTTGATGAATGTATAAAGACAGGAAAATGACGTGCGCTGAGCTATAGCTCCGTCGGAGGCAATATCCGTTCTATATTTTGCTCGCGATGACATATCCGTACTTCTATGCCGAACTTCGCATGCAGATGCTCGGCCAGATGTTGGGCGGAATAGACGCTGCGGTGACGGCCGCCCGTACATCCGAAAGCAAACATCAGGTCGGTAAAACCGCGCCGGAGGTAACGCGCCACATGGGCATCCGCCAATTTGTAGACGCTGTCCAAGAACGTCAGAATCTCTCCGTCTTCTTCCAAAAAACGGATAACGGGTTCGTCCAAGCCCGTCAGGGCTTTGTACGGTTCATACCTTCCGGGATTGTGCGTACTGCGGCAATCGAACACATAACCGCCTCCGTTCCCGCTGGTGTCTTCGGGAATCCCCTTCTTATAGGAGAAACTGAACACGCGCACGACCAACGCCCCCCGGCCATCGTACCGGGAAAACGAAGCCGGCCCGATATCCGCACGGAGCACATCGGCTGCACGCTCCATTCCCGTATCCTTTCCGCACGGTTCGTCCGGCCGTGCGGAAACTTCTGTCCGGAAAGCGGGCAATTCCACCATCCGGCTCAACACGTCATATAAATAAGGATAAGGACACTCGCCCTCCGAGAGCCACTCGCGCAAATTCCGTATGGCCGGGGCGATGCTGTCCAAGAAATGCTTCTTCCGCTCGAAGTACCCCCTGAAACCGTATGCCCCCAACACCTGCAACGTGCGGAACAGGACGAACAGCCGCATGCGTTCACGGAACCGTCCTTCGTCCACGCCCGTGTACAGCCGTGCCGCATCGAGGTACACCGCCATCAGCTCGTGGCGCAGCTCCGGGGCATAATGTGCCGAAGCCTGCCACAGGAAACTGGCCACGTCATACTCCACCGGCCCGCGCCGCCCGCCTTGGAAGTCGATGAAACGGGGCTGCCCGTCCCTGTCCAACATGACGTTGCGCGCCTGGAAATCCCGGTATTGGAACGCGTGCTTGTCCGGATCTCCCACCAAATCCTTGGCCATCTCCGAAAACGCCTTTTCCAACTTCACCTCGTTAAAGTCCAGTCCCGTAGTCTTCAGGAAGCAATATTTAAAATAGTTCAAATCAAAGAAAACAGCCGTCCTGTCCATGGAAGCCATCGGGTAACACCGTCCAAAATCCAAGCCTTCTGCCCCGACAAACTGGATGCGTGGCAGTTCCGCTATCGTCCGCCGCAACAGTTCCTTCTCTTCAGGAGCGTAACGTCCGCCTTTTTCGCGGCCTTCCGACAGCGCGTCGAACAGGCTGCGATGCCCCAAATCGGTTTGCAAATAGCACAAACGGCTCGTCGAAACAGCCACAACCCGGGGCATAGGCAACCGTTTCTGCCCGAAATGCCCGGCCAAATAAATGAAAGCCTCGTTCTCCTCCCGTGACGTACCCACCACGCCTATCAGGGAATCCCCTTCGGCATCCCAAAACCGGTAATACGTACGATTGCTTCCGGCTCCGGGCAACTGCTCCACGCTTTGCGGCGCACAGCCCCGCCAGTCTTCGTATAATCGTAACAACTCTTCCATGTCTCTCAGTCTTTATGTCTCCAAATGGCCATCACCTTATGCTGTATGGCACATACGTTCAGCACGCTGACCGCCACGCAGAGCACCACACCCAAGGCGCATGCAGGCCAAAGGCTTGCCTCCTCCATCTGGGGGAACAACAATAGAATCATATCCAGATAATAACCGCGAAGCCACGTCAGCAAGCCGATGGCCAACAACAATACCAGCACGTTCATTCCTACCGTCAGAACCTGATAAGGCAGACCAACCCGCCAAGGGCTGTAACCGATGAGCAGCAGGTTCTCCAGCTTCGTCGTATTCTTCTGCACCAACAGATAAATGCTCAGCATCAGGATGTAGAATGACAAGACGCTGATGAGTAGTCCTACGCTCATCACCACACCCGACACGATTTTCAGGAAATAAGTGGTCTTTCCGGCATCCAGCTTGTCTTCTTCCGTATCATATCCCTTTTGCTGCAAGAAACGCGCGATGGCATCATCTGCCGGGTTGTACACTTCAACGATAAGCCGTGTGGGACCGGCATCCCCGTCCGGGGCATACAGCCTGTTGCTCCACTTCATGAAACTCTCGGGCACCAAGATGGTGTTCAGCCGATTGCTGAAACCGATGACCCGTCCTTTCATCACGCCCTCCCGGCCATTGCCCCGCAAACGTACGTTCAAGTCCAGCATGCTGACCACTCCTTCCGAAAGCTTAGGCAGCGAACGGCTTTGGGCAAAGCCGAAATTGTAGATCGTCAGGTAGCTGCGCGGCAAAATGATGGGCACCACGGGATCGCCCTCCGCGAAGTGCCAGTCTTTCAGGTCTGCATCCACAAAACGGTCGGGCACGGATTCAAAGAACATTTCCGTACTCATGTAAGCCATGCCTTCCACGCCCATGCTCGCACTCACCTTATATCGGCTTGAAGTGAAAGCCCCTACACTCTTGCAAAACTTCTGCGCCTTGATTTCATCGATGTCCGCCGCAGAAAACGTATTGCTCCGGCCACTGAAAGAGCTGACCATACTGATCCGCTTGGAGACAATCAGATAATCTTTCTTGATGAAACTGTCGCCCTGCGTGAAAACAGGCAGGACGTCATAATAAAATTGTACACTCAACAAGACGATGAGCATACCCAACAAATTGGCAAAGAAGAAACCTGCAAACTGAGGTACGCTGACGTGCCGACGCAATAATTTCCAAACCAAACTCATAACCTGAATGTCTTTTCGTAGTCTAATGCGATATGCTTGCCGATACTGGTCACGATGACACCCGCTCCCTGCGAGCGGGCTTCCTCCATCATGATTTCTCCCATCGTCCTGCCGTTCTCCTCGTCCAAATGGCTTATCGGTTCGTCAGCCAACAAGAAATCGAAAGGCTGCACCAAAGCCCGGATCATGGCCACCCGCTGCTGCTGGCCGAAACTCATGCGGCTTATCGGAGCATGCAACTTGTCGCCGATGCCCAACGCGTCGAACCAAGCTTCTATCTGTTTTTTCTTCTTGAATCCCGTCAGGTTGTTTTTAATCGCCACGTTCTCGTAAGCTGTCAACTCGGGAAACAAACGGAGTTCCTGAAACAAATGACTCAACGAACGTTTCCGCAGCTCCACCCAATCCTTCACCTTATAATTGCGGATGTTCTTCCCATCAAAGCTGATGATACCCTGATAGTCGTTACGATAACCGATGATATAACTGCAAAGGGATGATTTGCCGGTACCGGAACCTGCCTCGACCAAATACAAATGCCCCCGCTCGAACGTCACTTCCCGGTGCCAAATCTCGCTCCGGATGTCGTCCCGTGAGGCAAACACCTCCGGCAACGCATTCTTCAATTCTATCTTGTCCATTATTTCAATAAATCCTTCAATAGATTCCGATTCCCACGCGTATGCAGCTCCAATGTCAGACGGCGGGCGTCGGACGACCTCAGCACTACTGCATCGAACAAATCCAATATCTTTCGGCCTTCGTCCACGCCGCTTTCCCGGCACAACGCACCCATCATCGGGTCACGTTTGACCTGTTCCAAATTCACCCACAAGAAGAAACGGCTGTCCTTTATCCGGCTGTTCCATTCCGAGAGGGTCTCTGTCTCCGGACCGCTTACCCAACCCGTCATTCCCTCTTCAGGCGTGACGTAGAGCGTCTCCCCTTCTACCCCGAAATAGGTCTGTACGCCATTGGCTGCCAAATAAAAGCGGTCGTTCCCGAAATCCCGGAAAGTCCATGCACCGCTTCGCGCAGCGCTTTCCTTCCAATATGCGGCTTCTTTCAAAAAGTCTTTCTCTGCCAGATGGGCCGTCACGAGGACATTACTGGGATTCTGCAAGGCGGAAGCCGGAACGGTAACAGCCACGTCCCCCTTGATGCTGCGAATAATCAAGTCTGCATCCACACCCATGTTCAGTCCGATCAGGAACGTACGCGCCACGGGATTCTGCCGCAACATCTCCAACAAAGAGCCGCCGTCCACATTCACGCAAGCCCATGCCAAAGCATCCTCCGGCACCCGTCCGGCAAATTCGCCGTCCAACGGTTTGCCCAAGAAAGCCAACCGCTCATAATACTTATTGATGTCACTGTTCTGCGAACTGATTTCCGCCTCCATGGTCACCCCGTGCGGAGAGAGGTTCAAACCGGCACAGACATACACATCGCTCAGATTCGCATGCTCGGGCAAGCCCTCCAAAAATTCCACACCGCGAAAGTTGGGCAACACGTCCAACCGCGACACGACGCGGAAAGAAGCATCCTTATGGTCCAACTCAGCAAAGAGGGGCGAAGACATCCCGCTTTCCGCCTCTTTCTGCCTGAAACAAGCCAGCATGTCATAGCGCAACGCATCCATGTCGGCTTTCAGTCCCGGCCCCATCATAAGCAACGCACCGTCACCGAAACCCACCATCCAACTGCCGTCCCATACCGTCCAAGAGTAGCCCCGGTAGTCTTCCACAGGCGTGCACCGGCCTTTCTTTGCGGCCTCATCCAACAAACGCCGCAAGTCCGCCTCGTCGCAGACAGCGGCCAACAAGCCTACGTATTCTTTGGAAGAAACAAAGGCATACATTTTCTTCGACCAGTCGATTCCGGTCTGTCCGGGTTCCAGTCCTTCCGGCAACAGTTTTTTCCAATCCTGCATGCCCATGTCGTTTTCTTCCGACAAGCGCACCCAGTCTACGGCTGCCAAAGCCAAGGGACGCGATGGCAGGACACGGCGGTAATCGTCTGCCGTGAAAAACCTATAAAGCCCCAGTGAAAGCGCCAAAACCAACACCACGGCCGCGCCCCATATCCATTTCTTTTTCATTTTATCTCAGTATTGTGTTAATCTTGCAAGCTTTTACATGCGGGCATGGCGGATGTGCATCAGATGAACCGCCACCAACGCCGCCGTCTCCGTACGCAGGCGGCTCCGGCCCAAACTTACGGAACGGAAACCGTGAGCCTGCGCCAACCGCACCTCGTCGATGCTAAAATCCCCTTCCGGCCCCACCAGCACCAAAGCATCCTGTCCGGCATCCAATTCGTCCAACAGGAAAGGCTTTCCACCGTCCATGGCCTTGTCTTCGGACGCCTTGGCCACACCGGCCACATCGGCTTCGTCATAACAATGCGCGATGAACTTCTGTCCGGCGAAGGGGCGGGCCACAAAACGCTTGAAATCCTCCATCTCGTTCAATAGCGGTTTACGGGCCTTGTGGCTCTGCTTCATGGCCGACACCAAAATCTTGTCTATGCGTTCCGTCTTGACCACCTTGCGCTCCGAGTAGCGGCAATCCAAAAACGTCAACTCGTCGAAGCCGATTTCGGTAGCCTTCTCCGCCAACCACTCTATCCGGTCCATATTCTTGGTAGGCGCCAAGGCCAAATGCAGGTGCCCGCTCCACTCCTTGGGATGCGAAACGGCTTCCAAGACCTTAAAGAGGCAACGTTTTCCGGTGGCCGTCGTAATCTCGGCTTTATAAAACATTCCTTTCCCGTCGGTCAGACGAATCTCATCGCCTGCCTGCAAGCGCAAGACCCGCAAGCAATGTGCGGCCTCATCTGCCGGCAGTTCGGCATCCGCCGCGACGTCCGGTGCATAAAAAAAACGGATTTCCTTCATTTTCGTCGTTCTATTTCGTCACGCAACTGCGAGGCCAGTTCATAGTTCTCGTCTTCCACAGCCCTTTTCAACGCCTCTTTCAATGCATCCACGCTCACCGAATTTACCGGGATGGAATACATTCCGTCTCCTACTTCGCGCATATACTGATGCTCCAGCAACGCCTCGCCGATGGTAATCGGGCAATCGAACGTATAGGCCAGAATCAGGCAATCGGACGCCTTACAATAACGAATCATGTGAAAAACGCTTTCTTGCCGGTAAAGGACGTGACAATAGGTTACGCCTCCCTCCACAGTGGCTATGCGCACTTCTTCTATGCTCATATTGCATTGCATGAAAGCCGCCCGCATAATGTCGGACATGGAAGAGGGCAAAGCATTCTTTTTATTCCCTTTCATCTTCATCAACAAGAGGTAAGCCTCGCTTCTCTCTATCAAGACCGGCAAGATACGTTCACCGTCCTTTTCCTTCAGGACAGCTATGTATGCAGCACCGTCTTCCGTACATTTGGACACGGTCACCACTTTCAGTTCTTTTATCGCCTCATTCATCTTCCGCATTCATCTTTAACTACATGTTTATACTTGAAAAATATGGCAAACAAGGCTGCTACGACCAAAGCGTAGGCTGCAAATATATACCAACAGGTGTTCCACCCGGCTATGACCTCTTGTCCGGAGGCCGTTTCCGGCAAAGCGTACACAAAACGATTGATGACGGCCTGAGCCGACAACGTTCCTATGGTAGCACCCAAACCATTGGTCATCATCATGAACAATCCCTGCGCACTACTGCGTATGCTGATGTCCGTCTCCTTGTCGACAAACAAGGAACCCGAGACATTGAAAAAGTCGAAAGCCACCCCGTAAACCAGCATGGACAGGACAAACAACCACACGCCCGACCCGGGATTGCCCAAGGCGAAGAACCCGAAACGGAACACCCACGCCAACATCGCTATGAGCATCACCCGCTTGATGCCGAAACGGCCCAAGAAGAACGGTATCAACAAAATACAAAATGTCTCACTGATTTGCGATATGGAAATCAGGATATTGGCATGTTGTACCCCGAACGTATCCGCATATTCGGGAATCCCCCCGAAAGAGAAGATGAAGGGACTGGCAAACCCATTGGTGATCTGCAAACAGATGCCCAGACACATGGAAAAGATGAAAAACAAGGCCATACGCTTTTGCCGGAACAGCGTAAAGGCACGAAGCCCCAAAGCCTCCACCACGCTCTTGCGTTCCGCCGCATGGCTCACCGGACATGCCGGAAGGGTCAGGGCGTAAGCCGCCAACAACAAGCTCAGAACACCGGAAAAGGCGAACTGTCCCGCATTCTCCTGCATACCGCCCAAATCTACGGCCCACATGGAACAAATGAAGCCGACTGTACCGAACACGCGTATCGGCGGGAAGTCTTTCACCGTATCCAGACCGGCTCCCTCCAAAGCGGAATAAGCCACGGAATTGGCCAACGCGATAGTGGGCATAAAGAAAGCCACGCTCAACGAATAAAGAGTGAACAAAGTGGAAAATGAAGCTTCCGCGCCGGCTTCAAACCCATAAAGCGAAGCTCCCAGCATGAAAACGCCCGCCAGAAAATGACAGAGGCTCAACACCTTTTGCCCCTGCATCCAACGGTCTGCAATAATACCTATCAGCGCGGGCATGAACAAAGACACGATGCCCTGAACCGAATAAAACCAACCGATATTCTCGGCCATACCGATTTTCACCAAATAACTTCCCATCGAGGTCAGATAAGCCCCCCACACGGCGTATTCCAGGAAGTTCATCACCGTCAAGCGCATCTTTAATTTCATAGCTCTCACGTTTTATGTATTCCACAGTCTATTATGATATGCAAACTTACACAAAAAAATCCGTTTCCATGCCGGTGCGGACAAAAAAAGCGACACAAATATCCATTAAAAAATCCCAAACCGCGGATTACCTCAACCTGCAACGCAACACCACGTGGTTGCCGTCTTCCGACACGGGCGCACCGGGCACTACATCCGGATGCCGACGTACAAGTTCCAGGAACCGCGCAGCGGAAGGCACGATCAGCACTTCTCCCTCACGCCCGACGTACAAGTCCGGAAAGACATCCCGGTACGGCCCCGACATACGCCGTTCCCCGTCCGGGGCAAACACAGCGACGTGCTGACGGGCCTCGTGCAAATAAAACAACACCAAACCGTCACCGCCCCACGCGCCGCCCATCAGCACGTCGTAAAGAAACATGTTCCGCATGTATTCCTCCTGGCCTTTCATGCCTCCGGGCATGGGAGAGGCGAAACGGACGGCGTATGCCGTCCTCACGCTGTCGGCCTGTCCGTCCCACACGTGGACGGCATTCCTTGCGCCGTCGAAGCCGAACACCTTGCCGCCGGCCTTTTGCAAAGGGAAATAGGCCGTCGACATGGCATAGTCCCGACGCACTCCGACCCACTTGCCCCGTGCATGAAATTCGGGGTCGAAAGCATAAAACAAATAAGCCATCTCGCCTTCGGAGTAGGTGGCGTCTTCCGTCGAACCGACAAAGCCTTCCGGACAAGAAGCTATCTTCCAGATCAACCAAGGACTGACATCTTTCTTGCCGACAAACCGTCCCTGTAAATCATACATATACACCTCCCGGGAGCCGCAGAGAATGACCACACGTCTGCGGTCGCGGTCTACCGTAAAATCCGAGGCACGCTCGTATTCGCCGTGCCCGTGCCCCACGATTCCGATGCGACGCAGAAACGTCCCTTGTCCGTCGAAGACGAACACCGCCTTCCGTTGGCCGTCCAGCACATAATAGTTTCCATCCACGACTTCCACCTTACTCACATACCCCAAAAGGCATTCGTCTTTTGTCTCCAACGGGACAACACCTACCACCTCGAAAACGTCACAGAATCCTAACGTATCCGTCCCCGTCTCCGTCAAATCGAGCACCACGCCCTCCTGCCCGTCTCGCATCCGCGTACACGACAGGCACAAGCAAACTGCTATTCCAATCCAAACTTGTTTCATCGACATACACTCTATCATATACCATCGGATGTAAATATAAATCAACCCCAAGAAAGGTACAAGACCTCTGCCCGTGCTATACACCTAACCCTTTCAAAATGAATCAGAAGCAAACCCTTAAAGAACATCATCGGGCATCCTCCACAACCCATAAAATCAATCTGCGCCAAACGATTTTCCGTTCTCAGCCAAACGATTTTTCATTCTGCTGAGATTGATTTTCCATTCTCAGCAGAATGATTCATGTAAATAAAGAAGAGCGAAAAACACCGACAAGAGCACGGAACTTATTCTTCCGGTGCGGAAGGCCATTTAAAACGGAACATATACAGCCGCTCCCCCTCTTCGTCGGACACCACATAGGAATAATAATAAGGCTCCACATAACCGGCCATCCGGAATCCCAGGGGAACGTCTACATCGCCTACCAAAACTCCATCGCGGTAGACCTGCAACCCGTCTGTAACCGAACCGCCGCCTTTCCGGTAAGAACGGAACAACAATCCCGTCTCGTCCACATATTCCACAGCATTATAAAAGCCCCTCGACATACGCTCGGCCAACCTTTCCTTCCAAGGCTGGTCATAACTGTCCCAACGGAGGTAGTTCAAATCCATGTCCCGTCCGGCAAAGCCGAAACAGGCCAACTGGTTATAATCATGGTCGTAACGGTACATTAAAGAATCGGCCTCGAACGACACGTAAAAATCCCCATTGTCCGCAATATCGAAATTCAGTTGAGCAAAAAGCGTTTTGGTAAGAGGCTTGTCGTAATAACTCTCAGGATAGCCGAATGCCAACAATCGCCCGAAGCCATGTTTTCCTAAGTCTATTTCCCGTATGTTAGCAGCCTTGTCGAGATAAATCCCCGTATCTTCCAAATAATTATACCCCCACAAATCATGTACTGTACTATAAATCTTATTCCCATGGGAACGGAAGTGCATGTCCGACCCGTGCGCGTAATACAGCGGATCTGAAAAGACGCTTTCGTCCAACTGGTCCTTGTCCTTGCGTCTATTGTAGGAAATGAAGAAATGGTCTTTGAAAAGGAAATCCTTGTCATAGGAATAATACCACCCACTGGAATTACTGAGCAAAATTCCACCTCCGTCAAGCATGCAACATCCGTACACCTGCCCTACTTCCGTTTCATTGCGGGCATGTCCCACCCCCAGTTTCTTATCACGCAACCGTCCCGTGGGTTCATAACGGTATAGCACACAAAGTTTCTTATCCACCACGTACAGATAGTCATCGCAAACTCCAGATTCAATCATATAAGACGCGGGCACCGTATCCAACCACAAGGTATCCACCGACAAGGAAGTCACGGAGATTTCGGCCACAGCATCGGGAGGAAGGCGAAAACTGGGGTTCTTATCTTTGCATCCGTGGCACAAAGCTCCCAAAAGCAAAAAAATCCAAGTTTTTTTCATGATATTCTCTATTTAACGGAACAAACATACGGAAAAATCAGGCCGGAAACAAAAAAAGAATCGTATTTTTTCGGAACCGCTCCCTCTCATACACTCCGGACTGAAAAGGGGGTACACCCGAACGGATGTACCCCCTTAAAAAAAAGAAGGTTGTCATCTCGACAACCAATCTTTCATTAACCTTAAATCTAATACCATGAAAAACACAGTGCAAATATACGGCTTTTTTCATTCACACAATAGCTAAGCACAAAAAAATGTATGGTATTTAACTTTATTTTTCATTTGGCCCTTATTTTTCACTCCACATAGAGCACCAACCCCTTCAAATATTCCCCTTCGGGGTGGTAGATATTGACGGGATGGTCGGCCGGTTGATGCAACTGGTGAAGGATACGCACGCGACGTCCGCTCTGCGCAGCGGCGGTAAAAACAGCGGTACGGAAATGGTCCTTGCTTACCACCTGCGAACAACTGAACGTGAACAGGATGCCGCCCGGCTTGATTTTACTGAAAGCCTTGGCGTTCAAACGCGCATAGCCTTTCAGAGCCTGCCGAAGCGCATCCTTATGTTTGGCAAAAGCCGGAGGGTCGAGAATAATCAAATCATACTGGTCTCCCATCGCATCCAAATACTTGAAAGCGTCTTCGGCATACGCCTCGTGGCGGACATCGCCCGGAAAGTTCAGTTCCACGTTGGCGCGGGTCAGGTCTATCGCCTTGGCCGAACTGTCCACGGAATGCACCAACGTGGCTCCGCCACGCATGGCGTACACGCTGAATCCTCCGGTATAACAGAACATATTCAGCACGGCACGCCCGTGGGCATAATGCTCCAACAGCGAACGATTGTCACGTTGGTCCACGAAGAATCCTGTCTTCTGGCCTTTCAACCAATCTATATGAAACTTCAAGCCATTCTCTACCGCTACGTTTTCCGTGCTTCCGCCCACGATAAAACCGTTTTCCTGCCCCAGTTCCGCCTTGAAAGGCAGGGTGGTTTCGCTCTTATAATACACGTTTTCCACCGCTCCGCCCGTCACGGCCACAAGCGCCCGCGCTATTTCGTGGCGCGCCACGTGCATGCCCACGCTATGGGCCTGCATGACGGCTGTCTTTCCATACACATCCACCACCAGACCTGGCAGACAGTCTCCTTCGCCGTGCACCAAACGGTAGGTATCATTTCCCTTTTCATGTCCGGCCACTCCGATGGCGCATCGCAAGTCGTAAGCCACTCGCAGACGGTCTTCCCAATAGGCTCCGTCCACCGCCTTGTCCTCGAAATCCAGCACCCTGACGGCAATGGAACCGATTTGCCAATGCCCCACGGCTATAAAATCACCCTCGGACGTCAACACACGTACCACCTCTCCTTCTTCAGGCTCTCCCTCTATATGATGGATGGCTCCGGAAAAAATCCAGGGATGGAAACGCTCCAGACTTCCTTCTTTTCCTTTTTTTAAATATAAATTCTTATACATAGTCTTTACCCTCATTTATTTATGATTCCTGCACTACGGCAAGTTCATAGTCGTTATTTTCTTTCAATGTTTCCAGTTCCCGATACAACCGTATGCACGCCCAAGCATCGGTAGCCGCATACAGTTTCTGCCCCTCGGTCAGCACGTCCGCCTCCCAGTTGGTGAGACGCTGCCCTTTACTGATCTTCTGCCCGAAGATATTGGCATACAGCTTCTGCAGGCTCATGTCCTCGATACCAAAAGCACGGACATAATCCTGCAAATCCAGGAAGGCCCGAGGCTCGAATTCGCCACGCTTATGGAGCGAGGCAAAGTCGTCACGCAACGACAAACCGACTTTCAAGACATTTTCGTCCTGTAACAAACGTTTCACACTTTCGGTCACTCCGATATGATTCAAACGAAACAGGAAACAAGTATCATCGGTAGATACCTGCAACAAAGCTACCTTATTCGTGCATCCCTTGCGGAAAGAAGGGCGCGTTTCTGTATCTACTCCCAAAACAGCCGAAGCCAACAAATAATCTACAGCCCGAGACGCTTCCGCCTCCGTCTGAATCACAAAAATACGCCCCTCGAACAGGGCACGCGGCAAAGCCGATATAAGTTTCTTGTCAAACTTACTATACAGTGTTTTCATCTTATTTTGAAAAGGTTAATCTACATCTAATTCCTCATCTTCATCGTCTTCGGGACTGTACCTGACACGATGGAGAGCCCGCATGGCATTCGTCAACGTTTGCCCCCAATACAGCACGAACGCGTTCCGGACTTCCGCCACGGCCTCGTACATGTTTTCCTCCAAACCGATGCGGTAGGTCTCCACAAAGTTCTTCAATGCCTGATAAATATCCGCCAAATCCTCTGAAATTGTTTTTACGGCCGGCTCGTCGCTGAATTTCACTCCCTCGTTGCAAAAATCCAGGTAATCGTCCTTCTCGCCCAATAAGGCAGAAAGTGTCAGACGGACAAATTCGTAATCCTGCTCCGAAACGAAAGCTTCGGGAAGAAAGTCCTCTGCGCCCTCAATATCCTCCAACAAGGCAGCCTTCAAATAGAGTAAAGGCAAGAGTTTTAATACGGTATCCGTGAAATCCCGGCACTTCCTCCCTTCCGATTGTTCCAAATAGGCACAAAATTCGGCTGCCACGGTTACAAATTCCACAGTATTCCGAGAATATACTATCGTTTTCTTATCATTCACATTCATGGTGCTCTCTCATCATTTTCTAAAAACCGCAAAGCTACAAAAATTTGAGCGAAAAAATAGCAAAATTGATGATTTTCATTTACTTTTGTAGTTGTTTTCATACCGACAAGCCAAGATGAGTAAAAAAAATCCGACGATACAAACTACCAAATTAGGAAACAAAGTACAGAAAGGAAAAGGAAAAAAGCCCGAAAAAAAGACAGAAGCGGAAGAACATGTGCTGAATGCGGGAGAAGAACCGGTAGGCCATAAGGAAACCATACGCTTTTTTTTCGGACTGGTACTCTTAATCCTGGCTCTTTTCATGCTGTTGTCTTTCACCTCCCACCTGTTTACCGGCGCGGAGGACCAATGTCTCATAGAACAAGGGGCAATGGAGGGATTCCTGAATTATGCCGGAGCCGTGGGAGCCTACTGCGCCAACTATTGGATAAACCGCTGTTTCGGATTCTCGGCCTTCATCCTTCCCGTTTTTCTGATTATTGCAGCCATGAAACTGACCCGCGCCTATAAGGTCAGGCTTTGGAAATGGTTTCTGAACTGTTCCATACTCATCATCTGGCTTTCTGTTACCTGTTCCTATTTCTTTCAACAAACGTTTGAAGGTCTGAGTGGTTGGAACTTCATCAACCCGGGCGGCGACCACGGCTTATTTATCAGTAACTGGCTCAACCAACGTATCGGCAAGGTGGGCACGTTTATGGCACTGCTCCTGACCGCTGTCGCCTACCTGGCTTACCTGAGCAGCGAAACGATACAATTGGTACGGCGAATCCTGAATCCGGTGGACTACATCAAGTCGAAACTTCCGGCAAAAGCAGCAGACGGGGAAACCGAACCGGCTGAAGATTCTGCCGCCCCGGAAACCACCGATGACACTGCCGACCTCATAAAAGAGAAGGAAGAGTATCCCGTTCAAACCACCATAAATTTCGACATGGACGCCCCGCTTAAGGAAGAGAAAGAGGGATATACAGACGAGGAAGAAGAAACGGATGCTCCGGACAAACGGTCCGATTCCCCAAAAGCAACTCCCGAACTGGACATCGTGGAAACAGAAAAAGAGGAACTTGCCGACGCAAGCGGTAAAGGAGCCTTGGAACCTTACGACCCGAAGCTGGATTTGGAAAATTACCATTACCCTACGCTCGAACTGTTGGACAAACGCAACGATGAAGATGCGCCCATCGACATGGAAGAGCAAAACAAAAACAAAGACCAAATCATTGAAGTGCTCCAGAATTTCGGCGTAGGCATATCTTCCATAAAAGCTACGGTGGGACCGACCATCACGTTGTACGAAATCACCCCGGCAAAAGGAGTACGCATCTCACGTATCAAAAATCTGGAGGACGACATCGCATTGAGCCTGAGCGCACTGGGCATCCGTATCATCGCTCCCATACCGGGCAAAGGGACTATCGGTATAGAAGTGCCGAATGCACGGCCCCGCATGGTATCGATGGAAAGTATTCTGAACAGCCGGAAGTTCCGCGAGTCGGACTACGAACTGCCCATCGCATTAGGTAAAACCATCACGAACGAGGTTTTTATGGTGGATTTGGCCAAAATGCCTCACCTTTTGGTGGCCGGTGCCACCGGACAGGGTAAATCTGTCGGACTGAATGCCATCATTACGTCCTTATTATATAAGAAGCATCCAGCGGAACTGAAGTTCGTCATGGTAGACCCGAAAAAGGTGGAGTTCAGCATCTACTCCCCCATCGAAAACCATTTCCTGGCGAAGATTGCCGACGGAGACGACGAGCCTATCATTACGGACGTACAAAAGGTGGTGGCCACGCTGAAAAGCCTCTGCTGTGAAATGGACACGCGCTACGACTTGCTGAAAAAAGCCCGTGCCCGTAACATCAAAGAGTATAACGCCAAATTCAAGAACCGCCAACTCAATCCGGAAAACGGGCATCGTTTCATGCCTTACATCGTAGTCGTCATCGACGAGTTCGGAGATCTGATTATGACGGCCGGAAAAGAAATAGAACTGCCTATCGCCCGCATCGCACAATTGGCCCGGGCCGTGGGAATCCACATGATCATCGCTACCCAGCGCCCGACCACCAACATCATTACGGGTACCATCAAGGCAAACTTCCCGGCACGAATGGCCTTTAAAGTAAGTGCCATGATCGACTCCCGTACGATTCTGGACCGCCCGGGAGCCAACCAACTCATCGGACGAGGCGACATGCTTTTCCTGAGCGGCAGCGAACCGGTACGGGTACAATGTGCTTTCGTCGATACACCGGAAGTGGAGCGAATCACGACCTATATCGCCAAACAACAGAGTTACCTCGGTCCGTTCGAACTACCCAAAGTGGAAATGGAAGGGGAAGAAAGTAACGCAGGTGCTGTAGACATGACCCATCTTGACCCACTATTCGAAGAGGCCGCACGCCTTATCGTGGCTACTCAACAAGGTTCCACCTCTATGATACAACGTAAATTCGCTATCGGATACAACCGTGCGGGACGTCTGATGGACCAACTGGAAAAAGCAGGTATCGTAGGAGCGGCACAAGGCAGCAAGCCCCGGGAAGTGCTGTGTATAGACGATACCGACTTGGAGATGAGACTGAACAATTTAAGATAACCTGATAAAGAAACTGAAAAGATGAAAAAGATATTATGGACAGTAGCTTTGTGCCTTGCCCTTATCCCGGCAAAGGCGCAGCAAACACCCGATGCACGAAAGATACTGGACGAAACAGCCTCCCTGTTTACGAGCAAAGGTGGTGTCAAAGCTACTTTTAAAGCTGACAATTTCACCGAAGGCAACTTACAAGGAAGCGCCACGGGCACGATGTGCATTCAAGGCAATAAATTCCAAATGACCACACCGGATATGATTACCTGGTACAACGGCGAAACGCAATGGAGTTACATGAAAGCTAATGATGAAGTCAATGTAAGTGTACCGACTCCGGAAGAACAGCAAAGCATGAATCCCTACACGTTCGTCAACTTGTACAAAGAAGGATATCATTATCAACTCAAGGAAACGACCCTGCGCGGAAAAAGCTGTTATGAAATCACGCTGACCACCCGCAACAAACAGAAAAGTCCGCACACGATCATCCTGGATATCAACAAGGATAACCATAACCTGATGTGCATCCGTATGCAACAACGTAAAAAAGGACAGTGGACACGTATCTCCATCCAACAGTTGCATACCGGACAATCGTTCGCAGCAACAGACTTCGAATTCAACCCGAAAGATTACCCGCAGGCTGAAATCATAGACCTGAGATAAGTCTGCTTATACATTAATTATATATACATACAAACCCCAAAAGATTATGGAACATATTCGTTGCTTAATTATCGGTTCCGGCCCTGCCGGATATACAGCGGCCATCTATGCAGGCCGTGCCAACCTTAACCCCGTGTTGTACGAGGGCATACAGCCCGGCGGCCAGTTGACCACCACGACAGAAGTTGAAAATTTCCCGGGTTATCCCGAAGGTATAGCTGGTCCGGACCTGATGGAAGACTTACGCAAACAGGCCGAACGCTTCGGAACGGATATCCGTAATGCCATTGCCATTAAAGCGGATTTAAGCGAACGCCCCTATAAAATCACATTCGATAACGACAGTACTGTAGAAACCGATGCCCTTATCATTGCCACCGGAGCCACAGCTAAATACTTGGGACTGGAAGATGAAAAGAAATATGCCGGTATGGGGGTCAGTGCCTGTGCCACCTGCGACGGGTTCTTTTACCGTAAAAAAACTGTAGCCGTAGTGGGCGGCGGAGATACGGCTTGCGAGGAAGCCACCTATTTGGCCGGACTGGCAGCCAAGGTTTATCTGCTCGTGCGCAAACCTTTCCTCCGCGCTTCCAAGATCATGCAGGAACGCGTACTGGAAAATCCTAAAATAGAAGTACTATTCGAACACAACGCAGAAGGTTTGTTCGGCGAAAACGGAGTGGAAGGCGTACACGTGGTAAAACGCAAAGGAGAAGCCGACGAGCAACATTACGACATTGCTATAGACGGATTTTTCTTGGCCATCGGACACAAACCCAACTCGGACATCTTCAAACCGTGGGTGAAAACCGATGAAACCGGCTATATCCTTACTGAGGGCGACTCTCCACGCACCGGTGTACCCGGTGTTTTTGCGGCCGGAGACGTTGCCGATCCTCATTATCGCCAGGCCATCACAGCCGCAGGCAGCGGATGTAAAGCGGCCATCGAGGCAGAACGTTATCTGGCAGAACACAAGTTATAAAAGGCAATACATATAAGTAGAAACAGTGCATTCTTCCATTTTTATACGGAGAAAACCGTTGAAAAGTTTGGCGGAATGCACTGTTATTCGTAACTTTGCAGCCGATTTAGTCCAGAGAGGCTCAAAAAAGTGAAGCCACAACGGCATCCGCCTCATGGAAAAACCCGTTTAATCCATTAAAATGTACGCAATTGTAGAAATTAACGGTCAGCAGTTCAAGGCTGAAGAAGGCAAAAAGCTGTTTGTACACCACATTCAGAACGCCGAGGCTAACCAAGCTGTTGAATTTGAGAAAGTGTTGTTGGTAGACAACAATGGTAACGTAACCGTAGGCGCTCCCACCGTAGAAGGTGCAAAGGTGGTTTGCGAAGTTGTTTCTCCGCTGGTAAAGGGCGACAAGGTATTAGTGTTCCACAAGAAGAGAAGAAAAGGTTATCGTAAACTGAATGGCCATCGCCAACAGTTCACCGAAGTAACCATTAAACAAGTTATTGCTTAATCCTTAAAAGTTAGAAGAAAATGGCACATAAAAAAGGTGTGGGTAGTTCTAAGAACGGCCGTGAATCAGCATCACAGAGATTAGGCGTAAAGATTTTCGGTGGACAGAAATGTGTAGCCGGTAACATCATTGTTCGCCAGCGTGGCACAGTTCACTATCCCGGTACAAACGTAGGTATGGGTAAGGATCATACTCTTTACGCATTAGTAGACGGTGTAGTAACTTTCAAGAAAGGTTCCTACAAAGGTCGCCAAGACAGAAGCGTTGTTTCTGTAGAAGCTAAAGCTGAAGCATAATAACGAGTTTATTACAAACAGCATAAATAAAAGCCATTCCTTTGGGAATGGCTTTTATTTTATCCTTTGTACAAAAGTCAGTCTCAACCGACCGACCTTGTCACCAGTACTTTGTCGATACGCGCTCCGTCCATGTCCATGATTTCAAATACGAAACTATTCCATTCCAACTTCTCTCCACTACGAGGAATACGCTGCAAGCGGTCGAGTATCAGACCGGCCAACGTATGATATCCGGAAGCTTCATATAAATCACCGCAGTCGAAATAACACAACAGGTCGTATAAAGAACATTGGCCGTCTACCAGCCAACCTCCGTTGTCTGCACGTTTGATGATTTCCGGTTCATCTTCTTCATTATCCATATTTCCCACAAGTCCTTCAAATATATCCTTCAAAGTAACCATTCCCACAAAGTCACCGAACTCATCGCAAATCAATGCGCGGCTGATTTTTCTCACCTTCATTTGTTCCAGAACTTTATAGATGCTCATTCCCTCGTGAAAATATACTGCCTCCCGTGCCAAATCACCGACTTTGAAGTCTTCGTCACTTAACTTCATCACCAAATCTTTTAGCCAAATCATTCCCTTCACATGATCCAAATCACCGTCTGCCACCGGATAAGATTCATATAAATCCCGTTTCAGCACCTCCTGTATCTCACGGGCCGACATTGCAGTATCCAACCACACCACATCGCTTTTATGCGTCATGATAGAACCTATCTTCAAATCTCCCAACATGAAAACGCGCTGCATGATGTTCTGTTCCACGGGTTCTACAGCCCCTTCTTCCGCTCCTTCCTTAATGATAGATTTGATTTCTTCTTCGGTCACTTTTCCGTCGTCTCCCTTTATTCCCAGCAGATTAAAGATGAGTTCCGTACTCTTGGAAAGCAACCAAACGAAAGGAGAGGCTATCATCGCCAACACATTCATAGGTCGTGCCATCAACTTGGCCACGGCTTCCGCCACACTCAAACCGATACGTTTCGGCACCAGTTCACCGAAAATAATCGTAAGATAGGTCACCACCACCACAATCGTACCTTGCGCCAATACGGCAGCATAGGCAGAAGAGACACCACATGAAAGCATAAAATCCGTCAAGTCCGTAGCTATCTTATTACCGGAATAAATACCGGTCAAAATGCCAATCAGCGTAATACCAATCTGTACGGTAGACAAAAATCTGTCGGGATTGCCAGACAGGTCCAAAGCTTTCTGTGCCGCCTTGCTCCCCTTCTTCGCATCCGTGGACAGACGAGACTTCCGCGCTGAAATCATGGCCACTTCCGACATCGAAAATACTCCGTTCAACAAAATCAATCCGATAATAATTAAAATCTCACTCATCTTACTTTTTCCGTCTATAATCTATAATTATTTATTTCTTTCATCAGTCTCCATAGAAATGGAATTCGACGTTCTTAGAATGTCATGGCTATTACTTGAATAAACAAGATAAGAAAAACCATCGCAATGGGATAGACCGTAGCGTATGCCACACCGGGAATGTTGCTGTCCACCATAGAGTCTGCTGCAGCCAATCCCGGTGTACTCGTCATCCCTCCGGTAATCGTTCCTAAGAGATCCAACACCGAAACCTTAAAAATCAAACGTCCGACCACGACAGATACTAGCATAGGCACTATCGTAATAGCTGCTCCCACACCGAACAGTAGCCAACCGCTACTCTGGAATGTCTCGACTAAAGTTTTACCGGCAGAAGTACCTACCTCAGCCAAAAACAAAAGCAATCCCAACTGCCTAAGCAAATGATTGGAAGGCCCTGACATGGACCATAATATAGGACCGGTTTTTCCTATCGCACTCAACACCAAAGCCACGATAAGGACTCCTCCGGTCAGCCCGGGAGAAAAAGACATCCCGCCGCCGAACGATACATTCAGCTTACCAAACAACACGCCCAATACGATTCCCATGGCAATAGGGAAAAAATCAGTATCGGACAGCAACTTGGCATTATTACCCAACATACAAGCCAAACCGTTCAATCCGTCTTTTTCGCCCACCACCATCAGTTTGTCTCCGAACTTCAGGGCCAAATCGGGTGAAGGGGCAAGGTCTATACCGCTCCGCCTCACCCGCGTCACGGTACAGCCGAAGTTCTGATGCAAGTTCAAGTCTCCCAATTGCTTGTTAATCATATTTTTATTGGTCAACAGCAAAGACTGGATATCCTGACTCTCCACCAACGGCAATTCGCCCTCCTTACGCTCTCCCAGCAATACGCCTAATTGAGAAAGTGCATCCTCGCTCCCCACAGCCTGCACCCAGTCTTCGGCATGCAAAGATGTATGTCCCATCGGAATAAGAATCTCCCCTCCGGATTTGACCCGCGACACCACAGCACCCGTCATCCGTCCCACATTCAACTGTGCCAAAGTACGTCCGAAGACCTGAGGGTTCGTCACTTTGAATATGCAAGTCTGCAATTCCGGATACTTGCTACGCCGTTCGGCTTCCAGCCTACGGGCTTCCTGCTCAAGATCCACACGCAACATCTTCGGCAACAACTTGACAAAAAGTATCACCCCGATGACTCCGAACGGATAGGCAATACCATATGCAATAGAAGCCAAAGGCGAGTTCGTACTGTCAATGGCCACGGCAAGTCCCGGTGTACTGGTCAACGCACCGGCTATCAACCCTACCACACTGGGAGTATCGATACCAAAAGCATATTTCAATCCTACGGCCGTCAACGAAGCCGAAGCCACTATCAACATAGTAATCAGAATCAACGTCTTGCCCTTCGTGCGAAAAGAATCAAAGAAACCGGGACCCGCCTGGATACCTATGGTAAAGATGAACAACACCAATCCGAAGTTGCCCAATTCCTTAGGAATAGAAACCCCGAAATGCCCGAAGAGCAAAGCAATGAAAATAACAGCCGACACATCAAGGGAAACTCCGCGAATTTTAATACGCCCCAGCATAAACCCCAAGGCCACAATGAGAAACAAGGCAAAATAAGAAGAATTCAATAGTTCTGTCCACATAGATTAATTGTAATGGATGTGTTTTGCAAAGATAGGGATAAAAACGAAAGTCCCCCAAAAGTTCCATTAAAAACTTTCAGAGGACTTCATTTTTATATGACCGCCACCCGAAGGTGACTTTCATCCATTACTCATTCATCGTCAGTGCAGCCCGGCTATTTCCAGCCTCTTCCACGGCTTTCACCGTCACTGCTACGTAATCGGAAGATGTCTTGAACTTAGGCATGTCCGGAGCTACGACCGTAATCACCATGTCATCTTCTCCATTCTCACCTACAAAGACATGATTGGTCGGATTGACACCGTAGTAATATACGCCCTTCTTGGCATCGAACTTGGATTCACCCGGCTTCAAGGCATTACCGAAGCTGAGTCTCAACACACCGTCCTTCACACTGCAACGCACGGCCCTTGCTATCACGGAATCCTTGGCTTCTACACTGAAGCCATAGTTATCCCCTTTTACGAAACGTACACGTGCCGGAACATTTACCCGAGCCTCGTTGAACGCTACCGTAGCTACTTCACTTGCATTTACGGCTGCCACCATCATCATGGCGCTAACCATAGTCATTAACTTCTTCATAATTTCAATCTTTTTACCTTTAATATATACTTGGCCTTCATGGCCTCTCCTAAAAACAATACAAAGATACGGAGGTTCAGTCCCGAATGCAAGCAAAAAGACCTCTTTTAACACGTATGGAGAAATAATATTGACTTATATCAAGAAATCCCGTTCATTCGTTTGTCTTTTATGGCAAAACAGTTACAATATGTTAGCAAACGGGAATGCAAGGCCATTACTACCGTATCACTTTTCTCGTCCTACGGCCGTTCTTTTCGCCATTTGACAAAGAAATAAGGAGTTTTTCGGGCTTTTTTTGCGCTCCCTACCTTTTTTTTAATTAATTTTGCAACTCACAGGAAAGTAGGATTATAAAATAAATAGTAGTATGCTTACATTAAAACTCATCAACGAACGGACCGAATGGGTCATCAAAGGTCTGGAGAAAAAACATTTCTCAGGAGCCAAGGAAGCTATCGAAAACGTGTTGGCTACCGACAAAAAACGCCGCGAAGCGCAAACACAATTAGACATCAATTTGTCGGAAAGCAAAAAACTGGCCGCACAAATCGGTGCGTTGATGAAACAAGGAAAGAAAGAAGAAGCCGAATCCATCAAGACAGAAGTAGCCCGACTGAAAGATACGAACAAAGCCCTTCAAGAAGCCATGGACCGGGCACAACAAGAACTCACCACCCTGCTCTGCGCCATCCCCAATATCCCATACGACATCGTACCGGAAGGCAACGGTGCGGAGGACAATGTGGTAGTGACAATGGGCGGCATGGAAACGGAATTGCCGAAAGACGCTCTCCCACATTGGGAACTGGCCAAGAAGTACAATCTGATAGACTTCGACCTCGGCGTGAAAATCACGGGGGCGGGTTTCCCCGTCTATCGCGGAAAAGGCGCACGGCTTCAACGTGCCCTCATCAACTTCTTCCTCGACGAGGCACGCAAATCAGGCTACGAAGAAATCATGCCTCCTACGGTAGTCAACGAAGCCTCCGGTTACGGTACCGGACAGTTGCCCGACAAAGAAGGACAGATGTACCACTGCAATCTGGATGATTTTTATCTTATCCCCACGGCCGAAGTGCCTGTGACGAACATCTACCGCGACGTCATTTTAGACGAAAAGGATCTGCCCGTCAAGAATTGCGCCTATACGCAATGTTTCCGTCGTGAAGCCGGTTCCTACGGTAAGGATGTGCGTGGCCTGAACCGTTTGCACGAATTTTCGAAAGTGGAACTGGTACGCATTGACAAACCTGAACATTCGGAACAGTCCCACCAGGAAATGCTGGCACACGTAGAAGGCTTGCTCCAGAAACTGGAACTTCCTTATCGTATCCTTCGGCTTTGCGGAGGCGACATGAGCTTTACTTCTTCCATTTGCTACGACTTCGAAGTATATTCCGAAGCACAAAAACGTTGGCTGGAGGTCAGCTCGGTGTCTAACTTCGACACTTACCAGGCCAATCGTTTGAAATGCCGTTACCGCCATACGGAGGACAAGAAGACGGAACTATGTCATACGCTGAACGGTTCGGCCCTTGCCCTGCCGCGCATCGTAGCCGCCATCATGGAGAACAACCAGACGCCCGAAGGCATCCGCATGCCGAAATGCCTCGTGCCTTATTGCGGTTTTGAAATGCTGGACGACAAACCGTGCTGAGCCATACCTATTATTATAAATCCAAACGAATAGAGCAATGAACAGAATCGTATCCAAAAGCCGCTTTTCCGAAAAGGTCTTCAAGTTTGAAATCGAAGCCCCGCTGATAGCCAAAGCCCGGAAGGCCGGTCATTTCGTAATTGTCCGCGTTGGAGAAAAGGGGGAACGTATGCCTCTGACCATAGCCGGTGCCGATCCGGTCAAAGGCACTATCACACTGGTAGTACAAGAGGTAGGACTTTCTTCCACCCGTCTGTGCCACCTGAATGAGGGGGACTATATCACCGACGTGGTCGGTCCGTTGGGCAAAGCCACACATATCGAAAAATTCGGCACGGTGGTATGTGCAGGAGGAGGAGTAGGCGTAGCCCCCATGCTTCCCATCATCGAAGCCCTGAAGGCAGCGGGCAACCGCGTGATTTCCGTGTTGGCCGGACGAAGCAAAGAGCTGATTATCCTCGAAGACGAAGTACGCAAGAGTTCGGACGAGGTCATCATCATGACCGACGACGGCAGTTATGGCCGCAAAGGACTGGTGACCGAAGGCATAGAAAGCGTCATCCAGCGCGAAAAGGTGGACAAATGTTTCGCCATCGGCCCGGCGGTCATGATGAAATTCTGCTGCCTGCTCACTAAGAAATACGGTATCCCGACTGATGTGTCCCTGAATACCATCATGGTAGACGGCACGGGCATGTGTGGTGCCTGCCGCATCTCCGTGGGCGGAAAGACACGCTTTGTCTGCGTGGACGGCCCCGAGTTCGACGGTCATCAGGTCGATTTCGACGAGATGCTCAAGCGTATGGGTGCCTTTAAAAAGGAAGAGACGGAAGAGATGCAACGGTTTGCACAAGCATCCGGAGGCACGCCCGAAAAGACGGACTGCCAAGCTGAAAAAGCCTGTGCGGCCGATGCTTCCCGAATGGATACCACGACTCCGCTCAGCGAGCTGACCGACCGTAATGCACCGTGGCGGCAAGAAATCCGGAAGGCCATGAAGCCGAAAGAACGCACGGCCATCCCGCGTGTCGTCATGCCGGAACTCGATCCTGTGTACCGCGCCACCACGCGCACGGAAGAAGTGAATATTGGCCTCAGTGCCGAGCAGGCCATGACCGAAGCCCGACGCTGCCTGGACTGCGCCAACCCGACATGTATGCAAGGATGCCCGGTAAGCATCAACATTCCGTCGTTCATCAAGAACATCGAACGGGGCGAATTCCTCAATGCCGCCCGCGTGTTGAAGAGCACTTCCGCACTCCCGGCTGTCTGCGGACGAGTTTGTCCGCAAGAAAAACAATGCGAAAGCCAGTGTATCCACCTGAAGATGAACGAACCGGCCGTAGCCATCGGCCATCTGGAACGCTTCGCTGCCGACTTCGAACGCGAGAGCGGCATGATGTCCGTCCCCGAATGTGCTCCGGCAAACGGCATCAAAGTGGCCGTCATCGGCTCCGGACCCGCCGGACTTTCATTCGCCGGCGACATGGCCAAATACGGGTATGACGTGACGGTGTTCGAAGCCTTGCATGAAATCGGCGGCGTATTGAAATACGGCATTCCGGAGTTCCGCTTGCCCAACAAGATTGTGGACGTGGAGATTCAGAACCTGGAGAAAATCGGCGTGAAGTTCGAAAAAGACTGTCTCGTGGGCAAAACCATCAGCGTACAGGAATTGGAGGACGAGGGCTTCAAAGGCATCTTCGTAGGTTCCGGCGCAGGACTGCCTAACTTCATGGGCATTCCGGGCGAGAACAGTATCAACATCATGTCGAGCAACGAATACCTGACGCGCGTCAACCTCATGGACGCCTCTAATCCGGATACGGACACCCCTATCCATTTGGCCAAGAATGTCATGGTAGTGGGCGGTGGCAACACGGCCATGGACTCCTGCCGCACGGCCAAACGTCTGGGTGCGGAACGGGTGATGATTGTCTATCGCCGTTCGGAAGCCGAGATGCCGGCCCGCCTCGAAGAGGTGAAGCACGCCAAGGAAGAGGGTATCGAGTTCCTCACCCTGCACAACCCGTTGGAATACATAGCCGACGAAAAGGGCGCGGTGAAACAGGTGGTCTTGCAAAAGATGCAACTGGGCGAACCGGATGCCAGCGGTCGCCGCAGTCCGGAACCGATACCGGGCGCCACGGAAACGCTGGACATCGACATGGCCATCGTAGCCGTGGGCGTATCCCCCAACCCGATTGTCCCCACTTCCATCCAAGGTTTGGAGTTGGGTCGCAAGAATACCATCGTGGTGAACGAGGGCATGCAGACCAACATTCCCTGCATCTTTGCCGGAGGAGATATCGTGCGCGGCGGTGCCACCGTCATCCTCGCCATGGGCGACGGACGGAAGGCAGCCAGCAGCATGCATGAGTATTTGCAGAAATAACCTGCATCACATCACATACATCAGCCCGTATGGACCGCACGGTTCCGTACGGGCTGATTCGTTAGCGCACCGTGTACAACGCCCTCCTTCCCCAGTTTGGCATTACAAACCCAGTTCCCGCCTCAACCATTCCTCCATCACCGGATCCGGAATGACTACCTGACGTTTTTCCATCTCGATAAGTTCTTTCTTCAATAATGCCCGTTTTACGATGCTCACATTGGCCGACGAGCCCAATTTGTACTTCTGCAAAACGGCACGCGTAGTGAATTCCCTGTGCACACCCTCCAGTACGGCCCGCAAAAAATTCATCTGATATGCAGTGAGGCTCTCTGTCTGCTTTTCGAACAGCGGCGTATTCTGGTCGATGATATCCTGATATGCTCCCTCGAAATCCTGTTCCGTGGCCGTCTCGTCTGTATGAATCCACACCAACCACGCCAACTGCTGCACATACGAAGAATGGTTGTCTACGGCCCGGCATATCTTCCCGGCCAACTCGGCGGAAATATGTTTGCCCGTAGCCTCAAAGCGTCCGCAAATGTAATCGACCCAATCCTCCGTCCCGATCTTGGGCAAATATACCGTATCACCGAACTTGTAAAAAGGAAGGCTCTTTTTCTCAAAAAGTTCATTCATAAGATGCTTCTTGCTGCCGAACAGGCAATACGACACCGATTTCTGTAATTGCCAAACCGAACGCAAGCGTTTCTGAAAAGCCTTTGAATCTTTAAACTCGGCTATCTGTTGGAACTCGTCAATGCACACGACTACATCGATACCTTTTTTTTGCGCAATCTTTTCCGGAAGTTGCAGGATATCGTCCACATCGTCTGCCTTGGGATTGAGTTCCAACGAGATGGAAAAATCCGTCATAGGCTCCGTGCCCAACGAAATCTTGGGGCTGATCCGCGAAAGGAACAACCGAGCATTTTCCATCCACTCCTCCAGTTTGGAAGAAGTCTGTTTGAGCACAGCCGACGCGAAAGCATCGTAAAATTCCCGTTCGCTACGACAAGAAAAAATATCCAGATAGACTACTTTCAACGTATCGGACTGAGCCAAACGGCACACTTTACGGACCAAAGATGTCTTCCCCCAACGGCGCGGAGAAATCAACACCGTATTCACACCGTGCCGGAAGTTGGACAACAAACGGGCTGTTTCTTTCTTGCGGTCGGTAAAATTGTCACCCGAAGTGGCCACACCAAAAACAAATGGCTTATTTTCCATAATCATCCTCTGTTTAACCCATCGCGAAGATAGTGATTTTCCCGTTTAGTAACAACTTTATTACTAATAACCTTATTACAAATTGCGCAACTAGCTGCCTCAACCTCCTTTTTTCTGCCCGCGCGGCACAAGCAACGACTTTATTTTCGTAACTTTGCGCCCGAAAAAAAACGTATACATGAACGCAGTCTACACCATCTTGCTGCTCATCAGCAGCAACATTTTCATGACGCTGGCCTGGTACGGCCACCTGAAGTTGCAGCAAACGGGCGTATCGTCCCATTGGCCGCTTATCGGCGTCATCCTTTTCTCGTGGATGATAGCTTTCGCAGAATACTGTTGCCAAGTACCGGCCAACCGGCTTGGCTTCGAAGGCAACGGCGGCCCTTTCAACCTGATGCAGCTTAAAGTGATTCAGGAAGTCATTTCGCTCATCGTCTTTACGGTCATCGCCACCGTGATGTTCCAAGGACAGACCCTGCACTGGAACCATCTGGCCGCCTTCTTCTGCCTCGTGCTGGCCGTATATTTCGTATTCCTTTAACCACAAGCTCCCATAAAAGCATGCAACCCACGGAAGCACAACTCCTGGAACGCCGTATCTGGCGGCATTTCAGCAAAGGACTGACCCAATACCATTTGCTGGACGACGGCGACCACATCCTGCTCGGCCTGTCCGGCGGCAAAGACTCGCTCGCCCTGCTCGACTTCATGTCGCGCCGCGCCCGCATCCACCGCCCGAAGCTCACGCTCACGGCCCTGCACGTGCGCATGGCCAACATCGACTACGAAAGCGACACGGCTTACTTGGAGGACTTCGCCGCCGTGCGCGGCGTGCGCCTCATCGTGCGCGAGACCTCGTTCGACCCGAGTACCGACACGCGCAAAAGCCCCTGCTTCCTCTGTTCGTGGAACCGCCGGAAGATGCTCTTCACCGTGGCGCAGGAACTGGGTTGCCACAAAATTGCGTTGGGCCACCATCAGGACGACATCCTGCACACGCTGCTGCTCAACCTTTCTTTCCAAGGCCAGTTCGGCACGATGCCCGCCCGGTTGCAAATGCGCAAGTTTCCCATGACGATCATCCGTCCGCTGTGCATGGTGCACGAGCGCGACCTCGCAGCCTGGGCGGCACTGCAAGGCTACCGCAAACAAAAGAAGCTCTGCCCCTACGAGACAGACTCCCACCGTTCGGACATCAAGCAAATATTCGGACAGTTGGAACAACTCAACCCCGAAGCCCGTTACTCCCTATGGAACGCATTGGAGCAGGAAGGCAAACTCTTAGAATAAGACACTGAAAAACAACACGATAAACAGCCGTCCCCGATTATCCGGAGACGGCTGTTTCAATCTCAGCCGAACGATTTTCAAATCTCAGCCAAACGATTTTCCGTTCTGCGCCAAACGATTTTCAAATCTAAGGCGAACGATTTTCCACCTCGTTTTCCACCTCATTCCACCTTGCGTTTTCCGCAAAATGCACTATCACAAAACAAGACAAAGCCTCCACGTCAACGCTGCTCCACCATTCGGATGGTACCGTCCGCATTGTGGTAGAGCCGGTCCACACAAATGGAACGCAGCCACGGGTCTCCAGAGAGCGCGCTGTTATGGTAAAAGGCGAACCACTGGCCTTTGTACTGCACGATGGAGCCATGGTTGGTGACACCCGTTTCCGGACGGGTGGGCTGCATGTAAATGCCAATATGTTTCCACGGCCCGAGCGGATGGTCGCTGATGGCATAATGCATGCGGTTCCATCCTGCCACACCCTCCTGTCCCGGTTCGTGGTTGTCGGAATAGGACAGATAATATTTGCCATTGTATTTGTGAATCCACGTAGCCTCGTGGAAATCCACCAACCCTTCCATGGTCCGCATCGCGCCGTCCAGTTCCATCATGTTATCCTTCAGCCGTCCGCCCTTGCACGTGCCGCCCCCGCCGTTGTAAATATAAGCCTGTCCGTCGTCGTCCACAAACACGCAAGGGTCGATGAGGGGATCCATTCCTTCGATGTATCCCTGCACGGTGAAGTTGGCAGCCGGTTCCTTGCTCGTGGCCACCCCGATTTTCCAACTTCCGTTCCAATCGGTCTCGCTAGGATGGGGAAAATAGAAATAGTACGTGCCATCCTTGTAAGCACAGTCCGGCGCCCACATGAAGCCTCCCTCCTTGCGTCCCCAAGGCACCTGCGAGGCGCGGAGGATTTCTCCATGGTCTGTCCAATGTACCATATCATCAGTGGAAAACACATGATACTGGTCCATCAGGTCGCAACCGCGAGCCGGTGCGATGTCATGGGAGGCATACACATACAAGCGTCCGTCGGCCCAGACATGGGCTGAGGGGTCGGCCGTATATATATGGCGGATAAACGGATTCGGTGCCAGGCTGTCTATTGTCTCTTTTCCTTTCCCGGCTTCACTTATGACGGTGGAGTGGCGTTGCGCCACGCACGCCGTCAACAAAAGGGCACATACGCCCCATATACTCTTTTTCATACATTCATCTTTGATTACAGTAAAACTTTCTTTCTCAAAAAGCCACCGGACTTCACAAGTGTCCGTCTCACTTGCGCCGCTCTACCATGCGGATGGTGCCGTCGGGATTGTAATACAAACGGTCCACGCAGACGGAACGCAGCGCGGGATTGCCGGACAAGGCTATCGAATGGTAGAAAGCAAACCATTCGCCCTTGTATTCCACGATGGAGCCATGGTTGGTGAAACAGTCCGAACCGCCCATGTAAATGCCCATGTACTTCCACGGCCCGAGCGGATGGTCGCTCACGGCATAGCGCATACGGTTGTACCCCTCCACACCTTCTTGTCCGGGATTGTGATTGTCGGAATACGAAAGATAATACTTCCCGTTGTATTTGTGCACCCATGTAGCCTCGTGGAAATCCACCAGTCCCTCCATGGTCTGCATCGTGCCGTCTATCTCCATCATGTTATCCTTCAGCCGGCCGCCCTTGCACGTGCCGCCTCCGCCTTGGTACAGGTAGGCCTGCCCGTCGTCGTCCACAAACACGCAGGGGTCGATAATCGGATCCAAACCCTCGATGTAGCCCTGCACGGTGAAGTTGGCAGCCGGTTCCTTGCTCGTGGCCACCCCGATTTTCCAACTGTCATTGGTGTACGTTCCGCTGGGATGGGGAAAATAGAAATAATACGTGCCGTCCTTGTAGGCACAGTCCGGTGCCCACATGAAGCCTCCCTCCTTGCGTCCCCAAGGCACTTGCGAGGCGCGGAGAATCTCGCCGTGGTCGGTCCAGTGCACCATGTCGTCGGTGGAAAACACATGATACTGGTCCATCAGGTCGCAACCGCGCGGCGGGTCGATGTCGTGGGAGGCATAGACATACAAACGTCCGTCGGCCCAGACGTGGGCTGAAGGGTCGGCCGTATAGATATGCCGGATGAAAGGATTGGGAGCGAGGCTGTCGATTTGCACAGTCTCCTTTTTTTCCCGGTCTTTGCTGCCGTCCGATGCGGAACGGGAGGCGGTACAGCCTGCCCACAGCAAAGCGCATACTGCATAAACGCATTTCTTCATAAATGTGGTTTGTTAGGTTGTTAAAACAAAAATCTTATCCTGCTTTTACCCCAAGCAAGGATGCCCGTTACGGATTTTTCAAAACAAAATTATCGAAACAAGGCCGCCCTGCCAAGTTTCCGCACCGATTTATGGCATCCCCTGCCGTAAATTGACGCATTATTGCTATTTTTGCAAACAAACGTACACTGCTGCGCACTACGACATGAAAGACTTTGCCGCCATAGACTTTGAAACCGCCAACGGGCAACGCTCCAGCATTTGCAGCGTAGGCCTCGTGGTGGTCCGCGACGGGGAAATAACCATCCGGCATTACCGTCTGGTACGCCCCTATCCCAATTACTATAATTACTGGAACACGCAGGTTCACGGGATGTCTTTTCAGGATACGGCCCATGCCGCCCCTTTCCCAGAGGTGTGGCGCGAAATCATACCCTTGATTGAAGGTTTGCCCTTAGTGGCCCATAACCGTCCGTTTGACGAAGGATGCCTGAAAGCCGCCTTCCAAGCCTACGGCATGGAATACCCCGGTTACCCGTTCCATTGCACCCTCCGCGCTTCCCGTCTTGCATTCGGCCGGGACTTGCCCAACCATCAACTGCAAACAGTAGCCCTCCGCTGCGGATACGACCTGACGCAGCACCATCATGCCTTGGCCGATGCGGAAGCATGCGCCCGGATTGCCCTGAAAATCCTGTGACGGCCGCTCCGATTGTTACACAAAAAAGACCGTCCCTGCACAGAAAGCATCCGTACAGGGACAGTTCCGGAAAATGAAAAACAGTTATATCTTATTACGATTCCGGCCGGAGCACTTCCACCGGCTTGTCGTTCATGCAACGGCGCACCTGTCCGTAGACGATGAGCGACACCACCACGCATATACCGCACACGATGACCGCCATCAGTCCCACGCCCGGCGTTTCGCCATAGTGGAAATATTCCATCCATTTGTGCATGAGCAATGCCGCCGGGAAGTAGGCCAACACGCCACCCGCCACGACATAAAGCAAATAAGACCGGAGCTGGGGACGGAAAACATCGCGGAAACCCGCGCCCATCACCCGGCGGATGGCCATGCTCCGCCGACGCAGGCGCAAGGAGTAGAGCAGCATGGAGAACACGCCGGAGAACGTTATCAGTACGCTGAACACCGTCAAAGCACTCAGAAGATTGACGTAATACGTTTCCTCTTTGTAATTTCCCGATATGTATTCGTCCAATGACGACAGCATGATTTTCTCTTCCGGCACGTCAAAACGTCGCAACACGCGGCGGACGGCGGCTTCGGCATCTTCGCGCTTACCCTCTTCATACTTGATATATACGGCATCATGCTCAAAGAAGTCACATTGATGGTTCTCCGGAACACCTACCAACATCATCTCTTCTTCTCCTTTATGGAAATCCGACAAACGGATGTCCACTTCGCCCACAATATTCAATGCCTGATGCTCGTAATGCGTATTATAGTCTGTTTTTAACAGGATGCACTGCTCATTACCCGTCATTTTACCGGTGTACAACCGTGCCTTGCGCACATCCTTCACGTTGAACGCCTGCATGGCAGAGCCATTGAACAGGACTTGCAGTTTACCGGCCTGCTCGGCCTTGGGGGAGAACGTAGCACCATTCTTGGACTTGATTCCGAAAAACTCCATGGCACGGAAAGGAATCTCCGCATATCTCACACCCTTATCCCCACTTTCATAACTTTCTTTTCCTTCAGCCAGTTCTTCTTCCGTCCCTACCGAAATATAGTGCAACGACACCGGATTGAAAATATCACCGGGCATGGCTATTGCATCCGTAATACCCGAACTGGCTTCTTTACGGAACTCTTGGGGCAAATTTTTAAAAATAGACATATAGTTGTACACCTCATCCTGTCCCCGCAAAGTCAGCCACCCAGTGTACAACCGCAAGATGTTGTTGCGCTCGAAGCCCAAATCGGAATGAATCATCCCGGAAATCTGGCGTTGCATCCCCAACGAAAGGAAAAGCAGCAACGCACTCGCGAAACATTGCACCACGAGCATCCACGCGTGTGTCCGCTGTCCCTGAGACTGACCGCAGAAAGACAAGCGATAAGTATTCTGCATCTTCCACACCGGATACCCCATCCCTACGAGGCAAAGCAACACCACGAATCCCGACACCACCGCAAGGCAACGGCCTATCTGCCCCGCATCGCCCAACACATAACCCTCATACCTCAACCACTCTTCGCCCATCGCTGCCAACAACAGCCCGAGGAACACCACCGGTAACATCTCAGTAAGCATCCATTTGGCATTCTGCGCATCCGAGGCACCCAAGCTCCGCCGCAAAGCATACTCACGGATTCGTCCTAAAAATATAGACGTGTAAACCGCCAACAGATTCACTACGGCACTCAACACCAATAGCAAAGACACCGCCACAAACGCCAGTTGGTAAAAGTAAGCCCGGACAAAACCGGAGCCGTCTCCCATCTTGTGAAACATACGTAAAGGGGTCAGCACCAGTTTTCCCATGGGATAACTATCTTTTATATCCACGCGTGAAAGTTCGCTTTCCGTCCGCTCCGGACGGGATGTGCGTACCATAATCCTGAAATTTTCATGAACCGCACTATTCCTCTCATAATCCTCCACCCACAACGGGCTGATAAAGTCATAATGCAAATTGCTCTTTCCCCGGCAGTCCTCCACCACGGCTCCCACTGTATAAAGCAACTGCCGCCACTTCTGTATGTGGCATACACTCTCGCCACACACATCTATACGCCCGAACAACTTGCGGGCCATAGTTTCGGTCAAGACAATCCGATTATCCGCAGCCGCCACTTCTTCGAGCGAACCGGAAAGAACACGGCATCCCAACAAGGCTACCATCTCCGTAGATGCAGACAGCTCTTGCGCATAAAAAACCGTTTCGGGACGATCCGGCAGGTAAACACGTTCCCGCCCTCCTTGGTAACGGTACATGCCAAACATAGCTTCCTCCCCCAACACACTGCTTACCCTGTCCCCCCAACGATACAACAGGGATTCGGTATGCTCCAAAGAATCTTCCCGTTCCACCACATACAAATCCTTATATCCCGGCCGGAAACTGTCATAATGCGTCTCCGTCCACAGCCAGTTCACGCTGAACGTCAGGCACACGATGCTCACCGCCAAACCGACCACGGAGACCACGGCCTGCCACCCTTGGTGGCGCAGGCCGCGAAGAGCCTGCTTGAAATTCTGAATCCATAAACCCATGACAATCCTCCGCCTCTAAAGGTTCTGCAATCCGGCCTCTTCCTCACCCAGCACATGCCCGTCGAACAGATGGATGATACGGTCGGCATACCCTGCATCGTGCTGCGAATGGGTCACCATGACGATGGTCGTCCCCTCGCGGTGCAGTTCGCTGAGCAAGCCCATCACCTCCTTGCCGTTCTTGGAATCCAAGTTTCCCGTCGGCTCGTCGGCCAGAATCAACTTCGGACGGGTCACGATGGCACGGGCGATGGCCGTGCGCTGCTGCTGTCCTCCGGAAATCTGGCGCGGATAATGGCGTGAACGGTGCATGATGTCCATACGGGCCATGGCCTCCTCTACCCTGCGTTGGCGTTCCTGCTTCAGCACACCCATGTAAAGCAACGGCAAGGCGATGTTCTCCTGTACCGTCAGCTCGTCAATGAGGTTGAAACTCTGGAACACGAATCCTAACATGCCTTTGCGCAATTCGTTCCGTTTCGACTCGCTACAGGAGGACACGTCTTTCCCGTCGAGCAGATATTGCCCTGAAGACGGGCTGTCCAACAGGCCGAGAATGTGAAGCAACGTGGACTTGCCGCAGCCCGAAGGCCCCATGACGGCCACAAACTCACCCTGCCCTATCTCGATATTCACCTTGTCCAAAGCCCAAGTTTCCACTTCGTCTGTCTTGAACACTTTCGTCAATTCATTCACTTGAATCATCGTTTCCATACATTATTCTCATTTATAAGTTAATATTCATGTTTAAGATTCCGGCCGGAGTACTTCCACCGGTTTGTCGTTCATGCAACGGCGCACCTGTCCGTAGACGATGAGTGACACCACCACGCACATGCCGCATACGATGACCGCCATCAGTCCCACGCCCGGCGTTTCGCCATAGTGGAAATATTCCATCCATTTGTGCATGAGCAATGCCGCCGGGAAGTAGGCCAACACGCCGCCCGCCACGACATAAAGCAAATAGGACCGGAGTTGGGGTCGGAAAACATCCCGGAAACCCGCGCCCATCACCCGGCGGATGGCCATGCTCCGCCGCCGCAGGCGCAAAGAGTAGAGCAGCATGGAGAACACACCGGAAAACGTTATCAGTACGCTGAACACCGTCAACGCACTCAAAAGATTGGCGTAATACGTTTCCTCTTCGTAATTTTCTGATATGTATTCGTCTAATGACGACAACATGATTTTCTCTTCCGGCACGTCAAAACGGCTTAACACGCGACGGACGGCAGCCTCGGCTTCTTTGCGCTTCCCTTCTTCATACTTGATATATACAGCATCGTGCTCCTTAAAACGGCAGAGGTGGTCCTCGGGTACCCCCACCAACATCATTGCTTCTTCACCATGATGGAAATCCGACAAGCGGATATTCGCTTCCCCCACAATGTTTAATGCCTGATGATCGTAATGAGCCAACTCGTCACCTCCCCAAAAACAACAGTTTTCATTACCCATCATCCTGCCGGTGTACAACTGAGATTTACGTACATTCCCCACGTTGAAAGCCTGCATGGCCGAACCGTTAAACATGATTTGTAACTTTCCTGCCTGTTCAGCCTTGGGAGAGAGCATTGCGCCGTCCTTGGATTTAATCCCGAAAAACGCCATGGCGCGGAAAGGGATTTCCGCATATCTTACTTGATTATAGTCCCCGTCATAATTTTCCTTTCCTTCAGCCAGTTCTTCTTCTGTCCATACTGAGATATAATGCTTCGTCACAGGATTGAAAATATCGCTGTTCATCGCGATGGCATCTGTAATTCCCGAACCGGCCTCCTTACGGAACTCCTGGGGCAGACTTTCAAAAATCGGTACATAGTCATATACCTCATCTTGCCCAGGAAAAGCCATCCAACCGGTGTACAACCTCAGGATATTATTGCGCTCGAAGCCTAAGTCGGAATGGACCATCCCGGAAATCTGGCGTTGCATCCCCAACGAAAGGAAAAGCAGCAACGCACTCGCGAAACATTGCACCACAAGCATCCACACATGCGTCCTCAGTCTCCGAACCTGACCGGAGAAAGACCGGTGATAAGCCTTACGCATCTTCCATACCGGATACCCCATCCCCACAAAGCAAAGACACACAACACATCCCGACACTACCGCAAGGAAACAGCCAACCCGTTCCACATCGCCCAACACATAGCCTTCATATTTCAACCATTCTTCTCCCATCGCAGCCAACAACACACCAAGGAAAACCACCGGCAACACTTCGGTAAGCATCCATTTGGCATTCTGTGCATCCGAGGCTCCCAGACTCCGCCGTAAGGCATACTCGCGGGTGCGTCCCAAAAAGACTGAAGTATAAACTGCCAATAAATTCACAACGGCACTCAGCACTAATAACAAAGCTACCACCACAAACGCAAGCTGATAAAAGTAAGCCTCGACAAAACCGGAACCGTCACCCAATTTATGGTACATGCGTAGAGGAGTCAACTTCAACTTTCCCGTGGAACCTTTTTCTTCAGGATCTATGCGTGAAAGTTCGCGTTCAGTCTGTTCCGAATGGGACGTGCGAAGCAAAATATGGAAATTACAGTAGTGGACATTATTCCTCTCATAATCCCCTACCCACAACGGCCGGATAAAGTCGTAATACAAATTACTCTTCCCTCTACAGTCTTCCACCACGGCACCCACCGTATAAAGAGACTGTTCTCCACCCTGTACCCGACATATCCCCTCACCGACCACATCTATACGCCCGAACAACCTGCGAGCCATGCTTTCGGTAAGGATAAACTGATTGTTCGCTGCCGCCACATCTTCGAGCGAACCGGAAAGGACACGACACCCAAAGGTTGTTACCATATCCGTAGAAGCTGCAAGCCCCTGCGCATAAAAAGCCGTTTCAGGACGATCCGGCAAGCAAAAAAGTTCCCGACCACGCTGAGGACGGTATATACCCACCGACACATTCTCGCCTAACACACTGTCTAATTCCACTCCCAAATCGTACCAAACGTATGGGGAACGCCACAAAGTATCTCCCCGTTCCAATACATATAAACCCTCATAGTCCGGCCGGAAACTGTCATAATGCGTCTCCGTCCACAGCCAGTTCACGCTGAACGTCAGGCACACGATGCTCACCGCCAAACCGACCACGGAGACCACGGCCTGCCACCCTTGGTGGCGCAGGCCGCGAAGGGCCTGCTTGAAATTCTGAATCCATAAACCCATGGCAACCTCCGCTTTCTAAAGATTCTGCAATCCGGCTTCTTCACCACCCGACACACGCCCATCGAACAATCTGTCCGATACGTGGCGCAGGAAATGGCTTCCAAACACTTTCATCAATTCATTCACTTGAATCATCGTTTTCATACATTATTCTCATTTATAGGTTAATATTCATGTTTAGGATTCCGGCCGGAGCACTTCCACCGGTTTGTCGTTCATGCAACGGCGTACCTGTCCGTAGACGATGAACGACACCACCATGCACATACCGCACACGATGACCGCCATCAGTCCCACGCCCGGCGTTTCGCCGTAGTGGAAATATTCCATCCATTTGCGCATGAGCAATGCCGCCGGGAAGTAGGCCAACACGCCGCCCGCCACGACATAAAGCAAATAAGACCGGAGCTGGGGTCGGAAAACATCCCGGAAACCCGCGCCCATCACCCGGCGGATGGCCATACTCCGCCGACGCAGACGCAAGGAGTAGAGCAGCATGGAGAACACGCCGGAGAACGTAACCAACACGCTGAACACCGTCAAGGCCGAAAGCAGACCGGCGTAATAAGTCTCTTCCTTGTAGCTGTCTGCCATATATCGCTCCAACGGCATCAGGTGAATCTTATCCTCGGGTACGTCGAATCTCCGCAACACGCGGCGTATGGCAGCCTCTGCGTCCTCGCGTCGTCCCGGCGCGTGTTTGACATACACCGCATCGTGTTCCACGAAACGGCATTCGTGACGGTCGGGGATACCGACCCACATCAATGGCCGTTCTTCTTCGTGGAAATCGCTCAGGCGCACGTCCATGATGCCTTTCACGTCCAACTTTCCGGCAATATGGTTAGTCCACGTAGAATACCACATTACATTATGCCCGGTATCATCGGAGCCGACATAAAGATTCACCCTACGGAAGTCGTCCGCCCGGAACTTCCTGCAAGCCGCCTTGTTGAACATGACCGGCTCCACACCGTCCTGTTCCGGCTGTTCTTCCAACCGCGCACCTCTCGCAATGTGCAGGTAGAAAAAGTCGAAAGCCGCATAAGGAACCTCCATATAATCTATTTCGTTTTCGGGTGTCAACCTGTCGTCCTTCTTCCCGTTCCATTCTTCTTCGGTCAGCAGGTTGATGCGCCTCCGCGAAAAACGGTTGAAAATATCCGTAGGCAAGGCTATGGCATCCGTGATGCCGGCAGCCGCCTCCTTCCGGAACTCCTGCGGCAAGTCGTAAAATATGGATTTGAAATCAAAAGGCTCTTCTTCACCGGGCCAGTATTTCCGCCCGGTGTGCAAACGCAATATGTCCTCCCGTTCAAAGCCAAGGTCTTGGTTCATCATCCCCGACAACTGGCATTGCATGCCCAAAGAGATGAACAGCAAGAAAGCCGATGCGAAACATTGCACCACCAACAGCCAAGCGTGGGAACGGCCTGCGGAAGCCCCTCCGCCCAACGTAAGCCGGTAGGCCCGGCGCACCTTGTGTACGGGATAACCCGTCCCGGCCACCACCAACACGAACACAGTACACACGACTTGGGCGAAACAGACATACACATGCGAAAGATTGCCGGGCACTTGGCCTTCGTGCGCCAACCACTCCAAGGCCACGCAGCCCAACAAAATGCCCGACAAGGCAACGGGCATGATCTCCGTCAGCATCCAAACGGCATTCTGCCACACCGATGCTCCCAAACTGCGGCGCAAGGCGTATTCGCGCACCCGTCCCAGAAAAACGGAAGTGTACACCGCCAAGAGGTTGACCACGGCACTCCACAGCAACAAGACGGAAATCAGCGTGAACGCCAAGGGATAAAAATAAGCGTGCAGGAAAGATTCGCCGTACCCCGTCTTATGCGCCGTGCGCAAGGGGATAAGCCGGAACTTCCAGTGACTTTTATCCGACGGCAGGTAAATCCGGCTGAACGCTTTCTCCACAGCCGCCAGGTCGTCCGTACGAATGCAGACACTGTAAAGTTGGCTGCCATCCCATCCCCATTCCCACTCCTGCACATTAGGCGGCAACAACATCTCATAGTCCCAATACGAATCGCCTTCGTTGTCGGCCACCACCGCCCCCACGGTCTGCGCCCCGGTTATTCTGTAAGCGGAAGCCTCAAAAGTCTGTCCCACGACATCCGTCTTACCGAAAATCTTCCGGGCCAGGCTCTCCGTCAACACCACATGCCCGGGAGTAGTCAATGCTTTTTCAGGGTCGCCGGACAGCACCGTAAGCCCCAAGGCACGCACCATCCCGGGAAACGAAAGCAAACCACTGGCATAAAAATACGCTTCTTCCCGCCCATCGGGATAAATCTGAGCGTTCACCGTCATTCCGGCGAAACCGACTTCCGCCTTCCCTTCCAACAGGCTGTCCAACTGCATGGCCACCGGTAAAACCACGTAAGGCCATGTATAAGTATTAGAATACGACAAACTGGCCGTATCATCATGCTGCACCAGATACAAGTCCTTGTAATCCGGACGAAAGTAATCGTAGTTCGTTTCCGTCCACAGCCAGTTCAGGCTGAACGTCAGGCACACGATGCCCACGGCCAAACCCGTGGCAGAGATTCCGGCCTGCCAACCGTGGCTGCGCAGATTGCGCAAGGCCTGCTTCAGGTTCTGAACCCACAAACTTATTGTTCCCATAGCTTCAAACTGTTTCCTTGGTTTCATTCGTCCCATGCCAATTCCTCCACGTCGCCATAACGGCTGTAACCGGACGTAATGACACGGTCGCCGGGCCGGAGGCCTTCCAACACTTCATATTGCTTGGGGTTTTGCCGCCCCAAACGGATGAATGTGCGCACGGCACGGTTCTCGCCCGGCACCACCTTATAAATCCACTGTCCGCCCGTCACGGAATAGAAATCGCCACGAGGGATGGTCAGCACCCGTTCCGGGTTACCCAATTCTATCTGTACGCGCAGAGCCTGCCCGAGGCGCAAGGACGGAGGCACCTCGCCCGTAAAAGCCAAGTCTACAGTAAACATACGGTCCTTGACTTCCGGTACGACACGCCGCACCGACATGACGTATGGCTTGCCTTTGTAAGTGCCCTTGGCAGGAAGTCCGCTTACGATGCGGTCGATGTAATACTCCCCGGGAGTGACCCGCACCTTATAGCGGTCGAGCACCTTGACTTCTCCGATTTCCCCTCCGGCCTGCACCTGTTGGCCGGGCACGACCGTGAGGTTGCTTAACTGCCCCGTGAGGGGGGCACGCACCACGAGCCACTCCTGCTTGGCCTTCACCCGCTCGAATTTCCGGATTTCCTGTTCCCGGTCGTTACGGATGAGCGAACGGCGCACGATGGTAGCCGCCGAGTCGTGTTGCAGGCTCTCCTGTTCCAGTTCCGCCGCACGGATCTTATACTCGTACTCCTGCCGCGCCACCTCCAATTCCGCCTTGCTCTTGATGCCCATGCGGAACTCCTCTTGGCTCAGGGCATAGCTGTCCGAAATGCGTTGCAGCTCATAACGGTTCTGCAACACCTGCTTGCGCAGGAGCAAAGTCTTCTGCTCCATCTCGATTTCCTGCTCACGGTAGGACATGAGTTGCTTGTGCAGGGCATTCTCCTGCACCTCCATCTCGTCCAACAGCTCGGGATTGGACAGCACCAGCAACGTGTCGCCCTGCCGCACCCGTGCGCCCTCCTCGGCCACGATGCGCTCCACGTAGCCGCTTATCCGGCTGTTCACGCGCAAGGAGAGCATGGGATGCACCACCCCCTCCTGCTCCACGTATTCCAAGAAGTCGGCCTGCACGGCTTCGGCCAGTCCCAACGTATCGGCCGACACGCGCTGTTTCTCGGGCGAGAACAACAAGGCCACCGTATAGGCTGCCAAGGAGAGGAACACGACACCTCCCAACACATAATATTTGTGGCGCACGAACCACGGTTTTTTCTTGAGTTGTATATCCATATATAATAAGGTATAAGCGTTACACGAATGAGTTCAGTCTTTCACCAGTTGCCCGTAATCCACCTGCAACGGGCGGCCTTCGAAGAAATCGTAGAGCGTCAGGCTGCGCAGGGTGTAGTAAAGGCTCCAGTAAGTGTGCAGGGCGTTCAGGTAATTCCGGCGCGCGGCATCTTTCTCCTCGATGGAGGCGTTGAGGTCGAGCACACTGGATTTTCCCAACACGTACAGGCGGCGTGCCACTTCGCTGCGGCGCAAGGCCGTGCTGTCCGTCCGGGCCGCCACGCGCACACGTAGCCCTTGCAGGTTGAACTGCCCTACCAACTTGCGGATATTCTGGTCGAAGTCCGTGCGGCTCTGCTCCACTTGCGTCTCCACCAAGTCCCGTTGCGAACGGGCCACGCGCACTTGTCCGCGCCCCTTTCCCCAGTCCAGGATGGGCAGGGTGATACCGATGCTCACCGCCTGTTGGTCGAGCGGATGGCGGTAGGTGGAAGAGAAATTCTCCGCCGTCTGCGTCAGACCGAAACGGAGATACAGGTCGGCTTTCAGGCCGGTGTTGGCCTTGGCCTGCGCCACGTTGCTTTCCGCCTCCAACTTGCGCCGCTTCATATAGAGGATGTCGGGACTGTGGAGATGCGCCCACTGCAAGGCTGCTCCCTCCTCCACCATCACGTCGGGCACTTCCGTGACCATCCGTATCGCGGGCAAGGTGTCGCCTTCCTGCAACCCCAGATAGGAACGCAAGTCCAAGGCGCACTCGTCCATCTCGATACGGGCATTCAGCCGGTTGGTCTCCTCGTTCAGGCGGTTGATTTCGAGTTGGAGCATCTCGTTCTCGGTGGTCGTGCCAATCTGGTAACGCCCCTGTGCGAAACGGTAAAGCGTGTCGGCATGGGCAAAATTCTGGCACGCCGTGGCATAGTTGCTCTGTGCCATGGCCAACGCGAAGAACTTGTCCACAGCTCGTGCGGCTACCAACTCCATCGTCTCCAGATAAGACCGCTGCGCCTCCTCGTAGCGCACCGGTTCGATACGCCGCCTCCACTTCAGGTTGTTGTACCCGAAAAGCGACTGGCTGTAGCCGATGTTGACCGGCACGCTCTTCCATGAAAAAGTGCGGTCGCTCAGCAAATCCGTACGCAAGAGGGAGGATTCCAGGGACAACGTGCCGCCCGTCCAACTGACATTCTGCTGCACACGCAGGGACAGGTCGGTGTTCAACAGGTTTTGCTCGACAAAACGCACCGACCCGTCTTCCATCGTGATTTGGTTGATGGAACGGTCGAGGTTCGGCCCGGAAGTCAATGTGAGCGAAGGCAAGTAATCAGCCCGGAACGAGCGATAGTCCCAATAGGCCGAGCGGAATGTATGGCGCGCGGCCAACGCGTCGGGCGAAGACTGGCAGGCCCGGAGTACCACGTCGTCCAGTCCCCAACCGCCCGAGGGCGGAAGAGGCTGTGCCGCCGTCCCCATGCCCCAACACGCCACGTATGCCACGCATCCTATCCGCATTCTGATGTCCATAAGTCTTTTTATCATTCGGTTACAACTAATCATATCCAATTTGCGTGCCAAAAACGCAAACGATTGTATTCCAGACGCGTACCCCATCCACACCGGAAAGCGAGTTGTGCGGATTTGCACTTTTTATGTGCGAAAATGCACATCCGCACACATTTTTGCGTAACTTTGCCTCGCATCAAATACCATATTCTATGCCTGCATTAGGAAAAATACTCATCATAGACGACAACGAAGACGTGCTCTTCGCCCTCCATCTCCTGCTTGAACCCTACGCGGAGAAAGTCAAGGTCATGCGCTCGCCCGACCGTATCGTACATTTCATTACCGACTTCCGGCCGGACATCGTACTGCTGGACATGAACTTCACCCGCGACACCGTGAGCGGACAGGAGGGCATGGACTGCCTGCAGGAAATCCTGAAACTGGACCGCCATGCCGTGGTGGTCATGATGACGGCCTACGCCGACACGGACAAAGCCGTGCAGGCCATCAAGGCCGGGGCTACGGACTTCGTGTCGAAACCTTGGGAAAACGACAAGCTGCTGGCCACGCTCCACGCCGCCATGAAGTTGCGCCGCTCACAGACGGAGGTGGGACGGCTCGAGGAGCGTGTGGAAGCCCTCAGTGCCGAACGGGAAACGCCGCACCCCCTGCTTATCGGCGAGTCGGAGGGCATGAGGAACATCGTCTCCACCATCGGACGCTTGCACGAGGCCGACGTGAACGTGCTCCTGTTGGGCGAGAACGGCACGGGGAAGGACGTAGTGGCCCGTTATCTTCTCGCCCATTCGTCGCGTGCGGCAGAACCGTTCGTGACCATCGATGTGGGTGCCGTGCCGGAAACCTTGTTCGAGAGCGAACTGTTCGGATACGAGAAAGGAGCCTTCACCGATGCCCGCAAAGAAAAGAAAGGACGGCTGGAACTGGCCCACGGGGGTACGCTCTTCCTCGACGAAGTGGGCAACCTCTCCCCCGCCGCCCAAAGCAAGCTGCTCACGGCCTTGGAGAAAAGGCGCATCGTGAGGCTCGGCGGCACGCGCGAGATTCCGATAGACGTGCGCCTGATATGCGCCACCAACGCCGACTTGCACGCGCAGGTGACGGAGGGTACGTTCCGGCAAGACCTGTTCTACCGCATCAACACGGTGGAAATCCACATCCCGCCCCTGCGCGAACGCGGCGAGGACATCCAACTGCTGGCCGACCATTTCTTGCGGACGTACGCACGGAAATACAAAAAAGACATCCGGCAAATCGCACGCGACGCAAGGGGCAAGCTGCAACGGTATGCCTGGCCGGGCAACGTGCGCGAACTGCAACATGCCATCGAACGCGCCGTCGTGCTCTGCAACGCCGACACCCTCCATGCCGACGACTTCCTGTTGCATGCCCCGGCACCGCCCGTGGCCGACGGCGAGACCCTCAACTTGGAAGCGCTGGAACGCAACGCCGTGGAGAAAGCCGTCCGCCTGTGCGAAGGCAACATGAGCCGTGCCGCCCAGATGTTGGGCATCACGCGCTACTCGCTCTATCGCAAACTCGAAAAATTAGGCCTATGAAAATACCCCCTTCCTGGCAGACAGCCGCCTGCGGTGCCGGCCTGTTCCTGACGGCCTCCGCCGCCTGTTTCTGCGCTGCGGAGCAACTGTGGCTCACCGCTGCCGTGTGCGTCGCGGCCTTCGTCGGCCTGTATGCTTCCCTCCACCACCGGCAGACACGCCAAATCCGGCTGTTGCGCTCTTTCATACGGGGCATCCGCCACAGCGGGTTGAAAGAGATTCCCCGTTTCGTTCCGGAGGAATCCGCCCATGCACTCGGCCTGGAACGGGAAATCGAACACACGCTCGCCGCATACCGGCAACAACTGTTCGACGAGGCCACCCGCCAGAAATATTACCAACTCCTGCTCGACCACGTGGACACCGGCATCGTCTCGTGCGACGGCGAAGGGCACGTGGAATGGATGAACCGGGCGGCTACGGCACAAGTCGGTACATGCCGGCGCGTGCCGGAGGAATGGTTGCGGCGGTCCGGACCGGAGGCGCGCGTAGTACCGGTGGAACGCCACGGGCAGACGAAAGACCTCCTGCTCTCGTCCACACGCTTCACTTTGGATAACCGCCCACGGATACTCTTCACGCTCAAAGACATACACCACGTGTTGGAAGAACAGCAACTGGAATCGTGGAAGACGCTCACCCGGGTACTGACCCACGAAATCATGAACTCCCTCACTCCTATCCTGTCGCTGAGCGAGACGCTCACCCGGCAGGCTCCCACGGCAGAACCTTCCGCCAAACAGTACGGCCAGATGCAGCAAGCCTTAGAGGCCATCTACCGCCGCAGCAAAGGCCTGCTCCACTTCACGGAGAACTACCGCAAACTGACCCGTGTGCCCCCTCCGCAATACGCAGCCATCCGTGTGGACGAGCTTTTCGACGACCTGAAGAAGTTGTTCGAGGGCATACATCTCACCTTCGACCAACCTTATCCCGGTTTCACGTTCCAGGCCGACCGCTCCCAAATCGAACAGGTCTTGATTAACCTGATTACCAACGCACGCGACGCATCCCCAAGCCCCGAAAGCGAAATAAAAATCCACTTGCGCCGGAACACGGCCGAAGACGAAGTGCAAATCAGCGTGCAGGACTACGGACAAGGCATCCCCGTGGAAGCACAAGAGCGCATCTTCGTCCCGTTCTACACCACCAAGCCGAACGGTTCGGGCATCGGACTGGCCTTGTGCAAACAAATCGTCAACCAGCACCACGGCTACATCACCCTGCATTCCACTGTGGGGAAAGGCAGTCTGTTCACCCTCTGCCTGCCGCGCAACGGCCTGCGTGCGCCCCAAACTTGAAACGCACAGGACGAAAGCTTATATACAGATTTTTTACCGTCGTCACTTCATTCTATTATTCACTATAAATCAACGACATACGACATCAAAATCAATCTCCTGAGAACGGAAAATCGTTTGCCGCAGAATGAAAAATCGTTTGGCTGAGATTGATTTTCCGTTCTGCGCCAAACGAAACGAAGCTTTCAGCAGGGGAAAAATGTAACGCTTTCGGAAGAAAGCGAAGTTCCTTCACATCCATTCAAAAGACAGGGCAAACCGCTCCTACCACGTTAAATATTATTAGAAAAGGATACAGGATAAAGAATAAATCCCTACCTTTGAATCAATAAGGTATAACCATCAGTTTGAACATGAAGAAATATATATTGCCGGCATTTTGTTCCCTTTTGCTTTCCTTGCCTTCGCAAGCGCAGAAGAACGGGCAGGCCATACCAGCCCCGACGGCTGAATATTATATGAATCATTACCAGTTTGACGAGGCGGAAGAACTCCTCAATCAGGACATTAAGAAGCTGAAACGCAAACGGCAACCGACCGACGTGGAAGAAGGAAAATTGCAGGAAATAGCCCGGTTGCGCTCCATGATGAGAGCTACGGAACGGGTGACGGTCATAGACAGTCTGGTCGTAGACAAGAATACGTTCCTGAACCACATCAAACTCAGTCCGGAAAGCGGGGAAATCAGTCCGTATAGCACATTTTTCCACCGTACGGATGAAAACGGTTGTACGGTCTATCTGTCCGAATTGGGCAATAAGATATATTTCGCTCAACCGGATGAGAACAAATACCTGAGATTGTTTACCAGCGACCTTGTGGGAGGCCAATGGACAGCTCCTCATAAATTGGACGAGTTGGACGGAGATGATGCGCAGAACTATCCGTTCATGCTTTCCGACGGTATCACGCTTTACTATGCCGCCCAAGGAGAGGAAAGCATCGGAGGATATGACATATTCGTGACACGCTATGACATGGATGAAAAGAAATTCCTCTATCCGGAAAATCTCGGCATGCCTTTCAATTCCCCCGCCAACGACTACATGCTGGCCATTGACGAGTTCAACCAACTGGGATGGTTCGTGTCCGACCGGAACCAACCGGAGAACAAGGTGTGTATCTACATCTTCATCCCGAACGACATCCGTAAGGTGTATGATGCCAATATATACGAGGAGGATGAACTATGCCGTCTGGCCCTTATCCACAGTATCGCAGAGACATGGGGGGACAAGGAAGCCGTGGCGCAGGCACGACAAAGGCTACAAGCCGCACTGAGCGCGCCCAAGGTGGTCAAGAAGCAGAAGGATTTCGAGTTTGTCATTGACAACCGCAACACTTACACCTTGTTGAACGATTTCAAATCTCCGGAAGCACGTAACAAAATGGCCGCATGGCAGAAGAGCCGTATACAACTGGACAAAAGTCGACAGCAACTGCAAAACCTGCGCGACCGGTATGCCACCGGCAACGATGCGCAACGTCAAACGCTGAGCCAACAAATCCTTCAGCTTGAAGCACAATGTGAGAAGGCCGAAGCCGCATTGCATGCGGAAGCCAAAACCATCCGCAATCTGGAGATACAATCCCGCAAGAAATAATCATGTTTATCTTTTAAATCATAACGCTTATGAACAAGTATTTTGCACCATCAGAACTTATCATCAACGAGGACGGAAGTGTTTTCCATCTCCACGTAAAACCGGAACAACTGGCAGATAAAGTCATCCTCGTGGGCGACCCGGGGCGTGTCCCCACCGTGGCATCCCATTTCGACACTCAGGAGTGTGACATCTCCAGCCGCGAGTTCCGAACGATTACGGGGACATATAAGGGAAAGCGGATTACAGTAGTGTCTACCGGTATCGGTTGCGACAACATCGATATTGTCATGAACGAACTGGACGCCTTGGCCAACATCGACTTCAACAGCCGCAGGGAGAAAGAAAAGCTCCGCAGCTTGGAACTGGTGCGCATCGGTACATGCGGCGGGCTTCAGCCTTATACGCCTGTCGGCACATTCATTTGTTCCGTAAAATCAGTCGGTTTCGACGGTTTGCTGAACTTCTATGAAGGGCGCAATGCCGTATGCGACCTACCGTTGGAACGCGCGTTGCTTAATCATTTGGGATGGAGCGGAAACCTGTGCGCCCCTGCCCCTTACGTCATCGACGCACATCCGGAACTGATAGAACGCATAGCTGCCGACGATATGGTACGGGGTATCACCGTAGCCTGCGGTGGATTCTTCGGCCCGCAAGGCCGTCAGCTTCGCATTCCTTTGGCGGATCCCCGTCAGAATGAGAAGATTGAAAGCTTTTCTTACAACGGGCTTCAAATCACCAATTTCGAAATGGAGAGTTCCGCATTGGCCGGATTGGCCCGTCTGATGGGGCACAAGGCCACGACATGTTGCATGGTGATAGCCAACCGGGTAGCCGGAGAAGCTGACCCCAGTTACAAAAACAAAATCGATGATCTGATTCAGTTGGTTATCGACCGGATTTAAACTCTCATACAGGTATGAATATTGATTTCAAGCCCTCTGAGGATTCAGACAAAAGCGAACGCTACCGTCGGTTTCTCCAACATTACGCCGCGCTTATCGAAGGAGAACGGGACGAAATAAGCGTAATGGCCAACACAGTGGCTGCACTGAAAGAAGCGTTCGGCTTCTTCTGGGTAGGATTTTATCTGGTAAAATCCGAACAGGAACTCACACTCGGGCCGTTCCAAGGAAGCATTGCCTGCTACCGTATCCGGAAAGGACGTGGTGTCTGCGGTACGGCATGGGAGAAGGCATGCCCTCTGATAGTGCCCGATGTGGATCTTTTTCCCGGACATATCGCATGCAGTAGCGAATCCCGTTCTGAAATCGTGATTCCAATCATATATAATAAGGTAATAAAAGGAGTATTGGACATAGACAGTGATAAAGCGGACAGTTTTGACGAAACCGACCGTAAGGGGTTGGAAGAAATGGTCAACCTGATGGCTGCCACACTGTACCGATGACCTATTAAACATTCATATCCCTCTCCGTCCGTCTGCACTACAGACGCGACGGGGAGTTTCTGAAATAGCAAACAGCTCTCATGAACACGCAAGATACAATCTGTGCCATTGCCACTGCACAAGGAGGTGCCATTGGCGTAATCCGCATCTCAGGAAAAGATGCCATCGCCATAACAGACCGTATTTTTACTCCCGTAGGTAAACATCCCCTCCCCCTTTCCGAACGCAAGGCTTACACCATGGCTTTCGGACACATCCGGCAAGACGATGGGGAGATCATTGATGAAGTACTGATCGGTTTGTTCAAGTCACCTCATTCTTACACGGGCGAAGACTGCGTGGAAATCTCATGCCATGGTTCGTCTTTCATCTTGCAACAGGTCATGCAACTGCTCATCCGGAAGGGATGCAGGGCGGCCGGTCCGGGTGAGTTCACCCAACGTGCCTTCCTGAACGGAAAGATGGATTTGAGTCAGGCGGAGGCCGTGGCAGATCTGATAGCCTCTTCGTCCGCAGCCACCCACCGGATGGCTATGAACCAGATGAGGGGCGGTTTCAGCCGCGAACTGTCCGCCTTGCGCGAACGCCTGCTCCACCTCACTTCTTTGATGGAACTGGAATTGGATTTCAGTGACCATGAGGAATTGGAGTTTGCCGACCGTAGTGAATTGGAGACCATTGCCGGGGATATAGAAAAGGTCATCAGTGGATTGGTCCACTCATTCAGTGTGGGAAACGTCCTTAAAAATGGAATACCCGTAGCTATCGTCGGTGAAACCAATGCAGGCAAGTCCACACTCTTGAACACGCTGCTCAACGAAGAAAAGGCGATTGTAAGCGACATACACGGTACTACACGCGATGTGATTGAAGACACGGTAAACCTCAGCGGCATCACGTTCAGATTTATCGACACCGCCGGCATACGCGACACCCACGACACGATAGAAAACATGGGAATTGCACGCAGTTTCCATAAGATGGAACAAGCGGAAATTGTCCTATGGGTCATAGACAATACTTGTGCGGAAGCACAAATCCGACAACTTTCGCCCCGTATCCTCCCTCTCTGCTCCAACAAACAGCTCATTATCTTGTTGAACAAATCAGACCAAGTATCGGCTGTTCCAACAAAGCTATCCGGCTTGCCAGAAAACACTGTCACGCTATCTATTTCTGCCAAAGAAAAAACAGGTATCCAAGAACTACAAAATCTCCTTGTAAAGACTGCCTCCGTACCCGAACTAACTTCTTCCGACCTCATCGTCACGAATGTGAGACACTACGAGGCATTATCACTGGCTCTCGAAGATATCCACCGCGTACAAAACGGACTCCAAACTCATCTTTCCGGTGATTTCATCAGCCAGGATTTACGTGAATGCCTTTTCCATCTGGCCGAAATTGTGGGTGGTGAAATTACCGCAGATGAGGTATTGGGGAATATCTTTATGAAATTCTGCATCGGCAAGTAGGTAGTGATTACCAACGATTAGCATATATCACCAATGATTATTAAGGCGTTCATTTTGAGCGCCTTTCTTTTTAGCCTTATAAGCGATGGTTATCGTTTATAGGGCTTTTTCAGCTCATTTTTGTACCGTATTTGTTGCTCGCTTGTCAAAGACCAAAAATTCAGTGGAAAGGTAGTAGAGAAACTATACGCCATTTTACACGGTTTTACGGGAATTTACAGTAATAACGGAGAAATAAAGATGAATTGAAATGAGCAGTAACCTGAAAATTAAGCGAATTTGCGCTTGGTGCGGTAAAGAGTTTATCGCCCAAAAAACAACAACAGCATGTTGTTCCAAACAATGCGCCAACGCTCTTTATAAAAAGAAGAAGCGTGACGAAGCAATCAAAGCTAACAATCAATTCGTGGAGAAGAAGATTGATGAAAAGCCTATTGAAAGAATCAAAGACAAGCCATTTCTCACAATTACCGAGACTGCAATCTATCTCGGAGTAACCCGACCTACCGTTTACGGATACATTAAACGAGGTGAATTAAAGGTTACTCGATTGGGCTTCAAATACCTTTTGAAGAAAGAGGATATTGATGAGTTATTCAATAATCCAACAGAGTTCCATACTCCAACAAAAGAGAAAGCCCCTATCACCGACTTCTACACCACAGCCGAAGTCAAGGAAAAGTATCATGTAAACGAATCATGGATATTCTTGGTAGCCAAGAAAAACAACATTCCCCGGACTTTCAATCGTGGCAAGACCTACTGGAGCAAGAAGCACGTGGATGCTTACTTCGCTAAGAAAGCCCCGGATCCCGACATTACAGAATGGTATAGCACACAAGAAATACAGAAAAAATTCGGCATGACCTTATCCGCTATCTACACTTTTGTTTCCAAGAACGCCATCCCAAAGAAGAAAGAGGGTATCATGGTGTACTATTCCAAGAAGCATGTCGATATAGCCAAAGGTGTGGCAGCACCCGAAGAACCGCAATATTATACGGTAGCCGAAGCAATGGAGAAATTCAATCTCACCCGTGACCAACTCTATCATTATGCAAAGTATCATAATATCCCAAAGGTCAAGAAAGGCAAATACACGCTTATTTCCAAACCTGAATTGGATAAACTACTTGCAGCCCCAAAGATTGAATAAGTTATTTTTCGGTGAATGTTGCCACCATTGAATCACTCTATTCCTTTGTACCAAACAAATGTAAAACTCTAAATATTAAACAGTATGACACACACATGTACAAAAGTAACAGTTCGTCAGAGAGCGATTCGTAACAATCGCATCTCCTTGTATCTGGATTATTATCCGGCAGTCCGTAACCCTGAGACCATGCAGATGAGCCGTCGGGAATATCTCGGCATCTACATCTATGCCCACCCCAAAAACGAAATGGAACGGGAGTTCAACAATGATATGCTGAACAAGGCAGAAGCTATCCGTTGTATCAGAGTGCAATCGCTCATCAATGAAGAGTTCGGTTTCTTGGATAAGACCAAGCAGAAAGCCGACTTCCTCGCCTACTTCAAAAAGATGTGCCGAAGTAAAGACCAGAAATGGTTGTTTGTCTATCAGCATTTCTACAACTTCGTCAAAGGGCAATGTACCTTTGGCGAGGTAAATGTGGACTTGTGTAAGAAGTTCAGAGAGTACCTGTTGAACGCCAAGCAACTTAAACACAGCAACCGCCCTATATCCCTCAATTCGGCATCCGGCTACTACTCCACTTTCAGAGGATTGTTGAAGATTGCCTATCGGGACAAATGGCTTCGAGAAAACATCAATGACTACCTTGACAAGATTGAACCACAAGATGTGAAGAAAGAATACCTGACACTGGACGAAGTGAAGCAACTTGCCGCCACTCCTTGCGACATCCCCGTTCTGAAAGCAGCTTCTCTATTCGCTTGTATGACAGGTTTACGCATCAGCGATATTCTCAATCTTCAATGGGAAGATTTTGCCATTGCTCCCGACCAAGGCTATTGCTTGCGTATCAGAACTCAGAAAACCCAAACGGAAGCGACACTCCCCATCAGTTACGAAGCCTACGAACTATGTGGTACGCCCGGCACAGGCAAAGTATTCAAGGGCTTGAAACGGAGCATGATTAACTATCCGCTGAAGAACTGGCTCAAAAAGGCAGGAATAACGAAGCCGATAACCTTCCACGGATTTCGTCACTCCTACGCAGTTATCCAAATATCCTTAGGCACAGATATTTACACTGTCTCAAAGATGCTAACCCACAAGAACGTTTCCACTACTCAAATCTACGCAGATTTGGTCAATATAAAGAAACGAGAGACAGCCAATAAGATTTCACTGAAATAAATTACAGTTATGAAACGAGGAATCATAACAAACAACGGACATGGCATCCATATTTCTGATGGAGAAGTATGGATGACCGTTTGGGAGATTGCCGACTTGTTCTATACAACAGTTGGATCAATCAATTCCCATTTAAAAGCAATATTGAAAGCCAATGTCTTAAAAAAGTATGACATCTGCCAATGTATAAAATTGGAAAATGGGAATAGTGCCGATGTGTATAATCTCAACATGATTATAGCCCTATCCTATCAAATAGACACTGGACATTCTACTTCATTCAGAAAATGGCTTATCAGTAAAGTTGCCTCCAAACAAAAGGGCATATCTCTCTTTATTCCTATAAGCGCAGCTAACATATATAATTGCTAATACCTTTGCTAAAAGTCCAACTTGGTTTTATTCTACGTTGGACTTTTCTTTTCTATTTTGGCACAGTTGACCTAGAATAATGCTACCTTTTGGTGACAAATGCTGCCACTTTCAGGGAAATGTATTTATACATCTTGCTAATGATATATATTTGCACACAAACGATTAGCATATATTATTATGAAGCAGAAAAAGATAGAACATATTACTTTGAATCTGATTGTTTTCGGGACAATCGCTATCATTGGTGTTTTAGCCCGCCAGACCGTACTTCACTATGGTTGGGATGAGTTCAGCAGCTACCTCATTTTAGTGGTATGCTCCATTATCATGGGAGCTATCTATCTCAATCTGCAAATGGTATTCAATCAAATTCTTCCGCCAACAATAGAAAAGTGTTTTATGAGATTTGAGTGCTACCGCAATAAGCTTGTGGTAGTTGAAACTCCAATTGCACACGCTGAACTTGTCGAAAGTTCTATTATTTCGGAATCCTGCATTTCAGAACCAAAAATTGAAATAGAAACGACATCTGACACAACAGAAGAAGTTTCTATTTCATCGTGTTCAAAACTCAACGAAGAAGTGGCAGAGCTTCCAAAGGAAGAAGCCACACCTTCTACCATCAATAATATGCCCATCGAAGAATCCAATCAGCCAACAGAATATGAGATATTCCGTGCCAACGCTATGGCTGAGAAGGAACGAGCATCGCAAGAAAAATTAGATAAGGTTCTCGCATATACGAAACAAAACTTGGTTCTCTACCTTAGCGAAACTGACCTTAATCGCTTATGTGGATATATTACAGAATACTACCTATCCGATTCTTTGCCTAAAATGGAGCAGATAAAGGTTGATGCTCAATTAAAGACCATCGATATCATGCACTTTGGCTGGAATATAGGTAAGGCATTTGGCAAGCCACGCCTACAGACTGCCACATTTATAAAAAAGGTATTCGCTCATACTCTACGTGATTCGGAAATATCCACCATTGAGCGCAAAATGTCTAATACTGAATCACCATGCAAAATTCAGCTACAATCGTTATAACAAATAACGACTACCCTAATATCCTCTGAAGGTGTATAGTTTGTCACTCAGCACCTCATTCCCTTTAATAAAATCCAAAAGATATTCTTTTGTGATTACAAATTGATTGTGTTGTTTATCCTTTGTTGCCAAAATCTGCTCTTTATCATCATTAGTGATCTGAAAGCTGTGAATTATACGATTTCTTTTATCTACTAAATCGCTAAATATTTGAGCAATTTCAGAACCAGCTTTAGTTGTTATTGTATCATTAATTGCAGCTTTTAATTGGCCAGAAGTTTTATCAATTAAATCATACCAACTATAATTTCTTCCCCCATCTTCTCGTAATATATTCTCTATAATAAATGAATTGTTTGAATTGAACACACAAATTGCACTGCCTAATAATTCTCGATATTCTTTAGTTGGAAGAGATTGTCTTGTATGATTTTCATACATAATACACTTGTATTTAAATAATTAAACAAATAAATAAGCATTGTTTGTAGAACCTACTTATGTCTTGTAAAGGTATGTATAATTCTCAAGGATGACATCAACTACCATCAAAAAGTTATTCATCAGTTATATTTAGGAGAATGATTTCACCATTGAAACACCTGTTTCCTTTGCCATCGAACAATTAAAAACGATTGGCGTATGCAAAAAGAAACAGTAACATTTGATAAGCTGCCCGAAGCGGTAGGTTATCTGACCGAACAGGTCATCGAGTTGAAAAAGATGGTAGCAGAACTCCAACCACCGACATCAGACAAACACGTGTTGGTTGAAATTGAGGATGCTTGCCGTATCATCCGAAAAGCCAAGCCTACCATTTATACATTGGTACGCAAAGGGCTGCTTCCTGCCTATAAGAAAGGCAAGAAACTCTATTTCTACGAAGACGAACTTCTGGCATGGATTGAGAATGGTCGAAGAAAAACTTCCGAGCAAACATACGAAGAGATGCTTGCCAATATGCAAGGCGGCATCCGTCATAAGCCCAAATCATCCGTGAAACTTTAATAGGTGTGGCTATGGATACGTATTCTATTAATCCGGTATCTATCATTGATGAAGCGATTGATTTAAGCACAAGATTGACCGGTACGGCATTCCCCGTCAGCATATTCCCTAACAAAATCCAACGCATCATCCGTGAGGTACACGAATGCCATAACTACCCTACTGACTATATTGCCGCAGCAATCCTTACGGCAATAGCAGTTGGCATAGGCAACACGCACCTTGCCCAAATCAAGCAAGGATGGACGGAGAGCCCCATCCTATATATGGCATTGATTGGAAGACCGGGAGCTAATAAAAGCCATCCGCTCAGCTTTGCGATGAAGCCGTTTCTTGATTATGACTACCGACAGAATCAGGAATTTGAAAAGGCACTTGCAAAGTACGATGAGCTGATGAGCATGAGTCGCAAGGAACGTGCGGAAAGCGGTAGTGAGCAATTTCCACAAGAGCCTATCCGCAAACGCTTCTTGATTTCGGATGTAACGCCCGAAGGATTGAGCCTTATTCACGCGCAGAACAAACGAGGTTTATGCTTGTGGGCTGATGAATTGTCCGCTTGGTTCAAGAACTTCAACCGCTACAACAATGGTTCAGAAGAACAATTCTGGTTGTCAGTGTTCAGTGCCAAGACGACTATATCCGACCGCAAGAATGCCAAGAGTTCCATCTTCATCAAGCGACCGTATATCTCGGTTATCGGCACCATCCAAAAGAAAATTCTCAGTGAACTGGCTAGGGGTGAACGTTCCAGCAATGGGTTCATTGACCGTATTCTGTTTGTGATGCCCAACCTGCAACAGAAAGCACGTTGGAATGACAAGGAACTACCGGAGAACATTGAACAAGAGTGGAATGGTATTATTGGCAAGCTGATACAACAAGAATATGCCCTCAATGAGTTTGGAGAGATAGAACCACAGATTCTTCTCTTCACAGAGGATGCCAAAAGACGGCTTTACGAATGGCAACACCATTTCTCTGAGTTATGCGACCGGGAAACAAACGACACCATCGTAAGTATCTATTGCAAGCTGGAAATATACATCATCCGTTTCTGTCTGATTATCCAATTAGCACGATGGACTTGCGGAGAGTGTGATAAGACCTGTATCGACCTGTTGACAGTGGAACGAGCAATCAAACTGACGGAGTATTTCAAAGAGTCTGCATTGAATGTTCAAAATGTCCTCAATGAAAATACGCTCAACAGCCAACAACAGACAATAGTCAATCTGCTTCCTCCATCCTTTACAACCGCCCAAGCTATACAGATAGCTGAGCAAAATGGGATGAAGGAGCGCACGTTTCAACGCTTTCTCAATGACAACATCGGGACATTGTTTCGCAAAGAGAAACATGGAGAATATTCAAAGATTAACCCGTGACATTTTTGTCGGTATTGACACTATCCAAGCGAAAACGACAATAACGACAAAAGTGACACACCCAAAAAGAGACATACAATGAGTACACATAGATTCATATTAGAACCCTACAAAGGTGTCAGCACTCGGCATACTTGCCCGAACTGTCACCGCCAAAGATGCTTTTCCAAATACATTGATACAGAGAAGCAAATCAAGTTTCCAGAATACGTGGGGCGTTGTGACCATGAGCAGAAATGCGGTTATCACTTCACGCCTCGTGATTACTTTGAACAGAATCCATCTGAGAAAGAAAAGTTTGCTGAGAATAGCTTCGGAAGTTATACACCTATTAAAGAAGTAAAACCGATAGCCATCTCCTACATGGATTTGGATATAGTCAACCAATCATTACGAGGCTATTCTGCGAACAAGTTATTTCAGTTTCTATCGGCCCAATTCGGAGAGACGGAAACATTGAATCTTATGAAGAGATACAAGGTTGGTACATCCAAGTATTGGGATGGTGCAACCGTATTCTGGCAAACGGACAATCAGAGTAAAGTCAGAACTGGTAAGATAATGCTTTACAATTCCGAAACTGGTAAGCGAATAAAAGAACCATACAATCATGTTACGTGGGTGCACTCCGTATTACACAAAGGTGATTACAATTTGAAGCAGTGCTTCTTCGGTGAGCATCTGCTTTCCGAAGACAAAAGCCGTCCAGTTGCGCTGGTCGAAAGCGAGAAAACGGCAATTATTGCATCTTACTATCTGCCGCAATTCCTATGGATAGCATCAGGTGGAAAGAACGGTTGCTTCAATGTCAACAGCCTATCCGTTCTGGCAGGAAGAAGCGTTGTATTATTCCCTGATTTAGGTGCAACCGACTATTGGCAGAGCAAAATCAGCCTGATGAAAAGCTGCGGAATTGAAGTACAAATGTTCGATTATTTGGAAGTCAACGCAACCGAAGACGAACGCAAGGAGGGGTACGACATAGCTGATTATCTACTCAAAGTGAAGCCTGACGAAGCCATCCTTCAACAAATGATAAGGAAGAATCCCGTCTTGAAAACACTGATAGATACATTCGATTTAAAGCTCATCAGCGTACAACAAGGCACTCCACAACCGAAGGTTTTACCACCCAAGAAGCGAGGATTCAGACTTTGAACTCAGGGAGAAGAATCGAGACTTTTTTACTGTAGCAAGTTAATGTCGGTGTATTACATTCCCCGACCACTTGCTCCTCAAAAAGTCTGAGGAGGCGGCTCCCGATGGTCACGCATTATTCACTAAAAACAGATTCAAATGGAAAAGAAATATACAGTAACACTCCGTCTGTCATATCAGCAATACGCATGGCTTGGTGCGCTTTGCAGACAGAGCAAGCAGACCCAAAGCGAAGTGATCCGTTCGCTCATCGAAAACGGTTCGGTACGTGAACGAATCACGCAAGAGCATATTCACATTATCCGTCAACTGATTGGCGAAAGTACTAATCTTAACCAGTTGGCAAGACAGGCAAACACCTACGGTTTCTTCGCCGTAGCTGACAGATGCAAGGAAATGGCTCAGCACATTAACCTACTTATAAAACGGTTGAAAGATGATAGGTAAACAGACTAAAGGGACATCGTTCGGTGGCTGTGTCAGCTATGTTCTCAAAGAGGAGAAATCCAAATTGCTGGAAGCAGTTGGAGTAGAAGGTACACCCGAACAGATTGCGGAGCAATTTGAGTTACAATCGCTACTCAATGATAAGGTAAAGAATATTGTCGGACATACTTCGCTCAACTTCTCACCGGAAGATAGCGAACGCTTGAAACATGATGATGAACTGATGTTGCAAATTGCCCACGACTACATGAAACTGATGGGAATCGAAAACACGCAGTACATTATTGCCCGGCACATCGACCGTGAACATCCGCATTGCCACATCGTCTTTAATCGAGTGGACAATGACGGCAAAACGATTAGCGACAAGAATGACTTTCGCAGGAATGAGAAAGTTTGCAAAATGTTGACCGCCAAATATCGCTTGCATTTTGCCAATGGTAAAGACCATATCAAGGAGGAACGATTGCGCCCTTATGACCGAGCAAAGCATGAGATATACAAAGCGTTGAAAGAGGAACTGTCCCAAGTACAAAATTGGGCTGACTTAAAGGATGCACTTGCCGACCGAGACATTGATATGAAATTCAAGGTCAGTCGAACTACACGGGAAATACAGGGTGTAAAATTTGAGTACAACGGTTTTTCTTTCTCCGGCTCTAAGATTAGCCGAGAGTTCAGCTACTTGAATATCGACAACCGACTGGAAGAAAATGCTTGTGCATCCTTGTTTGAATCACCCAAACAGGAATCCAGACATAAGGAAGATAATGTACAACAAAGCGTTTCCCATTCCGATGATGGCTCAAGCATCAGTCTCGACTTGCTAAACGGCAACTCGTCGTACGATGCCACTGCCGCAGAAGAAGCCGAGTTCAATCGGCTGATGAAAAAGAAAAAGGCTAAGCGCAAGCGAGGCTTTCATTTATAATCCACTTTTTATTAACACTTTAAATTCAATTATTTATGGAAGATTTGATTCTTGATTTCAATCTCTACTTGTGTGAGAAGTTCGGCTACAGAAACAGTTGTAGCGTGATGCAAAATGCCAATGGCTTTTGTGTGAACATCAGTGAACGTGATCTGGACTGCTACATCCGCTTTTGGGAGTATAGTTGTGGAAGAGGCAATTTCCCCGACTGGTCTATCATCATTGTGCGCAGTAACTTCAAGAAGAACCAAGAAGAAAGCCTGAAAGATTTGGCTCGCTTCTTCAAGGAGTACATGCCGCGCTACGGTTACAAATACCTCTGTACCGAAGATGATGACTACAAGTATTATCAGACACTTGGCTTGAAGTGTATAATGGACGGTTTTTGTCCCAATTATGCACTAGCACTGAAAGATTTGAATGTCTGAGACATGGTTTAGAGTTAAGGAGGGGATTTTTCCTCTCCTTTTCTCTTTTCGATGTACCATAATGAGCAGATTACTCTATTATGGATGTTGATAATAAAGGTTTTAACCCCATTCTCAGAATGTGTGCAATGATTGAGAGCGAAGAAATTACTGTATCAAATTCCTTCGCTCTACATATTACATCATTTTCCCAACGACTTAAAGACTTTCGCTATACAACGCTTTTTCTGTTCCATATTTGGATGAACATATAAGTCCAATGTAGTTGAAATGTTGGAATGCCCTAACAATACACTAACGGTTTTGTAGTCACAGCCTGCTTCTATACAACGAGTGGCAAAACTATGGCGGAGTCCATGATATTTCAATTTGGGAATACCTAACTTCGCCATTAATTTACCGTAGTAATTACGATAGGTACGAGGCTCGGTTGGATATTCATCATTAGTCAAGACATAGAAATCTTCATTGACGACCTTCTTCAGTGGTTTTACCATTGCAAGAAGCTCCTTTGTCATAGGAATTTCCCGACATGAGTTTTGTGTCTTGGGTGTGTTGATAACTAGTTCGGTATGTTTCTCCGTCCCATCAATAATGTAAATCCGTTCAATTGTACGATTAACGGTTATCGTACCCTCGGAAACATTGATATCGCTCCACTTCAATGCGCAGACTTCCCCTATGCGAAGCCCTGTACAAAGACTGATGTAGATACCAAGTCCGGCAAAGGAGAAATGGCTTTGAATATGATTGAGTATTTTCTTGTGATTGGCAACTGACAGTACTTCCAAATCTTTGGTTGTCGAAGAAGACGGATATTTGATGTCCCACTCTTGATAATCCATCCATTCGTTTTTCACACCGAATTTCATAACCATTTTCAGAACTATCAATATGTCTTTCACGGATTTCACACTCAGCCCATTCTCAATTTTCCATAAAACAAAGTCTTGCACAGCCTGTTCGTGGAGTGTATCGCTTTCTCCAAAGTTTGGAAGAATATGATTCTCCAAGATGAGCACATAAGCAGCCATTGTAGACTGCTTCACATAAGGTTGCTTGTACTCTTTCCATGCAACCGAGATTTCTCTAATTGTTTTTTGTCCCATAATCGTATATTAATATGTTGTGCATATAATTAGAGAATAATAAATCCCAGATGTTCCCCATCTGAGATTCCCGGAGTTTAGCGGGAAGTGGAAGAAATGTACATTAGGCGATATAACTATAAATTTCAACCTGCGTAATAAAGAGAAAATAGAACTACCTATGTACTCGGTTACTAACAACCGTGGATTTATCCCTCAATCTGAACAGTTTGAAGATAGGGATATGGTTGGTGAGGATATAAAAGCATACAAAATAATTCACAATAAAGATTTTGCATATAATCCAGCCCGTATAAATGTGGGGTCAATCGCTAAATATAATGGATCGAAACCATGCATGATAAGTTCCTTATATGTTTGTTTTAAAGCGGCCAATGGGATTGATGAAGATTGGTTGATGCATTTATTGCGTTCACCTAAAATTCAATATTATTATAATATTAATGGAGAAGGAGGTGTGCGTATCTATCTCTTTTATCCCAATTTTGCGAGAATAAGAACATCTTTTCCAACTATTGCTGAACAAAGAAAAATAGCCAATCTATTATCTTTACTTGACGCTCGTATTACAACCCAAAACAAAATCATTGAAAAACTACAATCCCTAATCAAAGGGCTTGCAGTTACACTAACGACAAAAGGGAAGCCGAATACTACAATCTCTCAATGCTTAGAGTGTCATAGCTCAACGCTTCAAGAAAGCGAGGTTTCACCTAATGGATTGTATAAAGTATTTGGTGCAAATGGATTGGTTGGTTATACAGATGTGCCACAGATGAACGGTGATTCGATACTGGTAATCAAGGATGGTTCGGGTGTTGGTACAGCTTCCTATGCACAGGGGAAATTTTCGGTAATTGGTACACTCAACTATCTAACAGTCTTAGGCAACAATAATTTGCGGTATCTGTACTTCGCACTATCTGTGTTTAATTTCCAATCGTACAAAACAGGAATGGCGATACCACATATCTACTTCAAAGATTATGGTAATGCGAAAATATATTGTCCTTCCCTTACCGAACAAAAACGTGTAGCAAATATGCTTGATAAAATGGAAAGCAAACTATTTCTAGAACAAGAACTTTTGGCATCGTTCAACTCGCAAAAACGCTACCTGTTGGGGCAGATGTTCATATAAACATTTGGCTTAACAGATACTGTTTTTGTTGGTGATATGCTTGTTTCGTGGCAAAGGCAGTATCTAATTGATTTTGCAGTAATGATAGTGTATGACCAATCTTAACTTGCAAATCATATGAGGGAATTTTGAATGTTAGTTGTTCAAATGCTTCCATATTTAGATTACGCCTTACCACACTTGCTCCTTGTTCTGAAACAAGTTGATAATTGTATAATGCCCTATGTGTTCTGAGCATGGAGGCTATAAAATGTTTGTCGAATTTGGGCGACACCTTATATATTTTATCAATACTTCGGTAAATTTTTACCGAAAAATTAAAAGTTAAACAATAGAACCGGCA
>OBZD01000024.1_pt1 | contig 191780 bp, 149 predicted proteins | sample 1501551 | NCBI WGS metagenome assembly OBZD01 (sample SAMEA2580221, study PRJEB22360) | human gut metagenome | biome: human gut; feature: human-associated habitat; material: faeces | place: Denmark | collected 2008/2010 | reverse complement strand
CGTTTTTCAGAAGAAGCCTCCGTGTCTGATAAGGATACGGAGGCTTCGTTCGTTTTAGATACCTCCGGAACTGCTCCCCTTAATCCTTGCCATGCGTTGTTGTAGACGTATTTTCTGCTTCTTTTGTCATTCTTTTGTTATCATTACAGAACAAAGTTGGTGTAAAACGAGTTTTTTTTGGAAGAGCAAGAACTTTTCTTCCTTTCTTTCTATTCAATATCAAATGGATTTTTGTAAATTTGGCGTGAATCTAATAGGAAGGGAAAAAATCACGCAATTAATATTGTAATATAAATCATATAATAACTCCTGCAAATATGGAAAACAAGATTCAAGAGCTGACCGATAAGATCTACCGCGAAGGCGTAGAGAAAGGAAATGAAGAGGCACAGAAACTTATCGCAAAAGCTCAGGAAGAAGCCAAGAGAATTATAGAGGATGCACGTAAGGAAGCGGATTCTATCGTGGCTACCGCCCATAAGTCTGCCGATGAACTGGCAGAGAATACAAAATCTGAATTAAAGTTGTTTGCCGGTCAGGCTGTGAATGCTCTGAAGTCCGAAATCGCTACGTTGGTGACGGACAACATTGTGAATGCCGATGTAAAGGCATTTGCTGCAAACAAGAATTATCTTAATGCCTTCATCGTTGCATTGGCGTCCAAATGGAGTGTGAACGAACCAATCGTTATCTCTACTGCGGATGCGGAAGGCTTGACGAAATATTTCGCAGCGAAGGCGAAAGACCTGCTGGACAAGGGTGTGAAGATTGAGCAAGTGAATGGCATCAAAACCTTGTTCTCCGTATCGCCTGCCGATGGTTCGTACAAGGTGAACTTCGGCGAAGAAGAATTTATGAATTACTTCAAGGAATTCCTGCGTCCGCAATTAGTGGAAATGCTGTTCTAAAAACTCCCACAGGATTATGAGTAAATACTATTACTTGGTAGCCGGTTTGCCTGAACTTACTCTGGAAGACAGTAAACTGAGCTATACAGTAGCCGATTTCAGGACGGAACTATATCCTGCCTTGTCGGAAGATGATAAAAAGTTGATAGATTTGTTTTATCTGAAATTCGACAATGCGAATGTCTTGAAACTATTGAAGGATAAGGATGCTGCCATCGACCCGCGCGGAAACTATTCGTCGGAGGAACTGGCGGAATATATCTCACGACTGAAGGATGGCGACGAAGTCTCTGACAGTGTATTCCCATCTTATCTCTCCACGTTCATTTCCGAATACTTCAGCCTGCCTGCCGAGGACGGTTTCTTGTATGAAGACCGCCTGGCAGCGCTCTATTACGCCTATGCCATGGAATGTAAGAATCAGTTTGTGTCTTCCTGGTTTGGTTTCAACCTCACTCTCAATAATATATTGGTGGCGCTCACAGCACGTAAGTTCAAGCTGGACATTGCTCCGCTGATTGTGGGTGATACGGAAGTGTGCGAGGCTCTGCGTACTTCCAATGCCCGTGACTTCGGTCTGGGTACTGAGGTGGATTATCTGGAGCAGCTGGTGAAAATCAGTGAGATGGAGGAACTGGTGGACCGGGAAAAGAAGCTGGACCAGCTTCGCTGGGACTGGATGGAGGAGGCCACATTCTTCGATTACTTTACCGTGGAACGTCTGTTTGTCTTCCTGCTACAGCTGGAGATGATAGAACGGTGGATTTCGTTGGATAAAGAGAAGGGTAACCAACTGTTCCGCAGCATTATCGCTGCCTTGAAAGACGATGTGCAGATACCCGCAGAATTCAGATAAAATAAACAACTAAAAATATATGGCAACAAAAGGAACTGTTAGTGGCGTAATAGCCAACATGGTGACCCTCGTCGTCGACGGACCGGTAGCGCAGAATGAGATTTGTTATATCTCGACCGGAGGAGACAAGTTGATGGCGGAGGTGATTAAGGTAGTAGGTACCCAGGTCTACGTGCAGGTATTTGAGAGTACCCGCGGACTGAAAGTGGGGGCCGAAGCCGAGTTTACCGGACATATGCTCGAAGTGACACTGGGGCCCGGTATGCTTTCGAAGAACTACGACGGTCTGCAAAACGACCTCGACAAGATGGATGGCGTTTTCCTGAAACGCGGGCAATATACCTATCCGCTGGATAAAGGAAGCAAATGGCATTTTGTGCCTTTGGCAAAGGTGGGCGACCAAGTGGAAGCCGCTGCCTGGCTGGGACAAGTGGACGAGAACTTCCAGCCTCTGAAAATCATGGTGCCTTTTGAACAGAAAGGTGTGTGCACCGTGAAATCCATCGCAAAGGAAGGTGATTACAGCATTGAGGATACCATTGCAGTGCTGACGGATGGCGAAGGCAATGACATCCGGGTGAACATGATACAGAAATGGCCCGTGAAGCGTGCCATGACCAACTATAAGGAAAAACCGCGTCCTTTCAAACTGCTGGAAACCGGTGTGCGCGTAATCGATACCGTGAACCCGATTGTGGAAGGTGGTACGGGCTTTATCCCCGGTCCGTTCGGTACAGGAAAGACGGTACTACAGCATGCCATTTCAAAACAGGCGGAAGCGGACATCGTAATCATCGCTGCCTGCGGTGAGCGTGCCAACGAGGTTGTGGAAATCTTTACAGAATTCCCCGAATTGGTTGACCCGCATACGGGACGGAAGCTGATGGAACGTACGATTATCATCGCCAATACTTCGAACATGCCGGTGGCTGCCCGTGAGGCATCTGTCTACACGGCAATGACGATTGCGGAATACTACCGGAGCATGGGATTGAAGGTGCTGCTGATGGCGGACTCCACCTCACGTTGGGCGCAGGCATTGCGCGAGATGTCCAACCGTATGGAGGAGTTGCCCGGTCCCGATGCCTTCCCGATGGACTTGTCCTCCATCATCTCCAACTTCTACGGCCGTGCGGGTTATGTGAAGCTGAACAACGGCGAGTCCGGTTCCATTACTTTCATTGGTACGGTATCGCCTGCGGGCGGTAACCTGAAGGAGCCGGTAACCGAGAATACGAAGAAGGTGGCTCGCTGCTTCTATGCCCTTGAGCAGGACCGTGCCGACAAGAAGCGTTATCCTGCCGTAAATCCGATTGACTCGTATTCCAAATACATTGAATACCCTGAATTCGAGGAGTATATCACCAAGCACATCAACGGTGATTGGATTGGCAAGGTGAATGAAATCAAGACCCGTTTGCAGCGTGGTAAGGAGATTGCCGAGCAAATCAACATCCTGGGTGACGACGGCGTGCCCGTAGAATATCACGTGACTTTCTGGAAATCGGAACTGATTGACTTCGTTATCCTGCAGCAGGATGCCTTTGACGAAGTTGATGCCGTGACTCCGATGGAGCGTCAGGAGGAGATTCTGAATATGGTAATAGAAATCTGTCATACCGAATTTGAGTTCGACAACTTCAACGAAGTAATGGATTACTTCAAGAAGATGATTAACATCTGCAAGCAGATGAACTACTCGAAGTTCAAGTCGGAAGAATACGAGAAGTTCCATAAGCAGTTGCAGGAACTGGTTGAGGAACGGAAAGCCTAAGGATGTACTATTTGACTGTTTACAATTTACTATTTGCCTTGCGGATGCAGGTGCACGGAGGTTGTAGATAGGAAAATAGTAGAATAGGATGGCAGAGATTTAAATAGTAAATAGTAAATTGTCAAATAGTAAATAAATAGATGGCAACAAAAGCATTTCAAAAGATATATACCAAGATTACTCAGATTACGAAAGCTACGTGTTCGCTGAAGGCAACCGGAGTGGGGTATGACGAGTTGGCGACCGTAAACGGCAAACTTGCCCAGGTGGTGAAGATTGCCGGCGACGAAGTGACTTTGCAGGTGTTCGAGGGTACGGAAGGTATTCCCACCAATGCAGAGGTAGTATTCTTGGGCAAGGCTCCTACAATCAAAGTGAGCGAGCAGCTTGCCGGACGGTTCTTCAACGCCTTTGGCGACCCCATCGACGGTGGTCCGGCCATTGAAGGCGAGGAGGTGGAAATTGGCGGTCCGTCCGTGAATCCGGTGCGCCGTAAGCAGCCTTCGGAACTGATTGCAACCGGTATTGCAGGCATCGACCTGAACAATACGCTGGTGTCCGGACAGAAGATTCCGTTCTTTGCCGACCCCGACCAGCCCTTCAACCAGGTGATGGCGAATGTGGCTCTGCGTGCGGAGACTGACAAGATTATCCTTGGCGGTATGGGTATGACGAACGATGACTACCTCTACTTCAAGAACGTATTCTCCAATGCCGGTGCGCTCGACCGTATCGTCAGCTTTATGAATACCACCGAGAATCCTCCGGTAGAGCGTCTGCTGATTCCGGATATGGCACTGACGGCAGCCGAGTATTTCGCTGTGAACAATAATGAAAAGGTGCTGGTGCTGCTTACGGATATGACTTCCTACGCCGATGCGCTCGCCATCGTGTCCAACCGTATGGACCAGATTCCTTCGAAGGACTCCATGCCGGGTTCCCTTTATTCGGACTTGGCGAAAATATACGAAAAGGCGGTGCAATTCCCAAGCGGCGGTTCCATCACGATTATTGCGGTGACGACTCTGTCCGGTGGCGACATTACGCATGCCGTGCCCGACAATACGGGTTATATCACGGAAGGCCAGTTGTTCCTCCGTCGTGACAGCGACATCGGTAAGGTTATCGTTGACCCATTCCGTTCCTTGTCCCGTCTGAAGCAGCTTGTTACGGGTAAAAAGACGCGTAAGGACCATCCGCAGGTGATGAATGCCGCCGTGCGTCTGTATGCCGACGCTGCCAACGCCAAGACCAAGCTTGAAAACGGTTTCGACCTGACGAACTACGACGAACGTACCCTTGCCTTTGCCAAGGACTACTCCAACCAGCTACTGGCCATCGATGTCAACCTCGATACCACAGAGATGCTCGATGTGGCATGGAGTCTGTTCGGCAAGTATTTCCGTCCGGAAGAGGTGAATATCAAGAAAGAGCTTGTGGACCAGTTCTGGCCGAAAGCAAACTAAATAAATGTACGATTAGACGATTTACGGTTTACGATTGATATTACTGAAATTGTAAATCTGTAAATTGAGAAATTGAGTAGCTTCAGTCGTCTAATCGTAAATCGTTAAATCGTAAATAAAATGGCTATTAAGTTTCAATATAACAAAACCTCCCTCCAGCAGTTGGAAAAGCAACTGAAGGTGCGCGTGCGTACACTCCCCATCATCAAGAACAAGGAGAGTGCCCTGCGTATGGAAGTGAAGCGTTGCAAGGGCGATGCTGCCGCGCTGGATGCGAGGTTGGAAAAGGAAATCCAAGCTTACGAAGCCATGTTCGCCCTTTGGAATGAGTTCGACGCTTCATTGATAAAGGTCAGCGATGTTCATCTCGGTGTGAAGAAGATTGCCGGTGTACGGGTGCCATTGCTCGAGAATGTAGATTTCGAGATACGTCCCTACAGCTTGTTCAATGCGCCCAAATGGTATGCGGACGGGTTACATCTGCTCAAGTCGCTGGCACATACTGCCATCGAGCGTGAATTTATCGTTGCCAAGTTGAATTTGTTGGAACATGCGCGTAAAAAGACCACCCAGAAGGTGAATCTTTTTGAGAAAGTACAGATTCCGGGCTATCAGGATGCTCTGCGCAAAATCAAGCGGTTTATGGAAGACGAGGAGAACCTCTCCAAGTCATCGCAGAAAATCATGAAGTCCCATCAGGAGAAAAGGAAGGAGACAGAGGCATGATTACGAAAATGAAGAAGCTCACGTTCCTTGTGTATCATAAGGAGTACGAAGCGTTTCTGGCACAGATCCGGGAACTGGGCGTGGTGCACGTTGTGGAAAGGCAGTGCGGCGAGATGGACGACACCTTGCAGCGATTCATGCAGAAGCGTACGCTCTACAAGAATATGCTTCAGAGCATGTACACCCTGGCGGACAAACAGCCGGAAGAAAAGGTGCATAAAGAGTTGTCTGCCGATGCTTTGGTGAAATCCTATGAGGATTTGCAGGCACGTATACAAGACTTGAACCAGCAGATTCCCGCCATTGACAAGGACGTGGCACAGATGGAGGCTTGGGGTGATTTCGATTGGGAATCCATCCGCCGGCTGGAAGATGCCGGCTGGTTCGTGCAGTTCTACACCTGCCCGGAGAAAGACTATAACGAAGCGTGGGCAGAGGACTACAATGCCATCGTGGTGAAAGAGAACGGCGGACATCTTTATTTTGTGACCGTCACTCCCCAGCCGGTAGAGCTGGATGTGGAACCGCTCCGTCTGCCTTCACTCAGCCTCTCCGAGCTGAGCCGGAAGAAAGCCGGTACGGAAGAAGCCCTTGTGCAGGCACATGCCGGGCTGAAAGACTTCTGCAAGGCGAATTACTGTACGTTGGAGAAATACAACCTCCAGCTTCAAGGAGAAATAGACCTGCTGAAAGTCAAGCTGAACAGCGAGCAGATGGCGGAAGGAGCCGTAGTGCTGATGGAAGGCTGGATTCCCGAAGACTGCGAGGCGGATGTGAGGAAACTTCTCGATGAAAACGGCACTTATTATGAGATAAGGGCGGCCAGACGCGAGGACAACGCTCCCATCAAGTTGAAAAACAACGCCTATACACGCATGTACGAAGTGCTTACAAAAATGTACGGCATGCCCGACTATGCAGAGTTCGACCCGACGCCAATACTTGCGCCGTTCTTCTCGCTCTTCTTTGCCTTCTGTATGGGAGACGCGGGCTACGGCTTGGTGCTGATAGCACTCGGGTTCATCCTGAAAAAGAAGATGTCCGAGTCCATGAAAGGCATGATGAATCTGGTGATTACGCTGGGTATATTCACGGCCGTCATCGGTGCCATACTGGGAACATTCTTCGGTGTAAGCCTCTTCGACCTGGAGATACCCGCCAAACTGAAGGAATTCATGATTGTGGGCAAGATAGGCGAGACCACCTATGACAAACAAATGCTGCTGGCGCTGATTATCGGTGCGGTACATATCTGTATTGCCATGACGGTGAAGGCAGTGGGGCAGACCGTGCGCTTCGGCTTCAAGGAGTCGCTCAGTGCCTGGGGATGGCTGTTGCTGGTAGTGGGATTTATCTGTACCGGCGGACTTTCCTTCTTCAAGATAATTTCGGAAGATGTGTCTACATGGGCATTCATCGTGATTGGCGGTGTTTCCGCCATTGGCATCTACCTGCTGAACAACATCCACCGGAATGTATTTGTCAACATCGGTGCCGGGGTATGGGACACCTATAATATGGCAACCGGACTGATGGGCGATATACTTTCCTACATCCGTCTCTATGCCCTCGGTCTGGCAGGCGGTATGCTTGGCGGCGTGTTCAATCAGCTTGCCTTCATGGTGAACGATGCGGCAGGACCTGCCCTGGGCTGGCTGTTCTGCGGACTGATACTGATATTCGGGCATACGCTGAATATCGCCATGTCTTGCCTGAGCGCTTTCGTCCATCCTCTCCGTCTGACATTCGTGGAATACTTCAAGAATTCCGGTTACGAAGGCAAGGGCGAAGCCTACAAACCTTTTACAGTAGTAAAGAAATAAACAAATTAAAAAACAAATAAAAATAGAAACATTATGAATGAAATTTTAGGTTATCTCGGTCTGGGCCTGATGTTGGCCCTTGCAGGAATTGGCAGTTGCTTCGGTACAACAATCGCCGGTAGTGCGGCAGAAGGAGCTTTGAAGAAAGACCCTTCCAAGTCAGCAAGTTATATGATTTTGTCGGCTCTTCCGGCTACGCAGGGACTTTACGGCTTCGTGGCTTTCCTGATGTCTATGGGCAGGGATTTTGCTACGGACGGCCCTTTGATGCTGGGTATCGGACTGGGTGTCGGGCTGGTATGTCTGTTCTCCGCTATCCGTCAGGGACAGATTTGTGCCAGCGGTATCGTGGGTATCTCACAAGGACACGACGTACAGACCAATACAATGATTTACGCCGCACTTCCTGAATTCTACGCTATTTTGGCGCTGGTAGCTGCATTGATGGTATAATCCGGATTATAAGAAAATAAGCTCCAGGGATTTACAACTGAAATCTCTGGAGCTTTTTGTTTAAATCCTTGGGGATTCAACTGAAAGCTCCAGGGATTCTCCGTCTAAACTTCGGGAAGTTTAGACGAAAAATGCAGGGATGGGCGAACCCATGAGGCTTTTGTGGCTAAACTATGATATTCCGTAAACGATTGTTTATGCATATTTAATCAGTTTTTTCGATTAAAAGGCTATTTTTCAAAGAATAATACGTACTTTTGCAGCCGTAATTAAGATAAAGAGATTATAACATAATATGACTAAAGAACTACTTACCCCCGATTACATCTTCGAAGCGAGCTGGGAAGTGTGTAATAAAGTAGGCGGTATCTATACGGTTTTGTCTACAAGGGCAAATACTTTACAGACTAAATTTCGCGATAGATTATTCTTTATAGGGCCGGATTTCTGGCAGGGAAAAGAGAACCCTTTGTTCATTGAGTCTGATAACCTTTGCGCAGCGTGGAAAAAATATGCTGCGTTGAAAGACAATCTCTCTGTTCGTGTAGGACGCTGGAACATTCCGGGGGAACCTATTGTTATATTGGTTGATTTCCAACCGTTCTTTGCAGAAAAAAATGAGATTTATACAGAGATGTGGAACCGCTATCAAGTGGATTCGCTGCATGGATATGGCGATTATGACGAAGCATCCATGTTTGCTTTCGCTACCGGAAAGGTGATAGAGAGTTTCTACCGCTATAATCTGACGGAAACAGACAAAGTGGTGTTCCAGGCACACGAGTGGATGACCGGTATGGCCGCCCTCTATCTTCAGTCTGCCGTTCCCGAGATAGGGACTATCTTCACCACACATGCCACGTCCATCGGCCGTTCCATAGCAGGCAACAATAAGCCGCTCTACGATTATCTCTTCGCTTACAACGGCGACCAGATGGCGGAGGAGTTGAATATGCAGTCTAAGCATTCCATAGAAAAGCAGACGGCTCATTATGTGGACTGCTTCACTACCGTGAGCGAAATCACAAACAACGAATGCAAGGAGTTGCTTGACAAGCCTGCGGACGTTGTGCTGATGAACGGTTTTGAAGATGATTTTGTACCGAAAGGCGCCACTTTCACGGGCAAGCGCAAACGTGCCCGTTCCACCATGTTGCGTGTGGCAAACTGCCTGCTGGGTGAGGACTTGGGTGATGATACGCTGATTATCGGTACCAGCGGACGCTATGAGTTCAAGAATAAGGGCATTGATGTGTTCCTGGAATCATTGAATAGGCTGAACCGGGATAAGGATTTGAAAAAGAAAGTATTGGCGTTTGTCAACGTGCCTAGTTGGGTGGGAGACCCCCGCGAGGATTTGCAGAAACGCCTTAAGAGCAAGGATAAGTTTACCGAGCCGTTACAGTGCCCTTTCATCACTCACTGGCTGCACAATATGACGCACGACCAGGTGCTGGATATGCTGAAATACCTCGGTATGGGCAATCGTCCCGAAGATAAGGTGAAAGTGATTTTTGTACCCTGCTATCAGGATGGCCACGACGGTATTCTCAACAAGCATTATTATGACTTGATTTTAGGCGAAGATCTTAGTGTTTATCCGTCTTATTACGAACCATGGGGATATACCCCGCTGGAAAGCGTGGCTTTCCGCGTGCCCACTATCACCACCGACCTTGCCGGTTTTGGACTTTGGGTGAACAGTCTGAAGAATCAGCATGGCATTGACGACGGAGTGGAGGTGCTGCACCGTTCGGATTACAATTATTCCGAAGTGGCAGACGGCATAAAGGATACCGTAGCCTTGTTCTCGACCAAGACAGAAGCCGAAATCAAGGAAATCCGTAAACGTGCAGGTCAGGTGGCAGAGCAGGCCTTATGGAAGCATTTTATAAAGTATTACTATGAGGCTTATGATATTGCGCTGTGCAACGCCATGAAGCGTCAATTAAGATAAAAGAATTATTAATCAATTAGTTATCATACAATGAAGATTAAAGTTAGTAATGTAAACACTCCTAACTGGAAAGACGTGAATGTGAAATCGCACATTCCTGCCGAACTGGAGAAACTGTCTGAACTGGCACGTAACATTTGGTGGTCATGGAATTATGAAGCCACCGAACTCTTCAGAGATCTTGAACCTGCCCTTTGGAAAGAAGTGGGACAGAACCCCGTACTTCTGCTGGAGCGTATGAGTTATGCCAAACTTGAAGCGCTTGCCAACGATAAGGTTATTCTGCGCAGAATGGAAGATGTATATTCAAAATTCCGTACATACATGGATGTGACGCCTGACAGCAAGCGCCCGTCTGTTGCCTATTTCAGCATGGAGTATGGTTTGAACCACGTACTTAAGATATATTCCGGTGGTCTGGGCGTACTTGCCGGTGACTATTTGAAAGAGGCTTCCGACAGTAACGTTGACTTGTGTGCAGTCGGTTTCTTGTATCGCTATGGTTACTTTACCCAAACCTTGTCTATGGACGGTCAGCAGATCGCCAACTACGAGGCGCAAAACTTCGGACAGTTACCCATCGATCGTGTATTGGACGAGAATGGACAACAGGTGGTGGTGGATGTTCCTTATCTGGATTACTACGTGCATGCTTATGTGTGGAGAGTAAATGTAGGACGCATCTCCCTCTATCTGCTTGATACAGACAATGAAATGAACAGTGAGTTCGACCGTTCCATCACTCACCAACTGTATGGCGGTGACTGGGAAAACCGTCTGAAGCAGGAGATTTTGTTGGGTATCGGCGGTATTCTGACGCTGAAGAAGCTGGGCATCAAGAAAGATATTTATCACTGCAACGAAGGACATGCTGCTTTGATCAACGTACAGCGCATCTGTGACTACGTGGCCGAAGGTCTGACTTACGACCAGGCTATCGAGTTGGTACGTGCTTCCTCTCTCTATACTGTACATACTCCGGTTCCTGCCGGTCACGACTACTTCGACGAAGGTCTTTTCGGCAAGTACATGGGCGGCTATCCTTCAAGAATGGGTATCAGCTGGGATGACCTGATGGACCTCGGACGTAACAATCCGGGCGACAAGGGCGAGCGTTTCTGTATGTCTGTATTCGCTTGCAACACTTCTCAAGAGGTGAACGGTGTGAGCTGGTTGCACGGGAAGGTTTCCCAGGAGATGTTCGCTTCCATCTGGAAGGGCTACTTCCCCGAAGAAAGTCATGTGGGCTACGTTACCAACGGTGTACACTTCCCCACTTGGAGCGCTACGGAGTGGAAACATCTCTATGCTGCGCATTTTGATGAAAACTTCCTCTACGACCAGTCCAACCCCAAGATTTGGGAGGCTATCTATAACGTGTCCGACGAAGAAATTTGGAAGACGCGCATGGTGATGAAGAACAAACTGATTGACTATGTCCGCAAGCAATACCGTGAAACTTGGTTGAAGAATCAAGGTGATCCCTCACGCATCGTTTCCCTGCTGGACAAAATCAATCCGAATGCCCTGCTGATAGGTTTCGGACGCCGTTTCGCCACCTACAAGCGTGCACACTTACTGTTCACCGACCTCGATCGTCTGTCCAAGATCGTGAATAACCCTGACTATCCGGTACAGTTCCTTTTCACCGGCAAGGCTCACCCGCACGATGGTGCAGGTCAGGGCTTGATTAAGAGAATCATCGAGATTTCCCGCCGTCCGGAGTTCCTGGGTAAGATTATCTTCCTGGAAAATTATGATATGCAGTTGGCACGTCGCCTCGTTTCAGGTGTGGATATCTGGCTGAACACTCCGACACGTCCGCTCGAAGCATCCGGTACTTCCGGCGAGAAGGCGTTGATGAACGGTGTTGTAAACTTCTCCGTACTCGACGGCTGGTGGCTGGAGGGCTATCGCGAAGGTGCCGGTTGGGCATTGACCGAAAAGCGTACTTACCAGAATCAGGAACATCAGGACCAACTCGATGCCGCTACTATCTACAGCATTCTTGAGCAGGAAATTCTGCCGTTGTTCTATGCACGCAACAAGAAGGGATATTCTGAAGGTTGGGTGAAGACTATCAAAAACTCCATCGCACAGATTGCCCCCCACTATACAATGAAGCGCCAGTTGGATGACTATTACGATAAGTTCTACATCAAGGAAGCCAAACGTTTCAAGATGCTGGCTGCCGACGGTTATGCCAAGGCTAAGGAAATAGCTGCCTGGAAGGAAGAAGTTGCCGAAAAATGGGACAGCATTGAAGTGGTGTCTTGCGAAAAGACTGAAGACCTGGTGAAAGGCTCCATCGAGAGCGGTAAGGAATACACCATTACTTACGTTATCGACGAGAAGGGCTTGAACGATGCCATCGGTCTGGAACTGGTGACTACTTATACGGCTCAGGATGGCAAACAGCACGTTTACTCCGTAGAACCGTTCAATGTAGTGAAGAAAGAAGGTACCCTCTATACATTCCAGGCTAAGCACAAGTTGGAAAATGCGGGTAGCTTCAAGGTTTCTTACCGTATGTTCCCGAAGAATGCAGACCTGCCTCACCGTCAAGACTTCTGCTATGTTCGCTGGTTCGTATAAGAGCATAAAAAACAGATAATGTGTTTGCGATATGGCAGAACACATTGTCTGTTCAGATGAAAGATATCATCTGCATGATGCAGGCAGACCATCCGTTTACTTTAAACGGATGGTCTGTTTCTTTTCTAGAGCTTGCTTTTTATTTCGGCTGTCCAGGCGTCAATGCGTTCGGCGGTTTTGTCACTCTCGTTCACTTCGTCGAGGGGAAGTCCTACGAATGCATCGTCTACCACGGCGATGGAAGAGGAGAAGGAATACCCGTCCGTGCTGACTTTGTTGCCCAAGAAGGTACACCCACTATCCTTCAAGTCCTCGTAGAGTACTCCGATGCCGTCGCAGAATGTGTCGCAGTAGGATTCGGAGTCGCCGCAACCGAATAGGGCTACGAGCTTCATGGAAAGGTCGGTGCTCTTCAGTACTTTTACGCCGTCATACCAGTCGTCCTGCAGTTCGCCGTCTCCCCAAGTGGAGGTACCTAGAACCAGCACTTCATATTCCTTGATTTTATCGGCGGTCATCTTGTCAACACTATGTACGTCGGTGGAGGAAACTCCCAACTTTTTGGCTATCTGGTTAGCCAACTCTTCGCAGGTTCCGGTACTGGAACCATAAAAAACACCAGTCTTTTTCATTGTAAATAAAGTGATTAAATTGTTTGCTGCAAAGTAAAGGCTTTGCCGGAGAACGTGAAATACCTACATGTAGGGCTTTTAGTGTTGTGCCGCTCCCCATTTCGGGTTAGCTTGTGGCGTGGTTTATAGAGGTCGTGGCTACCTACTAATTGGGATGGCAGACTCTCTTTTTGATGAAAAGTAGGTATTGCCGGATTGTTAAAAATGAAGGACATTTGTACCGGTAATAATAGACAAGTGTTTATGGTTAGATTCGTACATTCCACTCATTCGCAATTCCATCCTTCCGTGGCTGGTAAGTGGCTGGTGTGGGGGACTTTGATGATGCTTCTTGCGGGGGTGGCTATCATTGTTTTTTCGGTATTCTCGCATGATGCACTCGATGCGTGCTGTAATTGCATAATCTGTACTTTCAACCGTGTCCCGAAGGAAGGGGAATATTTGTATAACCGCTACCTGCCGGTCATCAGCATGGTGTGGGTGGCGTTTCTGATACTTTTGGTATATGTGGTCCGCTATTGCATGAACAAGAGGAGGTAGCCGGGTGTTCTATAGGTAAAACTGAAAGGAGACTATATGAAAAAGATTGTTTTGCTTCGCCACGGCGAGAGTGCATGGAATAAGGAAAACCGCTTCACGGGGTGGACGGATGTTGATTTGACAGAGAAAGGCGTTGCTGAAGCTGTAAGAGCGGGTGAGCTGCTGGCAGAAAAGGGATTCCGCTTCAAGAAGGCGTATACTTCCTATCTGAAGCGTGCCGTGAAGACACTGGATTGTGTGCTGGACCGCCTCGACCAGGACTGGATTCCGGTGGAGAAATCGTGGAGGTTGAATGAGAAACACTACGGCCAGTTGCAAGGGCTGAACAAGGCAGAGACGGCTGCCAAGTACGGTGACGAGCAGGTGTTGGTATGGCGCCGGAGCTTTGATGTGGCTCCGCATGCATTGGCCGAGGATGACCCGCGTAATCCGCGTTTTGAGGACCGTTATCAAGAAGTGCCCGATGCCGAACTGCCCCGTACGGAGTCGTTGAAAGATACGATTGAGCGTATCATGCCTTACTGGAAGTGTATCATCTTCCCGAATCTGAAAATGGCCGATGAATTGCTGGTAGTGGCTCATGGCAATAGCCTGCGGGGTATTATCAAACATCTGAAGCATATTTCGGACGATGAAATCGTGCATCTGAACCTGCCTACGGCGGTGCCCTATGTTTTTGAGTTTGATAATGAGCTAAACTTGACGGAAGACTATTTCTTGGGTAACCCTGAGGAGATAAAGAAATTAATGGAGGCTGTGGCCAATCAAGGAAAGAAGAAATGATTTTGGTGCGCGGAAGCGCTCTATTTCTTTATCCTTTCATTCCATGAAGCAGCGTCATGCTGAGCAGTACCCCGACCACTATGCAGATGAGGATAAGGAAACAGTTCATGAGCCGTGCGCCCAGCTTGGTTTCCTTGTGTAAGTTCTGTTCAAAGTAGTTCTTGAAGAACAGATAGATGGCAGGTACGGTGGCGCTTGCCAGCAGGAGGTCTTCGGGAATCTTGTAGATGTAGACTTTGGAAAAGGCGATGAGCGCCCAGTGGCAAAGGAACAGAATGACGAGCAGGTTGACCCTGCGCGAGAAAGCCAGCAGTAGCCCGATGGTGAAAACTGCTACCGAGCAGGGCATCACGGTGGTGGTCATCATGGGAAATTCCATTCCGCGTGCCCACGAAAGGAGCGGGTAGAGGAAAGGCATTGCATAGAGTACCCCCACCAGTACTTTGTATTTCGGGTTGCGCTCGAACGGAGTGTAGTCGGTAAACAAATCCCATAGCCACAATAGTGCAATCACTCCCCAGAAGATGGCGAGTATATAGTGGTGTCCGCGCGCTCCGCAATACATCATGTAGTACACGACGGATATCCACCCGTTCAGAAATACCATGTAGATTTTCATGGAGCGTTTTGCCCATAAGGTCGGTTTCCGGTAGAGCTGCGTGGTGAGCAGGATACCTGCTGCGGTGATGAGGAGCTGTGTCCACCAGGTGGCCTCGTTGTATTGTGCGATAGTATTCCAGAATATTTCCATTTGTGTCCATTAAAAAAACGGCTGCAAAGGTAGAGTTTTCTGCCGAAAGAATGAAATCGTTTTCTACATTTTGCCTATCTTTGTGCCTCCAAAAAAATAGGTAAAAAGATTCATGGATAAGACTTTGACTGAACAAGAGATTGCCCTGCTGCGCAGGAAACTCGATTTATTGCTTCGTACCGGACAGCTGCTGGTGGAGAGTGCGGCTGATACAAACCGTGTTGTTCGTAACCTGAACCGTGTTGCCGCCTATCTGGGGCTGCCGGAAGAAAAGCTCCACATCGACGTAAGTTATACCATGCTGGTGGTGAATGTGAGCGACGGCCTGCATTCGTTCTCCAAATTCCAGAAGTGCGAGAAGCATGGCATCAACATGACAGCCATTTCCGAAATCAGCAAACTGTCCTGGCGGGCCATTGAGAATGACTACTCCCTCGACCAGTATGAGGAGGAACTGGAAAGAATCAAAAACAAGAAGCGGAACTATGTGCCATACGTTGTTGCCATCGGTGCCGGCTTTGCCTGCGGAGGTTTCTGCAAGCTGTTCGGTGGTGACTGGATGGCGTTTCTGTTTACTTCCATCTGCGCTTTTGCCGGTTTTCGTGTCCGTGTCCGTTGTATGGAGTTCGGCATCAATCACTATATGAGTATTGCCATTGCCGCATTGATTTCGACCTGCTTGGCCTATGTGTCTTCTTTTGCCGGACTCTCGGAAACTCCCTATCATCCGTTGTTGGCGTGTGCACTGTTCATTGTTCCGGGTGTGCCGTTGATAAACTTTGTGGATGATATGATTGACAATTATATCCAGGTGGGCATTGTCCGGGCTGTGAATACGGTGCTGATGGTCTGTGCAATGGCCTTCGGCATTGTGATAGCCATGCGTCTGCTGACGGTGGAGGATGTTGTGATTGACAAGAAGTTTAGCGAATTGAGTATGGTGCCTCATGATAGTTATCTGGTGTATGCCATTGCGGCGGCGATAGCTGCCATGGGATTTTCCATGATATTCAATATACAGCGGCGCTTGTTGTGGGTTGTTGCGGTGGGCGGTATCATCGCCGTTTGTACGCGTAACTTTGTCAATTTCGAGCTGGGTTACGGACCGGTGATAGGTTCGTTCATGGGCAGCATGGTTGTCAGCCTGATAGCCGTGAAGGCAGTGCATTGGTTCCATGTTCCCAATCACGTCTTGACGATTCCTTCCGTCATCCCGATGATTCCGGGAGTGTTGATGTATCGTTCGCTTTTCGGGCTTATCAATATGCACGGTGTGGTAGGCGAGGTGACGGCGGTTGTTTCCAACGGCATCACGGCTTCACTGATTATTCTCTGCATAGCGCTGGGGGTAGCGGTGCCCAATATTTTTGCCCGCCGGTATATCGCCAAGGATAGGCAGCGCTTTCTTCAGGAGGAGCTGCAGAAGCGCAGGGAAAGAGGGAAATTTATAGAATGGTGATGTAGGTATCCCGTCATTCGGAGCGAAGCGAAGAATGACGGGATACTTTTTTAAATGCCCTTTTGGGGATTATAGTGGTAAATTACGGTTTCCCCCTTTTGCAGGGATGTCTGTACGTCAATCAGACGCTGGTTGCGGCTTCCCCGGAAATAGAGTTCCTCATCCCTCAGTTCTTTCTTGAATTTGCCGTCCACCAGTACGTCGATGTACTTCAGCAGTTGGGCTTGGCGCGGGTTGCGCAGTAGTTTTTCAAAAGTATAGCCCGTATAGCACCAGATGTTTTTCCGGCTCCGCTCCTTGATGGCATGTGCCAGTTGGGTGAATCCTTCCGGCTGGAACATCGGGTCTCCACCACTGAAGGTGACGTCTGCAAAGTTGTCGGCAAGGACTTTTTCCAGAATCTCTTCCGTACTCATCCAGTGCCCGCGGTTGATGTCCCACGACTCCGGATTGTGGCAACCGGGACAACCGTTGGGGCATCCGGCAGCATAAATGGCGGTCCGGAAGCCCGGACCGTCTACTGTGGTATCTTCTAAAATGTCGAGAATAGAAAGCATGAGTAGGGAATTAATAATTAAAAATTAAAAATTAAACATCGCAGGTAGGAAGCTGAACATTAATCATTAAAAATTAAACGTCAACCATTAAAAATGAAGCTCCGCTTTGCACTGCGCAGCCCTTTAATTTTCAATTTTTAATTATGAACGACCCTGTCGTTCAACTCTGCCAGCTTGGCATTGTTCCAGCGGTCGGTTGTCCCCACCAGGTAGCCGGTGATGCGTTGCAGCTTGTCGATATGCTTGCTGCCGCACTTCGGGCATTCTTCCAGGTTTGGGGTGGAGTTTTCGTGGCCGCACTCCAGACAGCGGTTACGGTTGTGGTTTACCGAACCGTAGCCGATGTTGTATCGGTCCATCATGTCCACTACACGCATAATGACTTCCGGATTGTGGGTGGCGTCACCGTCTATCTCCACATAGAAGATGTGTCCGCCGCGGGTCAGTTCATGATAAGGAGCCTCCACTTCCGCTTTGTGGCGGGCGCTGCATTTGTAGTATACGGGCACGTGGTTGGAGTTGGTGTAGTAGTCACGGTCTGTGATGCCCGGCAGCGTGCCGAACTTTTTACGGTCGATGCGGGTGAACTTGCCCGACAGCCCTTCGGCAGGAGTGGCAAGCACGCTGTAGTTGTGCTGGTATTGCTCCGAGAACTGGTTGGCACGGTCGCGCATGTAGGTCACGATTTTCAGTCCCAGCTCCTGGGCTTCGCCAGATTCGCCGTGATGTTTTCCGAGCAATGCCACGAGACATTCTGCCAACCCGATGAAACCGATTCCCAGTGTTCCCTGGTTGATGACGGAAGCAATCGTATCGTTCGGTTTCAGCTTCTCGCTGCCTATCCACAAGGCAGACATCAGTAGCGGGAACTGCTTGGCGAAGGCGGTCTTTTGAAACTCCATGCGCTCGTGCAGCTGGCGTGCGGTCACTTCGAGCATACTATCCAACTTGGCAAAGAACCGGGCGATGCGCTGTTCTTTGTCTTCGATGTTCATGCACTCAATGCCCAGACGGACGATGTTGATGGTAGAGAAAGAGATGTTGCCGCGTCCGATGGAGGTCTTCGGTCCGAAACGGTTTTCGAATACACGGGTACGGCATCCCATGGTAGCAACTTCATGCTGGTAGCGTTTCGGGTCATCGGCTTTCCAGTCCTCGCTTTGGTTGAAGGTGGCGTCCAGGTTCAGGAAGTTCGGGAAGAAACGCCGTGCCGTCACCTTGCAGGCCAGTTGGTAGAGGTCGTAGTTGCGGTCTTCAGGCAGGTAGCTCACACCCCGTTTCTTTTTCCATATCTGGATGGGGAAGATGGCGGTTTCTCCGTTTCCTACCCCCTGATAGGTGCTTTTCAGCAGCTCGCGGATGATGCAGCGCCCCTCGGCAGAGGTGTCTGTGCCGTAGTTGATGGAGCTGAACACCACTTGGTTGCCGCCGCGTGAGTGGATGGTGTTCATGTTATGGATAAACGCCTCCATGGACTGGTGCACGCGCGATACGGTCTTGTTGACAGCATGCTGCACGATGCGGTCCTCGTCCGTCAGTCCGTCCAACGGCTGTAGCAGATAGTCGGCCAGTTCCTTCTGATAGAGATGGGAATAGTCTTTTCCATTCAGTTCTTCCAGGTTCTTGACTTCCTCGATGAAGCTGTTGCGCACGTAGGGGGCAAGGTAGAAATCGAATGCAGGGATGGCTTGTCCGCCGTGCATCTCGTTCTGGGCTGTTTCCAGCGAGATACATCCCAGGATACTGGCAGTCTCGATGCGTTTGGCCGGGCGCGATTCGCCGTGTCCGGCAGAGAAGCCGTATTTCAGAATATGGTCCAGCGGATGTTGCACGCATGTCAGGCTCTTGGTGGGATAATAATCCTTGTCATGGATGTGCAGATAGTTCTGGGTGACGGCATCCAGAACTTCTTCACTCAGCAGATAGTCGTCCACAAAAGGCTTGGTGGTTTCGCTGGCAAATTTCATCATCATGCCTGCCGGGGTATCAGCATTCATATTGGCATTTTCGCGTGTGATGTCGTTGGACTTGATGTTGATAATCTCCAGGAACATGTCGCGCGTCTTTGCCTTGCGGGCAATGCTTCGCTGGTTGCGGTAGGCGATGTATTTTTGGGCAACGTCCTTACGGCTGCTCTTCATCAGCTCCACTTCCACCAAATCCTGGATGGCTTCCACCGTCATCTGCGAATCCCCCTTGAAAGAGATGCGGTCCGTAATCTGGTGTATCAGTTGCAGGTCTTCACCTTTATCTGTATGCAACATGGCTTTCCGGATGGCGGTGGCTATTTTTTCTTCGTTGAATCCGACGACGCGCCCGTCGCGCTTGAGTACTGTCTGTATCATAACCTTTTATACTTAAATGTGACTATCTATTTAGTTTAAATGCGGAAACAAAGGTATTATAGTTATTGATAGGTTTTACTTTTTGGGAAACTTTTTGTGATTTAAAAAGTGTTAATCGTTTGATAATTAGTGGTATTTTATTTGTAAATGGAAAACTTTGAATAAAAATTACTTTTTAAAGTTGTTCGTTATAGGCTGTTGTTGTATACTTGAGCATTCTCTGAATTTTCAAGTGTCAAATGAAGATAAATCTTTGGAGCGGATTGTGGATTTTCGGATTCTTTAGTTATATTTGTAACGAATTGGTTTATTTAAGGTTCTCAATCCTTGATAATGTCTCTTGTTACCGTTCAATTGTATTGCTTTATTGCCCGTGGCATAGGGGCTGAAGTATCATTATTTTAATAATCAAAGAAAGGATGAATATGGCAAATGTATTTCCTCCGTTTAAAATAGACATCGCTGGAGCTTTTTGCGTACCTCGTGCATTGAAGGATGCCCGCGAGCAATATCAGAACGGACAAGTGAGCCGGCAGGCTTTGCAGGCGGTTGAAGATGCGTCAGTGCGCAATCTTGTGGAACGGCTGGAACAGGGAGGCATGAAGGTGGTTTCCGACGGTGGTTTCCGAAGTCGTGATTTTTTGGAAAGCTGGGAGGGTATCCGTTCCAAAGACGGCCAGTTTTTCTCCGAAGGTTCTCCTTTGGAGGTTACGGAACGGCTCGGCTTGCTCCGGCATCCGGTTCTGGAAGAATTTGCATTTCTTGATTCCATTGCGGGTGGGGAGGTGATGAAGAAACAGCATATCCCCTCGCCGGCAGAACTCTTGACCCAGATTATTCAACGCGTGGAGCGGACTCAGATAGAAACCGTTTATTCCGACATTCGGCTTTTGACGGATGATATTGCTTCCTGCTACAAACTTTTGCTTACCCAACTCTATGATGCCGGTTGTCGCTACGTCCAGTTCGACGGGGTGCATTCGGTGATAATGGAAGATACCGTTCGGCTGAATAACCGTGTTTTGCGCGAGCGTCCTGCAGGGATGTATGTTGCATTCCATGCACCTACGGATATGTTGGTGCAGCTGCATGGGGCCGATGCCTATTTCTTGAATTACGACTGTGGCGCGTGCGACCGCAACCGTCTGCTCTGGTTTATACACGAGAAAGAGGCGGTATTCGGTTTCGTGCTGTCCCATTATCCCCAGGAAGACGAACTGGATGAATTGCAGGCGAAGACCGAGAGCGTGTTGAACTATATCCCCTTGAAACGTTTCACTTTGTGCCTGCCGGATGCGAATGCGCTTCTTTCCCCTTCGGAGGCCGATGAGGAAAAGCAGTGGGAAACCGTACGGTTGGGTATGGAAATGGCGGCACGCATCTTCTCTTGAAAATGCCGCACTTCATCATCCCGAATGCCGCACTTCATTGACCGAAATGCAACATTTTATCAATTGAAATGCCACACTTCGCAAGGCGCAATCAATAGCATTTGCCTTTGCGAAGTGTGGCATTCTTCTTTAGCTTCCGGTGTGTCCGGCTTTATTATTTAACAGCTTCAGCTATCTTTTCCTGAAGTTCGTCACCGTGCAATCCGCGTGCAAGGATAGTTCCTTCACCGTCAATCAACACAGTGTGGGGGATGCTGCTTACGGCATAAAGCTGTGCGCCTTCGCAGTTCCAGTATTTCAGGTCGGACATTTGCGGCCAAGTGATGTTCAGCTTCTTGATGGCTTCTTTCCATGCGTCAGCACTCTGGTCCAGGGATACGCCTACAATCTCGAAGTTCTTGTTCTTGTATTTGGCGTAAGCTTCCACCAGGTTGGGCATCTCGCGACGGCAGGGGCCGCACCAGCTTGCCCAGAAGTCAACAAGGACAACTTTGCCCTTGCCTACGTAGTCGGATAGTTTTACCGTTTTTCCTTCCGGCGTCTGCATCTCGAAGTCTGTGAACTTCTGGCCTACGGCAGTGGCTTTCATTTTCTCAACGTTGTTCTTTATCTTGACGATGGCTTCGTCGTTGTCGTAAGCTGCGGGGATTTGGGGCATCAGCGGGTTGAGGTCTGCCACATCCATGTAGTAATAGTTCTGCTTCAGCAGGAGTACACCCACCGGGTTGGTGATGTTCTTTTTGATGCCGGCTTTGATGGCAGATATCATGCTGTTTTCCAGATTTTCCATCTCTTTGCCTTTGGTTTCACGCTGTTCGTCGGTCAGTGTGGTGTCCGACATGGATTCGTAGATGCTCATCATCTGTTTGTTCAGACCGTTGATTTGGGCTCTGATTTCCTGGTAGGCATCATTGTTGGCAGTACCGGTGGCAGAGTTGTTTTCCTGCGACAAGTTGATTATAATCTTGCCGTTTTCCAGGAAGAAGTCGATGGCTGCGCCGTCTTTTCCTTCGGCTTTGTAAGAGATGTAGCGGTTGACAGCAGTATCTTGTGTGCCCTTGAAGGTAAATGTTCCACCTTTGATGACAGCAGAATCCAATTTGACGAATTGGCGTCCTTCCACGGTTTCCAGATATACGGTGTCGCCGTCGGCTGCACCCTCTACAGTTCCGGTTACGGTGTAACCGTTGTTTCCACTGTTACAAGCCGTAAACACAGCGGCTACAGCGAGCAGATAAGTAAACTTTTTCATTGCTTGTTTTTTTAATGAATGATTATAGCTGCAAATATAGTAATAAAAAATCCCCTCCGATATGAACCGGAGAGGATTTTTATAGTTTTAATCCCATTTTTAGCGATAATGCTGTGCTTACTATTATTCGGCAGCAGTTTCTTCAGCAGCAGGGGTTTCTTCTGCAGGAGCCTCTTCAGCCGATGCTTCAGCAGCAGCTTTTGCGGCAGCTTCAGCAGCTTTCTTTTCTGCCAATGCTTTTGCTTTTTCTTCGTTTACTTTCTTTTCTGCTTCCAGACGTGCCTTTGCTTCAGCTTTCTTAGCTTCGTCTTCCTTAGCCTTCAGAGCAGCCAAACCGCTTTGTTTGTTGTTCTTCCAAGCTTCGAACTTAGCGTCAGCTTCCGCTTCGCCAAATGCGCCTTTTGCTACACCGCCCAGCAAGTGCTTCTTCATGTAAACACCTTCGCGAGAGAGGATGTTACGAACTGTGTCAGTAGGTTGTGCACCCTTCAACACCCAGTCAAGTGCGCGGTCGAACTTCAAATCTACTGTGGCAGGATTGGTGTTAGGATTGTAAGTACCAATCTTCTCAATAAATTTACCATCACGTGGTGCTCTTACGTCTGCAATAACGATAGAGTAAAAAGCGTAGCTCTTACGTCCATGTCTTTGCAATCTGATTTTTGTTGCCATTTAATTAAAATATTTTTAGTTAATGATTTGAATTATGCTACTATCTCGTAATAGCGGGTGCAAAGGTAAGAAAAGATTTTGAGTTATGAGTTATGAGTTATGAGTTATTTGTTGGCATGAGGGTGTTTTTTTTAAATGTTCACACAACACCACTCATCACTCATCACTTATCACTCATCCTTCTCCCGAGTATTTCCTGGGGTATCTCAGGAGAATGGCGAGTATGGCGCAGGCTCCCATGCAGAAGGGGTAGTATAGGTTTCCGATGATGCTGATGGGGGAGATGCCGGCAAGTCCGGCGGCTATCAGCATTTGTGCTCCGTAGGGGATGATACCTTGCACAAGGCATGAGAAGGTGTCCAGTATGCTGGCTGTTTTCCGGCGGTCCAGGTGGAAGCGGATGGCGATGTCCTTGGCTATGGGGCCGGTGGTGATGATGGCAATGGTGTTGTTGGCGGTGCAGAGATTGGCGATGCTGACCAGGGCGGCGATGCTGAATTCGGCTCCCCGCTTGCCGCTGACGTGGCGGGTCAGCCGGGAGATGATGAAGTCGATGCCGCCGTTGTAGCGGATGGTTTCGAGCATGCCTCCGGCCAGCAGGGTGATGATGATGAGCTCGCCCATGCCGGTGATGCCCGTTCCCATGGCTCCGAACCAGTCGAAGAAGGCGGTGCCGGTATAGATACCGATAATTCCGGTAGAGAGGATGCCCAGCAGCAGTACCAGCATGACGTTGACGCCTGCTACGGCCGTACCCAGTACGATGAGGTAGGGGATTACCTTTATCCACTCGATGGTCTGTACTTGTGGTGGGGCAGAGACGGACAGTCCTTGAAAGATATAGATGCCCAGTATGATAAGTGCTGCCGGTACCACAATCATAAAGTTGACACGGAACTTGTCCCTCATCACGCAGTCCTGCGTCTTGGTCGATGCAATGGTGGTGTCGGATATGAAGGAAAGATTGTCTCCGAAGAACGAGCCTCCCACCACGATGGCAACCATGTAGGGCAGGTCGATGCCCGTCTTTTCCGCCAGCCCCACGGCTACGGGAGTCAGTGCGACGATAGTTCCTACGCTTGTTCCTATCGAGAGGGAGATGAAGCAGGCGGCGATGAAGATGCCCGCCAGCAGCAGGTTGTCCGGCAGTATATGCAGGGTCAGATTTACGGTCGCATCAATGGCGCCCATCTGCTTGGCGCTTTGGGCGAATGCTCCTGCAAGGATGAATATCCATACCATCAGCATGATGTTCTTGTTACTGGCGCCCACGGAAAACTGGTAGATGCGCTGTTCCAGATTCAGGCCGCGCGTGATGGCGATGGCATAGCAGGACGAGGCGAGGAAGGCTACCGTGATGGGGACTTTATAGAAGTCGTTCACCAGGAGCGAAGTCACCAGATAGAGGCAAAGGAACACCGCCAACGGGCTGAGTGCCCACCAGCCGCTTTGGGTTTTAGGGGTTGTATCGGTTGTTGCTGACATAGTTGTATTGTTTGGTTGAGATTAATGGTTCACCACAGATTTCTACCTTTCAATCAATTCCATGTTAATCGGGGTAATCTGTGGTGAAATCAATTCCGCCGCAAAGGTAACAAAAACAAAGGGCGGCACAAAATGGTTTTGTCCCGCCCTCCATCTATCAGTCTTTAATTTTCAATTTACAAAGTTACTCCGGTCTTGAAGATGGCTATTTCCTTGTAGCCTTTCTTTTCGTTGTTCACGAATTCACCGCTTGCTACTTTGATGATATACTCGATGAAGCGTTCGCAGGTTTGCTTCATCGGTTCGTTCTCGACGATAACTCCGGCGTTGAAGTCTATCCAGCCCGGTTTGTTCTTTGCTAAAGTGGAGTTGGTGGAAATCTTCATGGTCGGCACATAGGTTCCGAAGGGTGTTCCGCGTCCTGTGGTGAACAGCACCATGTGGCATCCGCAAGAGGCAAGGGCAGTGGCGGCTACAAGGTCGTTTCCCGGAGCAGACAGCAGGTTCAGTCCCTTTACTTTCAGGCGTTCGCCATATGGAAGTACCCCTTCCACGTAGCTTGTGCCGCATTTCTGGGTGCATCCCAAGGCCTTGTCCTCCAATGTAGAGATGCCACCTGCCTTATTTCCCGGAGACGGGTTTTCGCCTACCGGTTCACCGTGTGAGAGGAAATATTCCTTGAAGTCATTAATCAGCTTCACCGTGTCCTCAAACAACTCTTTGGTGCGGCAGCGGTTCATCAGAATGGTTTCTGCACCGAACATTTCCGGTACTTCCGTCAGTACGCTGGTGCCGCCTTGTGCTACCAGGAAGTCGGAGAACATGCCCAGTAGCGGATTGGCGGTGATGCCGGAGAAACCGTCCGAACCGCCACACTTCAAGCCTACGCGCAATTCACTTAAGGGAATATCCTCGCGCTGGTCCTGGATGACTTTGGCATAAAGTTCGCGCAGCAGCTCCATGCCTTCTTCGTATTCATCACCCACTTTCTGGGTCACCATAAACTTTACGCGATCCCGGTCATAGTCTCCCAGAAACTCGCAGAATACATCTGGCTGGTTATTCTCACATCCCAGGCCTACCACGAGTACGGCTCCCGCATTGGGATGCAGCACCATGTCGCGGAGGATTTTCTTTGTATTCTCGTGGTCGTCACCCAACTGGGAGCAGCCGTAATTATGGGGATAAGCCATGATAGCATCCACGCCCTTTCCGCCCGTTTCGCGGCGCAGGCCTTCGGCAAGTTGGTTGATGATTCCGTTTACACAGCCCACTGTCGGAATAATCCATATCTCATTGCGCACGCCTACATCTCCGTTTTTGCGTTTGTACCCTCTAAAGGTCAGGTTTGGCGCGCCAGTATTGAGGTTTAGGACCGTAGTATTGAGGTCTACATTGACGGGGTTGTATGTGTATTCCAGCAACCCGGACAAGTTGGTCTTGATATTGTTTTCATTCATCCAGTCTCCCTGCTTCTGCGCTTTCCGGGCATGGCCGATGGGGTATCCGTATTTAATGACGTTTTCGCCTTCCTCAAAGTCTTTCAGTGCAAATTTGTGTCCGGCAGGAACATCCTCATTCAAGGTGATTTCCTTTCCGTCCACCGTGAGTTTTTCACCAGCCGGAAGTGCTGTGATAGCCACTGCAACATTGTCGGAAGGATTGATTTTCAGGTACTTTGCCTCCATTTTTTAAATTCCCCATTTACCATCTACAATGTACAATTTGGCTGCGCTGCACTAGTATTAGTCCCCTTCCGCATGCCCGAATTGTACATTGTAGATGGTACATTGTACATGCAACTATTTATTGTAATAAAACTCTATATTCTCCTTCGTTAGCAAGTCAATTGGCATGAAGTTTTCCCTTGTGATTTCCTTCTTCAGAATCAGGTATTCGCACAAGGCCTTGATGCCGTCGAATCCTTGCAGGGTGGGCTGTTGTGCTATGAGGAAGAAGATGCTTCCTTGTTTCAGACAGTCTACATTGCGTTGCAGCAGGTCATAGCCCATCAGGTTGAAGTTTTTTTTCTGCTTCTTCAGCAGGTATTCCCCGATGATGTATGCTTTGGAGTTGAAGGTGATTCCGTTCTTTACGGTAGGATGCTCTTGGAAGAACTCGTCTAGCATCAGTGTGTCCTCGCTGTCGCGCTTGGCATGCAGGTCCAGTTCCCAGATGCGGCAGGCGGGATGATGCTTCTGCATGTATTCGCGGAAACCTATTTCGCGGCGTTCCTGCTGGTTCGACCCAACGATGCCTTCGTTTATTTTGCGGAAGATGACGATTTCCTGCGCGTCTTCTCCGGCAAGCAGCATCAGCATGCGGGCGGCAAAATATCCGCTTTGGTGCGAGTTCTGCCCGTAGAAGGATAGGGCGGGCTCTTCCTTTATATTGGAGTCTATATATATATAAGGTATATTATGTTGCGTCAACTCATCCGTAAAGGGCTTGGTGTATTGCGGAACGGTGGGGGCAAACATCACTCCGTCCGGCTCCAGTGACAGAATCTGTCTGGAGGCTTCCGCGAATGAATGATAGTCATACGGGTCATAGTAGGAGAGGTGCACGGCGACGTTAAAGTCAGAATAAGTCTCTACGGCGTTGTGTATGCCTGTCTCTACGTCTGTCCAGTATTCGCCTTTCTCGTGCAGTGGCAGCAGGCAGGCAAATGTGTACTTCTTGTTCGAAGCCAGTGCACTGGCATACATATTTGGTTGGTAATCCAGCTGTTTCAGGATTTCTTCCACCCGTTTCCGGCTGGATTCGGACACACCGCTGCGTCCGTGAATCACACGGTCGACGGTTCCCACTGATACGTCTGCCATCTTGGCGATATCTTTTATTCTGACTCTTTCCATCTATATTTATAATTTACAATGTACCAAGTAGAGTATATGTCTTGTGCTCGTGCACAATAATAATCTTGATATTTCCGCTACAAATATATGATAATTTTTTGTATTTCAAAAATTGTTGTATCTTTGTGCCCGCACACGAAGACTGTGAAGAATGAATGTTGTTTTGATTTACTATTCATATTTTCAAGTGTTTAAGTTCTTTTTATACCTCGTGATGATAAATTGAAAGGAAATAAATTAATTTCATATTAAAATAAAATATAGAAAGATTATGGGAAAGAAAGTAGTTACATTAGGTGAAATAATGCTGAGACTGTCTACTCCGGGAAATACCCGTTTTGTGCAGTCCGACTCTTTTGATGTGGTATATGGCGGTGGTGAGGCCAACGTAGCTGTCAGCTGTGCCAACTACGGGCATGATGCTTATTTTGTAACCAAGTTGCCGAAACATGAAATAGGCCAGTCGGCTGTCAACGCATTGCGCAAGTATGGCGTAAAGACAGATTTCATTGCGCGTGGTGGTGATCGTGTAGGTATCTACTATCTTGAAACTGGTGCTTCCATGCGTCCCAGTAAGGTAATCTATGACCGTGCACACTCTGCCATTGCCGAGGCAGATGCGGCAGACTTTGATTTCGATGCCATCATGGAAGGTGCAGACTGGTTCCATTGGTCAGGTATCACTCCCGCCATCTCCGACAAGGCTGCGGAACTGACTCGCTTGGCTTGCGAAGCTGCCAAGCGTCACGGCGTTATGGTGTCGGTAGACCTCAATTTCCGTAAAAAACTCTGGACCAAAGAAAAAGCCCAGTCCATCATGAAGCCTTTGATGCAGTATGTGGATGTCTGCATCGGCAATGAAGAGGATGCTGAACTCTGTCTGGGCTTCAAGCCCGATGCAGACGTGGAAGGCGGCAAGACGGACGCTGAAGGCTACAAGGGAATCTTCAAGGCGATGGCGAAGGAATTCGGCTTCAAATATGTCATCTCTACGTTGCGCGAGTCTTTCTCTGCCACCCACAACGGCTGGAAGGCAATGATTTACAACGGTGAGGAATTCTACGAATCAAAGCGTTACGACATCAATCCTATCATCGACCGCGTAGGTGGTGGCGACTCTTTCTCAGGCGGTATCATCCACGGCCTGCTGACAAAACCTAACCAGGGTGCCGCCCTCGAATTTGCAGTAGCGGCTTCTGCCTTGAAGCATACTATCAACGGTGACTTCAACCTCGTTTCTACAGAAGAGGTAGAAGCGCTGGCAGGGGGGGATGCAAGCGGACGAGTACAGAGATAAGTTCATTTACAATTTATCATTTACAATGTACAATTTGTGCTGCTGATGAATCGAGATGATATGAAAAACCGCTTGAAGATGTTTGCGGTACGAATAATAAGGCTGGTAGACAAGTTGCCTAATACATCAGCAGGTAGAGCTATTGGCAACCAGATTGTCCGTTCCGGTACTTCTCCCGGTGCCAATTATCGAGCAGCTTGTGTTGGAAAATCAGACAAGGATTTCTTAAACAAATTAAAAATGATAGAGGAAGAACTTGATGAAACGGCCTATTGGTTGGAGCTTATAATAGAATTGGAACTTGTTAAACCTGATTTGTTGCAGGATTTGTATCTTGAAAACAAGGAGCTTTTGAAGATTGTAGTAAAATCTATACTCACTATGCGTGATAAAGTAAATGGTAAAGTATAATATATAGAGGTAAGTATAATATATAAGTAATATGACAATTAAGCATTGTACAAGTAGTCCGCATGGCAAATTGTACATTGTAAATAGTAAATAAAAAGATGAGTAAATTTGATAAAATCGCAGTATTGAATAAGATTGGTTCTACTGGAATGGTGCCCGTCTTTTATCATAAGGATGCAGAAGTTGCAAAGAAAGTAGTAAAGGCTTGTTACGATGGAGGTGTTCGTGCGTTCGAGTTCACGAACCGTGGTGACTTTGCCCACGAGGTGTTTGCGGAAGTTGTGAAGTTTGCGGCAAAAGAGTGCCCGGAGATGGCTATGGGTGTAGGTTCCATCGTCGACCCTGCTACTGCGGCGCTGTATTTGCAGTTGGGGGCATGTTTCGTTGTAGGCCCGTTGTTCAACCCGGAGATTGCTAAGATTTGTAACCGTCGTCTGGTAGCTTATACTCCGGGGTGCGGCAGCGTTTCAGAAGTAGGCTTCGCGCAAGAAGCAGGTTGCGATCTCTGCAAGATATTCCCGGGCGATGTGCTTGGTGCCAAACTTGTGAAAGGTTTGCTGGCTCCGATGCCTTGGTCCAAGCTGATGGTGACCGGTGGAGTGGAGCCGACCCAGGAAAACTTGACCTCTTGGATTAAGGCGGGTGTGTTCTGCGTAGGTATGGGTTCCAAACTCTTCCCGAAGGATAAGGTCGCTGCTGAAGACTGGACTTATGTTACGGAAAAATGTAAAGAAGCTTTGGGCTATATTGCTGAAGCGAGGAAATAAATAAGAAATTCATTTTGTTTAAAGGTGTTTAAAGGGGACAGTCATCGAAGCGTTTCGGCGTTTCGGTGGCTTGTTTTTTACTGGAAAGTATGCTCCCGATGAACAACAAATTGTTTATAAGTGTAAACTATACTCTTAAACTCTAAAACAATGTTATAAAACGCGCGAAAAATGTGTCGGCATTTTGTGCGCGCGGATAAAACACTTACCTTTGCAGTGCAGTTGGGAAACTGCATTTGGATTTGATAAATAATAAAACAGTTTTCAATAAAGGATATTAGTTATTAGGTAAAAGGATTGAAAATAGATTTTTTTCATAAGCTAAATGTTTTGAATAAATAGGTAAATTAGGTAAAGGTAAAATTGGATTTTGAAGTTTTCAGAATAGGTAATTGAAGTTTTATTTTTTTAGGTAAAGAGAAAGATTGATTTTTAGGTAACATTGATGTAGTTTAAAAGAAAAGCCTTAAAGGCTTTTCTTATAGGGGCGAGGGGTTCGTGAGAGCTTGCTCGTTTTTTTATTCCTATATTCTTCGCATTTTTTGTATATTTTATCCAAACTCTACTTCTTTTTTGTATCTTTGTGTCGGATACCCATTAAAAACAAGCAGCAGCTCTAAAGCTTAAATAGCCCTGAATTTGGAACATATATTGAATATACTTGATTGGCTTTTGTACATATTGTTTGCAATAAACATACTGTATCTATTGGTTTACAGTCTGGCGTCACGCCGACGTGACCTGCCTCTACCCCCTCCAGCCAAGGAACACAAACGTTTTGCCATATTGATTCCTGCCTATCGCGAAGATGCCGTGATACACGAGTGTGTTCATTCATGCCTGGAGCAGGATTATCCCGCCGACTGTTTTGATACGGTTGTCATTTCGGACCGTATGCAGCCCGAAACCAACGCTTCCCTCGCTATGCTTCCTGTCCGCCTGGTTGAAGTGCATTTTGAGAAAAGTACCAAGTCCAAATCTCTGAATGCCGCCATGACTGCCATCGGTAATAATTATGACATCGCTTTGGTGCTCGATGCGGACAATGTCATCCCTTACGATTATCTGAGTGATATTAACGACCTCTTCGCCAATCCGGAAGTCGAGATTGTGCAGACCCACCGGAGTGCAAAGAACCTGAACAATGACATGGCCTTGCTCGATGCCATCAGTGAGGAAATCAATAACACCATTTTCCGTTTGGGGCATGCCAAGCTGGGCTTGTCGGCCGCCCTTATCGGTTCCGGCATGGCGTTCCGTTATGACTTGTTCCGTGATACGATGGCTGACATCAAGGCTGTAGGCGGTTTCGACCGTGAATTGGAGCTGACCCTGCTCTATCGCGGCAAGCGCTTTTATTATCTGCCCGAAACCTTTGTATTTGATGAGAAGATACAGAACACCGGTGATTTCTCCCGTCAGCGCCGCCGCTGGCTGTCGGCACAATGGCACTACTGCCAGACTTTCGCCAAGTTTCTGTGGAAGGCGCTTGTTGCGCGTAACTGGGACTTCTGCGACAAGCTTTTCCAGCAGCTTTCCATTCCTCGCCTGCTGTTGGTGGGCTTCACGTTCCTCTTCTCCGTGTTGTTCACGGTTTATCGCTGGACATGGGGGCTGAAGTGGTGGCTGCTCTTGGTGTTGCTCGCTGTCGCACTGCTCGTTGCCGTTCCCAAAAGGTTCTGCACCAGCCGCCTGGCAATGGCCCTGCAAAAGATACCCTATACATTCCTGCTGATGGCAGGAAACATCTTCAAGCTGAGGGGAGCAAACAAGACCTTTATACATACCAGGCATGGGGTGGTGGAATAGAAAGGGATACACAATAAACAAGTCTATAAGCAAACAAATGATATACGGAAAAATCACTTTAGAAGATTGGCGTACAGCCTGTGTAGAGGGAGAAGAGCCGGAATCTTCTTTTGAAAGTTATAATCTGAGACTTTTCTTTTTCGGAACTTTGTATAATCGGGACACCTTGCAGGCAACTCCGGATGATACCAATGCCAAGCTTGCTGCCGATGCGTTTCTATCCGATCCGGCATATGGCTTTTCACGTCTGGACGGTTCGTTCACCATAGTATATTATTCAGAAAATGAATGCGGAGTGGTGCGCGACCATCATGGCACGCATTATCCCGTCTATTGTCACATTGATGGTAATTTTGCCACTTCCTGGCAATTTTTAGAGGACCAACTGGAAGAAAATTTCGAGCCTAATCTGGTTTCATTGAGTACATTCCTTCAGCGTGGCATTTTGAAGAAGAATAATTTCGCCCTATTCGATGTTCATTCTTTAGGTGCCGGCGAAAAGTTCTACATGTTGACAGAGCTTGGTTATCTGATGCCGGTTTGGGCTTCTGTAAAGTTAGAGACACAAGCGAACGTACATTCCATGTTTGATTCGCTGAAGGAAAGAAATCCCGGCTTATATGAGAAGGTGGCAGATGACATTTATTGTCTGAAGCGCGACAGCGTTTTTGAGCATGAACCCAAGGTGGCGACTGAACGGAATCCGGATGTCGAGGCCTATTCCCGCCGTTATGGAGAATTGCATGCGCAAGCCATCCGTCGGCGTATCGGAGACAGCCGCAAGGTAGGCATCCTGCTGAGTGGCGGCTATGATTCCGGGTCCAACCTTGCTGCGCTGCGCAGCATTTACGACGGCCAGATTGACTCCTATTCCGTGGGCTTTAAAGGAGATGCCTGGACGGAGCTGCCCATGGCCCGTCTGATGTCCGAAACCTTCGGCACGCGCCATCATGAGTACGAGATTGACGGTACGGAAACCAGTGCCTTGCCCGACATTGTCCGTTTTCTGGGTGAGCCTTTTATGGAAGGCGGGCTGATGGTAAACTATTGTGCCATGCGCATGATAGGCGATGACAAGCCCGACGTGATTCTGGGAGGTGACGGCAGTGACCAGTATTTCGGTACTTCCGGTCGCGAAGTGGCGTTGCATTATCTAGCCGCCCGCATAGGATTGCGTCCCTTGCTGCGTGGCATCAGCCGTCTGGTGGAGCATGAAACCTTTGATACCGGCGGAGAGCTTTCCCGCATCAATTTCCATTTGGATAAGATACTTCATATTCTGGAAGGGGAGCGTTTCGGCTTTTCCGACTCTGCCTTGTGTGCCCTTCTGCAAAATCCGGAAGAAGATTTTGAGCCGGTAAAATCACTACGGCCTGATATCCATAGTTTCGAGCATCTTTACGCGCAGCATGCCATTCTTTCCGATTTGGAGACTGTAATCAACCGTATCATTCTTTTCAAGGCTTCCAGCATGGCACGCATGTTCGGTAACAATCTGACGTATCCTTTTATGGACCTGGAGCTTTTCCATTTCCTGCAGGAGCTACCGGTAGGGTTGAAGTGCAGGGGCAGCAGTGTACTGGACATTGCGCGGGGTCGTTCCGTTTCTAAATATCTGTTAAAGCACCATTATAAACCTTTACTTCCCGAGGCCATTACCTTGAAAAAGAAGCAGGGCGGTTTTGCACCTATGCCACTGTTCTTCCGTGATAGGGCCCGACGTGCTCTCTTTAAGGAATTCATTCTTGCTTCCGGCATTATGGACAACTATCTGCGTCGTGATGCAGTGAAGAAGTTTCTTACAGATTATGAACAAGTTGCAGAGAAGGCGGGCGGTTGGTTCTGGCATAGGCAGAACAAGGCTTTGCAATATTTCAATCTGTTGACGCTTGTTGTGTGGTGGGAAGAGTTTGTGGAAGGCCATGAGGTGAAATTCTGAAAATATGATTGAAAGTATGAAAGTTTCCATTATTGTTCCGGTTTATAATGTTGCCAAGTACATAGAACGGTGTCTGCTGTCTGTGTTGAACCAGACCTGGCCGGATTTGGAAGTTATTCTTGTGAATGACTGCACTCCGGATAACTCTATGGAGATAGTCAGACGGGTGGTGGCTTCGCATCCGCGCGGAGCGGTGGTGAGATGTCTGGAACATGAAGAGAACAGAGGGCTTTCTGCTGCAAGAAACACCGGTATTTTAGCGTCTGTTGGCGATTATCTGTACTTCTTGGATAGCGACGACTATATTTCTGCGAATGCAATAGAGCTTTTGGCAGATGCAGCGGTGCAGAAGCGACCGGATTTTGTGATAGGCAATTACGAGGTGACCGGTGCCAGACGTTGGGCTCCTCCTTTATCATTAGGCACCGGGTTTTATGAAGGGAATGCTCTTGTACTTTCCACTTATGTGCAGGGAAAATGGTATGTCATGGCATGGAACAAACTGGTGAGTCGTCCCCTCGTTTTGCAGCATAAACTCTACTTCCAGGAGGGAATTGTACACGAGGATGATTTATGGTCATTTAAGTTGGCATGTATGGCTCAAAGTATGTATGTCGTCGGTGAGACCACTTACTATTATTCTATGCAGCCAGACTCCATCATGCGGGCGCCGTCTATGCGTAATTTGGAATGTCGTGTGCTGGTGCTGGGTTATATCTACGATTTTATCCGGTCTTCTCGGTGTTTGCAGGATAACCGGGATATATATATTTTTTTTGAGACTCTGAAGGCAAAATATTTTGACCGTATTCTGTATTTCACGAAAGACACATCCTTTCATTATCAGAGTTATTTGGTATTCAGGAACAAAAAGTATGCGTCTTTGTTGGAGATGACGGGCCTGCGTCCCGAATGGAAGCTGATGTTGCAGAACATCCATTATGTGCTTCCTACGTATGCCGGCTATTTGTATTTTAAGGCTTTTGTAAAGTCAGCCTACTATTTGTTGGTGTTGTCTATAAAAATGAAGGCAGTGTTGCATACAAAATGAGCGAATATGAATCATGTCCCGGAAATATCCGTTATAGTCCCCGTTTATAAGGTAGAAGAGTACTTGCCTCAGTGCGTTGACAGTATTCTTGTACAGACCTTTACGAATTTTGAGCTGTTGCTGGTAGATGACGGGAGCCCAGACCGTTGCGGGGAGATTTGTGAAGAGTATGCCGGAAAGGATACGAGGATACGGGTGTTCCATCAACAGAACAGTGGCGTTAGCGTTGCACGTAATATAGGATTGCAGCATGCTAAGGGTACATATATTGTTTTTGTGGATTCAGATGATTGGGTTTCCACGGATTATTTGTTGCATTTATATAAGAGCCTGCCCGATACGGGTATTGGTTTGGTGATGGGAGGAGCTTTAAAATATTCAATTGATGGTAAGTTAATAGGAAAGATTACACTTCCAGAAATATTCATAGGAAGTAATATAGGTGAAGGTTTCGCGGAGTATGGCCTTGACCGTTTTGGATTTTCTTGTTCAAAACTATATAGTGCAGAATTGATTCGTGAAAATAAATTATGTTTTGATTGTAATGTCCATTGCATGGAAGATTTGATTTTTATGATAGATTACATATTGCTTTCAGATTATATCCGTCTTTGCAATTTCATGGACTATAATTATAGGATAGCCTATTCTGCAGAAACGCTTTCTTCCCGTATGAATACATACAGCGATGAGTACAATATTTTTTCAGCTTATAGAAGCAGAATGGAAAGATTTGAGGACGTTTGTTGCCTGTCGGATGAACTTACCCGCTATTTGAGGCACTCCGTAAGTCTGGTTTTTCAGCGTGTACTGCTATCCCTCCATACTAATGGCTACCCATTCAGGCAGCGGGTGGCTTGTCTGGACGATTTATTGTCCAAGGAAAAGGAATGGATAGAAGAAAGATTCATGCCAGATTATAAAGCAGATTGCATAGCGAAATATCTTCTTTGCCACATGGGAGGCGGTTTCTTTGATTGCTGGATTTCTTTGTTACGTTTTCTCCGGTTCAAAAAAAGTTTCGGGATGCATTGACTATAAATATGATAATATAGATAGAAATTCAAGATGAAAGAAGAACCTATTATATCCGTCATTGTTCCTATTTATAAAGTGGAACAATATTTGTCGCGCTGTGTTTCCAGTATTCTTTCGCAGACATTTGCGGATTTTGAACTATTGCTGATTGATGATGGTAGTCCCGATCGTTGTGGAGAAATTTGTGACGAATGGGCATCTAAGGATTATCGTGTCAGAGTATTTCATCAGGAGAACTCTGGAGTCAGTGTTGCACGAAACCGAGGGCTGGATCACGCCACCGGGAAGTATGTGGTTTTTGTAGATCCGGATGACTGGATACTGCCTGATTATTGCTTGGGGCTTTATAATTTGCAGGCAGCCTATTCAGGAAGAGGATTAGTGATTCAAGGGATGTTGTGTAGGAGAACTGATGGTACCTCTTTGCCTTCTTTATCTTTGCCGGATCGTTATTTGCCTTTCTCCAGTATAGGTAAATCTTTTGCAGAGAATAATATTTGTGAAATGGGATATGCTGTGTCAAAAATTTATGCAAGGAGTATAATAGAAGAATTTTCAATTCGCTTTGATGAGAATATACATTGTCTTGAAGATTTGTTGTTTATGTATCAGTACTTGTTGCATTGTGATTATCTTGTATTGAACCATATGCAGAATTATGTGTACGTGAAACATTCCTTTTCACTATCCCACCGTATTCATTCATTTGAATCTGAATACTGTTGTTTCGTGAAATATCAACAGCTTCTGGCAGAAATGATGAAAGTATGGAAAATACCAGCGGGAGATATGGTAGTTACAGTTAATTCTATGCTGGTTCCATTCCGAAGAGCTTTGAAAAGTGATTATCAGCCGGATAGGACTATCCCGCGTGAGATGAGGGTAAAGCATCTGAAGAGGATGATTTCAGAAAGTAGGGATGTTTTTTTGAAATATTATCATCCGGTATTTAAGACAGATAAATTGGGAAAGGTTCTTTTAGGATTCAACTGCTATATATTATATGATTTCTATATTCGTCTTTTGTTCCGTTTGAATATAGGGCCGGTATTTTATGGGCCTAAACATATGTATTAACTGATTTGTTGTCAAAAGTAAGGAGTATGGATTATACTTATACTATTATTATACCTCATAAGAATGCTCCGTTGTTGTTGCAGCGCTGTTTGGATTCTATTCCTTTCCGTGATGACATCCAAATTATTGTGGTTGATGATGACAGTTCTTCTGATGTCGTGGATTTTATGGACTTTCCGGGAAGTAGTCGGGAAGATGTGGAAATCATTTTCACCAAAGAAGGGAAGGGAGCTGGATATGCCCGTAATTGTGGCCTGCTTCATGCTCGAGGCAAGTGGCTGCTGTTTGCTGATGCTGATGATTTTTTTCTGCCCGGTTTTTTAGAGGTACTGGATTGTTATTGTGCTACGGACTACGATTTGATAACATTCAGAGCTACAAGTGCAGATTCGGAAACTTTAGTTCCTATGCGTTCACGTCAATCTGATTTTTTAGGTTTTGATGTGACTGAAAGCATAGATGCGGAGAGACTGAAATATCGGAATGATGTACCCTGGGCAAAAATGGTTTCCAGAAATATAGTTCAGAAGCATTCCATCCAATTTGATGAGACATTGGCTGGAAATGATGTAATGTTCTCGTATTATTTGGATTATTACGCTCGGAATGTGGCAATATGCTCTGTAGCCATTTATTGTGCTACAATACGTGAGGGTTCTTTACAATATAGTGTTTTGCTCGACAATTTGTTGGCACGGGTTTGGGTAGCATGTCGCTGTAACCGGTTTCTGAGAAAAATAAATCGGGAAGATAGACTTGTGAGCAGCTATTACCGTGTGATGCAATGCAGAAAGTATTTCGGAAGGCGGGGATATTACAAAGCCTTGTGGATTTTTATATGCAATGAACAATGGAATATCGTGTATGGTACCTTTAGGGGTGTTTTTATGGATAAAATGAAAAATATTTGCGAAAAGTTGAAATTATGGTAGAGTCTCGTCTCAAAAAAAGCTATTTGAATGCCCGGGTAAATGTGCTTTTTTATTTTATTACCCTATTCATCTCTTTTTTTTCTCGCAAGATATTCTTGGATATGTTGGGAGCAGATTTTGTGGGTCTAATGGGGACATTACAAAATTTATTGGGTTTCTTGAATTTGGCCGAATTAGGAATTGGGGCATCTATTGGTTTTGTACTTTATAAACCTTTATTTAATGATGACAAGGACAAGATACGAGATATTATTTCTGTATTGGGGTATCTTTATCGCAACGTCGGATTGATAATTATAGGGGTAGGGCTCATATTGGCTTGTTTTCTTCCTTTGATATTTGCAAATATCAGTATTGATTTAGGTGTAGTCTATTTTGCCTATTTTGCTTTTTTGTCTTCTGCCCTCATCAGTTACTTTATTAATTATCGGCAAACTTTGTTAGGAGCCGATCAACGTAATTATGTTGTAACGGCCTATTTCCAGACTGCAAATATTATAAAGATATTGGTACAGATGATGCTTGTTTGCTACATAGGTAGTTTTTATCTATGGATTGCCATTGAATTACTTTTTGGCATCTTATATTCATATATACTTAACTGGAAGATAAATAGGGTATATCCATGGCTGAAGTGTAGTATTGCTGAAGGTCGTCGAAAATATCCGGAGAATAAGATAATCGTACGCAAGGCACGCCAAATGTTTGTACATCAATTGGCAGGAATGGGGCGGTCTCAATTACTTCCTTTTTTGGTTTACGCGTTTACTTCCTTAAAATTGGTAGCCTATTATAGCAATTACATGTTGCTGTTGACGAAATTGAACCAGCTCGTTAATAATTTCTTAGGAAGTACGGGAGCAGGAGTGGGTAATTTGATTGCCGAAGGTGACTCAAAGCGCATACAACAAGTATTTTGGGAACTCAGCTCTTTACGTTTTATGGTAGCTTCCTTTTTAACATTTGCTCTCTATCATTTGATGGATTCTTTTATTATTGTATGGTTAGGAGCAGAGTATGTGCTGCCTCATTCTGTATTGATAGTGATTCTTGCCAACTTTTTTATCAGTCAGTTCCGTGGCACGAATGATCAGTTTATTTATGGTTATGGGCTTTTTCAAGATACTTGGGCGCCTATTGCTACACTTGGAATTACGATATTGGTAGCATTGGTTGGCGGGTATTATTGGGGGGTGCCGGGAGTGTTACTGGGGGATGTTGCCAGTTCCATAACTGTCATAAGCATTTGGAAACCTTATTTCTTATATCGTGACGGTTTTAAAATGAACGTTAGTGTTTATTGGAAGAATATCTTGTTGTATTTATGTCTGTGTGCTTTGTCTTGGCTATTAGCGGATGTCATTCTTTCATTATTACCTTTATCAGAACCTATGGAAGGCTACTTGGAATGGATTTTCTATGCTTTGATTTCTTCACTGTTATTTTTGGTGATTTTAACCATTTTCTTTTATTGCTTTTCAAAGGGTATTCGAACGTTGTTGGGACGTTTTATTCATTTGTAATTTTCAAGGTGTATGATGCGTTATATTGGAAAGCTGTGTGTATGGATAGAGGACGATTATTTCGTTATTCTTATGCTGATTCTTAGAATTTTATTTTATCTTTGTGTGGTAGGCTTTTTGCAAAATAATCTAAAGATGACTTGAAATGATACCCAAAACGATTCATTATTGCTGGTTCAATGATACGCCGATACCTTATAGTTTACAGGTGTGTATGGATTCATGGAAGAAAAATCTCCCTGACTATAAATGGAAATTATGGAGTTTAAAGGATTTTGATGTAAATTCTTTGTCATGGACCAAAGAGGCCTTTAGTGTAGGTGCTTTAGCTTTTGTGGCAGATTATGTGCGTTTACATGCATTATATACCGAAGGAGGAATATATATGGATACCGATGTCATGGTGAAAAAATCTTTTGATCCACTATTATCCAATGGCTTTTTTACTGCTATAGAATATCATCCGGAAATGATAGAGGGAGATGAGATGGCAGGTAAACGTCTTGGACCGGATGGAACAAATCGTTTCCCTGGTGTACGTGTACCAGGCTTAGGTTTGTTATCAGCCATATTAGGAGCTGAAAGGGGACATCCTTATTTAGTGGAAGCTATGAAATTCTATGAAGGTCGCCATTTTATACAAGAAGACGGTAGTTGGTATACAAAGGAGATAGCACCAGATGTGCTGGCGTTGGCTGCTGAAAAATTCGGATTAAAGTATAATAATGAAATAGAACAACAATTAGAAGAAAGAATGCTCATTCTTCCTTCTCGTATATTAGGAGCTGCTTGGAAACAAGTCACAGATGATACTATTGCCGTTCATTTAAGTAAAGGAAGTTGGCGTAAGCGTACATGGTTACGGAGCATTCTTACAAAACTTAATTTTTATCGAAAGATTTTCAGGGCTCAGAAGTAATCATTGGAGGTAGTAAAAGATTTACTCTCTCATTTATATTATACGGCTAAACTTTGTTGGATGCGCATTTTGCTTAATTAGAACAGATGTATGAATAAAAAATGAGGTGACAAAGCTTTTGTCATGCTTTGCCATCTCCATTTTCTTAGTTACCACTTCTCTTTTTTCACCTCAAAACACGGGCATTGTTTCGTCCATTCCATCGGTTCCACTTCTCCGTTGTTGTTATGGTCGGGACTGAGGTTGTGATGTCCCGCTACTTTTGCTCCCGGATAGTCCATCAGCAAAGCACGTACCAATACGCGGAGCGAGTGGTGTTGCCATTCCGTGCGTGTGGTCAGGATTTATCTGTCACGTTTAAATTGATTTTTTTCCATGATTGCCATTGTTTTTTCGTTTGTACTTAAAAAATGGTGCGAAGGTATGAAAAAATAAGAAGAGGATGAAGTTTTATAGGAATAATACAGCACCATTGGAATAAGGTGGAGATTCCTTATTCTATGGATCGCATTGTAAAAACTTACTTCTTATTTCTATTCAGAAAATACATCAGTACAAAATACATGACAGCGGATAAAGAGATTTCAATTATATGAACTTCTTCTGTAAAAAGGAAATCGAGACAAAGATAAGTGGCAAAGAAACCAAACGTTTGAATGAATAGAATTTTCTTTTTCATGATTTAAACACTAAAAGTATTTGGCGGGAATAATAAGTTTAACCTATACTGCAAAGGTATTGAATATTATTTTATATCCTATATTTAGAATTGATAAAAGCATGTGTGCTGATGTCTTTTCTGCAATGGCTTTGATACAATAAGAGAAGAATGTAGTTTGTATCACTAATGAAGGAACCAGGATAGTGATGTTCTTGAAGCTGGCATTCCACTTATTGTTTTTTAAAGTCCAAATCCATGACTGCATGATTTTGGGGCATTTTTTAGACAATATATAAATATCATGCTTTTTGATTGTTTTTATTATTAAATTTGCGTAAACTTTTAGAATTTCGGTTTAATAGTGATTTCTACAATGAATAGCATGAAATACTCGGAACTCATAAAAAATAATAGTTGTAACAATTACTGTCGTTGTTATTCTCATCATTTTTTGAATCTTAATAAGTGTATGTGTCCGGAACTCTGTTAGAATTGTACCCGAAGGAGAACGGTATTTGAAATCAGAATTTAAAAAACATTAGGTTATGTGTAAAAAATTATTTGGAATATTGGCATTGTTTTCTTTCCTTCCATATTTTTCAGTTTGCCAAAATAAATTTCGGGAAAATGGTTGGTATCATATTTTATCCGGACAAACAGATAGTATCTCCCGAGAACCTATCGTGACGATAAAAGATTTTATTTCACTTAGATTGGAAACGGACTATTTTGGGAAAAATGTGATTAGTGGGCAAATCAGTAAATACAAATTGAACAAATGGGCTAAAGAAACGGAAAAGGCAATAGGCAGGCAGATCGCTTTTGTATTCAACGACTCTATCATAACCAATCCACGTGTTAATTGTAGAATAGAAAGTGGGGCTTTCCAGATAACTTCCATTCTTGATAAAGAATTACCGGATATATATGAACGACTGAAGCAAGAGAAGATCAATTCTATTGAAGCTCTTTTTGAAGGCTGGGAAAAAGACTCCTTGTTTTACGCGATGTCTCCGGAACAAAGAGATTCCATAAGAATGGTAACCGATTATTGGGAAGCCAGTGCATGGGTGGATCTAATAACTAAACCCGATGAACATTATTGGTACAGTATAACGGACTCTACTGAGTATAAAAAACTGGAAGAGGCATTAAAAGAAGAGCTTGGTAAACTCAATTTCAGCAGCAGGGTTTCAGACTATATGAAGTCTAAAGCATATCAGGCATATAAAACGTATATATGCAATAATCCTATATATATCAACCTTATGTTCAAAAGTTTCCTTTTCAAGCAATTCAAGGGGCTGAACGGCTATCTGATAGATGATATTATCCGGGCCAAATATCCTTCCGCCCCAAGTATAAGAACATATGTGGAAAAGACTGACGACTCCGATGATGAGAGATTTGCAGTGTATGAATGGCAGCGAAAAATCTGGTTTTTGATGAATAAGGAAAAAAAGAATCTATAGTTTTTTACTTCATGAAAGAAAATCTTTAATATGTATTTTTTGATAAAAGTAAGGACTTTGGCGTTAAAAATATTCGCCTGCTACCTGATTTATAATGCAAAAAAAATCAATCGGACAATTGAACAACTGAATAAATCTTGGGGTGCTCGGTCTGAAGGCAGTGATCATTTCGTCGTGAATGAATACCAGAATGGAGAAATTACCACTCTTGGAAACATAAAAAATAACCGGAGTCGGATTATGATTTCCTTCTCCGGTTCGTAATTCCGGGCAACTCTGTATCAACAATCTTCTCAGCCAGCTTCGGATCCATTTCTGACCTGGGTATCGGAACGATAAGAAACCTCCTGAAATACCCATTGGACTTGTTGTTGGTTCTTGTAAGCTCCTTTAGACAGAAAAGGTTTTTGCATGCCCTTATTTTTCTAGCCAACGATTCAAGTGATTACCAGGAGCAACGATGACAAACTTATAGAACTTCGATTCTGGCAAAGCTTGTAGATCGACTGTGTAACTTCTCTTTCCGGCCGGTAGCGTCACCAATTTGATCCATTCGTCTTCATCTCCCTCTTTGAATTTATTTGTGACGGCAACATAAACGGTCACTGGAACATTCTCCGAATAACATTTCCAGGATAAACCGACCGTATTATCATAAGGCATTGTCTGCAAATCGTAAATGTCAGCATCCCCGACAAAGGACATGCCATCTTGTTCCCACAAGACAGATTGTGGAACCTCAAAGTCCATGAACCGGCAGATGGAAGGTGCAATATCGGTGATTGCCAAATTGCCGGATGTGAAATGACTGTTTACCGGTACATTCGTTGAAACCCAGGTCGTACGTTCACGCCAGGACTGTCCCCCGTGGTCGTGTCCATTCTCTCCGCGTCCATGATCGGTGGTAATAACGACCATCCATTCTTCATCAAAATTGGCCTCCCTATATTTCACGGCTTCCCAAATGCGGGCAACCTGCTCGTCTGCTTTACGCACATATTCATCGAAAAATGCTCCGTTACCGGCAATATGCCCTGCATCGTCAGTGTACCATAAATACACCCAACTCAGATCGGGCGCATCTGTGCGGATACCTTCAGCTGCATCTTTCGAAATTTGTTCGTCTATATCGAAAATATGCAAATCCTTCTCTTTTTTCGGAAAACGGATGCTGTCCAAATCGTAACCGTCTTTTACATAATCAATCTTGAGATAGTTTGTTTCCTTTTTCCCCTCCCCAATCAAAACTGTCCGGTTATTCGTCCAACTGGAATAGATAGCCGTTTTATATTTTTTGGGTTGCTCTTTGGCAATCCGAAAGATCGTCCAGTAATTGTAATTCGGTTTCAGGTCGGAATTGCCTCCTACGTTATGCTTATTAAACCAAGTTGCTGTCAGCAGATTGGTATAGCCAATAGCTGAGATTGTCGCCGTCTGTGAATATCCACCAATTTCTCCTCCGGTATATGCCCGACTGTAAGCGCCTTTTGAAGCAATATCGAATATAGCCGGTGTATGAAGCCTTTCAATCTGGTCGGCAGGAATTCCGTCAACAATTACATATACTGCCTTCTTTGCCTTAGCAAACGTCTGTGCAGACAATAACCAAGGATATAACGCAAGTATAACCACCCAAAGAATTTTAAAAAAACGTTTGCTATCTGAATTCCGCAAACCGGCTTTTAAAAAAACATTTGTCCCCATTATAAAAAAAGTTTTAGAAAATTATTAACTGATGCAATCTAAATTTGCAATCATAATTTAAATTGATATTGTTTGACGATTTAAATCTATAACTTTTTTTTTAATTCATTGTTGTTTTAACAATTAATTATATTTAGTAAAACAGACACTTACTCTTGTGTGTACATCTCTTGTTTTCCTCATACTCTATGCTTGAATTTATAATGGAAGATAGTTAATATGCTCACGTGTTATCCCAAATCTCAGTTTTCGGTAAACGGAAATTACTTTTGTATTATTCTGCAAGACCTTTAAGAGATACATAAGGCGGTTCTTTAAATCCGTTCTTTTTTCACGTTCTTTAATTCTGTTCTTTCGAACAAATGCACTATATTTGTTTCATGGTGAATCAGGAAAAAAACTTATCTATTGAAACTTTGCGTGGTATCGCTATTTTATTGGTAGTGGTGGGGCATGTCATCGGTTCCGGACCTGGTGGGGGCATGAAAATTGATTTTCCACATCCATTGCGTTATCTTTACGTATGGATAGATTATATTCAGATGCCGTTGTTTACGGCTATTGCCGGCTGGGTTTATGCGTTGAAGCCTTTCTCTGCATCTTCCGGTTTTGGAAGTTTTGTCCGGAAGAAAGCTTTGCGTCTGCTGGTGCCGATGGTAGCGGTGGGCACGTTGTATTTTCTGGTACAGTATCTGATGCCGGGCACTAATAATAAAGGGGAGCTTAGCCAAATGTGGCGCATTTATGTATTCCCTTATACCATATATTGGTATCTGCCGTCGTTGTTCTTGATTTTTGTAGTGCAATGGTGGATGGACAGCCGGAAGTGGATGGACACTCCGGGCAAGTGGGCTGTTTGTTGCATTGTGGCGCTGATTTTCAGTAGGATAAATGATGTATGGATTCTGCATGAGGTTCCCGACCTGTTCAGTTTCAAGGGCGCTTTGGGGCAGTTGCCCTATTTCTTTGTCGGCGTGGCTGCCTGCCGTTTTGCTGTGTCGCTCTACAGTCGTTTGGCTGTCAGGCGTGTCTTGCTTGCCGTGGCGCTATGGGGGATTGTCTTGATGCAGATAGTGTGGTTCTATCCCGGTAAATGTGCCTCTTTGAGCATGCTGCTTTATCCCGTGACGTTGATTCCCACCTTGTTCCTGCTGCTGGCATCGAAGTGGCACAACCGTTTTTTTGTCTGGATAGGCGGCTATGCGTACAGTATTTATCTTTTTCATGGTTTCGGTACTTCCGGTGGGCGGATTATACTGAAAATGATGGGGATTGATGCGATTGTCCCCATATTGCTGTCTGCAACTTTTATTGCAACAATCGGGCCGGTATTAGTAGATAAACTGTTTAACTGTTCCAAAATGCTGCGAATGCTATTTCTTGGAAGGAGATAATGCTCTCAGTCTGTTGCGCACCCTTATCATAAAACGCCGTAGCCACGGGCATGTTTCTCCCGACTTCAGATTATAGTATAGTGATTTGGACTCATAAATCATCCGGAAAGTTTCTGTACAAAGTACCGGTTTCTTGGTCAGGCGGTTGATTTCCACAGCCTGCGGCATAGAGCTTTCTACAAACAGCATGTAGTCGGTGGATGAACCGTATTCTTTGGCTTTGAAGGAGGCGTGGCAATTCGCCCGTTGGCGTGCAGCCATATCCGGCAGGTCCAGCATGACAAGCTTATTGTATTTCACATGGTTCTTCCGGAGCCAGGCTTCCGTCTCCGGACGGTATTTCTCCAAGCGTGAAGTGACCAGTGTGCCAATGGTGACTTTGGGAATGAATAGCGGAGGAGCGTTCAGCAGGAAATGACGGTACTTCTCGCCGTCATCGTTCTCTTCCGGAGTGGGGTCTGCGCAAAGCACGCCGTCAATGTCCATGCATGATTTTTGCAGGATGGAGTGGTTCATTATGTTCCACTGGAAGAAACGGGGATAATCGACTATTTCGAAAAAATAATCAACAGAATGAGTGTGTAGTGGAACTGCATAAATGGCACAGTATTTGATGTTGTATAAATGTTCTATGTCCTTCAGGAGCTCGCGGCATTTCTTCACAGCTTTTCCCGTGGCTATGCTGTCGTCCACAACCAATACTTTGTGTATGTGGGTCATGTTGAAAGTTTTCCCCCGTTCTCCGGTCTGATAAATATGCCCGTTGCGGAAAGAATCAATGTCTGTGACGGGCAGGTTCAGATAGAGTGCCAGCAGGTTGGCGGGAAACATGCCACTGCGGGGCACACCGACAATGAGGTCGAAATCCCGTGGCAGAATGCTGAGATGTTGCAGGATGCAATGGTTCAAGTCGTCTATGTTACGATAGTTCATGTAGTTTTCTTCTTTAGGAATGAGTCGATTATTTCATAGATTTTCTTCACGCTATGCCCCCAACTGTGGGTCTCGGCAAAGGTTATGCGCTGTTTGGCCAGTTCTTTGTCGTCAGCTTCGGTCACAGCACGGTCTATGGCCGCAAGCCATTCCTCCGGGTTGATGGCCAGGTGCGTGTGACCTGCGAATATGTTGCGCATGGTGTGGGTACTGGTTGCGACAGTGGGTTTACCCATAGCCAGATATTCGTCTATTTTCAACGGATAGTTGCCGTCGGTAATCTCGTTCACCATTTGCGGATTGATGCAGACATCGTAGGCAGCTATGTAGGCCGGTAATTCGTCCACTTTTTTTTGTCCGGTGAAATAGGCATTTTTCAAACTATGGATACGGTCCCGACGGAAAATATCATCTTCCGGGCCGGTGAACACAAAACTATAATCGGGACGCTGACTTATTATCTGATAAAGCAGTTCTCCGTCAAGGCGGGTACTGTTTATCGTACCCATATATCCGATGATAGGATGTGGAATATTTTGTACATCATCGGGCGTTTCATACTCTTTGGCAGGATTGTATAGCGTCAGGTTTACTCCGGTTTCGATGGGGTAGGTATGCGGGTTGTAGGCTTGCAGTTCTGCAGCAAAGCGGGTGGAGTTTGCCAGAACAAGGTCGGCCGAAGCAGCCAGTTCCGGTTCAAGGCGGGTGCCGTGTCTGCGCCAGTAGGCCTCGCCTATGATGTAGTCGCGCCGATAATAGATGCTGACAGCCGGATGGATATACTCCTTCAGATAGCGGCTGCGGTAAATGTCTGTATCAATGAGGTGAATGTAATTCTTGAAGCCGAGCGCGGTGGCCTGCTCTACAATCCATCGGGCTATGCGGGCATTGTTTTTTCTGTTGACGATATTGAAAAGCGATGCGGGCAGGAAATTGGCCGAGAGCACGGTGAAAGGACAGTCCAGTACCCACATGTTGGCGTTGATTTGCCGGAGTGGTGAAGCCTCTCCTTTGATGACAGCCATACGCCGGATGTAGGATGGAGATTGTTTGTTCCCTCTCAGCCGGATGGAAATGTCCATCGGAGTGTTTATGTAGAGCACCCGGTTCTGCTTTGAAATTTCCAATGCAGTATTCTTGATGGTACTACCTATTTCGATGTCCCATGTTTGCAGGCTGGTGATGATGAAGTCTCTCATGATGTTTGCCGATTACTGGTGAATACTGTGATATATCTTTACATATTCTTCTGCTGTGTGTTTCCAGGAGAACAGTTTTACACGTTCCAGACTGTAATTTACTTGTTGCCGATAGAATGTTGCATCATTCTCCAGACGTAGCAAGGCATCTGCTATTTTTTGCGGTTCTTGAGGGTCGACTAAAATGGCACCTTTACCGGCAACTTCGGGCATTGCCGAAACGTTGCTCGTCACTACAGGAGTGCCGCAAGCCATAGCCTCCAGCATAGGAATTCCGAAACTTTCACGCAAGGAAGGATAGAGGAATGCAAATGCTGCATTATAAAGGGTTACTAAATCTTTGTTGCTGATATATCCCGGATAATACAGGTGTTTTTTTATCCCGGTGATTCCTTCTTGCTGAAGAAGCTGGTCGATATATTCTTCTTTTAAATCGGCAATGAGAAGGGGGCGTTTCGTTTGGGATGCTTGCAGATATAACGCGTATGCTTTCAGGGTACGCGCCGCATTCTTTTTGGGGTCTGTATTTCCAAGAAAGAAAAGAAAGTCCGGGTGCGGTATGTATTTCTGCACAATACTCTCATCGGGTGTTTCCTGCATCGTAAAGTAAGTGCTGTAGCCGTTGTACACGGCTTTAATGACTTCTTTGGGAAGCTGCAAAGCTTCCCGTATGCGGGTACACTCGAACTGCGAAACTGTAATAATCTTTCTTGCTTTCTTCAGGATGCGGGGAACAATCAGGCGGCGGTAATGCCATCCCATTTCCTGGTAGAAGGAAGGACTGCGATGCTGACGCGGTTCCAGATAAATAATGTCATGAAGCGTCAGCACCAATGGGACGGGACACCATAGCGGAGCTGTATTCGATGTACAATGCAGCAAGTCTGCTTTCAACTTCCTGACAGCCCGGGGCAATGCTATCTGCTCCCACAGTGGATAAGTAGGGCAGCGAAGCTCAATGATATGGAGATTCTCCGATTCTTCCAGGCACCGGTCCTCTCCCGGGGCAACGAATACGTAATATTCATTACCGTCTTTCCGCTTTTGCAGTTCTTTCAGTGTTTCCAAGATGACAAAGTCCATGCCATGCTTGTCTTTGCGGAAAATGCGTTGGGCTTCGATGGCGATTTTCATTTTGCTGCCTTTCTTTTCTTTTTTCGTTTAAAGATTCTTGTGATGTGGCTCATGGAAGAGGTGACTACCAATATGGGCAGAGACCAGAAAGCGCTCCGGAACTTGCGGCTGATTTCCCCTTCGGGCATAGCCATCAAAAAAGTGATGAATAAAACGGCTAAAAGTGCATACCATTTTGTAGCAAGCGGCCACTCCAGGAATGTTATTGCCACGGCACATATCGTGATATATAAGATGAGCAGAAAACGGGATGGAAGTAGCCATTGGAATAATTTTTCGCATAAATCCCACTTTCCTTGTAAGAAGGCTATCGGAAATTGTTGCAATGCCAGTATGGAGCTGCGATACTGTGAGCCCAACCAGCGTTGGCGTTCTTTGCTGTACCCCGATGTATCGTCCGTCTTTTTGCAATAGCAGACTATTTCTTCCATGTATTCGGTATATATGTTTTCCTTCAAGAGTTCCATTTCTGTAGCTTTGGCCAAATCGCTTCCTGATAATCTGGGAGCGATTTCCTGGAACATTTCAAAATCAAACATCATGCCCGAACCGATGAGGGCGGAGGAGAATCCCAGTGCCGTATGTGCCTTGCGGAAGAGGTGGTTGTTGATTTCTTCGCTGGTGGCGTTTAATACGGCGATGTTGGTATTCAGGTTTTCCGTCATGCGGTGGGCTTGGATGGCATCGCATCCGGAGTAGTAGGCGTTGTTGAAAAGCTCCAATGCGTTAGGAACAACTTTGTTGTCTGAATTGAATATGGTGATGGCATCGTACTCATGAGGAGAATAACGCTCCATAACCTGCTGTATGGCATATATCTTTGTGCAATGCTCTTTATCGGGCACGACAATATTGACCGGCATCTGGAGCAGCGTAACTAAGTCTTCTTCGGACAGTTGTGTGGCAGCTACTGCGATGTCGTATTTTTCTCTCGGATACATCTGCGTATCAAGGAAATGATTGATGGACTCTATCACTTCCTTGCCGTTTTTCAACACAACAAAGAGGACCAGGAAACGATGTTGCTTGGGGGACGGTGGATAGGGATTCTTGTATTTCCGCAAGGAGGCCAATGCATAGATAAACAAGTAGGCTACGGGGATGGCCAGCAATAAGAAAAGAACCGCGTCTGTCATTTGCAAGGCATTGTTGTTCTCGTCCATCCACCAGTCGGGATTGAATATGGAAAAAATGTCGTTCATATATGTTTTCTATTTAATATTTTCTATTTCTTTTTCATTTTTTGTTGGGTCAGCAGTTGGTCGATATGCTCCCCATTAATCAGGACTGACAAAAATAAAATAACCATGAATCCTGTAGGGAATTGGAAGAAAAAAGCATTTCCATAGGCGCTTATCATTAGTCCGAAAATGCCGCAAGCAATGGCCGTGAGTATTCCACGTAGCTCGTTATTCTTAATCCGAAACATGATAAGATAGCAACCTCTTAACAATGTACTGACATATATGGTAAGAAAAAGCACTAATCCTACAATACCGGTTTCCATCCATATCTTGACATAAAAAGAATCATGGGGAATGAGTGTTGTGAGACGGGAACCATATTTTCTGGCTTCTACCCCTCCCAAACCGAGTCCTTCTCCGAAAGGTTTGTATTTTAGATATTCAGCCAATCTTTTTTGGTTTTCTTTGCGGACAGTGTATGAGGCATCTTCTGTAGGTCTGAAAGCTGTGCGCATGCGTCTGATTGAAGAGTTACTTTCACCGATATAGGTATGGGCGAAAAAGATATAAAAAAATAAGCCGAATATGACTGTAGCTCCCATGAGCTTGATATTTTTACTGAGGAAAGTAAACAATATGCTTCCTCCGATGGGGACAAACAGTGCACCGCGAGTTCCGGAAATGAACAAGGCATATATGGAACAAAGGGCAATAATTATATAATAGAGTCTTATGAAACGTTCTTTCACGAAGATAGCCGAGATACCGAACAGAATGGCAGCAAAACCCATGTTGGAACCGAAATTTCCAGCATCTGTGAAAAAGGAAAAATATCGGGTGACATCGGATAAAAGGTGTGTCTTGTACATTTCCGTTTCAATCAGCATGGTTGTTTCTGTCTCATCAAAACCTACATATTTCTGGTAAACAGTTTTGGCTACGGCTGTCAATGTGAATATGGACAGAAAAAGCATAATGATGCGCAATCGCTTATAGGAGGTCATTGTTAAAACGCCAATTAATGACATGACAAGGGTGCTGTATATGATTCCACGAGAGTAAATCCAAGCTTCCGTGAGAGCTGTTGGGTTTATGATTTCAGCCGCAGTATATATGGCCCATATGCAACCTCCAAACGTCAGAATATTTTTGGTGTATTTCCATGCAATCTTACCTTGTTGATGATAGGAATATATCAAAAGTGTTATAAGCAGGGTGACGGTTGCAACATCATACCAGACACTCAACCCACTACCTTGCGTGTATCTGTACCAGGGAATGAAAAAGTAATTGAATGTGAATAGGAAACATACACCGGCAAAAGGGTTTCTTAATGCTTGTATTGCTATTATCAAGAAGAAAGGGGAAAGGCAAACGTATGCAATGATATCCCAAGTACTGAATAATATGCTATAGATGAGTGCACCCAGTCCGATGATGAACACTAATAATGTTACCGCCAAGGGAGATATGCTATGTCCTTTGATATCCGTTTGCATTTATTTGACAGCTGCTGATTTTGATGTTAAACCTAATTGTGCCAACCGGCTGAAGAAACTGTGGACCGGAGTATGAGGAGGTAATTCTCCGGTAAAGCTTTCAACCACTTCGCGGTCTGCATTGTTGAGATACATAAATAGAGGAGTTCCTTCCAATTCTTCCTTTAACGGTTTCAATCGGGTGTCGTCATCTCTGCCCCACAATCGGGCAGCGTTGGCTATCAGCAAATTGAAATCTGCTTTTTTCAATACCGACATAGGTAAAGTGGCGGTACTGACAGCAGGATATTCCACTAAAATAATGTCCGGTATTTCTTCTGCTTCATTTAAAGCCCAGAAGTCAGACAATTCTTGAGCTTGTACATATCCCTTGTTTTGGGTGTCGAAATCGTGGTCGTATTTTACAAGGCGCACTTTCATACCCTCAGTTTCCCAGTAATCGATGAAATATTTGGCAAGGAATGATTTCCCTTCACGTTTCTCCATGCTGAGCAGGTTTATGACGGTGGGACGATCCGGATGTAAGTAGTTGTTGAATTGTCGGCAACTGTAGGCTGCGGCAAGCCGGTTGCAAGCCTTGAGGAATCCACGGAATTTTAAGTTGCTTACACCGTTGAATGCTGCAATGACAGATAGTCCGGTCAGACGTTTGCTGCGGTCAGGGTCTCGGAGAGTGCGGTCTAACAATTCAATCAGCAGGAAGTAACCGCTTATGAATATTAAACTGCCGAAGAATGCCGCAAGGACGTAGATAATTCTTTTTCTGCCATTGTCTGTCAGCGGATACTCGGGTGATGCTATGACCTGCAGGTTGGCAGTTGTCATCTTGATATTCTGCAAACGGAGGTGTGCTTCAGCAAGGCCTCCTATTTGTCGGCGGTAATTGTCTTCGGCAATGCCTACGGCACGTTCTTTTCGCTTGATTTGAGTGCCTACGGGTGAGAATTCCCGGTATTGGCCGATAATGTCCCGTTGGCGGTCAACCAATACTTTCACTTCAGCTTTGGCTTTCGCCTCATTGATGCATGCCGTCAGCCATTCTGTCACCATTTCTCGAATGCCTACACCCTCCTTGGAGAAACCATACTCGTTTAAATTATCGGAGAGATGGCTTATTTTTTCTTCTGCCTTTTGCAGAGCATCTTTTTCTCTTTGAAGTTTATCACTTTTCTTCTGACTTTGTTCTGTGGTAAAAATTTCTTGTTCGAGAATGCTTTGGTTCAAGGTGCTGACTTTTTCCAACTCTTGTAATAAATTCGTATTTGTGCGTATAATCTTGGCCCGTATGTCCATTTTATTCTCTAACATTTGGCGCAAGGCTACTGCACTTCCATAATTTCGTTGCACTGCTTCCATACGGTCGTCTGTCGCATATTTGGTCAAAGCCAATGCCTTGGATTGTTCGTCGTAGTTGATGACTTGTTTTTGAACACTATAGTCTGTCAAATCATCTTCTTCTGCAGTAAGTGCTTTTTTGGCTATTCGCACTTGTTCTTCAAAATAGGCGATAGCACTGTTTGTGGCACTGAACCGGAGTTGCTCATAAGCCTTTAACAGTTCATCTTCCAATATCTTGAGGGTGTTTTGCGTAATACCGGGATCGGAGGAGGTATATACCAATTCTATCAGGTCACTGGTACCCAATCGTTTAATGGTGATTGAATTTAATGCGTTATAGCTATAAAACGGATAAGGGCGGTTGAATATGGAATAGACAAAATTGCTACTGTTCTCCTTTCTGTAATTCATTAAATTAGTTACGGTTTTATCCAAAGAGGAACGGTCTACCAAAGCCAATACTTCTTTTGGAAGGATTTGGACAAGTTGTCTGTAATGTTTGGCTTGAATGTACATATTGTCTTTCCATTCATCACCGTGTACAAGATTGGTTGCAAGCAGTCGAACGGAAACCTTTGCCAAAGTGTTTTTGGACTTGCCAATATTAATGATATTGTCGAAAGTACTGTTGATGTTGATAAGCTGGCTTCCATCCAAATTGGTACTATTGGTTACGCCTGCATATAAACTACTGTTTACCGTATAACTGTATGGTAAAAATTGGGTAAAGTATATGACCAATGCCGTAACAAGAAGACTTCCCCACAATAACCAATAACGGATGCGGTAAAAGAAGCTTGCCAAAAATTGTACTATATTCATAATTAGTTTACTTGTCTGTTATAACTTTTACATTAGTCAACATTTCCAATAATACAATTGAATTGTGTAAAGCTACACGACTCTGCTCATACGTGGTCACGGCACCGGTGCGGCGCGCACGCTCTAAAGAAAGTGCAATGATGTCGATGGCTCCTTGTATGAAATTGTTTTCAGATATTTTCATTTGTGCATTATACAAGGCAGCCGTTTCTGCTTTGGCTTTGATGGTGGCTAATTGTTCGGTAACTGCATTGTAGGCTTCCAAGACCTTTAGTCTCCGTTCTTCCATGACATCTTCTTGTACATATTGCAATTGTTCTATCTGGTAGCGATAATCTTTCAGTTTCAACGGACGGTTGAATAGATCACCCAGGCTGACACCGACGCTGGCCCCGACATTGAAGTTGTGCTGGGCACTTGACATCGTTGTCTGGTACATAGGGGTGAACTCGTCACTGGCATTGCCTATGATGTTGTAGCGTCCGTAAGAATAGTTACCGTTCAGCCTGAAGTAGTTCCACCAATTCCTTTTTTCCAGGCGATATTGGTTCTTGACTTGCTCTACTTGGGATTGGGCTCTTTTTACTGACGCATTCTCTGTTACTGCATCAAGAAAGACGGATAGAGGAGGCAACTCTAAATTCTCAATATCTATTGATGTCTTCGAACTGATTAAACCCAATGTGTTGACTTCTATTTTTTTGTCCTCCATTTTGAGCTGTTCCAATATCTTGATGCGCTCCTCCCGTGTCAACTCCTGCTGCGCAGCCACAGACAAAGACACCCCCAACAATCCTAAGAGGATTACACTGTAAATGATGGAACTGATATATCTTTTTATTGTCTCTAAAGCCATATAATTCCTGTTATCTTTATTTTATACATTCTCTTTTTGTACAAATGCCGTCAGCGTTTTGCACAGTATCTTCATGTCCAGCCAGAATGAGAATTCTTTGGCGTATTTAATGTCCAGTTGTTTGCGTTCTTCGGCCGACATCTTCCCGGCGCCACCTCGTTTCTCCACTTGCCACAGTCCTGTCAGTCCGGCAGGGGCCATGAAGCGTTCGATATATGCGTCGCTGGTCAGCAGCTCGGCTTCGTAGAGGGGGAGCGGGCGGTTGCCCACGATGCTCATGTCCCCTTTGAGGACGTTGAACAGCTGCGGCAGTTCGTCAATGCTGTACTTGCGGATGAAACGGCCTACGCGGGTGACACGGGGATCGTTCTCTATCTTGACAAACGTATTCTGTTTTTCTTGGGCCTTCTTTTTAAGGAAATCTTCTTCGGAGATGACAAAATCGTCCGAAATCAGCAGGGTAGCCTCCTCTTCGGAAGTGCCGGTCAGGTCGTCGAAGCGGATATCGGGCTGCTCGTCCGTAAGCTCTTCCTCTATCTTATATTGGTTGAGGGCATTCAGTTCTTTCAGGCGCTTGTCTGCATTGGTGTACATGGAGCGGAACTTCAAGAAGTTGAATATCTGGTAGTTGCTGCCTACACGCTGGGATTTGTAAATCACTTTGCCTTTACTCTCCATGCGGATGGCTATGGCTGTGGCAATGAGTAGCGGAGAAAGCACAACGAGCACTGCACACGCAAACAGTATATCGAAGATACGTTTCCACATAGGCAGGTGGAAGGTGTTGAATATCTTACGGTGTGACTGGCTGAATTCCTGCAGTTTGTGCTCCTTGCGCAACCGGAGGAATTTCGTCATTTGCTGGAGGCTCTCTTCGCTGGCCATAGGGGAAAGGGTGTTGTTGACACCTGCCTGCAGATAGAGCTTGCGGTGTTCCTTCTGCAACCCTTCGGTGATGAGGATGATGTAGACACGGGGGAAGCGCTTGTGCAGGAAAGTGATGTCCTGGCTGTCCTTTTGAGGGGTACTTTCTTCGTAAAGAATGGATGTGTTGTACCGTTCGCGGATACCGTCGATGACTTTCGCCGCTTTGTTGCAGGATGAAACAGCCATGAACATGCCTCCCGCAATTTTGCTCAAGTGGCCGATGGTGACGCGGTTGCTACCTATGTAGATATAATATAACATATCCATTGATTTTGTTGTTTAGAGAAATTTCTTGATGCGGGCCTTCAGCTCCATAGGATTGAAAGGTTTCAGTATGAAATCCTCGGCTCCTGCTTCGAGCAGGTTGATGCGCTCGGTGGTACTTTCCTCACTGGAAAGCATCACAACCGGAATGTCCTTGAACAGTGAATTGCCTTTCAGATATGCCAGAAATTCACCTCCGGTCATTTTGGGCATGCGTATGTCCGAAATGATGAGAGCGGGCTCGTTCCCCTCATTCAGCCATTCTATGGCTCTGACGGGATCTTCGAAATAGACCAGCTCATTTTCTTTTCCTAAATAGACCGAGAGTACCTTGCCTATGGCAGGTTTGTCATCTACAAATAATATTTGTTTCATTGCTTATGATAATTGTTTGCTATATTTATCTATATACATTTTCTTCTACCGGGTGTTCGTACCATTCCGTATACTGGGTTCTGTCTTGGGCCCAATAGATGAATTCCGGATATGCGCTTGCTTCGGGGATATCAGTGCGTGAAATATTGATGGTTTCCTTGGGATAGCGGAAGCCATACGGCACGCAGATTGCCCATGTGTTGTTGCCTGCTAAGTCAAGATTCTCTTGCTGTATGGTTCCGGCGGCAGTGGCGCCATATCCCCAAAATTCGTAAAGATGAACTTCCATGCGTTGTTCCATGCTTTTATATTGATAACAGATGAAGAAGTCCAGATTGTCTTTTGAGAATAGGGGTTCTGTCCGGTTTTGGTCTGCCAGTTCAATAATGACTTTATAAGTATACTCTTTGGCGGTCACTCCAATGCCGGTATTTACCATCTTACCCGATTCAACTCCAAATACATTGTGTACTTCGCCTGCGATGGGGATTATGACATTCGGATCGGAATCTTCCATATAAGTAGCGTTATTGTACCTGAATTTGTTGTACGAGCTGTTGAATGACTCCTGGAAACGCGAATCGTCGCCTCCGGTCTTGATTTCCCGGATATCGGATTTATTGATTCCGGTAATCCGGAGCCCTACGCCCAACGGCTTGCTTGCTCCTGCCGCAGCAAGGGTCACGTCGAGCTGTATGCGCTTGATGTGGTTCGTCTTTTTCTCGCGGTGATAGTAGGTCTCCACGTCCAAGACCACGTCGTTGAAGTCATAGTCGCCTACCAACGGGAAGTTGTCTTCGAATACGTACGTATAGGAGACTGGGTCTGTAGGGGGCTCTGAGCCGGACTCGTTCGGAGTATTGCCTTCGCCCGTGCAGTCTCCGGCGGGAATGGTGATGGGGGATTCTCCCCATTTGGATATGGTTCCTTCGGTATTCTTGATGGCATCAAGGAATTTGGCTTCCCACCAGATGTCCTCAGTGATATCATCGTCAATTTCTTTCACTTCATAATGAATGTTTCCCTGGCTGGAAAAATTCCCTATATCTTCAACTTTATTGATTTTTACCAGTGCATATTCATTGTTTGAGCCCATAAATTGTGCTTGTGACAATTCTGCTTCATCAAGTACGGTTATCATGGAGTTGTCACCCATTGTGATTCTGGTGTTGTAATTGTTGCTATGGTCCCCGAAATCCTCTATCTCTGCAGAAGAGGTGTCTCCCATGTTCAGTGTGCCTACAAATTCTTCCGTATATAGATAGCATCCGTTGTCTATAGTGATGTTGCTGTGGGTTTTCCCGATGTAGGCTTTGCCCTGGTTGATGAATTTGCATCCGCTGTCGAAATTCATTTCATCGACACGTACGGTACCGCAATTATAGAATACTCCTCCCTGGCTGACATGGAAATCATCTATTTCTATGGTGCCGGCATTGTAGTTGTAGCTGCCTCCGGATGCATTGGTCAATTCGATGTCGTTCCCTTTGATGGTTCCACCCGCGTAGACGATAAACCGGCTGGATTGCACTAAAGTGAAGGTGTGCTCGTCCGGTATCACGATTTCCCCTCCGTCAATCACATAGAATTCGAAGCCTCGTTCAACGGTCATGTTGTTTCCATTGGGTTCCCAGCTGCCTTCAATGATGATGATGGCCGGATTGTCACTTCCCATGCCGTCCTTGCTGATTTTATTCCTATATATATTGTCTTTGGAGATTTTGTAGGCTTTTCCGTTTTGAAAATCGGTATTCGGCCTTATTTCTTCGGCGCTTGATAGCATTGCGGTGATTTCCGCCTCAGACTTTTCCGGTGAATAGGTCTCGATGCTGACACTGCGCGTCCATGCGGTACGTGTAGTTGCAAGGGAATTGCCGAAAGCGGCATGGAGCTGACCGTTTTGGATGGATACATATTTTACTATGTTGCGGCTGTGTGTATCGGTGCGGCACACAAAAGCGCTCGTCAGTACAGAAGGGCAGTCCATGACGGTAGTAAATACTGTTGTATTATTGGCGGTGCCTTCTGCCAGCAGTTTGGCAGATGACCGGCTGATTAAGGGGTTCTTGTCGTAAATACGTATGGTATAGTCGATGCCGGTATCTTCGGATACAGAAACATTGACCCGGACCTGCTGAGTCATTTTCCAATCCATAGCCGGGTCTATGTTCTTGACCGGAAACCTGTCTTGATAGGCTGCTTTCACTTTTTCGGGGTTAAAAACATCGTCTTTACAACCCTGCAGCAGTATGCCTACTGTAAGAATAACAAGTGGCAGAAAGCGTTTGTATAGGGTATTTTCTCCCATATTTTACATTTGTTTTGCTTGATTGTAAGCAAAAGTACGTTTATTTAAACTAATAAGCTTTATTAATGGGGGATAAAAGCATGGTGATTAACCCTTTTTAACGCTTTTGTGCGAATAGATAAAACAAGTTTATTTTGAAAATTGTCAATATAACTATATACCCTCTGTGTTGCTGCTTTACTGAATCTTGGTGATTTCTCCTGCCAGGTCGGAATTCATGCGGTGGCGGATTTCGGCTTGGTCCAGTCCGTGTCCCAGGAGGAACATGAGTTTGGTGACGGCACATTCGGGGGTACTGTCATAGCCGCTGATGACACCTGCCTGGAGAAGTTGCAGACCGGTTTCGTAACGTCCCATCTCGACGGCGCCACTTTGGCATTGGGTGATGTTGACGATGACAATGCCACGTTCGCTGGCTTCTTTCAGCTGGCGGATGAACCATTCTTTCTGGGGGGCATTGCCGGAACCGAAGGTCTTGAGGACAACAGCTTTCAGGCCGGGAACATGAAGCACGGAGTTGATGATGCTTTCCTGGATGCCGGGAAAGAGGGTGAGCACTACGACATTGGTGTCGAAAAGGTAGTGCGGCTTCATGGGGCGTGACGGGTCGGGACGGTGGATGAGGTGCTCGTTATAACGGATATGGATGCCTGCCTTTGCCAGTGCGGGATAGTTGAAGGAGCGGAAAGCATTGAAATTCTCGGCATTGATTTTGGTGGTACGGTTGCCCCGCATCAGCTCGTTCTCGAAGAAGATGCACACTTCGGGGACGATAGGAGTACCGTCCGGATGCTTGGCGGCGGCTATTTCAATGGCGGTGATGAGGTTCTCTTTCCCGTCGGTGCGCAGGGTGCCGATGGGAAGCTGGGAACCGGTGAGGATGACCGGCTTGGAAAGGTTCTCGAGCATGAAGCTGAGTGCGGAGGCTGTATAGGCCATCGTATCGGTACCGTGCAGGATGACGAAGCCGTCGAAATTGTCGTAGTTGTAGTTGATGATTTTTACAATCTTTGCCCAGAGGGAAGGTTCCATATCGGAAGAGTCGATAGGCGGGTCGAACTGATAGGAAGAGATGCGGTAGTTGAAGCGCTTCAGTTCGGGAACATGTTGCAGCAGTTGGTCGAAGTTGAAGTTCTCAAGCGCACCGGTCTCGGGATTTTCTATCATTCCGATAGTTCCACCAGTGTAAATCAATAGTACGGAAGGGCAATCGACTTTCATAAATTTCGTATTTGGGTTCTTTTTGGGGTACAAAGATAGCGAAAAAAGTTATGAGTGATATCACTCATAACTTTCTTACCTCTTCTTTCAACTGCCTGATAGCTTTTTCCGCATCTCCTTCCTTCTCGTTGAGCAACGTGACGAAGCGGCTGCCGATGATGGCACCGGATGAGTGGGCGCAGGCGGCATCGAATGTCTGCTTGTTGCTGATGCCGAAGCCTACCATGCGTGGATTGCGCAGGTTCATATCCTCTATCTTCTTGAAGTAGGCTTGCTTCCGGGTGTCGAAGTCTTTTTGGGCACCGGTGGTGGCGGCACTGGACACCAGATAGATGAATCCGTCGGTGTGGGCGTCTATTTCGCGGACGCGGGCTTCGCTGGTTTCGGGGGTAATGAGCATGATGACACGGATATCATACTTCAAAGCGATGGCTTTGTAACTCTCTTCGTAATCGCGGAAGGGGAGGTCGGGAATAATGACGCCGTCGATGCCGCATTCCACGCACTTCTGGCAGAAGGCTTCGAAGCCGAACTGCATGATGGGATTGAGGTACCCCATAAAGACAAGCGGGATGCGGACATCGCGACGGATGTCGTGCAATTGTTCGAAAAGCAGGCGGAGGGACATGCCGTTGTGCAGGGCGCGGGTGGCGGCATTCTGGATGACAATGCCGTCGGCCATGGGGTCACTGAACGGAATTCCGATTTCAATCATGCTGACTCCGTTTCTTTCGAGGGCACGGATAACGTCGGCAGTACCGTCGAGGTTGGGACAGCCTGCACAAAAGTAAATGGACAGCAGATTCTTGGGGCTGTCCTGGAAAAGTTGGTTAATGCGGTTCAACATACTATTTACAATTTTACAATTTACTATTTACTATTTGGCTGCGCAATATATGCTGCATGTTACGATTTACAATTTTACAATTTACTATTTACTATTTGGCTGCGCAATGTACGCCGCATGGCAAATTGTACATTGTACATGGTAAATAGTAAATCGTCAAATAGTAAATCCATTGAGTTCTTTCAGGAAGTTTGCGATGCGTTCCACATCCTTTATTCCCGGTGTCGTCTCGAAACGGCTGTTGATGTCGATACCTGCGAAATAGGGATGGCGGAACTCCCGGAGGGCTTTTACGCTGTAGGGGTTGATGCCACCGCTAAGCAGGAACGGGGTGGGACCGTTGTAGCGGTGCAGGAGGTTCCAGTCGAACTGGTTGCCGGAACCGCCGTACTGCGGGGTCTTGGTGTCGAAGAGGTAGTAGTCGCACAGACCATTGTAGGCAGATACGGCAAGCAGGTCCTTGGGCAGCAAGATAGAGAAAGCCTTGATGAGGTGCAGGCCTGCATTGTGCAGGGAACGGCAGTACTCGGGAGCTTCATTGCCATGCAGCTGGATGTAGTCAAGGCCGAAACGGTCGGTATACATCAGGATGTTTTCCTTACTTTCGTTGACAAAGACGCCGACGCGCTTGGCGCAGGCTGGCAGATACCCGGGCATCTGGCACAGACAACGGGGAGATTTGGGGTAGAAGATAAAACCAATCATATCTACACCTTGCAGTTCTACATTGCGGATGTTTTCTGCTTCGGTCATTCCGCATACTTTGATGAGAGGAGACATTTTATTTACTATTTACTATTTACTATTTACTATTTGGCTGCGCGATGTAACGCTGTATGAGAGACTTTTGTATTTACAATTATCAACTTTCAACTTTCAATTATTAATTAAGAGACTGTCTTGGATGAACTTTTTCAGGGTTTCGCCCGGGTTGGCTGTTTTCATGAAGGTTTCGCCGATGAGGAAACCGCGGAAGCCGGCGGCACGCAGGCGGCAGATGGTTTCGGGGTCGGAGATGCCGCTTTCGGAGACAAGGAGCGGGGATGCCGGTCCGTGGGTGGCTTCGCGCAGTTGCCGGGCTATCCGGAAGGAGTTTTCCACATCGGTGACGAAAGAGCCGAGGTTGCGGTTGTTGACACCCACCATGTCGACCTCCTTATTTATATAGGAGAGTTCCGAAGGGCTGTGGATTTCGAGCAATACCTCCAGCCCGAGTTCGTGGGCTTGGGCGGTGAGGGTGCTGCACTGCTCCGGACTGAGGCAGGCGGCAATGAGCAGTACGGCGTCGGCACCTACGATGCAGGCTTGCAGAAGCTGGTACTCGTCGATGATGAAGTCCTTGCGCAGAATGGGGATGCGGACGAGCGGACGGACCGTGCGGATGTCGCGCAGCGTACCGCCGAAGAACTTCTCATCCGTCAGGATGGAGAGGGCGGCGGCGCCGGCGGCTTCGTAGGAGGCGGGTATTTCCTCTGCTTGGGCAGCCTCGTTTATCCAGCCTTTGGAGGGTGAACAGCGTTTGAACTCGGAGATGATTCCTGTAGAAGAAGCGGCAAGGGCCTGCTTCATGCTGCGGCGGTGGACCGCATTCTCCCGGATGATGACTTCGGCTTGCTCCTGCAACTGCTTCGGAGAGACGGTTTGCTTCTGCAGTTCAATCTCTGTTTGCTTATGGGCGATGATTTCGGACAGTATATCTTTCATTGCTTCATTTATTAATCTCGATAAATTTTTTCAGTGTAGCCAGCGCCCGTCCGCTATCCAGTGATTCGCGTGCGATGGCGATGCACTCTTCAATCTCTTTCTGCGGCTCCATCACCTGGATGGCAAAGGCGGCGTTGACAATGACGCATTGCGTTTGTGCAGGTGTGGCATGCCCCGTAAGGATATTGTCGAAGATGCGGGCGGCATCTTCCTTGCATGCGCCACCGAAGAGTTCTTCGGGACGGGCATCTTTGAAGCCGAGGGCCTGCGGACGGTAGATGCGCTCGTAGTTGCGGGTCATCACCTTGAACTCGTCCGTCAGGGAGATTTCGTCGTAGCTGTCGAGGCTGTTGACTACGGCAAAGTCAATGCCGAGCTTATAGAATACGTTGGTGTATAGGCGCATCTGCGAGAGGTCTGCCACACCGAGCAGCTGGTATGCCGGGCAGCATGGATTCACCAGTGGGCCGAGCAGATTGAACAAGGTGCGTACTCCCAGCGTCTTGCGTACGGGACCGACAAACTTCATCGCCGGGTTGAAAAGTTGGGCATGAAGGTAGGCGATGTTGCACTCCTCCATGCTGCGTTTCAGCGTGTCGGGGTTGTTGGTGAAGCGTACGCCGTGCTGCTCGATGACATTGCTGGCTCCGCTCACGGAAGTGGCTCCGTAGTTGCCGTGCTTGGCAACCTTGTAGCCGGCTCCCGCCACCACGAAGCAAGCGCAGGTGGAGATGTTGAAGGTGTTCTTTCCGTCGCCGCCCGTACCTACAATGTCGATGGGGCGATAGGGGGCGAAGTCGATGGGAAGGCGTGTCTCCATCAGTGCTTCGCGGAAACCGATAAGCTCGTCCACAGTGATGCTCCGCATCTGGAAGGCAGTGAGCAAGGCTGCTATCTGCGCCTCAGGATACATTTCCTTGGTGATGTTGAGGAGGATTTGTTTGGTCTCCTCCGACGTGAGCTCTTCGTGATTGAAGAGACGGGTGAGTATTGCTTTCATCTATTTATTTACGATTTGACGATTGAATTTACTCTTTTTCTGAAGTGCCTCATTTGAAAAGCCAGTTTTTTACGATTGTTTTTCCGTCGGGTGTCAGTACCGATTCAGGATGGAACTGGATGCCGTGTATGTCATACTCCCGATGTTTCAGCGCCATGATTTGTCCTTCGGGGCTGATGGCGGTAATGGCAAGTTCGTCGGGAAGCTCCTTCGTATCCACTACCCAGGAGTGGTATCGTCCGACGGGAATCCTATTGGGTAAACCGCAGAAGATATAGTCTTCTTCGAGAGAAATACCTTTATAATCCTTTCCCCCTAATCCTTCATCCCTTGTCCCTAGTCTTTCCTCCTTCCTCCTTATCTCCGTCTGTACCCCATGGAACACCTCTTCCAGATTGACCAGCTTTCCACCGAACGCTTGTCCGATGGCTTGTTCGCCCAGACAGACACCGAGTATGGGTTTCCGTCCGGCATAGGTGCGGATGACATCCAGCAACAGTCCGGCTTCCTCGGGGACACCGGGGCCGGGTGAGAGGATGATTTTATCGTATGGCTCCAATTCTTCGAGCCGGAATTTATCGTTGCGCAGCACATCCACTTCTGCGCCAAGCTCTTTCACCAGATGGGCAAGGTTGTAGGTGAAGGAGTCGTAATTGTCTATGATAACTGTTTTCATCTTTTGTATTTACAATCTATTTTATTTACTATTTGACGATTTACGATGTACGATTGAAGTTACTTTATTTACGATGTACGATTTGGCTGCGCAATGTACGCCGCATGGCAAATCGTACATCGTAAATCGTCAAATCGTACATGAACTCACATTTTTTCCGCCATCTCAATCGCCTTTTTCAGTGCGCCGAGCTTGTTGTTCACCTCTTGCAGTTCGTACTCGTCGTTGCTCTTGGCTACGATGCCGCCGCCTGCCTGGAACCAGAGGACACCATTGCGGCTGACAAAAGTACGAATCGTAATCGCCTGGTTCAGCGAGCCGTTCAGTCCGATGAAACCGATGCAGCCTCCGTAGGCTCCACGGTTGTGCGGTTCCAGCTGGCTGATGAGCTGCATGGCGCGTACTTTCGGGGCGCCGCTCAGGGTACCGGCAGGGAAGGTGTCGATGAAGGCCTTGACGGGGTCGGCCTCTTCGCGGAGCGTTCCGCTGACACGGCTGACGAGGTGGATAACATGGCTGTAATACTGCATCTCCTTATAGAAGTCCACCTTTACATCGTGGCAGTTGCGGGAGAGGTCGTTGCGGGCAAGGTCCACCAGCATCACGTGTTCGGCGTTCTCTTTGGGGTCGTCGTGCAGGTACCGGGCATTGAGGGCGTCCTGCTCTGCATCGCCGGTGCGCTTCGTGGTTCCGGCAATGGGGTCGATATAGGCATGGCGGCCTTCGATGCGGCAATGGGTTTCGGGAGACGAGCCGAAAATGCGGAAGCCCCCGAAGTCGAAATAGAACAGATAGGGAGAAGGGTTGATGCTGCGCAGGGCACGGTAGAGCTTGAAGTCATCGCCCGTGAAACGCTGCTCGAACCGGCGGGAGAGGACTATCTGGAAAACGTCGCCGCGCAGACAGTGGGCGATGCCCCGGCGGATATTCGCCTTGTGCTCCTCGTCCGTAAGCGGAGAGGTGGTGGGGCCGATGGCGCGGAAATCGTAGGCGGTGTAGTTGCGGTTATGGATGGCCTTCTGCACCTGGTCCAGTTCGCTGGTCTCGCCGGGCGCCAGCATCTCGAGGAGCAGCATCTCATTCTTGAAGTCGTTGAAGACGATGAGGTACTTATATAATATGTACAGCATGTCCGGCGCATCGTTGGTAGCTTCGCGGCTGTCCTTCACAGGGATATTCTCGAAGTAGCGGACCGCATTGAAGGAGGTGTATCCGTAGAGTCCGCAGTAATTGCTGTATTCGCCCTCCACGCGGAAGTGGGCAAGGAAATCGTTCAAGGCATTCTCTACCCGGTATGCATCGGTTATGGGATGCTCTTCGCGGCTGTCGTCCGGCAGGCGGAAGATAGCCGTGCCGTGGTCTATGCTGACACTTGCCAGCGGACACAGAGCGATGAACGAGCGGTTGTTCTCACTGCCGTGATAGTCGGAACTCTCCATAAGTGCGCTCTGCGGAAAGATGTCGCGCACCTTCAGATACGTGCTCACCGGCGTATGCAAGTCACCGAGCATGGTGCGGCTGACTGTTTTATAATCATATTGTTTCATTGTATCTTGTATTTTATTTCATTGTATCTCGTATTTTCAAATAGCTCATCACTTATCACTTATAACTCATCACTCAAATACGTCTCTATATCCTTATCCCCCCGTCCCGACACCGTCAGCACCACCACGTCCGTCGGCTTGAACCTCATCTTCTCCAGCGCACCCAGTGCGTGGGCACTTTCCAATGCGGGGATGATGCCTTCGAGCCGGGTCAGTTCGTAGGCGGCGCGGATGGCTTCGTCGTCGTTGACGGCGAGGACGATGGCACGCTTCTGCTTGGCAAGGTTGGCGTGCATGGGGCCGATGCCCGGATAGTCCAGTCCGGCAGAGATGGAATAGGGCTCTTCTATCTGTCCGTCCTCGTTCTGGATGACGTAGGTGCGCGAGCCGTGGATGATGCCCATCTTGCCGAGGGCGATGGTGGCGGCTGTCATTCCCGTTTCAATGCCTTTTCCTCCGGCTTCGGCGAGGACGATTTGCACGTGCGGGTCGTTGACGTAGTGATAGATGGTGCCGGCTGCATTGCTTCCTCCACCTACGCAGGCGATGAGGTAATCGGGGCAGCTACGTCCTTCATGCTCAAGAAGTTGTTTCCTGATTTCTTCGCTGATGACGGACTGCAGGCGTGCCACCATGTCGGGGTACGGATGCGGGCCGACGGTGGAACCTATCACGTAGTAGGTGTCTGAGAGATGGCAGCACCAGTCGCGGATGGCTTCGTTGGTGGCGTCCTTCAACGTCATATTACCACTGGTGACGGGAACGACGGTGGCGCCGAGCATCTTCATCTTCTCCACATTGACGCGCTGGCGCTCTACGTCGGTCTTACCCATGTAGACGATGCATTCCATGTTCATCAAGGCGCAGACGGTGGCTGTGGCCACACCGTGCTGTCCGGCTCCGGTTTCGGCGATGATGCGGCGCTTGCCCATGCGGCGTGCCAGCAATACCTGCCCGATGCTGTTGTTGATTTTGTGGGCACCGGTATGGTTCAGGTCTTCACGCTTGAGGTAAATCCGGCAACCGTACTTCTCGGACAAGCGGTGTGCCAAGTAGAGTGGGGAAGGGCGTCCCACGTAGTCGCGCAGCAACTGGTCGTATTCACGCTTGAAGTCCTCACTTTGCAGCACCTTGAGGTAGGTGTTCTGCAACTCTTCTACACATTTGTGGAGGATTTCGGGAACGTATGCCCCGCCGAACTCTCCGTAATAACCTTCTTTGTCAACTAAGAAATTCATCATGTTATTTACTATTTGACGATTTACTATTTACTATTTCAGAAATCAAAACGCATTATTGCTTAAACGAAAAAAGCCCCGTCGCTTGGTGCGACAGGGCTCTTTTTGTTTTTTACTATATATTACATATATACATACGAGCGCTGCTCCCTTACGACTGTCGGAGTTGTAACGGGTGCCACCACCAATATGTATTTACTAACATTGTTTTCATTGACTTTTTTGTTTTATCGGGGGCAAAGACAGTGCAAACCGAATGTATAATAAAATGAACTTGTTCATTTTTTATGCTGAGGTGCAGCCTGTCTTCGTTTTCGCGACAAATATAAGCACTTTGTTTTAACTGCCAAAATAAATATGACTTTTTTTCTGGATAAGAACATTTTTCTTGAAATATTGTTCTTATAAGTGTAGTAAAAACGAATATTCATTCAAAAAAAGAAAGGAACAAACTATGAATAGAAAACATTTAGTTGCCATAGGCGTGGTTATTGCTGTACTGTTGTTATTATACTGGCTCTTTGTGGCCGAAGATATGAATGCCTGGCTGAATGTAAACTGATTTTTCGGGATTTTCGTGTGGAGTTATTCGGATAAAGATGTATCTTCGCAAAAAAACATAGACTCATGAAAGGATTAAGTTATTCATTTTTGCGTGCTATATGTGCACTGGTTATCGGTTTGGTGCTGGTGATGTTTCCCGACCAAGCCGGTGATTACTTTGTGATTACGATAGGTGTCATTTTCCTGGTGCCTTCGCTCATCAGCATCATAGGCTACTTTGCACAGAGCACGGAGATGCGCCGCCGCTTCCCTATCGAGGGAGTAGGCAGCCTGCTGTTTGGCTTGTGGCTGATTATTATGCCCGGTTTCTTTGCCGATTTGCTGACATTTGTATTGGGATTTATCTTGGTGATGGGAGGAGTGCAACAGATTGCTTCGCTTTCCGCTGCCCGTCGCTGGATGCCGGTACCGGGAGGTTTTTATGTGGTTCCGGTATTGATTCTGCTTGCCGGCTTGGTTGCGCTGTTCAATCCTACGGGAGTACGCTCCACGGCATTTATTATTATCGGCATCAGCAGTCTGGTCTATGCGGCTTCGGAACTGCTGAACTGGTTCAAGTTTACGCGTCGCCGTCCCAAAGCATCGGGTACAAAGGACTCCTCTTCAAGAGAAATCAATAACATTGAAGATGCTGAAATCGTAGAATAAAAAAACGGACCATGCGTTGGTTGTAAACAGATGGTCTGTTTACCCTGAACGCATGGTCTGTTGGCATTGAATAGATGGTCTGTTTCAATCAAGCGGACCATCTGTCTTTTTATTCTTGCAGCCACTTGTTTATCAGTGAAATGGCTTCTTGCTTTTGAACGTCGGGCAGTGTACCGATGCGTGCCCGATGGCTTCCTCCGGGCTCTACGAATACATGGATGTTTTTCTTTCCTTTCAGCCAGGTCACTCCGGCAGCTGTCCACGGGTCGTTCTGTCCGTAGATGAATATCATCTTCGGGTCATTCTCTTTCAGGAACTTCGTGATTTTCTTGCTTAGGGTCTTGTCGAAGGGCATGTCTTTCAGCTCTTCGGGAAGCATCAGGCGATGCAGGTAATCCTTACTCGATTGGATGGAAAGATACTTCTTGAAAGGCTTCGTATCGTAGCCATAATAGCCCAGTTCGCGGGCGGCCTGTACGAAGAACGAGGCTGTGGGACTGTCGGCAATGAAGTAGTCGGGATTACTGATGTCGAGCAGATGGGCAAATATCTCATCGTCCGAGGCCGTGGTGGCAGGGATGCTGCTGACGGGAGTTCCCCACTGCCAAAGGGCAAAAGAATACTCCAGCACACAATAGTCGTATATCTCTTCAACGGGTGCACGGAACTTGAGTCCTTTTTCATCGCAATATTTCTCAAAGCGGGGGAGCAGTGCGGCTTTCCGTTTCAACACTTCCAACTGGAAGTCCTCAATCCGTTTGCGGTCTTCCGGAGTAGACACTTTCCTGAGGAAAGGCTCGTGGCGTCCGTCTTCTGCCCCGTAGCAGAGCGGAGCTACATAAGGCACGGAAATATCCACGTCGTCCGGATAGAACGTGCGGTAGAGCAGGGTAGTCTGTCCGCCCTTGCTGATGCCGGTCGCAATCCATTTGCCGGGATAGATGCTTTTAAAGGCGTTGCGGACGGCGTGGAGGTCGTCGGCAGAATTCTCGGCGGTGAGGTATTGCCAGTCTTTAGGCTCAGGGGTGGATTCCAGGAAATAACGGTATTCCACAAAAATCATGTTGGCATCGAGCAGCTCGGAAAGTTCCTCGCGATACTTGGGGTTGAGGGCATAGGCGGCTCCATAGCCTTCGGTTACAATCACCGTGGGACGGTCGAAGCCGACGTGGGAGACAATTACACGTTGGTGGAAACTGCCCTTTTCGGGATGACGGTGGTCCAACGGCTGGGTGAAATAGGTTACATACTTCTCGGAGAACCGGGTAGACTCCAACGGACGGGTTTCCGTAATGGTGGAAATCCGACCCAGTTTTTGCTGCAGATCGGTTTGTGCCGGGGCAGCAGCCGAAACGAACAGCAAGGCAAACAGTAGGAACGCTGCATAGCAATTACGTAAATTCTTCATGATGACAGGATTGTTTTATCTGACGGGCAAAGATAGGTTATTTCCGGCTTACCGCCAACTGTTGGCATGGACGAAAAAAGAGAGAGAACTGCCTCGCGGCACCTCTCCCCCCTGCAAACTTAAAACAACCAACAAAAGAATGAGATAGGGATTAAGGATTCATCCTTCATTTTTCATCTTATAAACAGTAACTCGCGATATTTGGGCAACGTCCACATCTGATTGTCGACGATGAGTTCCAGCTTGTCGATGTGGTAACGGATTTCCTCCATCATCGGTACGATGTTGTCGTGGTAGGCGATGGCTTTTTCACGTTCACTCTCAATTTTGTTGGCCACTTTGCGCGCCTCGATCATGGCATCCACATGCTCCTTGATGAAGGCGGTACGGTCGGCAATCTCTTCGATGAGTTCCAGATTCTTGGCAGACAGTTTTGCAGCCTTCTCTGCGGGGAACAGGTCTTTCATCTTGTAGACATTGTCAATCAAATCCGACTGATACTGTGTAGCTACGGGAATAATGTGGTTCATGGCCAAATCTCCGAGCACACGGGCTTCAATCTGTATTTTCTTGGTGTACATTTCCCATTTCACCTCGTTGCGGGCTTCCAGTTCCTTCTTCGTCATGACGCCGATGGACTCGAACATCCGGATGCTCTCCGGTTTCAGGTAGTTGTCGAAGATGACGGGGACACTTGTCTCGCAATCCAGACCACGACGGGCAGCTTCAGCTTTCCATTCGTCACTGTAACCGTTTCCATCGAAGTGGATGGGTTTGCAAATCTTGATGTACTTGCGGATAACTTCGAGGATGGCGGAGATTTTCGGCTCGCCCTTTTCAATCAGTTCGTCCACATCTTTCTTGAATTCCGTCAACTGCTCGGCAAGGGCGGAGTTCAGCGCAATCATGGCACTGGCGCAGTTGGCCTCGGAACCCACGGCGCGGAACTCGAAGCGGTTGCCGGTGAAGGCGAACGGGCTGGTGCGGTTACGGTCGGTATTGTCTATCATCAGTTCCGGAATCTGCGGGATGTCCAGCTTCATGCCTTGCTTGCCGCTGAGGCTGACGAGGTCGTCCTTAGTGCTCTCTTCGATGTGTTCCAGCACCTGGCTCAACTGCTTGCCCAGGAAGGAAGAGATGATGGCCGGAGGCGCTTCGTTGGCACCCAGCCGGTGGGCGTTCGTCGCACTGGAGATGGAGGCTTTCAGCAATCCGTTGTGACGGTATACGGCCATCAGCGTATTCACTACGAAGGTGATGAAACGCAGGTTCTCTTCGGGCAGTTTGCCGGGTGCGTGGAGCAGGATACCGGTATCCGTACCCAGCGACCAGTTATTATGCTTGCCGCTACCGTTGACACCCTTGAAGGGCTTTTCGTGCAGCAGTACGCGGAAACCGTGGTTACGTGCCACTTTACGCATCAAGGCCATGATGAGCATGTTGTGGTCTACCGCCAGGTTGCATTCCTCGAAGACGGGAGCCAGCTCGAACTGGTTGGGAGCCACTTCGTTGTGACGGGTCTTGACAGGGATGCCGAGTTTCAGCGCTTCGATTTCCAGCTCCTTCATGAAAGCGGCCACACGGCTGGGAATAGCCCCGAAGTAGTGGTCTTCCAACTGCTGGTTCTTGGCGCTGTCATGGCCCATCAGCGTGCGTCCGGTCATCAGCAGGTCGGGGCGTGCGGCGTACAACCCTTCGTCAACCAGAAAATATTCCTGCTCCCAGCCCAGATAGGCAACCACTTTCTTTACTTCCGGATTGAAATAGTGGCATACGTCGACGGCAGCCTTGTCTACGGCACGCAGGGCTTTCAGCAACGGTGCCTTGTAGTCCAGAGACTCACCGGTATAGGCGATGAAAATAGTCGGGATGCAGAGCGTGTCGTCTACGATGAATGCCGGGGAGGAGGGGTCCCATGCCGAGTAGCCACGTGCCTCGAACGTATTGCGGATACCGCCGTTCGGGAAACTGGAAGCGTCCGGTTCCTGCTGCACGAGCAGTTTGCCGGTGAATTCCTCCATCACGCCGCCTTTGCCGTCGTGTTCCACAAAAGCATCGTGCTTTTCGGCAGTACCTTCGGTCAGCGGATGAAACCAGTGCGTATAGTGGGTCGCCCCCATTTCAACCGCCCATTTCTTCATACCTGCGGCAACTTCGTCGGCTATGCTGCGGTCCAGCGGAGCTCCGTTGTCAATCACATCCGTCAGTTTGGCATACACCTTGCTCGGCAGATAGCGGAACATCTTCTCCTTGTTGAATACATACTTGGCAAAATACTCTGACGGACGTTCCGCCGGAACTGCCACTGCAACGGGTTTCTTCTTAAACGCCGTTTCTACTACTCTGAATCTCAATTTTGACATAATACCTTAGAGTTGTAATTGTTGGTTTAATAAAACATAAAATCATTAGCGTAGAATACAGTCTGGAATACCAGGAAACCTTCCGTGGGAAGCCCGCCTCCGTCGTAGAACGAGAGGTCGAAGAAATGGGGCATTCCTATGAATCCGCCTGCACCGAACATCAGTCCGAAACTGATGAACCAGTGGAGCAGACAGCCAAACATGAAGTCAACGAAGTTCTTCATCTGGATATTGGCCGTATTTTTTACTCTTGCAAAACCGGCTTCGACCAGTGCAAAGCCCGGCTGCATGAAGAATACCAGCGATATGGCAAGGGCCATACGCAGTCTGTAGAGACTGTATTTACTATTTGCCTTTCGGCGTGTGTAAATCATAGTTCTTTGCTTTTAGAAGCTTAGTCCGACTACAAAGTATGCACCTTCAGACCTTGGATTCCAGGTTGCTTTGGCAAACAACGGGAGGGAGAAGGAATCGGTGATTTTGATGTCTTTTGATACTCCCAGGCTGACGTCGCATACGGCAAATCCGTTGGCTCCATAGAAGTCCGTGGCCCAAGGGGTAGCGCCTATCTCGGCCGTCCAGTCCAGTCCGCCCAGTGTGAAGGGAGCTGCTACGGAGATGTAGGATGAATAAGCACGGTCACCGTCTTTGTCAACACCGTCGTCGCCTGCAAAGTTGGTGTACCAGTTTACGGCTACGGGGCCGAAATCATAGCCGATTTGCGCTTCGAACAGATGTGAGTTGGCAGCATTGTGTGCGCCGTACTGGAAGTATTTGGCTGTCACCCCATCTCCGGTCACATTGTACCAGTAGTCCGTCACTGATACGCTGAAACCTCCGGTTGAATATCCCAGTATGAGTTCGAACTCTTTCGTGTCCGAACTCTCGATGCCTACGGAGCCCCAAGCTCCCAGAGAGAAACCTTTGTAGGCGATGGATGCGCTCGGCTGGAGGCTTACCCCTCCCAAATCCTGGCCACGCCACACGTAACCGCTTACGAGGTCGACGCCTACCGACGCTTCCACTTTATCCTGAGCCTTTGCCGTGAAAGGCATTGCCATTGATAATAGCGCCATTGCCATTATTACCCATTTTACACTTCTTGTTTTCATACCTTTTTACCTTTAAGTTTAGAAAAATTCCGGATGATCAGTCCGACTCGATTATAACAAGTACCTCGCTAATTCAATTGTTTTTTTATTTCAGCCACTTCCGGATGCGCTTCATGGCTTCCACGCAATCTTCATGTTTGCCGAAGGCCGTCAGCCGGATATATCCTTCACCGCTGGGGCCGAAACCTACACCCGGTGTGCCCACTACATTGGCTTCGTACAGCATTTGTTCGAAGAACCGCCAGGAGCTTGTTCCGTCGGGTGTTTTCAGCCAGATGTAAGGAGCGTTCACACCACCGTAGACTTTCAGCCCGGCCGTTTCAAGGCCCTGCTTCATGGTCCGGGCATTGTCCATATAATAATCTATCGTTTCCTTTATCTGCCGCTGTCCCTCCGGTGTGTAGATGGCTTCCGCCGCCCGCTGGGTGATGTAGCTGGTACCGTTGAACTTGGTAGATTGGCGGCGGTTCCAGAGCTTGTTCAGTGGGATGCGTTCGCCTTCCAGCGTGGCGGCAGTGAGTTCTTTCGGCACAACGGTGTAGCCACAGCGTACTCCCGTGAATCCGGCAGTCTTCGAGAAGCTGCGGAACTCGATGGCGCATTTCTTCGCTCCCTTTATCTCATAGATGGAGTGGGGCACGTCGTCTTCGCGGATGAAGGCTTCGTAGGCGGCATCGAACAGAATCAGCGTGTCGTTGGCGAGCGCATAGTCCACCCATTTCTTCAGCTCGGGCTTGGTCAGGGTGGTGCCCGTGGGGTTGTTGGGGTAGCAGAGGTAGACGATGTCGATGCGCTTGTCTGGAATCTCCGGGATGAAGTCGTTCTCGGCGGTACAAGGCATGTAGGTGACGTTGCTCCACTGGCAGTTTTCCTCCAGTACTCCGGCACGTCCGCACATCACGTTGCTGTCTATATAGACCGGATAAATAGGGTCGGTCACTCCCACGCTGTTGTCGTGGCGGAGAATGTCGCCGATGTTTCCCGTGTCGCTCTTTGCTCCGTCGTTCACGAAGATTTCCGTAGGACCGAAGTGGATGCCTCGCGGAAGGTAATCGTGCTTGAGGATGGCTTCTATCAGGAAGTCGTATCCCTGCTCGGGACCATATCCACGGAATGTCCGTGCGTCAGCCATCTCCTCCACTGCCTTGTGCATCGCTTCGATGCAGACTGGTGGCAGTGGCCGGGTAACGTCTCCGATACCCAGACGGATGACCTCTTGCTTGGGATGTGTTATCCTGAAAGTATTTACCTTCTTGGCTATGTCTGAAAACAGATAACTACCCGGTAGCTTTAAAAAATGTTCGTTAACTAATGCCATACTCTTATTTTTAATGGATAGTGGATAATTCTTCATTTTCCATTATCAATTCTCAATTAATTCAATTTCTCCGTCGAATACTTTGGTGGCTTCCCCCGTCATCAGGACATGTCTGGTGGCGATGTCCCATCGGATGTTGAGTGAGCCTCCGTCCATGATGACGGTAGAATCTCTCCCTGCGTGTCCGGTGAGGAAGGCTGCCACGGCGGTGGCACAAGCTCCGGTTCCGCAGGCTTGGGTGATGCCCGAGCCTCGTTCCCAGACACGCATCCTTATTTTTCCTTCTCCCAATATCTGGGCAAATTCTACATTGATGCGTTCGGGGAAGAGAGGGTGATTCTCCAGTTTGGGACCGATGACTGTAAGGTCGATGGCTTCAATATCATTGACAAAGATTACCAGATGCGGGTTTCCCATGGATACGGTGGTCCCTACATATCGTTCTCCGTCCACTTCGATGGGCTGTTCTTTCATCGGTTTGGCTCCTTTGCCGTCGTAGTCTGCCGGTTCGTCGGCAGGTATGCCCATGTCTACGGTTACAGAGTTGACCTTTCCGTCTGCCAAGTGCAGGTTTAGCATCCTTATACCTGACAGTGTATCGAGTGCGATTTCTGTTTTGGAGGTCAGTCCGTAGTCAAAAAGATATTTTCCGATGCAGCGGCTTGCATTGCCGCACATCCGGGCCTCCGAGCCGTCTGCATTGAATATCCGCATGCTGAAATCGGCCTTGTTCGAAGAACCTATAAGTACCAGACCGTCACTTCCAATTCCCGTATGCGGTGCACTCCATGCCCTCGCAAGCTCTTCCGGATGGCTGATAGGATATTGGGTTGTATCTACATAAATGTAGTCGTTTCCGGCACCGTGCATCTTGGTGAATTTTATAGCTCTTGTCATTTTGTCCTTTATTGATTTGTTGATATATCCTTTTGTTTTATTTTAATGCAAATATACGACGTTTTGTTTTGTGATTAACTGTAAAGCATATCTATTTTCTATTATTTTTAGCGAAACTTTCATTCAATGAGAATATCTACTGTCATGCTTTCAATTTAAAAGCATATGGCTTTGTTTTTATATAAATTGTAATCCATGTGAAAGTTTAGTTTGATTCAAAATAAGAAAAAAGATTTTTTATAGGACTAATTGCTATCTTTTTGAAAATAATAAACCGCTCCATTGTGGACATAATGAAGCGGTTTGTTTGGTTTTTGTTTCTAAATGTATAAGGAACGGCTATTTTTTCTTTAAAATTTCTTCCAGCACTACCGGTTCATTGGTTGTGATGAAATCTACTCCTTGGCTGATAAGCCATTCCATGTCTTTGGCTTCGTTTACGGTCCAGGCGTTTACTTTCATGCCGAGGTCGTGGCATTCCTTTATCCATTCAGGATGTTTTTGGAAGACACTGAAGTGATAGTCGGGACCGGCACAACCCCATGCTTTCAGCTCCTTGGGGGTAAGGTCACCCTCCAGATAGTAAACGGGCGTACCTTTGGGTGCCAGACGGATAAATTCCTTGGTGGCATGTTTGGAGAAGGTAATATATTCCGTACGGTCCTCCAGTCCTTTGTTCTTTATCATTTTTACGATACCCTCTACGGCTCGTGTTTCCTGTTCGGGAGTCTTGTGGGCTTTCAGTTCGAGGATAAGGCGGGTTTTCAGGCTTTTGGCCTTGTCCAGATACTGTTGCAGGGTAGGGAGTTGTTCGCCGTTGTCCAGTTGTACGGCGGTGCATACCTTGGCTGTGGCATCTTGCATAGTTACGCCTTTAAAGGTGGCGTCATGATTGACAACCAGCTGATTGTCTGTGGTGAGCCAAACGTCGAACTCGGAGCCGTAGCAGTGGATAGAATCAGCCTTTACAAGTGCGGCAAGGGAGTTCTGGGCCGAGCCGTCCGTAGTCCAGAAACCACGGTGGGCAATGACTTCCTGGGCCTGGATAGTGCCGCATGCAGCAAAGAGCAGGGCGGAAGCAAAAAATAGTTTTTTCAGATTCATAATGATTAGGGTGTTTTGTTATGGACACAAAGATAAGTATTATATTTCTTTTATTAAATCTAACCTCTGAGTAATTTCAGTATGTACTTTCCGGGCATCACGATGCGGGCTTTCAGTTGGGGTGAGCTGTTCAACTCGTATAGGATTTTCCAGATTTTCCCTCCCAGTTTTCCAAAATCCGTCAGTCTCAGGATGGCATTCAGATCGTGTATGTCGGTTACTTTCTGCCTTGCCAGCTCTTCCATCAGGCCTTGGTAATTATGCGTCTGTCTGTTGAGCGTGTACTCCGGTGGAGTCAGAAGAATCTCCTCCTTCCTTCTTCCCGTCTCCCCTTGGGGAGATAGAGAGGGGTTTTCTTTATTCTCTTTATTTAGTTTATTTGCTAAAGCGCTGCTTGTCTTGGCATCCCTGATTCTCTGCTGGTTAACCAGTCCACCGCGACGTCCGGCCTCTTTTTTAGCTTCTTGTTGGGCGTCCCATGGCTCCATGCGGCGGCTTAGTCCGGGGGATGAGAAGCTTGTCTCGTTCACCTCGAACAGCGCATAGTCGTAGATGATTCGCTTCAGTGTGGCGGTTGTAACCCTTGCTTTTTGTGCCAGTATGGGAATCACTTTCAGGCTGGCTTTATATTCGTTCTGCAATCTGAGGAATTCGAGCACTGTCCAGTAAATACCATATCCTTTCATACCTTCTTCTTGTATCATGATCATTAATTTTAAGTTGCTGCCGGCATTGGCATCATGTAGTAAATAAGCCTCCATAGCTTTTGATATTGGTGTTTTTTATTAGTTTACTATCGGTCTCCACTCCATAAAATTCTCAATCAGAAAAGTCCGCCAGCCTTGTTGTTCCGCGTCCCAATAGGCTACGTGAGCTTTAATGCTTGTCACGTCATGTTTCTTTTTGAAGTCGTTTTCGTAGGAAACAAGGGTTCCTTTTCCCATGTAGAAGCTACCGTCCTGCTTTCGGTAGGCTATCAATGCATATCCGTATTGCATGTATTCCAGTAGGGAATTTATGCGCTGTGCCATCCATTGTACAGACTCCATGCTCAATGTCGTGTTTTCCGTAATCCGTTTTTCCCATAGTTTTTTTGTTTTTTCTGTTTTGGATACAAATTGCTCCTCAAATTCAGTTTTCTCTTTTCCCATTTTTTATGTTTTTAGGGTTATTAAATGTATGATAATCAGCAATGAAAAAGGGCTACTCCTTTCAGTACGGATGGCTACGCCCTTGCCTTGTTGAGGCTACACCATCCGACGAGAAAGGTGTAGCCCTTCTGTCCGGTTGCTGACGGGGGCAAAATTACTGCCTTTCCAGGTACTGAACTATCAGTGATTTATCCTTACATCATATCCGTATGGGTCAATCAGTGTGGTATCTTCCCGTTTTATGATGGCCCATACCTTCTCCAATTCGGTAATTATCGTACTGTAAGTCAAAGGCTTTTGCTCTCCTCTGGTTCTCTTTGTGAAGTTTTCGGAAGCAACGAATAGTTTGGCTATATCTGTAATTTTCTTGATATTTGTTCCTTCAAAATAGCCTGATTTAAAGGCTCTTAAGTAACCTACATAAACATGGGTCTGGTCTCCGTAGTAAACCCGTTCTGCCAATAGCTTTTCGTCCACTATGGAGCTGTGTTCCTTTACTTTCGTTGTTCTTAGCTTCTGTGTATCAGATTGATACGACATGCTTCTCTGCTCGTTACTGTTGAGATGCTTCTTTTTTTGAGTTCTTTCATTTGTGTAATTCTTCGTTCGTTTAACTGTTTTTTACTCTGGTTAAAAAATGCGAAAGTATAAAAAGTGTGGGAGAAATAAGGGAATTTTGGAGGGAAATGTGAAGGGTGAGTTGTAAATGGTTGATATATAAGATGATATGCTGTTTAAAAAACGTACGTTTAATGAACGCAAAGATAGAGACGTTTTTTGTAATGGCAAAATGTTTGATAGAAAAATGTTCCTAATAATAAATAATGATAAGTATATTGCATTGAATTTCAGTAGTATATACAATATATGTAATCAGTTAAAATCTTCTTATTTTTAGCTCTTTGAGTATGTCTTGTATAAGTTCGAAATAGCTGTTTTTTAAACGTACGATTAAAAAACGCTTTTTTGTTTCTAATGCGTTCGTTTATAGTCTCTTACCAAAAGGTAATGAACAACCGCAGAGAATTTGTTGACAAGAAGAGCATAGTGCTTGTCAAACTTCCCATAAAATGCTCGCAAGTGATTGAACTACAGTTCTGTAATGGTAGTTCAAAGCCCCCAAGGAATACCTTTTTCTAAGTAAAATCAGCAAGAATATAAATGGATAAAGAGACCGAAGTTTGGTTTGCCATGCGTGCCACATACCGCAGGGAGCTTGAAGTTATGCATCTTCTCGAAAAGGCAAATCTTGGCTGTTTCATTCCTATGCAATATAAGATAAGTATCTGTAGGGGCAGGAAAGTCCGTGCTTTGGTTCCCGTCATCCGTAATCTGGTTTTTGTCCACGCACGTCCTTCCGAAGTGCAGCGATTTAAGTCTCAAATTACTTATTTGCAATATATTACTGATACCCGTAGCGGTCAGAAAATAATCATTCCCGACCATGATATGCAGCGTTTCATAGCCGTCGCCGGTACCTACAATGACCATCTTCTCTATTTCCAACCCGAAGAACTGAATCTCTCCAAAGGTACGAAAGTTCGTATCACCGGTGGCGACTTCGAGGGTCAAGAAGGTGTTTTTCTAAAGGTAAAAGGTGCCCGTGATCGTCGTGTAGTGATTGCTATACAAGGTATCATTGCTGTTGCCATTGCGACCATCCATCCAGACCTCATCGAAGTAATCAAATAATCGTCGATAATCAATGATTAGTCATTGGTGATAGATAAATCATAACTCTGAAATCATAAATCAAAATAGCATGTCTCTTTTAGAAGAAGCACTCCTCCTTCAGCGTGCCGCGCACGATCTGATGTATTTGGGTATGGACGGCAGTCCTATCTATAGCGATGACTTGTCTCGTCGTAACAGCGAAGTCTATCGCTTGACCACAACTTTGTATAATTCCGGCACCTGGGGCACCACGGTGGAGGAGCAGGCAAATGTATGTCTTGCGCTCTTGAAGGGGTATAGTGCCTCGTTCATTGACCATGGTGAAAAACAGCAGCATGTGCAGGAGGTATTGAGGCGTTGCTGGGATACCCTTGATACCCTTCCTTCCTCTTTGTTGAAACTCCGTTTGCTTACGGCTTGTTATGGAGAGGTTTTCGATGAGCCTTTGGCTGACGAGGGCCGTTCTATCATTGCTTCCTGGAGTGTTGCATCACTGACTGCCGAGCAGCAGGAAGCAGTTGATGAGTTTCAGAATGTGGTGGATAATCCTTATCCATGGGAGGAAATGGAATAAAAATGTATAAATAGAATTTCTCTTTGAAGAAAAAACGTATATTTGCATATAGCTTCTAAAAAAGAGAAATGAGATGGAACAGATGCGTAAACTGCCGATTGGTATACAGACTTTTGAAAAGCTGCGTGAAGAAAATTATCTTTATGTAGACAAAACAGCAATGGTCTATAAGATAGCATCCAATTCCACTCCCTATTTTTTGAGCCGTCCTCGCCGTTTCGGTAAGAGTTTGCTTATATCTACCTTCGAAGCTTACTTTCAAGGACGTAAAGATTTGTTTCACGGACTTGCCATCGAAAAACTGGAAACCCGGTGGGAGGAATATCCTGTATTGCATCTGGACTTGAATGCCCGTAAATATGAAACAGCCGGAGATTTGGTAGCCATGCTTAATCAATATCTGGAAAAGTGGGAATTGAAATATGGTGCGGAAAAGCAGGAGCGTAGTCCCGAAGAGCGCTTTGCCTATGTGATAGAGCAGGCGTATGCCCAGACGGGTAAGCAAGTGGTAGTGTTGATTGATGAATATGATAAGCCTTTGCTTCAAGCTCTTTCGGATGAAAAGCTAACGGAAGAATATTGTCGGATATTGAAAGCCTTTTATGGGGTACTGAAAAGTGCTGACCGTTATCTCCGCTTTGTTTTTTTGACGGGTGTGACGAAGTTTGCGCAGATTAGCGTGTTCAGTGATTTAAATCAGTTGCAGGACATCAGTACATGGCCCGACTATTCTTCTTTATGTGGTATTACTAAGGAAGAACTGCTCACAACGTTTACTCTGGAGATAGAACGTTTGGGTGTTTCCAATGGGATGGACTTCGATACAACTTTGGAGCGGATGACGAAGCTGTATGACGGTTATCATTTTTACCCTCATTGTGAAGGGGTTTTTAATCCTTTCAGTGTGTTGAATGCATGCAAGTCGAAGATTTTGGATAATTTCTGGTTTCAGACCGGTACTCCTACCTATTTGGTAAATTTATTGAAAGAGAGTGATTATGATTTGCGCCTTCTGATTGAGGGAGTTGAAGTGACGGCTTCTGCCTTTTTTGAGTATCGTGCGGAAGTAAAGAATCCGCTTCCCATGATTTATCAAAGTGGTTATCTGACCATCAAAGACTACGATAGGGATGTTTTATTGTACACTTTGGGTTTTCCCAATGATGAGGTACGCTATGGTTTCTTGAATTTCTTGGTTCCTTATTATACAGGAGTGACTGATGATGAAACCGGTTTCCACATAGCCAAGTTTATGCGTGAACTCCGTTCCGGTGATGTGGATGCATTCATGGAACGCTTGAAAGTATTCTTTGCAGGCATTCCCTACGAACTGAGCAACAATACCGAACGCCACTATCAGGCCATCTTTTATGTCGTCTTCACTTTGCTGGGTCAATTCGTACAGGCGGAAGTGCGCAGTGCGCGTGGTCGTGCCGATGCCGTGGTGCAGACAAAAGATGCCGTTTACGTCTTTGAGTTCAAGCTGAACGGCAGTGCCGAAGATGCCTTGAAGCAAATTGATGAGAGAGGTTATCTGATTCCTTATGTGCTGGATGACAGGCGGCTGGTGAAAGTGGGGGTGAACTTCAGCAAGGAGACACGGAATGTGGAGAGGTATATTGTGGAATAACTCTTTAGCACTCATGCCTTGGCAAACTTCTTTTCCTATGAACAATAGGAATCCAAACTAATAATACTTAAAACTCAAGCCCTTTTTTGATATTCTTTATAGGAAAGCTGCCTTTGGGCGGTTTTCCATAGGAGGTACGTCTTTTTTGGACACTTACTACTTATGGATAATAAACAGACGGATAACAAGCGTATTGCAAAGAATACTCTAATGCTCTATATACGCATGATATTTGTTATGCTGGTCAGCCTGTATACATCACGTGTGGTGCTGGCTACATTGGGAATTGAAGATTATGGAATCTACAATGTGGTGGGTGGAGTAGTGGTGATGTTTGGTTTCCTTAATGGTGCAATGTCGGCCTCAACTTCGCGTTACATTACATTTGCATTAGGAAAGGGAGAATTGGGAGAGCAACTAAAGGTGTTCAATACCTCTCTCCAAATACATTTGATTATAGCGTTGCTCATTCTCCTATTGGCTGAAACTGTAGGTCTGTGGTTTTTACAAAGCAAGATGATTATTGCCGGAGATAGACAGTACGCTGCTTTTTGGGTTTACCAATGTTCGGTGCTGACCATGATGGCTTCCATAATAAATGTTCCCTTTAATGCTTCAATAATTGCCCATGAACGAATGTCGGTTTTCGCATATATATCCATATTCGAAGTAATTTCAAAATTGGGTATTGTGTATTTGTTGATGATTGTTCCGGTTGACAAGCTGATTTTCTATGCAGCGTTGCTTTTTGCTGTGCAGTTGCTGATGCAGTCTGTTTATATGCGTTATTGTGTACGCCATTTTGAGGAAGTGGAACTGAAAAAGATATGGAGCAAGCCGTTATTTACAGAAATGTTGGGCTTTGCAGGATGGAACCTTATGGGCAATTGTGCGGGAATTTTATCCACACAAGGGGTGAATATTCTGCTCAACATGTTTTTTGGTCCTGCAGTAAATGCGGCTCGTGGTGTTGCAGTGCAGGTGCAAGGGGCTGTATCCTACTTTTCCAGCAATTTCCAAATGGCACTGAATCCGCAGATTACCAAGAACTATGCAACAGGCGATTTGCAGGCTATGCACAATCTGGTATTAAGGAGTGCCCGTTTTTCATTTTTTCTGCTTTTCCTGCTTTCGTTACCAATCTATTTGATGACCCAAGAAATTCTGGAAGTTTGGCTTACGGAAGTTCCCGATTTTTCGGCAACATTTCTTCAACTCTCCTTGATGGCGGTTACGATTGATAGTATAGCCAATCCTTTGATGGTGGCTGCAGCAGCTACGGGTAATGTACGTCGGTATCAGACTGTGGTGGGAGGTGTCATTATGCTTGTTACTCCAATTGCTTATGTAGTCTTAAAGATGGGGGCTGATGCACCTTCGGTTTTTATTGTCAACTTATTAGTAATCATATTGTCCTTTATTACGCGTCTCTATATCATACGCTCTCTTATTCAATTAAATATCAACAGGTTTGTTTGCCAAGTAGGGAGAAGTGTGTTGTTGGTGCTACTCTTGGGAATCCCTATACCAGTTATACTTCGGCTATTGTTTCCCCCCACTTCGATAGTTCATGTAGTTATTTTAGGATTGTCTTGTATGGGTTCTGTGTGTATAGCTGTCTATACAGTAGGGCTTGAAGAGAATGAAAGGATATTTGTCCGTGGGAAAATAGCCGAACGCATTCGTTCTTTTAGAAGGGAATAATTAACAGTTTTGCTATGATTAAATTGGAAAAAAAATCAGACTGTTGCGGTTGTGCTGCTTGTGTACAACGTTGTCCCAAACAATGTATTTCCATGCAGGAAGATGAAGAGGGTTTTCTTTATCCTGCAGTGGATAAAGAGTCTTGCATAGATTGTGGGCTATGCGAGAAGGTCTGTCCAATACTTTCTCCTAGTAGCCCCCATCTTCCACATTATATTTATGCAGCAAAATCTAAGGATGAGCATATAAGGAAACATAGTTCTTCAGGTGGTGTGTTTACATTGTTAGCAGAGCAAACAATAAATGCCGGTGGAGTCGTTTTTGGTGCGCGTTTTGACGAAAAATGGGATGTTGTTCATGATTATTCTGAAACGTTAGAAGGACTGTCCGCCTTTCGTGGATCGAAGTATGTTCAGAGTAGCATAGGTCAATCATACAAACAAGTTGAAAGTTTTTTAAGAGGTGGACGTTTAGTCCTTTTTTCTGGTACCCCTTGTCAGATAGCAGGTTTAAAGCGTTTCTTAAGAAAAGATTATGAGAATTTGACAACGGTTGATTTCATTTGTCATGGCGTTCCCAGTCCAAAAGTTTGGCGAATGTATTTGAAGGAAACGGTCGCACGTCAGTGCGAAAAAAATACAGTTTCGCCTCACCCTATCTCTGGTAAAAATGCCCTCGTTGAGGGTATTTTGTTCAGAGATAAGTGTTTAGGATGGAAAAAATACAGTTTTGCTCTCACCCTCTCCACTACCCTTGGGAGTGGAGAGAAAAATTCAGTTTTGCTCTCTGAACCTATAGATAAGAATATTTTTATGCGTGGTTTTATGAGTAACCTGTTTTTTCGTCCATCCTGCCATTTTTGTGCTTATAGAGAACTTCGTAGTGGTAGTGATATTACTTTGGCGGACTGTTGGGGGATACACCATGTTTATCCGGATTTTGATGATGATAAAGGCATAAGTTTATGTATTGTAAAGTCTGATAAGTTTAAAAATCTTTCATCTTCCTTGGAATGTTTACCTGTTGATTTGGATTTTGTTCGGCAATATAATCATAGCTGTTTCGAGTCGGATTCAATTCCTTTACATCGGCAGGCTTTCTTTAATGCTATTCAAGAGGATAAGGCTTGTAAATATATTCTTAAATATGCTACATATCCGGATAAGAGTATGCGGGCAATCATATCAAGAATGCTTGATAGAATAGGAATGAAGAATTTTATAAAAAAATGTATTGGGAAGATATGAAGAATGTATTATTGATAGGGATAGGCGGTGTCTACAATTACGGATGCGAGGCAATTGTACGAGGAACGGTAAATATATTGAAAACCATCAATCCGAATGTGCATATTAGCTACGCTTCTTATAATTATGAGGATGATGTGCGCAGATTGGCTGATTGTGATATACGTATTGTAAAACGTAAGCGAATAGGACGATGGAGCTGGCGTAATGTTCTGCGGAAATTGCTTTCTCATGTAAATATTTCTTATAAAATAGCTTATGATACTACTGATTGGTTAGCGAATTTTGATACGGTATTTTCAATAGGTGGAGATATCTATACCCTTTCTTCTACAGGCGCATATAATAGCACTCTTCCCAACTTTCTTGAACAATGTCAATCCAAAGGACTAAAATATGTGTTATGGGGTGCTTCCGTTGGTAAGTTTGAGAATAACCCAAGTGCTTTAGCTTTTTATAAAGAACATTTAAAGAAGATAGACTTAATTGTTGCTCGAGAATCCGTGACAGTGAATTATTTAAGATCTTTAGGTATAGATAACAATGTAATGCTGGCGCCTGATCCCGCTTTTTTTGTAGAGTCTCCTCGCATAGAAAAGAAATCAAATGATAAACTGACCATCGGAATAAATCTTAGTCCGTTGTCTGCTTTATATCATTATAAGAATATTGATACCGCTATAGGCAAGCAAGCAGAAACCATTTGTGGATTGGCAAAAGAATTGGACTGCAAATTCATTTTCCTGCCTCATGTGTTAGCTGCAAATCCTAATGATAATGACTTGTTATATTTAAGAGAAATAGCTGACATAGTGACAAATAAAGGATATGATGTGGATATTATTGATACAGACCCGGGGTTTATAGGATTGAAAAATAACTTAACACGATGTGATTTTGTAATAGCTGCCCGAATGCATTGTGCTGTTAATGCTATTACCATGCATGTACCTGTATTGTTGCTTTCATATAGCGAAAAGGCTAAAGGCATGGCCGAATATGTATATGGAACAAATAAAACGGTAATCTCGCTAACTGATTTTGAAAATTATCATAATGTTGCAGATATTGTCAAATGTTGGAATTACCGGTCTCGATTGGATGAAATACAGAAATTCCGTTTTGATTTATTACTACAGAAAATATAAATAGAATTATGAAAAAGATAATGCTTGTCTTCGGCACTCGCCCTGAGGCCATAAAGATGGCTCCTTTGGTGAAAGAATTCCAGAAACATCCGGAATCTTTCCAAACGATAGTATGTGTTACCGGTCAGCACCGTGAAATGCTGGACCAGGTGCTACAAATATTTGACATCCGTCCGGATTATGATTTGAATATCATGAGGCAGGGACAGGATTTGTACGACGTGACCTCTCGCGTATTGCTGGGTATGCGTAATGTGCTGAAAGAAGTGAAGCCCGATGTTGTCTTGGTGCACGGTGATACCACGACTTCCACTGCTGCGGCATTGGCTGCTTTCTATCAGCAGATATCCGTCGGACATGTGGAAGCCGGTTTGCGCACGCACAATATTTATAGTCCTTGGCCAGAGGAAATGAATCGTCAGATAACAGGGCGTATTGCCACTTATCATTTTGCACCTACGGCTTTGAGCAAGCAAAATCTGCTGGTGGAAGGTATTGATGACGCTTCTATTACAGTGACCGGAAATACCGTGATAGATGCACTGTACATGGTGGTGGAGAAAATAAAGCAGGACAAGGAACTGGATGCCGAACTGGATGCTGTGCTGAAAACAGCCGGTTATGATGTAGCTCGATTGGAAAACGGAAGGAAGCTGGTACTGATTACCGGCCATCGCCGTGAGAACTTTGGCGATGGCTTCATATCCATGTGCAAGGCTATCAAGGCTCTGACGGAGAAATATCCCGAAGTGGATTTCGTTTATCCGATGCACCTGAATCCCAATGTGCGGAAACCCATCCATGAGGTGTTTGGCAAAAATCTGTCCCACCTTGGCAACATGTTCTTCATCGAACCGTTAGAATACCTGAGCTTCGTTTATCTGATGGAAAAATCTACTATTGTGCTGACAGACAGTGGTGGTATCCAGGAAGAAGCTCCAGGACTTGGCAAACCTGTGCTCGTAATGCGCGACACCACAGAACGCCCTGAGGCCTTGGAAGCCGGTACGGTAAAACTCGTTGGTACTGACTATGATAGAATTATGAGTGAAGTATCTGCCCTGCTTGATGACCAGGCGCATTATGAGAAAATGAGTAAAGCCGTGAATCCATACGGAGATGGAATGGCGTGTGGTAGAATTGTAAATGTGTTGCAATGAATAAACGTATATTGATGATTGCACCTGCATCTATACCCCCTACAGTTGCTGAGGGTATAGTGAACTACAAGTTGATAAAGGTTCTATGCGAAGCAGGATATAAGGTAGATTTAATTTCAAGAATCCATAAAAATAAAGTATATCCTGTGGATTATATATCAATAGATGAAAATCTGTGTAAGATACATTATATCCCATCTGAAACAAAAATAACATTAGCGACAATATGGCAACACATTTGTGCCTACATGAAATTTGGGATAACGTATAGAGGTGCTCACTGGGCATATTTAGCTCTAAGAAAAGCATTGGCTTTGTTGGATGATAATATTTATGAATGTGTGCTAACAAAGAGTCTTCCAAGTGAATTGGTGGGTATTTACTTAAAAAAGTATAGAGGATTGAGATGGATACCAACTTGGAATGATCCTTATCCTGAGCAAAAATATCCATGGCCTTATGGGAAAGGAGTAAATGCACCTATGCCCATACTTTCAAAAATGTTAATTCCATCTATGGTCAGATATGCAGATGTTCATATTTTCCCTTCGTCGCGTCTAAGGGATTATATGATGAAATATTTAGTAGGGTTAAAAAAGGAGGCAACTATAGTTATTCCTCATATTGCAGAAGTTGTTCCAATTCATCCCTTTAATTTAGATACATTGAGAATAATTCATTCTGGTAATTTGTCTTATCCACGAGATCCAAAAACTTTTTTATGCGCTGTAGCTTCTTTCTTTCATAAATATCCCAATGCGAAAGTGAAAATTGATTTCTTGGGAATAAATAGGAGTGTTTCTGATTTGGTGAATGAGTTACGGTTGAAAGATATAGTCTCAGAATATCCTGCAATGCCCTATAATGATAGTCTTAAAATGGTGAAACAGTATGATGTCGCTGTTGTATTGGAAGCTGCATGTGAAGAAGGAATTTTCTTGCCGACAAAGGTTGGTGACTATATGCAATGTGGACTCAATATATGGTCTATTAGTCCTTCTCAAGGAGAATTGCATGATTTATATTTAGATGAAAAGATCTCTTATTTTTCAGATGTGGAAAATCAGGCTGACATAGAAACTACTTTAGAAGAAGTTTATAAAGATTTTCTTGAAAATAATTTAAAAAAGTTGTTTTTATGTGATGAATACTTATCCAAAAATGTTTTGCAGCAATATAGAAAAATATTATAAGAATAATGTTTATATATTTCTTTCTTCTAATATTATCGCTGTTAACACATTATATTCCGAAGGCACAGAAAACTACTGCCGAACTATTTATTGTATTAATTCTCGGCATATTCTTTTGCTCTGGTTATATGACAGGTTCAGATTGGAGAAATTATGAAATTTGTTATGAAGATGCTACATGGAACGCATTATTTAATCCTTCACGTTATTTAGAACCTGGTTATTATTTTTATATGTTATTGGCTAAATCTATTGGATTATCGTTTTGGCCGTTTTTTATAATCACTAAGTTTATTCTATATATAATAAATGTAAGGTATATATATAAATACACAAAAGAATATTTTCCGTTAGCTTTATCTTTTTTTCTATTTGTATTTGGATTATATCTATTTATAGATAATCCGATGAGAAATTTTATCGCTAATACCATTTATTTATATGCATTTCCATTAATATTTAAACGGAGATTTTTATCATACTGTGGATTAGTTCTATTGGCTACTTCATTTCATTATTCGTCTGTAATTTTACTTGTTTTTTATGGCATGTCTCATAAAATATCTACAAAAAATATCGTATTTGCTTATATTTGTGTAAATGTTTTATTTGTTTTTGATGCGTCGCTATTTATAGATTTTTTGTTAAAACTGGGTATTTTCGAACAAAAACTTCACTTTTACTTTCTTATGGAGAATGAGGCAGGTACAGGTACAACATTATCTTTCCGTCTTATCTTTTTTATTATCATATTCTGTTTCCTAATAAGATATAGGGAATATATTGAAAAACGACCATATGGGGTTATATTGTTTAATGGGGCCATTCTTTATCTGTTTATTTTTAGAGTGGCTTTGAGTTTTGGTATATTGTTTAGATATGGTTTCTTTTTTGCATTGCATTTTTCGATTGCAGTGTTTATGTTCTTACCTGTGTTGAAAACTCAAATGCGTGTAATGTATAAATTTGCTATTTTTCTACTAATATCCTACTCTACCTTTAGTATTATTAATTCAAATAAAGTGTATATCCCTTATACTAATTATTTCATGTATTTATTCAATGAAAAAATGCCTTCTTATCGTGAAAGGGATAGTTATAATTATAGGCCCAATATTTATTTATAAATAATTTTATGTCAATATTTGCGACAAATAGTTCCTTGGTTTCGATTATCATCCCCTGCTATAATGTAGCAGATTGTGTAGAAAGTACTATTATGTCGGTAATAAATCAGACCGACAGCCGATTTGAACTCATATTGGTAAACGATGGCTCTACTGATAACACAGCGAGTGTACTTAAATCGTTAAAGGATAAATATCCGATTATTAGATTATTTGATAAATCAAATGGTGGCGTTTCGTCTGCACGTAATGCAGGATTAGAAGTAGCGACAGCCCCTTATGTATTCTTTTTAGATGGCGATGATTATATTTGTCCAACTTTCATCGAAGAGATTGGAAATATTGTAAATGGACAGGATGTCATTGTAATTGGGTCGTTACAGGAAAAGAGTGAAAATAAAGTGCGGTATCACTTGAATAATCATTCTAAAGATTATCTTCACGATTATCTGAAGGGCACTATATATGTACATTTATCATCTTGTATTATAGCACGTTCTTTAATAAAAAAATACGTATTACATTTTGATGAACAAACTTATTATAGTGAAGATAGGGAGTTTGTAGTAAAATGTCTGTACTATGCCCAAAGGATAGATTGTATTCCCCGAATTTTATTTCGCTATAAATGGAGAAAAGAGTCGGCAATGAATAAACCGATATTTACGCAGCAGAAGCTAACTTCTATCTACGCATGGAAAAGAATTTATACATTGTTGGGAATTAATGGCGCATGTCAAAATCTGGCTTTAGTGCATGTTCAGATGTGTATTCTGCTTAATATGCGATACTATTTGCATTTGAAATGTAAGGATATAGAATTGTGGAACAAACTGGTAGCAAATTGGAAAATATTTAAATATAATCCACGTGTTTATTGGGGTAGGTATGCAATGCTTGTGCAGACTATGCGCTTTTTTAATTCCATCTCTCCTAAACTGATGTATTTTCTCTTAAAAAATTTTTAATTTAAAGATTTGTGAACACACCATTTTCCGTCTGTCTTTCGGTTTATAAGAATGACAACTTTGAATATGTACGTCAAGCCATTGATAGTGTGACGATAGGACAGACTTGTTCACCGTCTGAGATGGTAATTGTGATTGATGGACCAATTGGCCGGGAATTATCTGAAATCATTGACGGCTTTGAACAAGATGAATCGGTACATATCATAAGGTTGCCGAAAAATAATGGTTTGGGAAATGCCTTGCGTATCGCGGTAGAATATGCTAAATACGACTTAATAGCTCGTATGGATAGCGATGATATAGCTTTGCCCGATAGGTTTGAAAAGCAGCTCCGATGTTTCGAGGAAGATAAGGAACTGTCTATTGTTGGTGGCAGTATTACAGAATTTATAGATACACCTGATAACATAGTAGCAAGTAGGATTTGTCCTTCTACAGATAAGGAAATAAAGAAATTCATGAAATTTCGTTGTGGGTTCAATCACATGACAGTAATGTTCAAAAAAACGGATGTACTGAGAGCTGGTAATTATCAGGATTGGCATTTTAATGAAGATTATTACTTGTGGTTGAGGATGATGCAACATGGATGTAAGTTTAGAAACTTGGAGGATGTATTAGTTAATGTACGTGTAGGTAAGGATATGTATGCACGACGTGGTGGATGGAAATACTTTAAGAGTGAATATTTTCTTCAAAAATACATGTGGCAGCAACATATTATAGGATTATTCATTTTTTTATATAATGTTACAGGGAGGTTCGTGGTGGAAGTTATGATGACTAACTGTCTGCGAGCTTGGATATTTCAAAATTTGCTTAGGAAATAGAAATAATTATGGATATAGGTATAATAACTCACTATGATGTTCATAATCATGGGGCTTTATTGCAATTGAATGCATTATGTAAGGTGTTGAAAAAAATGGGGTATGAAGCAACTGCTTTAAGGTTTGAAAAGAACTATGATTTTCTAGGTATTGAACTGAAAGATAAATACAATATCTCATTGCGTTCTATTCCTTATTATTGTACTTATTTGGCTCAAAAAGGATTAGGAAGGACATGGTATAATGTACAAAAGAAACGTATTTTAGATAAATTCAAAATTCAAGAAGGGATTGTTGGAGAGTATTATACTCAATATAAATCTATGAAAGCGGTGATTATTGGGAGTGATGAGATTTTTGCTCTTCATACAGGTCCCACTCCGGTATTTTGGGGGTATGCTTTGCCGTCTGATAATGTTTTTGCTTATGCCGGATGCTTTGGTCCTACTACTATTACAGATATTCAGGCTAAACGTTGTGAAAGTTTTGTACGGGGTGGATTGGAGAATTTGACTGCTTTGTCTGTTCGTGACAGGAATTCTCATGATATTATTGAAAAATTGATAGGACAGGATGTTGAAATTGTTTGCGATCCGGTTTTGCTTTATGGGTATAAAGATGAATTGCAGACATTACCCAAAGTAGTTCAGAAACCCTATTTACTTGTATATGCCTATGATAATAATATGAATAATATACAAGAGGTACAGGCTATAAAGAAATATGCTAAAGCGCGTGGATTACAGATAGTTTCTCCAGGTTTTTATCATGATTGGTGTGATAAAAATATTAATGTGGACCCTGTTACATTACTTTCGTATTTTAGAGATGCTCAATGTGTGGTTACGGATACTTTTCATGGAAGTGTCATGTCTATTCTTGTCAATGCAGAATTGGCTGTAATATTACGTAATAATAGTAATAAATTGGGATATCTTTTGGAAGAATATACACTTTCAAAAAGAATTATTTCTGAGGATAGGGGATTAAATGAATTGTTTTCAGAAGAAATAGATTGGGAAAAAGTGAATGCGCATTTATTAAAAAAGCGTGAAAGTTCTATGGCATATTTGACTAATTGCTTATCTAAATGAATATAGTATCGAAAGATATATTACATCCATGCACCAGCTGTGGGGGATGTGCTGCTGTATGTCCAGCAAATGCGATTGTAATGGTTCTGAATGAGCAGGGGTTCTACCGTCCGGTATTAGATGTGGATAAATGTGTAGATTGTTCACTTTGTACTAAGGTTTGTTATAAATATGACGATGTCAAGCCATATAATATAGCAGAACATAAAGAAATCCTAATGTTAGCTTGCCAAGCAAGAGACAATGCAACACTGAATACTACTACTTCTGGTGGTATAGCATACCTGCTTGCAAAAGCTCTTTATAGACAAGGATATAAATGTATAGGTGTTGTTTATGACACATTAGATGATAGTGCCAAGCATGTATGTGCTGCTGATGAAAAGGATATTGAATATTTTAAGGGATCTAAGTATATTCAATCAATGACTTATCCTACATTTAAAAGAATGTTAGATAAAGAAGAAAAAAGGGAAAAAACTGTATTGTTTGGTACACCTTGTCAAATTTATGCTGTTGATAAATTCTTGAAAAGAATTAATAGACGAAACGATTTTTTGCTTGTTGATATTTATTGCCATGGATGCCCTTCTTTGAAAATTTGGCATAAATATGTGCAGGAAATAAAAAAACTAATAAAAAAGCCCAGATTTGATCATGTGAATTTTAGAAGCAAAATTAAAGGTTGGGGAAATTTTGTAGTAGAAGTGATAGTAGATGATTTGCAAGTATTTATAAGCGATAGGAAGAAGGATGAATTTTATCAACTTTTCTTTTCAAATCTGATGTTGAACGAAGCTTGTCACGACTGTGCTTTGAGGAGTACTCTTGAATATACAGATATTCGTTTAGGTGATTTCTGGGGAAAATGTTATGATACAGATATTAAAGGCGTGTCAGGAGTAACTCTGGTAACAGAAAGAGGAAAGCAAGCCTTTGATTTTATTCGGAAAGAAACTACTGTGAAAGAACATGATTGGACTGATTTCTTGCCATATCAATCTTGGAATGTAGACTATCAAATTGATAAAAAAATTAGAAATCATTTATTTGCGATGTTACCCGATAAATCTTTGAAGGAAATTCAGGATTATTATTTTGCCCATCAATCATTCTCTCAATTCATAAAAAGATATATAAAAAAAATTATATTCTTATTCTCGCCAAGGTTTATAAACCGGGTAAAGAAAATGTATCATCAAATCCATGTTTTTTAAATCTTTTTTTGACCGTGGAGCGGCGCTCTTCGGGCTAATCTTCTTGTCTCCTGTTTTAATAATAGTAGGTATTTTGATTCGTCTGAAAATGCCGGGCGGTCCTGTTATTTTCAAGCAACGGAGGGTGGGGCAGCACGGGAAGTTGTTTACGATGTATAAATTCCGTTCCATGACGGTAGGCCATTCGGCCAGTTCTATCTCCGTGAAGGGAGAGAGCCGCATTACACCGCTGGGAGCAAAGTTGCGCAAGTATAAGCTGGACGAATTACCGGAACTTTGGAATGTGCTGATAGGAGATATGAGCTTTGTAGGTCCTCGCCCGGATGTGCCGGGGTATGCTGATAAACTGGAAGGAGAGGATAGGAGGATGCTTCTATTGAAGCCGGGCATTACGGGGCCTGCCAGTTTAAAATACCGAAATGAAGAAGAACTGTTGGCGGAACAGGACGATCCTCAGAAGTATAATGATGAGGTCTTGTTCCCGGATAAAGTACGGATAAACATTGAATATTTGGATAATTGGTCTTTCTGGTATGACATTAAAATCATTATCTATACAGTACTTGGAAAGGATTTATAAAATCCTTTCTTTTCTTTTTATTCCTCATTATGTGAGGAAATCGAATCATTAGAATAATCACATATATTTATGGATAAAAGAATATATCTTTGCCTCGCCCACATGAGCGGCAAGGAGATGGGCTTCATACAAGAAGCCTTCGATACGAACTGGGTGGTTCCGCTCGGTCCGAATGTGAATGCCTTTGAGCAGGATTTGGAACGCTTCGTAGGGCAGAATAAAAAGGTGGTGGCTTTGAGTGCGGGCACTGCGGCTGTACATCTGGCCCTGCTTGCTTGCGGAGTTAGTCAGGGTGATGAAGTGATAGTACAGAGCTTCACTTTTTGTGCCTCTTCCCATCCGGTGGCCTACCTCGGTGCCACTCCGGTATTCGTGGATTCTGAGGCTGATACATGGAATATGGACCCGGTTCTTCTGGAGCAGGCTATCAGGGACCGTATCGACAAGACCGGCCGAAAGCCCAAAGCGATTGTTCCGGTGGCTTTGTATGGGATGCCCTATAAGATAGACCAAATCATGTCGGTGGCAGATAAATATGATATTCCGGTCATAGAGGATGCCGCCGAAGGTTTTGGAAGCAAGTTTGACGGGCAAGTCCTCGGAACTTTTGGCAAATATGGTGTGCTTTCTTTCAATGGCAACAAGATGATAACCACCAGCGGTGGCGGTGCTTTGATTTGCCCTGATGAAGAGTCCAAACGTGAGATAATGTTCTATGCTACCCAGGCCCGTGAGTCCTATCCCTACTACCAGCATGAGCGTATAGGCTATAATTATAGGATGAGTAACATTTGTGCGGGAATCGGCCGCGGTCAGATGACGGTGGTGGATGAGCATATAGCACACCATAAGCATCTGTGCGGTCTGTATCGTAAGTTGTTGGCCGATGTGGAGGGAATCACGCTTCATGAGAATCCTTCCGGACGTTATGACAGCAATTATTGGCTGAACACGGTACTGCTTGACGGGAATCTGCATGTAAGAGGTGAGGAGGATGTCTACCGTGAGACAGTGAAAGGTGCCGTTGGTGGTGCCGCGGGTGTTACTCATGAGTCAGTTAGTGCCCATACTTCTTGTGAGCCTAACCGTAATGTAGAGGCCATGCGTGTTTGCTTGGATAAAGCCGGTATCGAGAGCCGTCCCTTATGGAAGCCCATGCATCTCCAGCCGGTTTATACGGCTAATCCTGCCTATGTGAATGGTGTCAGTGAGGGCTTGTTCAAACGTGGTCTTTGTTTGCCGAGTGGTCCTTATGTGACGGATGAGGATGTGAGATACATAGTAGATGAAATGAAGAAGTGTATATTGTAGAGATGCTCTTTGTTGATTTATAACACTTTATCACTTTTCTCAGAAAAACTACTCCCAAGCACCTTTTTTCTTTGGCTACATAGTTTTTAATCCTCACCTTTGCATCGTTGATCAACGAAACGTGTGAATAGGAAAACGAATTTAAATCTCTAAAGAAAAAAAGTATGAGTGTAATTTTCAGGACGGTGGAGAGACCGTCGGACCCCAGGGTTGAAAACTCTCCCAAGAAGTATTATCCGCAGTTGGTGACATTGGGGCAAAGCGTGGATTTGGCGTTTATTGCACAGAAGATGCAGGACCGCTCTTCTCTGTCTATCGGTGACATCAAGAGTACGATGCAGAACTTTGTGGAAAAGCTGAAAGAGCAGTTGCTGGAAGGAAAGACGGTTAATATAGCCGGGCTGGGTGTCTTTATACTGGCAGCCAAATCGAAAGGTGAGGAAAAGGCTGATGACGTGACAGCCAAGAGTGTGGAGAGCGTCCGTATCTGTTTTCAGGCGAATAGGGAACTGAAGATATCGAAGGCTGCTACCCGCGCTGGAGAAAGGCTGGATTTGGTGAGTTTGGATGATTATCTTAAGGGGAAGACTTCTACAGATGGCGGCTCCGGTTCGGAAGGAGGAGGCTCGGATTCGGATGGAGACCAAGGTGAGAATCCACTGGGATAACGGTAGCTATGAATTATTAATCAGATAATGGATAATCTTTATGAAGAAAACGTGGAATGTGATTTTGAAACTTATTATTGCCGTAGCGAGTGCTGTGGCAGGTGTGATTGGCGGACAGACAATGATGTTTTAGTCCGATAGGATTTGATAAATAAAAAATGAGAAGAGCTGCTGGCAGGAAATCTGTCGGCAGCTCTTTTTTTAATCCTTGTATGCTTCTTCGTGTACCCCCGCTACTGCTCGTCCGCTGGGGTCGTTCTTTCCTTGGAAAGAGGCGTCCCATGCCAGCGCTTCGGCGGTGGAGCATGCCACACTGGGTACGCTGGGAACACTCCGGGCTGCGCTTTCACTGGGGAAATGCTCTTCGAAGATGGTGCGATAGTAATATTCTTCCTTGTTTTGCGGGGTATGTACTGGGAAGCGTTCGGCGGCATGTGCCATCTGTTCGTCGCTGACGGCAGCGGCAGTGACGGCTTTCAGCGTATCAATCCAACTGTAGCCCACACCGTCGGAGAACTGTTCTTTCTGCCGCCAGGCAACGCTCTGAGGGAGCATGTCGGCAAAGGCTTCGCGGGTTACTTTCTTTTCTATCTCCTTGCCGGGGCACATCTTGACTGCTGGATTGATGCGCATGGCAACATCCAGGAATTCTTTGTCGAGGAAGGGGACACGTCCTTCCACTCCCCAGGCTGCAAGGCTTTTGTTGGCACGGAGGCAGTCGTATAGATGCAGTTTGGAGAGCTTGCGCACGGTTTCTTCGTGAAAGGCTTGCGGTGTGGGCGCCTTGTGGAAGTAAAGGTAACCGCCGAACACCTCGTCTGCACCTTCGCCGCTGAGTACCATCTTGATGCCCATGCTTTTGATGACACGCGCCAGCAGATACATGGGGGTGGAGGCGCGGACAGTGGTTATGTCGTAAGTCTCAATGAAATAGATGACGTCGCGGACAGCATCGAGGCCTTCCTGAATGGTATAGTTTATCTCGTGATGCACGGTACCGATATGACGGGCCACTTCGCGGGCTTTAATCAAGTCGGGAGCACCCTTCAAGCCGACGGCGAAGGAATGGAGCTGCGGCCACCAGGCATCTGCCTTGTTGTCTGTCTCGATGCGTTTGGCGGCATATTTCTTGGCGATGGCAGAGATGACGGAAGAATCGAGTCCGCCACTGAGCAGGACACCGTAGGGGACGTCGGACATCAACTGGCGCTGTACGGCGGCTTCGAGGGCATCGTGCACGGCAGTGACTTGTGTGCTGTAGGCTGTCCGGCCTATCGAAGCCGGCGCGGCATTGCGTTCGGCGGCAGGAGTGTAGTTGTCCTTCACAGCGGCATAGTCCATCCAGTCGCGGGTGTACCAGCGGTGCATCTTGCCCTCGCGCCCACGGTAGTAGTGGCCGGGAAGGAAAGGCTCGTACTCGTCGCAGAAACCCTCAAGGGCTTTCAGCTCACTGCCGAAGTAGATGTGTCCATCCTTGTCGCGTCCTATATAAAGGGGGATTACGCCGATGGGGTCGCGGGCGATGAGGTAATCGTCCGTTTCTTCATCATAGAGGGCGAAGGCGAAGATGCCGTTCAGCTCTTCAAGGAAGCGGACGCCTTTGTCTTTGTAAAGGGCAAGGATGACTTCGCAGTCGGAACCGGTCTGGAAGGCGTATTTTCCGGCATAGCGGGCACGGATGTCGCGATGGTTGTAAATCTCGCCATTGACGGCAAGCACCTGTTTGCGGTCGGGTGAATATAAGGGTTGTCCACCGGATTCCGGGTCGACAATGGAGAGGCGTTCGTGGGCGAGGATGGCGGAGCCGCCTACGTAGATACCACTCCAGTCCGGTCCGCGATGACGGATTTTCTGCGCCATCCGTAGCGCTTTGTTTCTCAACTTAGGAGTTTGAGACTGTATGTTGAAGATTCCTGCTATTCCACACATGAGAATTAAAAATTAAAGGTTAAAAATTAAAGAAAGGAAAATCATTTCTTGTTTTCTTTTAGAGGTTCGAGGTAACGGTCTATCTCTGTTGCCACTCGTCGTCCGTCGGCCAAGGCACGTACCACGAGGCTGGCGCCGTGGGCGGCATCGCCTGCCACGAATACGTTCTCTGCAAACTTCGGTTGCTCGGGCTTGAGGAAACCCATGGCAAGAAGCACCATATCGGCTTCGATGACCTCTTTCTTGCCCGTAGGTTTCATGGTGGGACGGCCACCGTCTGTTGTCGGAAGCCACTCCACTTCTTCCACTTCCACACCGCATACCTTGCCATTCTTCCCGATGAACCGGGTAGAGGCGAGGGACCATTGACGGGTACAGCCTTCTTCGTGGCTGCTGGTGGTTTTCAGTACGACGGGCCATTGCGGCCAGGGAGTATCCGGGTTGTGTCCTATGGGCGGTTGGGGCATAATTTCAATCTGGGTTACGCTGACGGCTCCCTGGCGGATGCTGGTGCCTATACAGTCGGACCCGGTATCGCCACCGCCGATGACGAGTACCCGTTTGCCGCGGGCGTTGACGAGTTGGTCTTTCGGGAAGGTGTCTCCATCCAGAATATGGTTCTGCTGTGCCAGCATGTCGAGGGCAAAGTAGATGCCTTTCAGCTCCCGGCCCGGAATGGAGAGGTCGCGGGCGGTGGGCGTACCGGTACAAATGGCGTAAGCATCGAATCCGGCGGGCAGTTTCTGCACATCGACATGGACTCCCATCTCGAACAAGATTCCTTCGGCCTCGAGGATTTTCATGCGGCGGTCGATGACGGCTTTGTCCAGTTTGAAGTTGGGGATGCCATAGCGCAGCAGTCCTCCCGGCATCGGTTTGCTGTCGAATAGGGTAACTTCGTAACCTTTGGCGTTCAGCTGTACGGCGACACTCAATCCGGCAGGGCCGGCGCCGATGACGGCTACCTTCTTTCCGTTACGTTCGGGCTTGCACGGTGTGATGTAACCCTCGCGAAAGGCAGCTTCGGCAATGGCGGCTTCGTTCTCGCGGATAGTGACCGGTTCGTTGCACGAGAGTTTCAGTACGCACGACTTCTCGCAAAGTGCAGGGCAGATGCGTCCCGTAAATTCCGGAAAATCATTCGTACTGTTCAGTATTTGATAGGCTTCGCGCCATTTGCCCCGGTAGAGCGCGTCTTGGAATTCCGGGTCTTTATTGCCCAGCGGACATGCCCAGTGGCAGAAGGGTACGCCGCAGTCCATACAGCGCGAGGCCTGGAGCTTGCGGTCGTGGCTGTTCAGTGTCTGTTCCACTTGGCTGAAGTCTGTGATACGTTCGTGTATCGGACGGTAACCCGCCTCTTGGCGGGGGATATTGAGGAATGCTTTTGGATCTCCCATGATGAACAAATTAAAAAGTTAAAGAATTAAAGAATGAAAGGGGAATTTCCTCAGTCTTTCATTCTTTCATTATTAATTCGCGATTCAATAATCGCGTTGCATTTCTGCAATCTTCTGTTGCAATTTCTGCATCTGCTCCTCTTGCAGCACTTTTTTGTATTCGATAGGGACTACCTGGATGAACTGGTCGGCATAGCGTGGCCAGTCATCGAGCATGGTGCGTGCCAGTTTGGAACCGGTGTACAGGTAGTGCTGGCGGATGAGCTCGTGCAGTTCCTTGCGGTAGGAGGCCTCTTCGATGAGGCTCAGTTCTACCATTTCCATATTGCAGAAATAGTCGAAGTTGCCGTCCCGGTTCCATACGTAGGCCACACCGCCGGACATGCCTGCGGCAAAGTTGCGTCCCGTCTGTCCGAGTACTACCACGCGCCCGCCGGTCATATACTCGCAGCAGTGGTCGCCTACACCCTCCACTACGGCTGTGGCACCGGAGTTGCGGACGGCAAAGCGCTCACCTGCACGGCCGTTGATGTAAACCTCGCCGCTTGTGGCGCCATAAAGCAGGGTGTTGCCTGCAATCGTGTTCTTCTCTGCCTCGAAGTTGCTCCGTACCGGGGGCAGGACGGCGATGCGTCCGCCACTCAGACCTTTGCCCAGATAATCGTTGGCTTCACCCTCAAGCTTGAAGTTGATACCCGGGACAAGGAATGCCCCGAAGCTCTGTCCGGCAGAGCCTTTGAACTTCACGTTCAGCGTATGTTCGGGCAGCCCTTTTTCTCCGTACTTTGCGGCAATGACACCGGAGAGCATGGCGCCGCAGGCACGGTCGGTATTGGCGATGGTGTATTCCAGCGAGACTTCCTTTCGGCTCTCTACGGCTTGGGCGGCGGCATGCAGTATCTCCACATCTTTCACATGGTCGATGCCGTGCTGCTGGTCGGTGACGTGGCGGATAGCGGCTTCATTATCCACGCGTGCCAGTAGTTTGTCAAAGCTTATCAACTGATGTTTCCTGATTCCATCATCCGGCTTGCGGACGATAAGGTCTGTGCGTCCAATGATGTCGTCCAGGCGTTCCACACCGATTTCCGCCAGGTATTCGCGTACTTCCTGCGCCAGGAACGTGAAGAAGTTCACCAGATACTCGCTGCGTCCGCGGAAGCGCTTGCGCAGTTCTTTGTTCTGTGTCGCCACCCCTACGGGGCAGGTGTTCTGGTGGCATTTGCGCATCATTACGCAACCCAGTACAATCAGGGCGCTGGTGGCGAAACCGAATTCCTCGGCTCCGAGCATTGCCATCAGTATGATGTCGCGGCCTGTTTTGAGTTGTCCGTCCACTTGCAACATCACTTGCCCGCGCAGGCTGTTCAGCACCAGTGTCTGCTGCGTTTCGCTCAAACCGAGTTCGGGCGAGATACCTGCATAGCGGATGGATGATGCAGGAGAAGCTCCCGTACCGCCTTCTGCACCCGAGATGACTATCAAATCGGCCTTTGCCTTTGCCACACCGGCGGCAATGGTGCCCACACCGCTTTCTGCCACCAGCTTCACGCTGATTTTTGCCCGTGGGTTCACGTTCTTCAGGTCGAAGATGAGCTGTGCCAGGTCTTCGATGGAGTAAATGTCGTGGTGGGGCGGGGGGGAAATCAGAGAGATGCCCGGAATGGAGTGGCGTGTCTTGGCAATCACTTCATCTACTTTGAAGCCCGGCAGCTGCCCACCTTCGCCCGGCTTGGCGCCTTGGGCAATCTTTATCTGTATTTCGTCCGCATTCACCAGATATTCTGCGGTGACACCGAAACGTCCTGAGGCCACCTGCTTGATGGCGCTGCGCAGACTGGTGCCGTCTTCGCGCGGCATGAAGCGTGCCCGGTCTTCGCCTCCTTCGCCCGTATTGCTCCGGCCATGCAGCTTGTTCATGGCAATAGCCATGGCTTCGTGGGCCTCGCGGCTGATGGAACCGTAGGACATGGCGCCGGTGACAAAGCGCTGTACGATGCTTTCTACCGGTTCCACCCGGTCTATGCTGATAGGAGCGCGGCGGAAGTCGAGGAAATCGCGCAGGAAGATGGGAGCTTCCTTACTGTCTACCATGGCAGTGAACTCCTTGAATTTCTTATAACTTCCCAGGCGTGTGGCAAGTTGCAGTGTGCTGATGGTTTCCGGGTTCCAGGCGTGCTTCTCACCATCCTTGCGGAAGGCATACAGTCCACGGTTCGGCAATAGCTCCGCTTCCCCCTTCTTTTTAATAATCTCCATCCCTTCCTTATGGAAGGCGATGGCGTCACGTGCCACTTCATCCAGGCGTATGCCTCCGATGCGTGAACTCAGGCCGCCGAAGTAGGCATTGCTCAACTCCTCGCTCAGTCCTACGGCCTCGAAAATCTTCGCGCCCCGGTAAGAACGGATGGTGCTGATGCCCATCTTGCTCATAATCTTGAACAAGCCTTTGCAGACGGACTTGATATATTTTTTTTCGGCAGTGGCGTAGTCAAGCTGTATTTCCTTTTCGTTCACCAGTTTGTCGATGACGGCAAAAGCCATATACGGATTCAGTGCGCTGGCTCCGAAGCCCAGCAGCAGTGCGGCGTGCATCACTTCGCGGATTTCGCCGCTTTCTACAATCAGTGCCGTCTGCACCCGTTTGCCCACGGAGATAAGATGGTGGTGTACCGCCGACACGGCAAGCAGTGACGGAATGGCGGCATGGTCGGCGTCTACGTCGCGGTCGGAAAGCACAATGTAGTTCACCCCTTCGTTGACGGATTCTTCTGCCTGCTTGCAGAGGGTTGCCAATGCTTCCTGCAATCCCTGGCACCCTTTTGCCACTTCGAAGAGCAGGGGCAGTTTCACGGTCTTGAAGCCTTTGTACCGGATGTTGCAGAGAATATCCAGCTGGGCGTTATTCAGGATGGGATGGTTCAACCTCACCATCTTGCAATGGTTTTCGCTGGGTGTCAGTATGTTCATGCCTACGGCTCCGATGTACTCGGTCAGCGACATTACCAGTTCTTCGCGTATCGGGTCGATAGGAGGGTTGGTGACTTGGGCAAACTGCTGGCGGAAATAGTTGTACAGTAGTTGCGGCTTGTCCGAGAGTACTGCCAGCGGGGTGTCATTGCCCATGGAGTTGATGGGTTCGGCACCGGTGGTACACATCGGGACAATCAGCCGTTCCATGTCTTCTTTGGAGTAGCCGAAGATGCGCAGCATGCTGTCGTAGTTCTCCACGCTATGGGAGACTTTGCGGCCGCTTTTCAGTTCGTCCAGCTCGATGCGGTTGCCGGCCAGCCAAGTGCGGTATGGTTTGGCTTCGGCAAGTTGTTTCTTCAGTTCGCCGTCATAATATATTTCGCCTTTCTCGGTGTCTATAAGCAGTATCTTGCCCGGTTGCAGGCGTCCTTTTTCCTTGATGTCTCCCGGCTCGAAATCCATCACGCCGACTTCGCTGGCCACTACCATCATGCCGCCCTGCGTAATCAGGTAGCGTGCAGGGCGCAGTCCGTTTCTGTCGAGCATGCCGCCTGCATAGCGCCCGTCGCTGAAAAGCAGTGCCGCCGGTCCGTCCCACGGCTCCATCAGGATGGAGTGGTATTCATAGAAAGCTTTCAAATCTTCGCTGATGGGATTCTTTTCGTTGAAAGATTCCGGCACGAGCATGGCCATGGCGTGCGGCAGGCTCAGGCCTGACATGAGGAGAAACTCGAGCACATTGTCCAGTGAGGCACTGTCGCTCATGCCCGGTTGCACGATGGGGCGTATCTCCCGGATGTCTCCCAGGGCGGGAGAGGAGAGTACGCTCTCACGGGCTTCCATCCAGCCGCGGTTGCCACGGATGGTATTGATTTCGCCGTTGTGTGCCAGCAGGCGGAAGGGCTGTGCCAGTCCCCAGGTGGGGAAAGTGTTGGTGCTGAAACGGGAGTGCACCAATGCCAGTCCGCTGGTGAAGTAGCTGTTGGTGAGGTCGGGGAAGTAGTTGCGTAACTGTAAGGAAGAGAGCATGCCTTTGTAGACGATATTCTTCGTAGAGAGCGAGACGATGTAGAAATCCTCGCGGGTGGGGATGTCCGACTTGCGTATTCTGTTCTCTATCCTTTTCCTTATTATATAGAGTCGGCGGTCAGCGGTTTCGCTTTCCGTAAATCCGGTGATGAAGATTTGCTTGATGTCCGGTTCGTTGGCAAGAGCCGCTTCTCCCAATATTTCGGGGCAAGTGGGCACATTGCGCAAATGCATCAGGGTCAATCCATCCTTTTCAATCTCTTCGATAATGACGCTCAAGATGGCAGCCTGGTCTTTTCCGTCTTTGGGAAGGAAAAGCAGGCCGGTACCGTATTTCCCCTTCTCGGGAACGGGGATGCCTTGCAACAGAATGAATTCGTGCGGTATCTGCAGCATGATGCCGGCGCCGTCTCCGGTTTTGTTGTCCGCCCCTTCCGCTCCACGGTGGCGCATGTTTTCCAGTACCTTCAATGCCGATTCTACCAGTTCATGTGATTTTCCTCCCTGGATATTGACCAGCATGCCTACTCCGCAGGCATCGTGCTCGTGGGATGCCTCATACAAGCCCAACTGTTTGGGCTGTCGCTGGTAATCCTCTACTTTTGTTTTGTTGTTAAAAAGTTCTTGTTTCATGATTATAAACTTTCTTTATTGCTGTATAATATTGTTTATGGTTTCAAAATGTTTGGCAAATATATGGTATTAATTACAAAATGTTAATATGTATTCCTGCCTTCTTTCTTGCAAAATTCCTGCGATAGAAGATGAAGTTATGAATTGATAGAAAACACCCTCTGTTTTCTTTTAATCCTAAATCAAAATCAGACGGTTTGATTTGGATTTGTAAATTAAGCCTTTTGCTTTCAAAATAATACTTTCTTTAACTTTTTGATATAAAAACAACTTTTTTCTATTCTTTTGATAAATAAATACTGGAAAGATTAACTTTATGTTCTTAAGAATATGTATATTTGCAGCGCAAAATCAAATACTGATACATTATGTGTGGAATAGTAGGCTATATAGGTCAAAGGAAAGCCTACCCCATTCTTATCAAGGGTCTGAAGCGGTTGGAGTACCGTGGATATGATAGTGCAGGGGTAGCATTAATCAGTGATAACCGACAGTTGAACGTGTACAAAGCGAAAGGTAAGGTTTCGGAACTTGAAACTTTCGTTGCTCAAAAAGATATTTCCGGTAACATTGGTATTGCACATACACGTTGGGCCACTCATGGAGAACCTTGTTCCGTCAATGCCCATCCCCATTATTCCTCTTCCGAACGCCTCGCCCTCATCCATAACGGCATTATTGAAAACTACGCCGTCCTTAAAGAAAAACTTCAAGCCAAAGGTTATGTATTTAAAAGCAGCACTGATACCGAGGTGCTTGTACAGCTCATTGAATACATTCAGGTGACAAACCATATTGACTTACTGACGGCGGTGCAACTTGCCTTGCAGGAAGTGATTGGGGCGTATGCCATTGCGGTGCTCGACAAGGACAATCCGGATGGGATAATCGCTGCACGCAAGAGCAGTCCGCTGGTGGTGGGCATCGGTGAAGGAGAGTTTTTCCTGGCTTCGGATGCCACGCCGATTGTGGAATACACAGATAAGGTGGTGTATCTGGAAGACGAAGAGATTGCCCTCATCTGCCGGGGAGAGAAGTTGAAGGTTGTTAACCTGAAGAATGTGGAATGCCCGCACGAGGTAAAGACGGTAGCGCTCAATCTCGGCCAGCTGGAGAAGGGAGGCTATCCGCACTTCATGCTGAAGGAAATCTTCGAACAGCCCGGCTGCATTCACGACTGCATGCGCGGGCGTATCAATGTGGAGGGTACGAACGTGGTTCTTTCTGCAGTGATTGATTATAAGAAACGTCTGCTGGCGGCCAAACGCTTCGTCATCGTGGCATGCGGTACGTCATGGCATGCCGCCCTCATCGGCAAGCATTTGATTGAAAGCTTCTGCCGTATTCCGGTAGAGGTGGAGTATGCCAGTGAGTTCCGTTACCGCGACCCGGTGATTGACAGCAACGATGTGGTGATTGCCATCTCGCAAAGCGGAGAAACGGCCGATACGCTGGCCGCCGTGGAGCTTGCCAAAAGCTGTGGGGCATTTATATACGGCATCTGCAATGCCGTCGGTTCCAGCATTCCCCGTGCCACGCACACGGGTTCCTATATCCACGTGGGACCGGAAATAGGGGTGGCATCCACCAAAGCCTTCACGGGGCAGGTAACGGTGCTTACCATGCTGGCCCTGACACTTGCCAAAGAGAAAAAGACGATGGACGAAGGGCAATACCTGGCAATTGTCAAGGAGCTGGGGCATATTCCCGACAAGATGGAAGAGGTCTTGAAATTGAACGACCGCATAGCGGAACTTTCCAAGATATTCACCTATGCACACAACTTTATCTATCTGGGACGCGGATACAGTTATCCCGTAGCCTTGGAAGGCGCCTTGAAGTTGAAGGAGATTTCGTATATCCATGCCGAAGGCTATCCTGCCGCCGAAATGAAGCACGGCCCCATTGCTCTGGTGGATGCCGAAATGCCGGTAGTGGTCATTGCCACCCGGAATGGGCTTTATGAAAAGGTGCTGAGCAATATCCAGGAAATAAAGGCGCGTAAAGGCAGGGTTATCGCCATTGTGACAAAGGGAGATACGGTCATCAGTAAAATAGCCGACACTTGTATCGAGCTTCCCGAAACAATGGAGTGCCTTGATCCGTTAATAACTACGGTACCTTTGCAACTGCTTGCCTATCACATTGCCGTGTGCAAGGGAATGGATGTGGACCAGCCGAGGAACCTTGCTAAGTCGGTGACTGTAGAATGAGGACATGTACAATTTACCATTTACAATGTACAATGGGGCTGCGCTTGGGAGGGGTAAATGTAAATGGTAATTGTATGCTATAATAAGGAAAAGAAAATTGCACACTTAAAATTGTACATTGTAAATGGTAAATAGTAAATAAATAGATGGAACAACTGAAGCATGAATGCGGCGTCGCCATGATACGCCTGCTGAAACCTTTGGAGTACTATGAAGAGAAGTACGGAACATGGATGTACGGACTCAACAAGCTCTATCTCCTGATGGAGAAACAACACAACCGTGGGCAGGAAGGTGCCGGACTGGCCTGCGTGAAACTGGAAGCCAATCCCGGTGAGGAATATATGTTCCGTGAACGTGCGCTCGGTTCGGGCGCCATTACCGAAATTTTCGGTACGGTGCAGGGCAACTTCAAGGACTTGGCCAAGGAACAGCTGCACGATGCGGAATATGCCAAGCGTGTGCTGCCCTTTGCAGGGGAGGTCTATATGGGACACCTGCGTTACTCCACTACCGGAAAGTCCGGCATCTCGTACGTGCACCCGTTCCTCCGGAGAAACAACTGGCGTGCCAAGAACCTTGCCCTTTGCGGCAACTTCAACATGACGAATGTGGATGAAATCTTTGCACGCATTACCGCCATCGGTCAGCATCCGCGCAAATATGCCGATACCTACATCATGCTGGAGCAGTTGGGACACCGCCTTGATCGCGAAGTGGAGCGCCTCTTCAACCTTGCCGAAGCGGAAGGGCTGGCAGGTATGGACATCACCCATTATATAGAAGACCACATCGACCTTGCCAACGTGCTACGCACTTCGAGTAAGGAGTGGGACGGGGGATACGTGATGTGCGGACTTACCGGAAGCGGAGAGACTTTTGCCGTACGCGACCCGTGGGGCATCCGTACAGCCTTCTGGTATCAAGACGACGAAATAGCGGTGCTTGCCAGTGAACGTCCCGTGATACAGACAGCCCTTAATGTCCCTGCCGGCTCCATCAGGGAGCTGCAACCCGGACAAGCCATGTTTATCAACAAGGCCGGCAAGGTGCGCACCGTGCAAATCAATAAGCCGCGCGAGGTGAAGCCTTGTTCCTTCGAGCGCATCTACTTCAGCCGGGGCAGTGATGTGGACATTTACCGGGAACGTAAACTATTGGGTGAGAAACTTGTACCCAACATATTGAAAGCCATTGACAACGATGTGGACCATACTGTCTTCTCCTTCATACCCAATACGGCGGAAGTCGCCTTCTACGGCATGTTGCAGGGACTGGACGACTACCTCAACGAGGAGAAGGTGCAGCAGATTGCCGCCTTGGGGCATAGTCCCAGCCACGACGAGCTGGAGCATATCTTGTCGCGGCGCATACGGAGCGAGAAAGTGGCAATCAAGGACATCAAGCTGCGTACCTTCATTGCCGAAGGAAACAGCCGGAACGACCTTGCCGCCCATGTGTACGACATCACTTACGGAAGCCTTGTTCCGGGAGTGGATAATCTGGTCATCATCGACGACTCGATAGTGCGCGGAACCACCCTGAAGCAGAGCATCATTGGTATCCTTGACCGTCTGGGGCCGAAGAAGATAGTCATTGTAAGCTCTTCACCGCAGGTGCGCTATCCCGACTACTATGGCATCGATATGGCTAAGATGAGTGAATTCATCGCCTTCAAAGCTGCTGTGGAACTGCTGAAGGAGCGTGAGATGCGCGATGTAATTGCCGCCGCCTACCGCAAGTCCAAGGAGCAGGTAGGCCTGCCCAAAGAACAGATGGTGAATTACGTGAAGGAGATTTATGCTCCTTTCACTGACGAGGAAATCTCTGCCAAGATGGTGGAGCTTCTCACTCCGAAAGGAACGAAAGCCAAAGTGCAGATCGTCTACCAGCCTCTCGAGGGGCTGCATGAGGCCTGCCCCAAGCATCCGGGTGACTGGTACTTCAGCGGCGATTATCCTACGCCGGGCGGTGTGAAGCTGCTGAATAAGGCATTTATTGATTATATAGAACAAGTTTATCAATTTTAATTGAATCAATGAGAAATGTAACTCTAATCCTCGACGACGGGAGCCGCTTCCACGGCAAGTCGTTCGGCTTTGAAAAACCGGTAGCGGGAGAGGTGGTCTTCAATACAGCCATGACGGGTTATCCCGAAAGCTTGACCGACCCTTCGTATGCCGGACAGCTGATGACGCTCACCTATCCGTTGGTGGGCAATTACGGTGTGCCGCCTTTTACTCTCGAACCGAATGGGCTTGCCACTTTTATGGAGAGCGAGCATATCCATGCCGAAGCCATTATTGTAAGCGATTATAGTGAAAATTATAGCCATTGGAATGCCATAGAAAGCCTTGGCGACTGGCTGAAACGCGAACAGATTCTGGGCATCACGGGCATCGATACCCGCGAACTGACAAAGGTGCTTCGCGAGCATGGGGTGATGATGGGACGTATCGCCTTTGATGATGAATCGGATGAAATGCCTGAGGCTTCTTATGCCGATGTGAATTATGTGGATAAAGTCAGCTGCAAGGAGGTTATCCGTTACAACGAAGGAACTGGTAAGAAGAAAGTGCTTCTTGTGGATTGCGGCGTCAAGCATAACATCATCCGCTGCCTGCTGAAACGTGACGTGGAAGTGATTCGCGTTCCTTGGGACTATGATTATACTGGAATGGAGTTCGACGGGTTGTTCATCTCCAACGGTCCCGGTGACCCTGATACCTGCGATGCTGCCGTGCAGCATATCCGCAAGGCAATGCAGAACGAGAAACTGCCCATCTTCGGCATATGTATGGGAAACCAGTTGCTTTCCAAAGCTGGGGGCGCCAAGATATACAAATTGAAATACGGCCACCGCAGCCATAACCAACCGGTGCGCATGGTGGGTACGGAACGTTGCTTCATCACCTCACAGAATCATGGGTATGCTGTAGACAACAACACGCTGACAGAAGACTGGGAACCGCTTTTCATCAATATGAACGATGGTTCTAATGAAGGAATCCGCCACAAATGCAATCCCTGGTTCTCTGCACAGTTTCATCCCGAAGCTGCCAGCGGGCCGACGGATACGGAGTTTCTTTTTGATGACTTTGTGAAGTTGCTTTAGTAAGAGAATTTTATCAAGAATGGTTATGTTCGTAATCTATTGATAATCAGTATGTAAAAGACGGTGTAATGAGTCCCATACTGAATGTCATTCAGTCCCAGAGTGAATACCTTTCAGTCCTATACTGAATGTCATTCAATTAGTGACTGATTGTGTAAGGTAAGAGAAAGATAAGGTTTTATTACTACTATTACATTTTTAATAAACAGATATGCAAATGAAAGAAAACAATATAAAGAAAGTCCTGCTGCTTGGCTCCGGTGCACTGAAAATCGGTGAGGCAGGAGAGTTTGACTACTCCGGTTCGCAGGCGCTCAAGGCATTGAAGGAGGAAGGTATCTACACGGTTCTCATCAATCCGAACATTGCCACGGTACAGACCTCGGAGGGCGTTGCCGACCAGATTTACTTCCTGCCCGTCACTCCTTACTTCGTGGAGAAGGTGATAGAGAAGGAGCGCCCAGACGGAATCATGCTTGCTTTTGGCGGACAGACGGCACTGAACTGCGGTGTTTCCCTCTACAAGGACAAGATTTTCGAGAAGTACGGCGTGACGGTTCTCGGCACTCCCGTACAGGCTATCATTGACACGGAGGACCGTGAAATCTTTGTGCAGAAACTGAATGAGATTGATGTAAAGACCATCAAGAGCGAAGCTGTGGAGAATGCGGCAGATGCCCGTCGCGCAGCCCGGGAACTGGGATATCCGGTCATTGTCCGTGCCGCATACGCGCTTGGCGGACTGGGTTCGGGCTTCTGCGACAATGAAGAAGAGCTGAATGTGCTGGTAGAGAAAGCCTTCTCCTTCTCCCCGCAGGTGTTGGTGGAAAAATCGCTGAAGGGATGGAAGGAAGTGGAATACGAGGTGGTGCGCGACCGCTTCGACAACTGCATCACGGTCTGTAACATGGAGAACTTCGACCCCCTGGGCATCCATACGGGCGAGTCCATCGTTATTGCCCCGTCACAGACGTTGAGCAATACGGACTATCATAAATTGCGTGAACTCGCTATCCGCATTATCCGTCACATCGGTATTGTGGGAGAGTGTAACGTGCAGTATGCCTATGACCCGATGAGCGAGGACTACCGGGTAATCGAGGTGAATGCACGCTTGAGCCGTTCGTCTGCATTGGCCTCTAAAGCAACGGGTTATCCGCTTGCCTTTGTAGCGGCAAAACTCGGCTTGGGCTATGGCTTGTTCGACTTGAACAACTCTGTAACGAAGACCACAAGCGCTTTCTTCGAACCCGCCCTGGACTATGTGGTCTGCAAGATACCGCGTTGGGATTTGGGCAAGTTCCATGGAGTGGACAAAGAGCTGGGTTCGAGCATGAAGTCGGTAGGAGAGGTGATGGCTATCGGCCGTACTTTCGAAGAAGCCATCCAGAAGGGGCTTCGCATGATAGGCCAGGGCATGCACGGCTTTGTGGAGAACAAGGAACTGGTGATTGCCGATTTGGACAAGGCTCTGCGCGAACCTACCGACAAACGTATCTTTGTCATCTCCAAAGCCTTCCGTGCCGGGTATACGGTGGATCAGGTGCACGCATTGACCAAGATAGACCGTTGGTTCCTGGAGAAGCTGATGAACATCATGGATACCAGCAGGGAACTGCACTCTTTTATGGCTGATGGAGAGTTGCCAATGATTCCCGTGGACTTATTGCGTAAAGCTAAAGTACAAGGCTTCTCTGATTTTCAGATAGCCCGTGCCCTCGGCTTGGAACAAGCAATGGACGGCGAAGAAGCCATCCTTGCCGTCCGCAATTTCCGCAAGAGTGCAGGCATTCTGCCCGTAGTGAAGCAGATAGATACCCTTGCCGCCGAATATCCCGCACAGACCAACTATCTCTACCTGACGTATAGCGGCACGGCAAATGATGTCCGTTACCTCGGCGACCGCAAGTCCATTGTCGTATTGGGCTCCGGCGCCTACCGCATCGGTTCTTCCGTAGAGTTCGACTGGTGCGGCGTGCAGGCCCTGAACACCATCCGTCAGGAAGGCTACCGCAGTGTCATGATAAACTACAACCCCGAAACCGTGTCTACGGACTATGACATGTGCGACCGTCTTTACTTCGACGAGCTCACCTTCGAGCGTGTGATGGATATTCTCGAACTGGAGAATCCCCACGGGGTGATTGTCTCTACCGGTGGTCAGATACCGAATAACCTTGCCCTGCGCCTCGATGCGCAGAAGGTACCTATTCTCGGCACAAGCGCCAGGAGCATCGACAATGCCGAAGACCGTGACAAGTTCTCCGCCATGCTCGACCGCATTGGTGTAGACCAACCCGAATGGCGGGCGCTGACCTCCCTGGAGGACATCAACGCCTTTGTGGATAAGGTGGGCTTCCCGGTATTGGTCCGTCCTTCCTACGTATTGTCCGGCGCTGCGATGAACGTCTGTTCCAACCGGGAGGAGCTGGAACGCTTCCTGAAGCTGGCGGCGAATGTCAGCAAGAAACATCCCGTAGTGGTGAGCCAGTTCATTGAGCATGCCAAGGAGGTGGAGATGGATGCTGTGGCGCAAGATGGAGAGATTATCGCGTACGCCATCAGTGAGCATATCGAGTTTGCCGGAGTGCATTCCGGTGACGCCACTATCCAGTTCCCGCCACAAAAGTTGTATGTGGAGACGGTGCGCCGCATCAAGCGCATCAGCCGCGAGATTGCCCGTGAGCTGAACATCTCCGGTCCGTTCAATATCCAGTATCTGGCACGCGAGAACGACATCAAGGTGATTGAGTGCAACCTCCGCGCCAGCCGTTCGTTTCCGTTTGTCAGCAAGGTGCTGAAGATAAACCTTATTGAACTTGCCACGAAGGTGATGCTCGGCATTCCGGTACAGAAGCCGGACAAGAATCTGTTCGATTTGGATTATGTAGGCATCAAGGCGAGCCAGTTCTCCTTCAACCGTCTGCAGAAGGCCGACCCGGTACTGGGTGTGGATATGGCAAGCACGGGCGAGGTGGGTTGCATCGGCAGCGATACTTCCTGCGCCATTCTCAAGGCGATGCTCTCCGTGGGCTACCGCATTCCGGAGAAGAACATCCTGCTTTCTACCGGTACTCCGAAGCAGAAAGTGGACATGCTTTCTGCCGCGCGTATGCTTCAGAAGAAGGGGTATAAGATATTTGCCACGGGTGGTTCCAGCAACTTCCTTACGGAGAACGGTGTGGAGAATACGCGCGTCTACTGGCCCAGCGAACCCGAACGCCAGCCGCAGGCACTTGACATGCTGCACCGCAAGGAGATAGACATGGTGGTCAATATTCCGAAGAACCTCACCGCAGGCGAGTTGGATAACGGCTACAAGATACGCCGTGCCGCCATCGACCTCAATATTCCTTTGATAACGAATGCCCGTCTGGCAAGTGCGTTCATCAATGCATTCTGCACGATGACGCCGGATGATTTGACCATCAAGTCGTGGGCGGAATATAAATGATAAATATTTTTCGGACAGAAAAACAGAAGGACAAGGGAGAGAAGAAAAAATGTGCCGTCTTTTTTTCCCTTGTCTCCTTGTCAGTCTTGTGTATTAATATGGAAAAACAACGCATACAGTACCGGTATGAACAGCAACGTTATCAGTGTGCCGAATGTCAGCCCGCCCATAATGGAAGCTGCCAGCGAGCCGAACATGGCATCGGGCAGTAACGGTATCATGCCCAGAATTGTAGTCAGCGCCGCCATAGATACCGGGCGCAAACGACTCTGTGAACTGTCTATCAAGGCTTTCATCGGTTCCACTCCCTGATTAATCTGCAAGGTTATTTCATCCATCAGTACGATGCCGTTCTTGATGAGCATCCCTATCAATCCCAGTGTCCCTACGATTGCCACGAAATTGAATGTCTTTCCCGTAAGCAGCATCACTGCTGCCACGCCTACCACAACCATCGGAATGCAGCAGAAGATGATAAGCGGTTTACGGTAATCCTTGAACAGCATGATCAGAATGGCAATCATCAGGATGATGGCCAGTGGGAAGTTCTTGAACAGATACTTCATGGACTGGTCACTGGCGCTTTTCTCACCCTGCCACTGCAGTGTGTATCCCTCGGGAAGCTCTATCCTTTCAATCTGCCGTGCGATGGCCTGCCTTGCCTTTTCCGTCTCTATACCCGGTGTGGGAGAGCATTGCACGCGTTGGCTCCGTTGTCCGTTGTAGCGCGGCACTACCGGGTCTTCCCAGCGTATGTCGATACTTTTGCTGATTTGTTTCAGTGGAGTGCTGCCCATCAGACTTTCCACCAGCTCTTCTTTGGAGAGGGTACCGGCTTTCAGCTTTACCATTGTTTCTTCGTTCAGCAGTCCGTTCAGCGATGGCAGCGAGGAGAACACTTGCGTATTGGAGAGGTCCTCTATCGGTTGTCCTTCCTCGTCCAGGCATTTCAGGTAGATATTGTCCCGATGGATGCCTTCGTAGAAGAATCCGATGGGGATACCTCCATTGGCCGAGAGCAGTGACAAGCTTACGTCATTGCGGCTCAACCCCAAAGTACGGGCGGCGGCTTGGTCGTACTCGATGGAGAGTACCGGAACCTGCGGTTCCCAATCGGTGGTGATGAGGCATATCTCCGGTGTGTTTTCCATGATACTGCGGGCGCTGTCTGCCAACCGGTGCAGTACGGCAGGGTCCGGTCCCATGAACTGGACTTCGATAGGATATTTTTTGAACATCAGGTTGTAGCGCTTCATCTTGACGTAGGCATTGGGATAATGATGCGTCAGGTAACTTTGTATCTCGTCCATGTTGTCTACCAGCTCTTCGGGAGAAGTGAAATCTATAATCAGTTCGCCGTATGCCAAAGACGGGTTGGCGATGCTCCTTACCAGATTGTAGCGTCCCGGTGTACCGCCTATGGAAGTGGTGACGTGCGTCACTTCCTTGCGTGTTTTCAGGTATGTTTCTATCTCCCGGAGGTCTTGAACCACTTGTGTGGAGTTATTGCCTTCGGGCAGTTTATATTCCATATATAGTTGGTCGTAAACCATGTCGGGGAAGAATCCCTGGCGCATGTACTGGTAGCCGAAGGCAGACAGTCCGAGCAGGACGAGCATTGTCAACACAAAGCTCCAGCGGTGTGCCAGTCCCATCCGCAGGGCGGCGCGCAAGACAGCATAAGTGCGTCCTTTGTATTCTCTCGCTCCTGTGGCGTTGGTTTCGACGGCAGGATGCAGATACCGATTGGCCATCAGTGGTACATGAACCAACGCCAGTACCCAGCTTAACAGCAAAGACACTGCCAGGACGATGAAAAGGTCACGTGTGTAGACCCCTGCCGTGTCGGGCGACATGAAGATGGGCAGAAAAGCTATGATGGCTATCAGCGTAGCTCCCAGCAGCGGCATGGCTGTCTGTCTCCCTATGGCTGTCATGGCTTCCATCCGTTTTTTTCCGGCTTTCAGGTCTACCAGTATGCCGTCAATGATGACGATGGCATTGTCTACCAACATACCCATTGCGAGGACAAATGCGGCCAGTGATACACGCTGCATTGTTCCGCCTGCCGTATATAGAAACATAAATGAACCGAAGACGGTGACCACCAGACTGATTCCGATAATGACCCCACTTTTGAATCCCATAGCCACCATCAGAATGAGCACTACGATGATGACAGACTCTATCAGGTTGATGATGAATGTCCCCAATGAAGCGCCGACGCGTTCCGGCTGGTAGAAAACCTTATGGCAGTCTACGCCTGCAGGCAGACGGGTTTCTTTGAGCTGTGCTAACCTCTTTTCTACTTCAGCGCCTACTTTCACAATGTCTGTTCCGCTGGAGGCGGCAATCAGGATACCTTGTGCCCGTTCGCTGTCGAAGAACATTTCGTTGCGGGTAGGCTCTTCGTATCCTTTTTCTATCTGTGCGATGTCGCGCATGCGGAGCTGGTCGTCGTCATGTCCTTGTATAAGCATGTTGCCGATGTCCTCCACAGTCTTGAATTTGTCGCTTACAGTTACACGGATGCGGTGGTCACCATTGTCGTAATAGCCGCTGTAAGTGGTCTTGTTCTGCCCGTTCAGGGTGGCAAGCACCTCAGCTGGTTTCACACCCAAATTTGCCATGCGGTCTTGCAGCAAGGAGATGTTGATGCACTCGGAGCGTTTTCCGTAGAGTTCCACCCGGTCAATTCCTTCCATGTCGCTGATTTCCCGCTTCACGAGTTCCGCATAGTCGGACAATTGCCGGTCGGACAAGCCGTCACCGGTCAGTGCGTAGAACATACCATATACATTCCCGAAATCATCTTTGACGATAGGTGTACCGGCCCCGTCGGGCAGTGAGGCACGGGCATCGTTCACTTTGCGGCGTAGCATGTCCCAGCATTGTTCCACCTCATCGTCTCGGGTGGTTGTTGTCAACTCTATCTGTATCAGTGAAAGGTCGTTGTAGGAGTAGCTTTCCACATTGTCTATGTGGCCCATGCTGCGGATGCTCTTTTCCAGTACATCCGTCACTTCCAGTTCCACTTGATGAGCCGAGGCTCCCGGATAGGGTGTCACTACCATGGCGAGTTTCACCTTTATTTCCGGATCTTCCAGTTTGCTCATCTCATAGCTGGAATAAGCTCCTCCCAGCAGCAGGACAGCTACTAGGAAGTATATCAGATTACGGTTCTGAAATGCCCATTTACTTATATCCATAGTTTTTTAGGGATTAGTGGTTACAATAGTCCTCCAATATTTGTTCCGCTGGTTCCGGCGAGCGGTTTTACGGTTTCTCCGTCTTTGATGTGGTGGACTCCGGAAGACACGACCAGTTCGCCCGGTTTCAGATGGTTGGAGCTGATGAGGCTGCGACCGTTGCTTGTCAGGCGAAGGAGGGTCACTTCGCGGGCGGTAATCCGGTTGTCGGACGGGTTGTAGACAAATACCTGCGCTTTTCCGTCTATTTGCAGTACGGCGCCGCTCGGAACGGACAGTTGGCATGAATTCTCTTCGTCGTACTGGATGGTAACCATCGTATTCATGCCCGGAGAGGGTACGGGCTGCTGCTTGTCGGCAAGCAGTTGCAGGCGTACGGTATAGAGCTGGTTGGCATTGGCTTTGGGAGTGATGCTTATCAGTTTCAGCCGGTAGGTCTTGCCTGGATAGACATCGAATGAACAGTAATAGCTGTGGAACTGTCCGCGCCGGATATATTCCGCTGCCGGAAGATTGATTTCCACTTCGGGCATACTGCTGCTGATTATGGAGAGAACAGGCATACCGGCGCCTATCGTTTCGTGCGCCTCAAAAAGACGTTTCTGTACAAAGCCGTTGAAGGGGGCGTAGAGCTTGGTGTAGTTGAGCTGGTCCTTGTGGTGCCGGTATTTGGCTGCAATCTGCTTTAATCCATATACCGCCTTGTCGTTGGCGCTGGAAGTAGTGACGGAGTCTTTGTAAAGTGACATCACCCGTTTGGCATCCGCCTTTATCTGTTTATATTCGGCTTCTGTGGCATCCAACTGCACCTGATAGTCTGTCGGGTCGAGTTCGGCGAGCAGTTGTCCCTGACTTACGCGTGCACCGTTCTCCACATATATTTTCTGGATGGTTCCGCTGACTCTGAAAGCAAGGCTGATATCCTGTGCTGCTTTCACTTTGCCTGGATATTGCAGATAGGTCTGTTCGTCTGCTGAAATAACTGTATCTATTTTCACTGTCTGGCAGTCTCTTGCCATCTTGACCTTTCCCTTGCAGGAAGCCAGTGAGAGTAGGGAAATGCCTACTATAAGCCAATAGAACTGTTTCATTGTATATTATTTAATCATATGTTTTTATATATTTACAAATATACCCCGATACTGTCAAATGGAAAAGGTCGGAATGTATTATAATATGTTCTATCTTGTACATCCGGATATAAATATCTATTTTTGTCGGAAGCATCGGAAGTGCAAATATACAAAAAAGCAAGTTTATGGAAACAATTCGGATTCAGCATTATCGGTCTCCTTATGGCGAGTTGATGCTCGGCTCTTTAGGAGACAAACTTTGTCTGTGCGACTGGGTAAGCGAAAAGCGCAAGGAGAAAATCGGCAGGCGGATGCGGAATACGCTGCATGCCGTTTATGAGGAGGGCACTTCGGAAGTTATTTCAACGGCAATCATTCAGTTGGATGAATATTTTGCCCGTAAGCGGACGGCGTTCGACATGCCGTTACTGTTGGCAGGGACGGATTTCCAGAAAACGGTATGGCAGGAGTTGCTGAATATTCCTTACGGGAAAACGGTGTCCTACGGCGAGCTGTCCCGAAAGTTGGGCAACCCGAAGGCCGTACGGGCTGTAGCGGCTGCCAATGGGGCGAATGCCCTCTCCATATTCATTCCCTGCCATCGTGTGGTGGGCAGCAACCGTCAACTGATAGGCTATGCCGGTGGACTGGCAGCAAAACAAGGGCTGCTGGCATTGGAAGCAGACTCCTGCGATGGATTGCCGAATTCTCGTGTAGTACAGCTGTTTTAAGGTCAGATTTGTTTCTGGTATTCTGCCGGTGTCATCCCCGTCATGCGTTTGAAGAACTTCGAGAAGAACGACGGATTGGGAAAGTTCAGTTCGTCTGATATTTGAAACACCAGTAGATTACTGTGTTTCAGCAATACTTTGGCTTCGAGGATAACTGCTTGATTAATCCATTGCATCACGGTTTGCCCGCTTGTTTCACGTATCACCGAACTCAGATAGTGCGGTGTCAGGCATAGCTTGTCGGCATAGAAGTTGACGCTGCGTTCGTGCTTACTGTGTTGGTTCACCAAAGCGATGAAGCGGCGGAATAGCTCTTCCTGGCGTGAAAGACGTGCCGGAGTTGACTTGCATGTGTGCTCGTGGATATACTTAAGGTTATAGAGAAGTGAGACAATCAAGTGCTGTACGGTTTCGCGGCGGTAAGGCGAACAATGAAGTATGTCCCATAATAAAGAGAAAAAGTGGCTGATGCGTGTCCATTCCGTGTTGTTGCATGAAAAGAGAATCCCGTTTCGTGTGTAAGCTTCCGTAAGAATGGAATTCTGTATCACAGGCAGAAAATGGGCGGTAGGCATGAGGACTTGGAATTCATAGTCGGGACTGATTTCCAGTATCTCTATCAGCGAGTTGTCGGGAATGATAATAATATCATGGGCTGTGGCTTCGTATTCGATAAGATTGATAGATATCCGGCCACTGCCCTGCATGATACGTATAATCCTCCCTTCTTTGGCACGGTAAGGTTGCCCGGTACGGAATAGTCTAGAGCCCATGGCAAAGAAACTGATAACCATTCCCAAATCATCATTTATAAATCTGTATTCGGAATGTTCTATAAAATCCGGATTGTTGCGGATGTCCTCGAATGCGACGCTTATCGGTTTGTTCTTTTCCATATCTTTCCCTTTATGAATAATGTATATTTCCACCGCAAAGATAATAAAGTGTTCCTATTATTTGTCTTTTTCTACGAAATGTCGTACTATTAGAACATCTTTGCGCACAAATGGATTGTAAGGTTATAGGGTTATGCCTTTATCTTTGCATGTGTATAGAACAAAACCATGTAGAATAAACAAGAAACAGAATGGATATGAAACGAACCGTTTTCTTTTTTACCCTTTCTCTTGCCGCCATGCTGGCACATGCCCAGCTCACGTTGGAGGAGTGCCAGCGACGGGCGCAAGACAATTATCCGTTGGTCAGGCAATACGGACTGATAGAAAAGGCACGCGGGTACGACCTCTCCAATGCCGGAAAAGGTTACTTGCCCCAGTTTTCCCTATCCGGCAAGGCCACGTACCAGAGTGACATCACCCGGCTACCGGTCGAAATCCCTAATCTCGACATCAAGACTGCTTCGAAAGACCAGTACCAGGTGATGCTCGAAGTGCAGCAGACCCTCTGGGATGGTGGGGATATACGTTCCAGAAAACGATTGACGTGTGCCGCCTCGGAAGTGGAACTGGAAAAACAGCATGTAGACATGTATGCCTTGACTGACCGGGTGAACCAGCTCTTTTTCGGCATCCTGCTGTTGGACGAACAGCTGAAACAGAACAACCTCTTGCAAGAAGATTTAGGAAGAACCCACAAGCAGGTAGCCGACTATATAGCCAATGGCATCGCCACCCCGAGCGACCTGGATGCAGTCAGCGTAGAGCAACTGAACACCAGGCAGCACCGTGTGGAATTGGAGACCACCCGCCGTGCATACCTCAGCATGCTTGCTGCCTTTACGGGCAAGGATCTCTCTTCCGAAACGGTTTTATTGAAACCGGCTGCCGAAGAAAACATAGACCGGCAGATGAACAACCGTCCCGAACTTCGTTGGTACGATGCGCAGGGAGAGCAACTCCGCCAGCAGGAGGCAGCCTTGAACACCCGGTTGATGCCGCGTTTCGGCCTTTTTGTACAAGGGGCATACGGCAATCCGGGATTGAATATGCTGAAAGATGAATTCAACGCCTATTACATGGCGGGGGTGCGCATGTCCTGGAATTTCGGCAGTCTGTATACGTTGAAGAACGACCGCCGCAGGATAGACAATACCCGCCAACAGATAGAGACCGGCCGGGATGTGTTCCTTTTCAACATTCGCCTGCAGGCTACGCAGCAGGATGCGGGCATTGTATCCATGCGCCGCCAGATGGCGGATGATGACGAGATTATCCGTCTGCGTGGGAATATCCGCCGTGCAGCCGAGGCCAAGGTGCAGAACGGGACAATGACCGTGACCGATATGCTGCGGGAGATTACCAACGAAAGTATGGCACGACAGACTAAGGCATTGCATGAGGTGCAGTTGCTGATGAACATCTGGCAGCTGAAATATACGCTGAACAATTAGTGACTATAATCCGTAATTTATAACTTGAAATAGTATGAAATCATTGAAATTATTTCCTTTTTTATTTCTCCTTGCCGCCTGTACCGGCGGTACTCCGAAATATGATGCGACGGGAACGTTCGAGGCTACCGAAGTTATCGTTTCTGCCGAGGCGTCCGGAAAACTGCTGAGTTTCGACATCGAGGAAGGCACGACACTGAAAGACGGGCAGGAAGTAGGCATTATAGATACCGTCCAACTCTATCTGAAGAAACTCCAGTTGGAGGCCAGTGTCAAGTCCGTGGAAGGCCAGCGGCCCGATATCCTGAAACAAGTAGCCGCCACTCAGGAACAGATTGTGCAGGCTCGACGCGAACGCGACCGTGTGTCCAATCTGCTCCGTGTGGGTGCCGCCAACCAGAAGCAACTGGATGATGCCGAGTCCCTTCTCGAAGTCCTCCGCAAGCAGCTCGACGCCCAGAACTCCACCCTGCGCAACAGCGACCGCAGCCTCACTTGGCAAAGTTCCTCTGTCGGCATCCAGGTGGCGCAGATAGAAGACCAGTTGCGCAAATGCCACATCACCTCTCCGCTGACGGGAACCGTCCTTGCCCAATATGCCGAAGCCGGAGAACTGGCTGCTCCCGGCACCCCTCTTTTCAAAGTGGCGGATATGGAGCAGATTTACCTCCGTGCCTACATCACCTCCGAGCAGCTTGCCGAAATCAAGCTGGGGCAGCAAGTGAAGGTTTATGCGGATTATGGAAAGGAAGTGCGGAAAGAATACCCCGGCATCGTCACCTGGATTTCCGATACGTCCGAATTCACTCCAAAAACTATCCTGACGAAAGACGAGCGCGCCAATCTGGTCTATGCTGTAAAGATTGCCGTGAAGAATGACGGGATGCTGAAAATAGGAATGTATGGAGGCTGTAACTTTAACTAATATCTCCAAACGTTACGGCAGCGTGGAAGCCCTGCGGGGTGTCTCTCTGTCAGTAGCTCCCGGTGAGCTTTTCGGCATCATCGGGCCGGACGGTGCGGGCAAGACATCGCTTTTCCGCATCCTCACCACCTTGCTGCTTGCCGACGGAGGCTCGGCTTCGGTCTGCGGCCTGGATGTGGTGAAGGACTACAAAGCCATCCGCAGGCGGGTGGGGTATATGCCCGGACGCTTCTCCCTCTATCCGGACTTGACGGTGGAGGAGAATCTCAATTTCTTCGCCACCGTCTTCCACACCACCATCGAGGAGAATTATGATTTGGTGCGCGACATTTACCGGCAGATAGAACCTTTCCGCAAGCGCCGCGCCGGAGCGTTGTCCGGCGGCATGAAGCAGAAACTCGCCCTTAGCTGTGCCCTTATCCATAAACCGGATGTCCTCTTTCTGGACGAACCCACTACGGGCGTCGACCCCGTGTCCCGCAAGGAATTCTGGGGAATGCTCTGCCGGCTGAAGGAGCAGGGTATCACCATCATTGCTTCCACCCCCATCATCGACGAAGCGCGCCAATGCGACCGCATCGCCTTCATCAACGAAGGAGAGATAAAAGGCATCGATACCCCCGACCGTATCCTGACACGCTTTGCGGGCATCCTCTGCCCTCCGGGCTTGCAGCACGAACGGGTGGAAAACCACGAAAACAATGTGATTGAAGTGGAAGGGTTGACCAAGCGTTTCGGCAATTTTACCGCCGTAGACCACATCTCCTTCCAAGTCCATCGGGGCGAGATTTTCGGTTTCCTGGGAGCCAACGGGGCAGGCAAGACCACCGCCATGCGCATGCTTACGGGACTTAGCCGCCCCACCGGCGGCAAGGCATGTGTGGCAGGTTTCGATGTGGCTTCCCAACCCGAAGAAGTGAAGAAGAACATCGGCTACATGAGCCAGAAATTTTCCCTTTACGAAGACCTCAAGGTGTGGGAGAATATCCGCCTCTTTGCCGGTATCTACGGCATCCCCGAAGCGGAGATTGCTCCTAAAACGGAGGAGCTGCTCCTCCGCCTCGGGCTGGAAAAGGAACGGGATACACTGGTGAAAAGCCTTCCGCTGGGCTGGAAGCAGAAGCTAGCCTTCTCCGTCTCCATCTTCCACCGTCCCAAGATTGTCTTTCTGGATGAGCCTACGGGTGGGGTGGACCCTGCCACGCGCCGCCAGTTCTGGGAACTGATTTACCAGGCTGCCGACGAGGGCATCACCGTCTTTGTCACCACCCACTTTATGGACGAGGCAGAGTATTGCGACCGCATCTCCATCATGGTAGACGGCGTCATCCGTGCACTCGACACTCCCGGGGAGCTGAAACGGCAGTTCAATGCCACTACGATGGACGATGTATTCCAACAACTGGCTCGTCAAGCTGTGCGAACCGCCGACTGAAAATCCGTGAAATCCGCATTATCCGAGCCTAAATATAAATATAGACAATGAAACAATTCATATCTTTCATCCGAAAAGAGTTCTTCCATATCTTCCGCGACCGGCGCACGATGCTGATTCTGCTGGGCATGCCCATCGTGCAGATAATCCTTTTCGGTTTTGCCATCACCACCGAGGTGAAGAACGTGCGTGTGGCGGTGCTCGACCCGTCGAATGACGTAGTTACCCGCCGTATCATCGACCGCATGGATGCAAGCGAATACTTCACCGTCATCCGCCGCCTGTATTCTCCCGCCGATATGGAGGCTTCTTTCGGAAGAGGGGAGATTGACATGGCGCTTGTTTTCAGCGAGCGTTTCTCGGACAAGCTTTATACCGGCGAGGCGCGCGTGCAGCTTGTCTCCGACGCCACAGACCCCAATATGGCGACTATGCAGGCAGGCTATGCCGCAAACATCATTTCCTCTGCCGGGCAGGAGATGCTTCCGCCGGGAGTGCATGCCGCTGCCATCGTACCCCAGCTCAAGCTGCTGTACAATCCGCAGATGAAGAGTGCCTACAACTTCGTGCCGGGTGTCATGGGGCTTATTCTGATGCTGATTTGCGCCATGATGACCTCCATCTCCATTGTGCGCGAGAAGGAGACGGGGACGATGGAGGTCCTGCTGGTTTCTCCCGTCAAACCGCTTTTCATCATTCTGGCAAAGGCGGTGCCCTATTTTGTGCTGTCGCTTGTCAACTTGACCACCATTCTTCTGCTTTCGGTCTATGTGCTCGATGTTCCCGTGGCGGGCAGCTTGTTCTGGCTGGTGGTGGTGTCGCTGCTATTCATCTTTGTCTCCCTGGCGCTGGGGCTGCTGATTTCCACGGTCACCCGGACGCAGGTTGCCGCTATGCTGGTGTCCGGACTGATGCTGATGATGCCCACCATGTTGCTTTCGGGCATGATATTCCCCATTGAGAGTATGCCCGTTATCCTGCAGGCCATTTCAGCTGTGCTTCCTGCACGCTGGTATATCCAGGCGGTGCGTAAGCTGATGATTGAGGGAGTGGATGTTTCGCTTGTGCTGATGGAGGTCGGCATACTTGCCACGATGGCGGTATTGCTGATAACGGTGAGTTTCAAGAAATTCAAGCATCGGCTTGAGTAAAGAGCGGATATGAATTTTATATTAATTATTCAGGCAGAAGAACATAAGGACAAAAGGATACGGGAAATCTGTTCTTTTGTTCTTATGTCTAAAATCTTTAAAATATCGTCTTATGATAAAGTTTCTCATTGAAAAGGAATTCAAGCAGTTGTTCCGCAACTCCTTCCTGCCCAAGCTGATTTTCATTTTCCCGTGCATGATTATGATACTGATGCCCTGGGCCGCCAATCTGGAGATAAAGAACATCAATCTGAATATAGTGGACAATGACCACAGCGTCTTGTCTCGCCGTCTGGTAGATAAAATCGGTGCATCCACTTATTTCCGCCTGACAGCGCTTTCCGATACATACGATGAGGCTTTGCTCGCCATTGAAGCAGGTTCGGCAGATGTCGTGCTGGAGATTCCCCGTGATTTCGAAAAGGATTGGGTGAAGGGAGAGGCGCCTCGTCTGCTGGTGGCGGCCAATGCCGTGAACGGCACGAAGGGCAGTCTGGGAGGATCCTACTTGTCTTCCATCATCAGTGACTATACCCGTGAACTGGGTTCGGAGTCGTCTTCGCAAGGGCTTGCCGGGAAGTTGCTTCCCCGGGTGGATATCGCTACACAAAACCTTTACAATCCCACTCTGAACTATAAGCTTTTCATGGTTCCCGCCCTTATGGTGATGCTGCTGACCATGATTTGCGGTTTTCTCCCCGCCCTCAATGTGGTGGGCGAGAAGGAGGCGGGCACCATCGAGCAGATAAATGTCACTCCCGTCCGCAAGTTCACCTTCATTGCCGCCAAGCTGATACCTTACTGGCTGATAGGCCTGGTGGTGCTCACCATCTGTTTCGTGCTGGCATGGCTGCTTTACGGCATTCTGCCGGCGGGGCATTTCCTCACTATCTATGGCATGGCTCTGGTGTTTCTGCCGGTGGTGTCGGGGTTCGGGCTGGTCATATCCAATCATTCGGCAACGTTGCAGCAGGCCATGTTCGTCATGTGGTTCTTCATGCTTATCCTTATCCTGATGAGCGGTCTTTTCACTCCCATCCACAGTATGCCCGAATGGGCGCAATGGATTACCCGCATCAATCCGCTGCGCTATTTTGTGGAGGTGATGCGTACCATCTATCTCCGTGGCGGCGGATTTGCCGAACTGTTTCCGCAGTTGGGAGCCTTGTTGGTCTTTGCATTGGTCTTCAATCTGTGGGCGGTAAAAAGTTATAGGAAAAGCAGTTAACTGATTTTTCTATATTAGCATCCCATTTGGCTTTTTTTCTTGAAGAAAGGCTACACCATTTGCCTTGGATAGCTACACCCTTTTGTGTTTAAGGCTACACCATGAGGAGGAAAAGGTGTAGCCCTTTTATTATGGATAATGAAAGCTGTTTTTTGTGTGGAAAGGGGGGCTAGTAGTGATATATATCTAATAGCTGTTATACTTGTTAATTAATTGATAGAGTTTATATGATATTTATCAGTTCCCTTATTGGAAAAAACTCTTATCTTTGCGCGCAAATTAATAAATATCTTATACCAAAATGAATACACAGACTACTTATCTTGCCTCGAAACCGCATTATGAGATTCTTGACGGACTTCGTGGCGTGGCGGCTGTCATGGTTATTATCTTCCATCTTTTTGAAGCACATGCAGGTGGCAGCCATCTTACTCAAATTATCAATCATGGTTATCTGGCAGTGGATTTCTTCTTCATGCTTTCCGGTTTTGTTATCGGCTATGCTTATGATGACCGTTGGAACCGGATGACCGTGGGCACTTTCTTCAAACGCCGTATCATCCGCCTGCATCCTATGGTGATTATGGGAAGCATTGTGGGCGCTGCCTTTTTCTATTTTCAGGAGTCGCCTTGTTTTCCACCTATCGAGAATACGTCCATCGGAACAATGCTGCTGGTGATGTTGCTGGGCTGTACCTTGCTTCCTCTTCCGCTGAAGTTCGACATTCGCGGCTGGACGGAAATGCATCCGTTGAATGGCCCGGCATGGTCGCTCTATTATGAATATATCGGTAATATCCTGTATGCGTTGTTTGTACGCAAGTTCAATAAGGTGGCCTTATCGGTGCTGGTATTTGTGGCAGGGTGTTTTACGGTATACCGTTGTCTGACTGCTCCTGCCGGCGATATTGTGGGTGGTTGGGCCTTGAACTGGGAACAGCAGTATGTGGGTATGGTCCGGCTGATGTATCCGTTCTTCGGCGGATTGCTTCTGTCACGCCTCGGCTGGCTGATACGGCTTGAAAAGCGTGCTTTCTGGTGGTGCAGCCTGCTGATTGTGGTGGTTCTTTCCATTCCCCGTATCGGAGGTGAGGATGGTTACTGGATGAACGGGCTTTACGAGGCTTTCTGTATTATCTGCATCTTCCCGGTCATTGTTTCGATGGGAGCCGGCGGCAAGGTGACCGGTAAGCGCTCTACTGCCGTATGCAAGTTCCTGGGAGATATTTCCTATCCGATTTATATCACCCATTATCCGCTGGTATACACTTATACGGCTTGGGTATGCAACAATAACGCTACAATGGCAGAAGGTATCCCTTATATGATACTTACTTTCGTGGGAGCTGTTGTCCTTGCTTATGCTTGTTTGAAACTATACGACGAACCGGTGCGCAAGTGGCTGACAGACCGTTTTCTGAAAGGGAAGAAGAAATAGTTCCGTATGGCTATGGATATAAAAAATCTCCCGTTGCATTATCTTGTGCAGCGGGAGATTTTCTTTTTAATGGCCGGGCGTTATTTTACGTCGATGAATTTCTTGGCCTTTTCTTTTTCTGCTTCTGTAAACTTAGGCAATGTAATGTTCAACACGCCGTTTTCTACATGGGCGCCAATCTTTTCCTTATCGACATCGTCCGGAAGAATCATGGTTTGCTGGAACTTGGTGTATGAGAATTCGCGGCGCAAGTAGCGGCCTTCCTTCTTTTCGTCCTTGTTGTTCTCTTCCTTGCTTTCTGTTTTCTTTTCCATGCTGATGACCAGATTGTTTTCTTCATCGATGTGAACGTTGAAGTCTTCTTTTGTCATACCGGGAGCAGCCAATTCAACTTTGTACTCTTTTGCTGTTTCGAATACGTTGATGGCAGGGGCGGTGGCATTTGCTTTTACCATCCAATCATTGTCAAAGAAATCATTAAAAATACTCGGTAACCAATTTTGGTTTCTTCTTACAGGCATCATAGTTATAGTCTCCTATTGTTTAAGTTAAACATGCTGTTTAGTTTTGAACTCCGGTTCTTTGTCTTCGGGTGTCTGCCTTTTGGGTTTTCACCATCCGTTTCTTGAACCGTCGTTCGCTAACAATATTGCAAACCTTATGCCAACCAGTTTTTACTGACTTTATTGACTATTTGTCATTGAAAAACTGACTTATTTGCTTGTTTAATGCCATTTTGCTATCTTATTTATTTAAAATTGATAGATTTTCAGACTAATTTAAAACGCATTCTCCAACGCTTGGCTTCTTCGTCCCAATCGTGACTGATGATTTTGAAGGTTCCGATTTCTGATGTATTCTCCACATGTACTCCGATGCAGAGGCATTCGTCGTAATCGCCTACTTTCACGACACGTACCGTTTCCGAAGCACCATCGGGCAGGCGTTCCAAGTCGAAACGTCCTTGCGCTTCCTCTTGCGTAATGAATTCTGTTGTGACGGGCAGCTGTCGGGCGATTACCTCGTTTACGGCCTCTTCCAGCTTCTTTATTTCTTCTTCCGTGGGGCAGGCGGCAAGACGGTAGTCCAGCTTGCTTTTCTTTCGTTCTATGTGTGCTGATATGGAGCGGCCGCAACCGAATAACCTTACCATGGTTTGGTTGATGATGTGCTCCGTTGTATGCATAGGAGGGTACTCCTGCTTGTTGTGGTCATTGAGATGAGGTTGTTGTTCCATGTATAATTTCAATAGTTGATATATAATTTGATATTTTATCGTTTGAGGTTGGCCAGCACTTCTTCTTTCAAGATGCTGTATATATGTATATCTGTATATTCTCCAGAAGCCAGCAGTTCTCCGCAACGTTCTGTTCCCTCATGGATGAAACCGAGGCGAACCGGTACTGCGTTGCTGGCTGCATTGCCCACGGCACAGCGAATTTGTATCCGCTTTATCTCTTTTTCTTGTACGGCCCACAGACACAGCTTGCGGACACTTTCAGTAATGATGCCCCGGTGCTGGTATTCCGGCAGTAGCCAATAGCCGAGTTCTGTACGGTGGTTGTCGAAATCGGAGAAATGGAAACCTATCAGTCCGCAGATTTCATGCTGCTGGTTCCAAATACCGAATATAGGTTCATTTCGTTCGGCAGGAGCAGATAGTACCTGACGTAAAAAAGCTTCTTCATCAGCTATTGTGCGCATATTATCCACAAATGGCAGCCATGTTCTTAAGTAGTCCCGGTGTGTGTCGATGGCATGGTAGATGGCTGCGGCATCTTCTATTCTGATTTCCTGCAGATAAATGTCCGGAAGGATGGGGAAGGAAATGGGAGAGGAGAGGATATGTACGTCTCCTGATTGGGACAGCTGTATCCTTTCCTTGATTTTTCCCCAGGCATGTGTATCGAACAGACAGCTTTCGCGCATGGTGTGATACATCTCCTTGAACCGGGACATGGGGATAGTGAAGCTCAATAAGTCCGCTTCGAAGTATGGGCGGACGGAGGGGTCGAAGAATCCCAGGAAAGTACGTTTCCCTTGTTTCCGGTTTTCAATGATGGTTTGGGTAATGACGGAGCAACAGCCGGAGCCGAATGGGGCTGCCACGGCATCCGATGCATTGTTGTCGAAGAAGGTCCATGTCGCCAGTCCGGATAGAATGTCGGGAGTTGGCAGGAACAGCAGTCCTTCCACTTCATCAAAGGAAGGTATCTTGTCTATGCGGGCAAAATGCAGATAGGCTTTGTCAGTTCTGGAAATCTGTAGCTCATTGACAAAATCTACCACCATTTCGGGAGTCTTCTTGTATTTCTCTTTCAAGGAGACAAACCCCGGGACGCGCTCGGGCATTTCAGTAAATCCGGTATAGAACTTGCCTCCTCCGCAGGTAATTGTTTCGTTGCTGAGACTGACGGTTTTGCCGTCTCTGACTTGTTTCATGCATTTGAAGAGACAACCGGTTACTTTCTCTGTAGATGCCCCCATTCGGTCTGAATACCAAAAGGCGATGGGGAGTTCGGCGTGTTGGCCGAAAGCTTCCTGATAATTGGCAATAAATGTGTGTATATCCATGATGCTCGGATGATATTTATGATATGGTCTTTCTTTGGATTTTCCGTAAAGGTAATTCAATATTTTGATTCTTTTGCTTGCAGTATGCCTTTTTATCACTCTGCTTTCGAGCTTTTAATGATAGTAGAATAGGTTTTTATGGTATTTTAATTACTTTTGCATGAGGATTCTCAAAAAGTATTGCCTTTAACTAATCGGAAAGCCGGATGAAAAATATAATCATATTCTTGTGTCTTTGTACCATCTGTATGTGCCGCCTTCATGCTGCAGACAGCAGCCGGGCGGATTCTTTGCTGCTGAAACTGGACCAGGCGATAAAGGAGCGTCCCATATATATGGAGCAGAAGGAGCTGAAACTGGTGGAATTGAAAAGACAGTTGCATCGGCAGATACCGGATGAAGAACGTTTTGCCATTCTTGGCACATTGCTGGATGAGTACCGTTCGTTCAATACGGATTCTGCATTGCACATGGCCGAGGAAAGGGAACAGATAGCCATACGTCTTGGAAACCGGGAATACATAGACAATGCCCGCATGAATAAAGCAGATGTTTTGGGAATGACCGGTATGTATAAGGAAGTTATGGATTTGATGCGGAATATCCATATAGACCGGTTACCGGTGGATATCCATCCATATTATTACCATATCTACCGTACGGTCTATGGCCTTATGGCCGATTATGCCGTGACGGCATATGAAAAGAAGCTTTATACGGAGCTTACGGACAAATATCGTGATTCGTTGCTGTTGGTCAATAAAGATAATCTTCTGATACATACCTTGATTCAGTCCGACCAGTATAATGTACGCAATGAATATGACAAGGCCATCCGTTTGCTGACGGATTATCTGGCGCTGCAGAAGGACTATGAACACGACGTTGCGATTTGTGCCTATACTTTATCAGAGTCTTACCGGCTGAAAGGGGACAAAGAGAAGGAAAAGGAATACCTGATTGTTTCTGCTATGGCGGATATGAAAACCGCTGTCCGTGAATATATCTCTTTACGCAAGCTCGCCGTACTGCTTTACCAGGAAGGAGACATCGAGCGTGCCTATTCTTATGTAAAGATATGTATGGAAGATGCAGCCGCCTGCAATGCCCGGTTACGCAAGCTGGAGATTCTGGAAATCTTTCCTATCATTAATGATGCTTACCAGCAAAAGACGGAGAAGCAGCAGGAGCAGATGAAATGGGCACTGGTATCTATCAGCCTGCTTTCACTTTTTCTGTTGCTTGCCATATTTTATGTATACAAGCAGATGAAGAAAGTGGCTGCCGCCCGCAGGGAAGTGATTGACGCCAACAAACGGTTGAAGGAGCTGAATGATGAGCTTCACCTTTCCAATGCACAACTCAAGGAGGCCAACCACAGCATTGCCGAAAACTCCTATCTGAAGGAGGAGTATATCGGCCGTTATATGGACCAGTGCTCGGTCTATTTGGAAAAGATGGACAATTACCGCCGGTCGCTGGGAAAGATTGCCGCTACCGGAAATGTGGAGGAACTCTACAAGAACATCAAGTCTTCTAAATTCATAGAGGGGGAATTAAAGGAATTCTATACCAACTTTGATAATACCTTCCTGCAGCTGTTTCCTACTTTTGTAGAAGACTTCAATGCCCTGCTTGCCGATGATGAGCAAATATCCTTGAAAGCCGGCGAACGGATGAATACAGAGTTGCGCATCTTTGCATTGATACGTTTGGGTATTACTGACAGCGTGAAGATAGCCCAGTTCCTTCGGTATTCTGTTACCACCATTTATAACTATCGTACGAAGGTTCGCAACAAGGCTGCCGGTGACCGCGACTTGTTGGAACAGGAAGTGATGACAATTGGCAAGTCGAAGAACTGAGAATAGGGGTTTTGAAGCTTGGAAGTGTCTCTTTTACGCTTATATTTTCACTACTTTTTTAGTTGGGTAATAATTTTATATATTATTGGTATATAGTGGTTTAAGCCTTTTTGAATGATGTAAACCACTACTTTTTTACTCTTTCCTCCACTATTGGCTTCTCTTATCTGATACATTTGCATTGTTCCTCTTCGGAAAGAGTGACACATGTGATTTATGTTTTTATTATTAACTTTAAATTCTTATATTATGCAAAAGTACAAAATGCCAATCAGCAGGCTACGGATGATGGTTTGTCTGATAGGAATGTTACTTCCGATGTGCATGTTCGCACAGCAAATTACAGTACAAGGTGTAGTGAAAGACCAGACCGGTGAAACGGTTATTGGCGCCAGTGTAATGGAAAAAGGAACCACAAATGGGACAATAACCGGTATTGACGGTGATTTCTCTTTGAACATGTCTCCGAACGGTACTCTTGTCGTTTCATTTGTAGGCTATAAGACTCAAGAGGTGCAGGTGAAGGGACAGAAACAGCTTCAGGTAGTTTTGTCTGAAGATGCCGAAATGCTGGATGAAGTGGTGGTGATAGGGTATGGCACCATGAAGAAAAGCGACCTTACAGGAGCAGTGTCCTCCATCGGTAACAAGGATATCAAGGATTCCCCCGTATCCAATTTGGGACAAGCCATCCAGGGAAAAATCTCAGGTGTGCAGATTGTAGATGCCGGTAAACCGGGAGACAATGTATCCATCAAGATTCGTGGTTTGGGTTCTATCAACAACTGCGACCCGCTGGTCGTGATTGACGGAGTGCCTACCGACTTGGGCTTGTCTTCCTTAAATATGGCCGATGTGGAACGTTTGGATGTATTGAAGGATGCTTCGGCCACAGCCATCTACGGTTCCCGGGGAGCTAATGGAGTTGTGATGATTACCACCAAACGCGGTACGGAAGGAAAAGGAAAACTTGCTGTATCTGCCAATTACTCTTTCCAGAATGCTACGAACGTACCTTCTTTATTGAACGCGGCGCAGTATGCCGAGTTGAGTAATGACATGATGGTGAACAGTGGACGCAATCCTAATCCGGAATGGGCCAATCCTTCTGAATTGGGTGCAGGTACCGACTGGATGGATGAATTGCTCCGTACGGGTGTGATGCAGAACTATACGGTAAGTTATTCCGGCGGTAACGAGAAATCCCATTATTATGTGTCTGGTGGTTTTCTGGATCAGTCCGGTATCGTGAAGAGTGTGAATTACCGTCGCTTCACATTCCAGTCCAACAGTGATGCGCAAGTCTTGAAATGGTTGAAGTTCTCCAATAACATTACGTTCAGTGCCGATACGAAGAAGTCGGGCAGCTATAATATAGGTGATGCGCTGAAAGCGCTCCCCATTTATCCGGTGAAGAATGAAGATGGCAGTTGGAGTGGCCCTGATGGTAACTCGGAATGGTATGGCAGCACGCGCAACCCCATTGGACCGACGGAACTGAACAAGAGTCAGACTGATGGATATAACTTCCTGGCCAACTTGACGGCAGAACTTACTTTTACCAAATGGCTTAAGTTTAAAAGTACTTTCGGCTACGATGCCAAATTCTGGTTCATAGACAACTTTACCCCCAAGTATAACTGGAAACCCACTCCCACAGAGGAGACTTCACGTTATAAGAGCGATAACAAGTCGTTCACTTATTTGTGGGACAACTATTTCCTATTCGACCATACTTTTTCAGAAAAACATCGTGTGGGATTGATGGCCGGTATGTCTGCCCAATGGAACACCAACGACTACCTGAATGCGCAGAAGAATGTGTTTATGTTCGACAATGTGCACGAAATGGATAATGGCGAGGAAATGTATGCCATCGGTGGAAACGAGACAGAGTGGGCATTGCTCTCTTACATGGCACGTGTCAACTACTCTTACGAAGACCGCTATTTGCTGACTGCAACCATTCGTCGTGACGGTTCCAGCCGTTTCGGTAAGAAACATCGCTGGGGTACTTTCCCTTCCGTATCTGTGGCATGGCGTGCCTCTCAGGAAAAGTGGTTTCCAAAAAACGACTATATCAATGACCTGAAAGTGCGTGCGGGATACGGTGTGACCGGTAGCCAGGCAAGTGTTGGAAACTACAGCTATCTGGCATCCTACAATACCAGTGTATATCCTTTCGGCATTTCGAGCGGCAATCAGACAGCGCTGGTTTCTTCTACTCTCGCCAACCCGTATATCCATTGGGAAGAGGTGGCACAAACCAACATCGGTTTTGATGCCTCACTGTTCAATTCACGCGTTATGTTCTCGTTCGATGCTTATCTGAAGGAGACGAGAGACATGCTGGTAAAGGCGTCTATCCCCATCACATCGGGATTTGAAGATACTACAACCACGTATACCAATGCCGGAAAAGTACGTAATCAAGGTATTGAAATGAGTCTGCATACCATCAATCTTACCGGTGAACTGGGATGGGAAACGAACCTGACCGCCACTTACAATAAGAATAAAATTAAGGATTTGAACAGCGACGTTCCTTATTACATTAACCAAATCAATAACTCCTATGTAACGATGCTGGCAAAGGACTATCCCATTAATGTCTTCTACGGCTATGTTACGGACGGAATCTTCCAGAACCAGTCTGAAGTGAATACACATGCCGTGCAGCCGGGAGCTGAGCCGGGTGATATCCGTTTCAGGGATTTGAACAACGATGGTGTCATCAATGATAGTGACCGTACCGTCATCGGTAACCCGAACCCAAGTTGGCTGTTCTCCATGAACAATAGCCTTTCCTATAAGGGTTTCGAACTTTCTGTTTTCTTACAAGGTATAGCCGGAAATAAGATATACAATGCCAACAATATCGACAATACCGGTATGGCAGCTGCCTATAACCAGACTACCGACGTACTGAAGCGTTGGCAAGGAGAGGGGACCAGCAATTCGATGCCGCGTGCCGTGTTCGGCGACCCCAATCAGAATACACGCGTGTCAGACCGCTTTGTGGAGAATGGTTCTTATCTGCGTTTGAAGAATATCACACTCTCATACACTTTCCCGAAGCAGTGGTTACAGAAAGCCCAGATTGAGAATGCACGCCTTTCCCTATCTTGTGAGAATGTGGCTACCATCACCGGATATTCCGGTTTCGACCCTGAAGTGGGTATTAACGGAATAGACCAGAACCGTTACCCCATTTCCCGTACGTTCAGCTTAGGATTAAACTTTAACTTTTAATGATTGACTCGGATATGAAAAAGATAACAAATTTACTATATATGCTGGCAGTATTGCTGCTGGCTTCCTGCAACGACTTTCTGGACAAGTCTCCTAAAAATACGGTTGACCCGGAAACGACGGTGACCGATGATGTGGCCATTGCTCTGACCAATGCCTGCTATCGCACCCTTCAGTCTTCCAATATGTACAACCAGCGTATCTGGACACTGGATATTGTGGCGGGTAACAGTTTGGTGGGTGCCGGTGGCGGTACCGACGGCCTTGAAACGATACAAGCTTCTAACTTCATAACGCAGAGCGACAATGGCATGGCATTGTACATGTGGCGTTCTCCCTGGGTGGGGATAGGACAATGCAACATTGTGTTGAATAGTCTTCTGGAGGCTGAAGCCGTGTCAGAGAGAATCAAGAACCGCTGTCTGGGAGAGGCTTATTTTCTCCGTGCACATTATTACTATGTATTGGTACGTCTGTACGGTGGTGTTCCACTGCGTTTGGCTCCTTATAATCCGGGAGAACCGACAGACATTGCACGCGCTACAGTCGAAGAGACTTATGCCCAGATAATTTCCGATTGTAAGAATGCGGTTGACCTGCTTCCTGCCAAGTCTTCTTACGACGACGAGAACGTGGGACGTGCCTGCAAAGATGCAGCTTTGGCCATGTTGGCAGATATTTATCTGACGCTGGCTCCTAATCATACGGAATATTATCAGGAGGTGTCTGATTTGTGTGATGAGATAACAAATTTGGGGTATGACCTTTCTTCCTGCAAGTATGAGGACAATTTCGATGCATTGGTCAATAACGGGCCGGAATCTTTGTTCGAGGTCCAGTATTCGGGCAATACGGAATATGATTTTTGGGGAAACAATCCGCAGTCTTCCTGGCTTTCTACTTTCATGGGTCCCCGTAATTCGGACTTTGTTGCCGGCAGTTATGGCTGGAACCAGCCTACAGAAGAATTTGTGGGTCAATATGAGAGCGGTGACAAACGTAAGGATTTGACCGTGCTTTATGCCGGATGTCCGGATTTTGACGGTAAGGCTTACAAAAGCTCTTATTCCAATACGGGATACAATGTACGCAAGTTTCTGGTGTCGAAAACGGTTTCTCCGGAATACAATACCAATCCTGCCAACTTCGTGATTTATCGTTATGCGGACGTCCTGCTGAAGAAGGCCGAAGCTTTGAATGAAATGGGACGCCCTGACCAGGCTGCCGTGCCTTTGAATATTGTACGTAAGCGTGCCGGACTGCCGGAGGTTTCGGGCTTGTCACAGGAAACCATGCGTGAAAAGATTATCCATGAGCGCCGCATGGAACTAGCTTTCGAAGGGCATCGCTGGTTCGACATGATTCGTGTCAACAATGGAGAGTATGCCATTAAATTCCTGCATTCCATTGGAAAGAGCAACGTGAACAAGAACCGCTTGCTGTTCCCTATTCCGCAGACGGAGATGGATGCTAATACCTTAATGGTGCAGAACCCGGGTTATTAATTAATTTAATCAGAAGAATATGAAGAAATATATTTCACACCTTGTATTTGCCTTACTGGGCTGTGCAGCCTTATCTGCTTGTGTAGATGATGATTACATGGAATTGGATAAAGGACAGAATGAACTTGTACTGACGGCCAGCAAGACGGAAGTTGTTTTGAATGAGCAGGCACATGCCGATGATGCCCTGGAGCTTTCCTGGACTACGGGAACCAATTATGGGACGGGTAATAAAATTTCTTATACGCTGGAATTGGCCAAGACCGGCAGTGATTTTGCAGATTCTTATGTAGCTGTGGAGAATGCCGTACAAGAATACTCATGGAAAAAGAGCGTGGAGGAATTGAATGACATCCTGCGCAACCATTTTGGGGCAACTGCCGGGGAGAACATTTCGTTGGAAGCGCGCTTGACAGCTACTGTAACAGAACGGGACGAAAAACAGGTGTCTACCACTGCTTTCAGTGTTACAGCCTATAAACCGCTCACATCCACCCTTTATCTGATAGGTAGTGCCACTCCGGGCGGCTGGAGTGCCGATGATGCGACAGAGATGACCCGCAAGGACAATGGTATCTTTACATGGACGGGCCGGCTTGTGGCCGGTGAATTTAAGTTCATCACGACCTTAGGCTCATTCCTGCCCTCTTACAACAAAGGAACAGATGGATTGCTGGTTCTTCGTAGCAGTGATGACCAGCCGGATGAACCTTTTGTTGTCGAAGAAGACCATAATTACATCGTCGAGGCCAATCTGTTTACCGGTGTTCTTACATTGACCCAGACAGAGACGTTGGCACCTGCCTACGACCAGCTTTATTTTGTGGGTAACGCTACGGATTGGGGATTCGTGAAGATGAAACAAGATGTGCTCGACCCATACTTGTTCCGCTTCGGCAAGTTCTTTGAAGTGGGCAAAGGAGGGGAATTCAAGTTCGGAACCTCCGATGGAAGTTGGGAGAACATGTATAAGGCCAAGAATGCCGATGCTGCTTATACCGATACAGAAGTGGTGTTTGTGAAAGGGTTCGACCCGGACAATAAATGGGTGCTGAAAGACGGGGAATGCGGCAAGGCCTACAAGATTTGCATGGATATCCGTAGTGGTAAGGAACGCATGATGATGAGCGAATTTACTCCGTATGAGATGATTTATATGGTAGGTGATGCTACTCCGGCCGGTTGGACGATTGGTGATGCTACGCCGATGCAGACAACGGATAATCCGTATGTGTTTACTTGGAAAGGTACGCTGAATGCCGGTGAGTTGAAATTTACTTGTGATAAGCAGGAAGATTGGAATGGAGCCTGGTTCATGTCGGCTGTAGCAGACAAACAGCCTACAGGAGAAACAGAACCGATGCTTTTCCTTGATAAATCAGACGAAGCGTTCAAAGCGCAATATCTGGACGTGATGGTAGGCGGCATCGACCAGAAGTGGAAGATTACGACAGCAGGTTCCTATCTGATTACTTTGAATCAGCTGGAAGAGACAATTTCAATCGTGAAACAATAGGTATCTACAATAGATGAAGAAGATAGTTTATACAACACTGGTAGCCTTGCTGCTGGTTGCATGCAGCAAGGATGATACCGGCAGCGGTACCGGTGGAGGCGGAGAGAGTGGAGGGGTTACGGAAGTAACCCCAGTCACCTCGGACTTGACGGTCAACCTCACTACCGACAAGGCATGTTACCGGCCGGGCGAGAGTGTTTCTTTTACAGCTGACGCCCTTCCTGCCGGAGCTAAAATCCGCTACCGGACAATGGACAAGGTTGTATCGGAGCAGGCTGCTGCCGGTACTACTTGGACTTGGACTGCTCCGGCAACCGATTATACCGGTTATCTGGTGGATGTGTACCGTACGAAAGAGAATGGAACAGAGGTTATTCTTGGTACTATTGCCGTAGATGTATCCAGTGACTGGACACGTTTTCCACGTTATGGTTTCGTTGCCACTTTTGATGCTTCGAAAAAGGTGGATGGAGTGATAGAGAAGGAGATGGCTTTCCTGAACCGTTGCCACATTAACGGGGTACAGTTTCAGGATTGGCACAACAAGCATCATTGGCCGTTGGGCGGTACGCGTGAGCATCTGGACGAGGTCTATAAGGACATTGCCAACCGGGAGGTCTATACCGAGGTAGTGAAGAAGTATATCTCTACACAACACAGCCTGGGCATGAAGTCCATGTTCTACAATCTATGTTTCGGAGCTTTGGACGATGCCGTTTCCGACGGGGTAAAGGAAGAATGGTACATATTCAAGAACACGGGACGCATGGATAAGGATTCGCATGACTTGCCCTCCAGTTGGAAAAGTAATATCTTCCTGCTCAATCCCGCCAATACGGAATGGCAGGCATATATTGCCCAGAGAAACGATGATGTTTATGCCAATCTGGACTTTGACGGTTATCAGATAGACCAACTGGGAAACCGGGGTGACCGCTATGACTATGATGGCAATAAGGTAAATCTGCCTAAGGGATATGCCTCGTTCATCGAAGCCATGAAACAGAAGCATCCGGACAAGCGTTTGGTGATGAATGCCGTCTCCAGCTATGGAGCTTCCCAGATAGCTGGTACGGGTAAAGTGGATTTCCTTTATAATGAAGTATGGGGCGATGAGGCAGGCTTCAAGGATCTGCACACCATTATCAAAGCGAACGACCAGTATGGCAACCATGCCTTGAAAACGGTGTTTGCCGCATATATGAACTATGACAAGGCAGGTAGCAGTACCGGTGAGTTCAATACACCGGGTGTGCTGCTGACGGATGCTGTGATATTTGCTTTGGGAGGCTCTCATTTGGAATTGGGTGACCACATGCTATGCCGCGAGTACTTTCCAAGCACGGCTTTGCAGATGAACGATGTACTGAAAACAGCCATGATTCGTTATTATGACTTTATGACGGCTTATCAGAACCTGCTTCGTGATAAAGATACGGAGGCGGAGATTTCCGTTTCTCTGAACTGTACGGATGCTGCGCGGAATCTTTCTCTGAATGCATGGCCGCCGCAGAAGTCTGCCATCACTGTATATGCCAAGAATGTAAATGGCAGGCAAGTCATTCATCTGCTCAACTTCCTCAATGCGGATAACTTAAGCTGGAGGGATTTGAACGGAACAATGCCCGAACCGCGTCTGGTGTCCGACGTGCCGTTGAAGATGAATGTTTCCGGTAAAGTGAACAAGATATGGGTTGCATCGCCCGATTTCCATGCCGGTGCTTCGCAGGAACTGTCATTCGAACAGAAGGACGGCACGGTTACCTTTATCTTGCCCTTGCTGAAGTACTGGAGCATGCTTGTGATGGAATAAGAGTATCCAATAAAGGAACAAACAGATTATAGTAATGAAGAAATATATATTTTTATTTTTTGCCGTCTGTGCATTTTCTGTATATGCGAATGCACAGAACCGCACCGGAGACTGCACTTCCTATACCAGTGACGACCGGAGTGTGACCTTCTATTTAAATGACAGTTCTGCCATACAATTACGTCTGTGTAGCCAGTCTACGGTACGTATATGGTTTTCTCCCGACGGTAGTTTCCAGCGGAATAATCCTTCCTTTGCCGTCGTCAATGAGGATCTGGAGGATGTCGGTACCGTCCATGTGGACGAACAGAATGCCTGCTACGAGATTTTTACCCCTAAACTCCGTATCCGGGTAAACAAGTCTCCGTTTAACTTACAGATATTCGACAAGTATCAGAAACTGCTGTTCAGTGATTATGCCGATAAGGGGCATATCAGTAACGGGCAGCGCAAATTGGAATACAAGACCCTCCGTCGTGACGAACACTTCTTCGGCTTGGGAGAAAAGACCGGCAAGCTGGACCGTCGCGGTGAAGCCTACAAGATGTGGAACAGTGACAAGCCTTGTTATAGTGCCGTTGAGGACCCGCTCTACAAGAGTATTCCGTTCTTTATGAGCAGTTATCGTTATGGTATTTTCCTGGACAATACGTATAAAACCGAATTTAAGTTTGGTACGGAAAGCCGCGATTACTACAGTTTCGAGGCTCCTGGGGGAGAGATGATTTATTATTTCATCTTCGGGAAGGATTATAAGGAAATCATGAAACAATATGTCGACCTAACGGGAAAACCCATAATGCCTCCTAAATGGGCATTGGGCTTTGCACAATGCCGGGGACTGCTGACGAGCGAGAAATTGTCTTATGAAATAGCTGAAGGCTATCGTAAGCGTGGAATTCCTTGTGATGTTATTTACCAGGACATAGGCTGGACACAGTATTTGCAGGATTTTGAGTGGCGGAAAGGGAACTACGAGAATCCGAAAAAGATGCTTGCAGACCTCAAGGATATGGGCTTCAAGGTGGTGGTTTCGCAAGATCCGGTCATTTCACAAGCCAATAAGCGGCAATGGGAGGAAGCCGATAGGTTAGGGTATCTGGTAAAGGACTCCACCAACGGCAGGAGTTATGACATGCCCTGGCCCTGGGGTGGTAATTGTGGCGTAGTGGACTTCACCCTTCCTGCTGTGGCAGACTGGTGGGGAGCTTATCAGCAGAAGCCCATTGATGATGGCATTGCCGGTTTCTGGACTGATATGGGTGAACCTGCCTGGAGCAATGAGGAGCAGACGGAACGCCTGGTGATGAAACACCATTTGGGCATGCATGATGAGATTCACAATGTTTATGGTCTTACGTGGGATAAGGTGGTGAAGGAGCAGTTTGAAAAACGGAATCCTAACCGTCGCGTATTTCAGATGACACGTGCCGCTTTTGCGGGCTTGCAACGCTATACTTTCGGCTGGACCGGTGACTGTGGAAACGGTGATGACGTGACGCAGGGCTGGGGACAGATGGCCAATCAGATTCCGGTACTGTTGTCTGCCGGTTTGGGAATTATTCCTTTTACTACTTGTGACATTACCGGTTATTGCGGAGATATAGAGAATTATCCTGCGATGGCTGAACTTTATACGCGGTGGATACAGATGGGCGCTTTCAATCCCCTGAGCCGCATTCATCATGAGGGCAACGTGGCTGTGGAGCCGTGGCTGTTCGGCGAAGAGGCCGAGAAGAATGCCAAGGCAGCCATCGAATTGAAGTATCGTCTTTTGCCTTATATCTATACGTATGCCCGCGAAGCACACGAAACGGGGTTGCCTCTCATGCGACCGATGTTTCTGGAATATCCGGCAGATATGGAAACGTTCTCAACGGATGCCCAGTTCATGTTTGGCAGCGAACTGCTGGTTGCTCCGGTGGTAAAGAAAGGAGCGCGAAACAAGAATGTGTATCTTCCTGAAGGAACTTGGATTGACTACAACAACAAACACACAGCATATAGCGGTGAGCAATGGATGACGGTGGATGCTCCCCTCAATACTATTCCTATGTTTGTAAAGCAGGGAAGTATCATACCTCAAATGCCGGTCATGAACTATACGGATGAGAAACCGGTCTATCCGGTTACGTTTGAGATATTTCCTGCTGCAGCGGGCAGTGAAACTACCTTCTCGCTTTATGAAGATGCAGGAACTGATTTAGGATATTTGCGTGGAGAGTTCATGCGCACTCCTATTACTTGCCAGACTACCGACAAAGGCTATACGCTGAAAGTAGGTACACGGACCGGTGAGAAATATAGCTTACCCGGCCAACGAAACCTGATGTTCTGCATCTATACGGAACAGATGCCGAAAACAGCTTTGCTGGACGGTCAGAAAATCAAGAAAACGAATGTCGGAAAGCTGGAAGAAAATTGGGAGACAGAGTTTACGATAACTGCCTGGTGTCCCGACAAGAAGCAGGGGACCTGCCTGCTGAGGTTGCCGGACGATGGAAAGGAACATATCATTGAGTTTATCTATTAACACAAAAAACATATCATTATTATGAAGAAATTTGTACTTAGCGCAGCTTTGCTTTTTTCTGCCCTGGCGGGGAATGCTGAAGGCATTTCATCCCCTTCGGGCATGGTGAAGCTGGATTTTGAACTGACAAAAGACGGGAGACCAGCCTATCAGGTGGATTATAAAGGGGCTCCCGTCATCAATCCCAGTACGTTGGGATTGGAACTGAAAGGAGCTACCAGCCTGATGGATGGTTTCAAAGTAGTAAGGACTTCTACTTCCACTTTCGATGAAACCTGGCAACCGGTGTGGGGGGAAACAAAAGATATCCGCAACCACTACAACGAATTGCTGGTAGAACTTGAACAACCGTCTACCACTCGTTTTATGAATATCCGTTTTCGGGTATATGATGACGGCGTGGGATTCCGTTATGAGTTTCCGCAACAGAAGAATCTGGTTTATTTTGTGATAAAGGAAGAGCATTCCCGGTTTGCCATGACCGGCGACCATACTGCCTGGTGGATTCCGGGAGATTATGATACCCAGGAATATGATTACACGGAGTCCAAACTCTCTGAAATCCGTGGACTGCTGCAGGGAGCTGTGAGTGACAATGCGTCACAAACTGTCTTTTCGCCGACAGGTGTCCAGACTTCCATACAGCTTAAAACAGCTGATGGAGTGTACCTTAACCTGCACGAGGCAGCCTTGGTGGACTACTCTTGCATGCATCTCAACCTGGATGACAAGAACCTCGTTTTTGAATCCTGGCTGACTCCGGATGCTCAAGGAAATAAAGGGTATATGCAGTCTCCCTGCCATACTCCCTGGCGTACGGTCATAGTCAGTGATGATGCCCGCGAGATACTGGCCTCCAATTTGATTCTCAATCTGAATGAGCCTTGTAAGTATGATGATACCTCCTGGATTAAGCCGGTGAAATATGTCGGCGTATGGTGGGAAATGATTGCAGGGGGAAAGCCCTGGGCATATACTTTTGACCTCCCTTCTGTGAAACTGGATGATACGGACTATTCCAAGGTGAAACCGAACGGCATTCATCCGGCCAACACGGCTAATGTGAAGAAGTACATAGACTTTGCTGCCGAACACGGTTTTGACCAGGTATTGGTGGAGGGTTGGAATACGGGTTGGGAAGACTGGTTCGGTAATTCCAAGGATTATGTTTTCGATTTCGTGACTCCTTATCCCGATTTTGACATCAAGTATCTGAATGAATATGCTCATTCCAAGGGTGTCCGTCTGATGATGCACCATGAAACATCGGCTTCCGTCCGTAACTATGAGCGGCACATGGAAGCTGCCTACCGTCTGATGAATAAATATGGATATAATTCGGTAAAGAGTGGCTACGTAGGCAATATGATTCCCCGTGGCGAGCATCACTATGGACAATGGATGAACAACCATTACCTATACGCCGTGACCGAAGCTGCCAAACACAAGATAATGGTCAATGCCCATGAAGCGGTACGTCCGACTGGTTTATGCCGTACCTATCCCAATCTGATAGGCAATGAATCTGCCCGAGGCACGGAGTACGAGGCTTTTGCTGGTAACAAGCCCTTCCACACAACGGTACTTCCGTTTACCCGTTTGCAGGGTGGTCCGATGGACTATACGCCCGGTATCTTTGAAATGGACATCAATAAGTTGAATCCGAACAGCCATACGCATGCCAATACTACCTTGACGCGTCAGCTGGCACTTTATGTCACTATGTACAGCCCTCTACAAATGGCTGCCGACCTTCCTGAGAATTATGAGCGTTTCATGGATGCTTTCCAGTTCATCAAAGATGTGGCTGTGGATTGGGACGACAGCCGCTATCTGGAAGCTGAGCCGGGACGTTACATCACTGTTGCCCGTAAGGCAAAAGGTACGAATGACTGGTTTATCGGTTGCACCAGCAGTGAGCACGGACATGCTTCAACTCTGAAACTGGACTTCCTGGATGCAGACAAGCAGTATATTGCAACCGTCTATGCCGATGCAAAAGATGCCGATTATAAAACAAATCCGCAAGCTTATGTTATCCGTAAAGGTATCGTTTCTCCCAAAACGGTCTTGAAACTGAAAGCTGCTTCCGGTGGTGGCTATGCCATCAGCATCATGGAGGTGAAAGATAAATCTGTATTGAAGGGACTGAAGAGGCTTTCCGGGAATATCTGATTTACGGGCATAAAAAAAGGAGTACCGCTGTACTCCAACCTTTGTTAACCTTAAATCTAATACTATGAAAAACACATTGCAAAGATACGGACTTTTGATAAATCTGCAAATTATCCAACTAAAAAAGTATGTTTTATAACACTTATTAGCCGTTTATTCCTTTGCTTCTATTTTTGTTAACAAAAAGGATGCGAATGTGTCAAAAGCACATGAAGACTTTTATAATGTTATAATATTAGGCGCGGATTACGCGGAATAATGCGGATTCAATAAACTAAATCCGTGAAATCTGCGTCATCCGCGCCTAAAATAAAGCGTTAAAGAAGGTTTTGACACATTCCCCTTACCCTTTTACTTCCTGATACATAAATCTTTTAATGCTCTTCTTTGCCGTTTTCTCAACTCCTCGAAGTGTATCTTGACTTTTGTTATCTGGCAGTAGGCCGGTAATTGCAGATTCAATTCATTCCGATTGTCCTCCATAACCTTTTCGATGTCCGATTGTTCCATACCGTGGGCGAATGCATCGTCAAAATCCGGATAGATAAGAGCCACGAGCTTGTCGTTCTGCAATACGATCAGTGATTCGGACACATAGGGCATGTTGTTCAGTTTGCTTTCAATCTCTTCGGGATAGATGTTCTGGCCACTGGCTGTGAGCAACATGTTCTTGCTGCGTCCACGGACAGTGACATATCCTTCGGTATCCATCGTTGCAAGGTCTCCGGTGTGCAGCCAACCGTTTACATCGATGATTTGGGAAGTCGCTTCGGCATTTTTGTAATAGCCCAGCATCAGATTGGCACCTTTACAGATTATTTCTCCTGCCACGTTCTGAGGGTCGGGAGAGTCTATCTTTACTTCCATGCGGGTGGTTGCCTTGCCACAAGAGGCCAGTTTCAATGTTTCCCAGCGGCTGGAACAAATGATGGGGCCGCATTCCGTCATTCCGTATGCAATGGTATAGGGGAAACCTATCTGCTTCAGGAAGCGTTCCACTTCGGCATTGAACGGTGCTCCTCCGATGATTATTTCATCGAAATTACTGCCGAATACTTCCATTGCCTTTTTGCGCATGTCAGCCTTGATTTTATCGTTGACAATGGGCATCCGCAATAGCAGCTTGCCTATTTTATTGTCTATCCGGGGCAGGATATCCTTCTTGATAATCTTTTCTACGATAAGCGGTACACACGAAATGACCCGTGGCCTTATTTCGGAGAATGACTGTGCAATAATCTTGGGAGACGGCATACGGGTAAGGAAATACAGATGGGCGCCTGCGGAAAAACCGTATAGAAAATCGTACACCATACCAAATACATGTCCCAGAGGCAGCATGGATACAATATGGTCGCCCGGACGTACGGGGAGCATCTCATGGCAATATGCAACATTGGACCAAAGGCTGCGATAGGGGAGCATGACCCCTTTGGAATATCCCGTGGTGCCCGAAGTATAGTTGATGACAGCCAGTTCTTCGGGTGATTCCTCCTTGCGGTAACTGATATGCTCGGGGCGGAAATTCTTGGGGAAACGTGTGCCATAGAGGACGTTGCGATGTTCGAAAGCCTCCATCAGCTGCTCGTTGCGGCAAACTACCGGAGTGAAGTCCGTCAGCAGTACGATACCCATCAGCAGGGGCATTGCCTCTTCATTGAGGTTTTCCCATGCCCGGTCGCCGACAAACAGCAGCTTGGCTTCGGAATGGTTGACGATGTTGTGGATATTGTCGGCTTTGAACTCATGCAGAATGGGAACGATGACAGCTCCATAGGTAACCGTCGCCAGAAAAGCGACTGCCCAGTGTGCACTGTTACGTCCGCAAACGGCAATCTTGTCACCGGGCCTGATGCCGGCGCTTTCCAATACGATATGGAATTTGGCTATTTTCCGTGCTACATCTTTGTATTGTAGTGTAATTCCTTTGTAGTCTGTCAGGGCGTTGCGATCCCAGTTTTTAATAATGCTTTGTTCTATATAATCGATGAACCCTTGTTCTTGTTCCATTCAGCTGCTGCACACTTTAGTTAAAACTGCGCAAAGATAGGTCTTATAGTGATGCAAAGCAAATAGTTTCCGTTTTTTTCTTGCCCTGAAACGGATAGAAACTTATCTGTAATTCTTATTCCTTGCTATTTTCCGAAATAAGAAGCAGCTTGTCGCCTACATGCAGTTTTAATGTTCCGTTCGGGATGAGGTACTCATCGCCACGTTTTACAATCATCACCAGTGTGCCTTTGGGCAGGTTCATGTCTTTCAGGGTATCTGCCTGGTCCAGCATTTCTTGTGTAATGGTCATATCGTGCAGGTTGGAGTCAATCTCTTCGGGCAGCTCAACTCCGAAATCATTTCCGGTCTTTTCCAGCGGGGTGGAGAGGCCCAGCAGCCGGGCTACCCAGGAGACTGTGGTACCCTGGATGATCAGTGAGACGATGGTTATGAAAAATACGATGTTGAAGATGACATGGGCACCGGGCACATTAGCCACCACGGGATAGGTGGCAAAGATAATGGGTACTGCGCCACGTAATCCTACCCACGATACGAATAGCCGTGACTTGAGGGTGATTCTCTTGCCAAAAGGCAGCAGGCAGAGAAAAACGCTGAGAGGACGTCCCACAACAATCATGAAGACGCCGATGAGCAATGCCACGACTGCCACTTCCAGCATCTCATGGGGGTTGACGAGCAGACCGAGGCAGAGGAACATGATGATTTGGAAAAGCCAGGTCAGTCCATCCATAAAAGTATAAATCTCTTTCCGGTGCATGATTTTGTTATTGCCTACCATCATTCCGGCGATATACACGGCCAGGTAACCGTTGCCTTTCAGCAGGTCGGTGATGGAGAAGGTGAAGAATACAAAGGACAGCAACAGGATAGGATAGAGTGCCTGGTTGTCTATATTCAGCCGGTTCAGCATAAGGATGGCCAGCTTTCCGAGGAAATAACCGGTTGCGGCACCGACAATGAACTGTATGGCAAAAGAGCCCAATATCTGGGGAACTCCCATTCCGGAGGACTGGATGAATTGAATCAGCACGATTGTCAGCATATATGCCATCGGGTCGTTACTACCGCTTTCCAGTTCCAGCATGGGGCGCAGATTATGCTTCAGGTTCATTTTTTGTGAACGCAGAATGGCGAATACAGAGGCTGAGTCGGTAGATGACATGGTGGATGCAAGCAAAAGGGAGGTTATCAACGGCAGGTGGATGTTGGTCCAGCTCATGCCGGACAGCCACCAGATAAATAATCCGGTAAAGAGGGCCGTGAGCAGCACTCCTGCAGTTGACAAAACAATGCCGGGAGTCAATATGGGCTTTATCTCCGTAAACTTGGTGTCCATGCCACCGGAGAACAGAATGATGCTGAGTGCAACCATGCCGATGAACTGTGCTTCCTTGGCGTTGTGGAACTGCAATCCCAATCCGTCACTGCCGAACAGCATACCGACGACAAGGAAAAGCAATAACGCAGGTACTCCGAAACGGTAGCCGGTCTTGCCGACAATGATGCTGACGAAAAGTAATATGGAACCTATAAGTAGTATGTTTCCTGCTGTAAATATCATAAATTCTATGCTATATAGTTTGAAATGTGATGTTTCTTATGTCTAATAGTACAAAGATATGCATTGTGTTTAACAAATACAAATCTAAAATAGTTCAATTGAACTTTAAAATAAAGGTGGTTTCTTTACCGGGCAATAAGGATAAATTTCCGCCGGAAAGCCTCATTATTTGCCGGGAAATACTCAATCCAATACCGCTTCCACCCTCTTTGGTCGTAAAGAAGGGGATAAATATGTGTTCGGCAATGTCATTGGGAATGGCAGGTCCGTTGTTGGAAATTTCTATCAGTATGGCTTCCGCTTCATTGCAGTAGGCACGTATGTTGATATGTCCTTCTTTATCTGTATTTTTATCCGATTCGATGGCTTGTATGGCATTTTTCAGTAAGTTGATGACTACTTGTGATACCAGGTTCTCATCGGCATATAGAATAAGGTCGCTTGGCGCGATGTCCGTATGAAAGGTGACCCGGACATCGGGGTGCTGGTGACGGGCGAGTTCGACCATCCGCTCGATAAAACTTTTTACATAGAACAAGGATGGTTCGGGGGTGGGAATACGGGTGAATTTCCGGTATGATTCCACAAAAGAGAGCAGGCCCTTGCCCGTGCTGCTGATAGTCTGCAGGCCGTTTCTGATTTCTTCTTTGGAAACTTGCGCTTCGGTCAGTCCCAGCAGTGTATCGCTTAGGGAGGTTATGGGAGTGACGGCATTCATTATTTCGTGCGTCAGTACGCGGGTAAGCCTAATCCAGGAATCTATTTCCTTTTCATCCAGCTCGTTGTTGATGTCGTTCAGGGCGAGGATGCGAAGATGCTCTTTACGGACTGTAATGTCGCTGACGCGGACAGACATGTTGACAGTGCCTCGTTCGTTGTTGAAAGGCATTTGCAATTTGTCTCCCGGGCGGCAATTGGCAAGAAGGGACGAAAGACGCGGATCCACGCGGTTCAGCTGGCTGACGTGGGTAAAGACATTGAGGCCCAGCAAACGGAGGGCTTCACTGTTTTTTTGATATACGGCACCATTGTCGTTCAGGACAAGGATACCGGTATTCACGCAGTCCAGAATGAGTTCGTAGTACTTTTCTTGCTGGGCTGTTTCACTTTTCACATTATAAAGTATATGGGCAACCCGGTTCAATGCACGGTTTACGAGGCGTGCGTCGGCAGTGTTTTCCGTTTCGGAGAAGTGGATGGCATTGTCGTTGTTTTCGATGGCGTCGAGCATGAAAAGCACCTTCCGCACATGATGGCGGTATAACTTCTGCTGCCAGTACAAGGCTATGGGAAGCAGCGCGGTACAGAGCGCGCCCCAAAATACGTCTACAGTCCACATCACCCCTGCAAGGAGTGCTACTGCCAGACTGACGGCAACGCGGAATGAATAATTAAAGGCCATACTTCTTCATTTTGTTGTACAACGTCTGGCGGGTGATACCCAGTTGTGCGGCGACGGCAGAGAGATTTCCGCTACATTTGTCGAGCGTCTTCCGTATCATCTGCATTTCCATTTCTTCGAGCGTGGATGCGGCTGCTTCGGGAGTGCCGGTTCGCCGTGCCAGCTGGAACAGTTCTGCAGGAAGGGTTTCGTTGTCACAGATGATAATGGCTTTTTCGATGGCATGTTCCAGTTCGCGGATATTGCCGTACCAGGGGTGGAGCGTAAGCTTCTCGCAGGCGCCGTCCGTCAGCTTGACGGGGGGCTTGTCATATTGCTTGCAGAAGCGGGCGATGAAAAGTTCTGCAAGGGGGATGATGTCTTCGGGCCGCTCGCGCAACGAGGGTATCTCGAGGTGTATCGTATTGATGCGGTACAGCAAGTCCTCGCGGAATTCGCCTTTTGCCACCATCTCGGGCAGATTGCGGTTTGTGGCGCAAATCAGCCGTATGTCTACGGGAATGGGAGTGTTGCTGCCTACACGGACAATGCTGCGGCGTTGGATGGCGGTCAGCAGTTTGGCTTGCAGATGGTAGGGGAGATTGCCTATTTCATCGAGAAAGAGGGTGCTGCGGCTGGCTGCTTCGAACTTGCCGGCACGGTCGGCATGGGCATCGGTGAAAGAGCCTTTTACGTGGCCGAACAGTTCGCTTTCGAAAAGGCTTTCGGTGACTGCACCCATATCCACACTTACCATCTCCTGCCGGTTGCGCGGTGAAAGGGAGTGAATTTCGCGTGCCAGCATCTCTTTACCGGTACCGTTCTCGCCCGTAATAAGGATATTGGCATCGGTAGAGGCCACTTTTTCCACCAAAAGGCGGAGCTGCTGCATGGCTGGGCTGTTTCCCCAATACATGTTGCGGGTATCCGCAAACGGGTGGCTGCTTTCTGCCGTACGCCTGGCATTTGGGCCGTTGGCCGGAGATTTTGTTTCAGAAGCCGATACGGCATTCAGCAAGGTTTCCACCAGTTTCTGGTTGTTCCAGGGTTTCACGACGAAGTCTGTGGCTCCTTCCTTGATTCCCCGTACGGCAAGGTCAATGTCGGCATAAGCGGTGAACAGCACTACGGGCAGGGTGGGACATTGCTTCTTTATTTCATGGAGCCAGTATAGTCCCTCGTTGCCGGTATTGATGCCCGAGGTGAAGTTCATGTCAAGAAGAACCACTTGCCATGACCTTTCCCGCAATACGCTGGGCAGGGTTACGGGAGAGGGAAGTGTGATTATCCCTTCAAAATATGGCTTCAACAAAAGCTGCAAGGCGGTAAGTACGCCTCGGTTATCATCGACAATCAGGATGTTTCCGTTTTTTTTTGCCATAAACTATTTCTGTTTTCTGCAGGCAAAGTTAATGATTTATCTGTATTATATGCTTTATTCTATATTTTTGCTTACTAAGAATTAATCGTCCGACAGCTGTTGAATTATCGTCCAACAGTTATCGGACGATAATTCAACAGCTGTCGGACGATAATATAACGATTGTGGGACGAATAGATTTAAGTAAAACAGAAATTAGTTTGTAGCAACTTCAGTAAGAGCTCATGGCGGTACTGAAAAAATTTATAGCAGTTGCAGTTTGATGCCAAATGACAAGCTCAGATAATCCTTGGGTTTCAGATACTTGTTGGTGAAGGCGCTGACTACATATAGGTCACATGTACTTATTTCATAGAAGAAAGTGATTTCTTTGGCCGTGAACCGCCGTTGCGGGTCGATGTCGTAAGTGATGCGCTGTCCTAAGAATGCATGGATGCGTACCTTGGAGGAGAAACCATAATATCCTTTAGGGTAGCGTTCCGGTTCATTGACCCAGAATTCATCGCCGAATACCGTGTTCAGATACATACCGCAAGCCAGCGGTTCTACAGAAAAACGGCTCTGTTTTATTTGCAGGCTCCAGGGAAGGTAGTTCTGCTTGACGGTGAATGTCAGCTTGGTACGTTTGGAGTCATATTTGGGCAATACTCCGAAGAATACGTCTGTTTCCCATTGGTTTCTTCTGCCGTAATCCCATCCGGTACCGAATGACAGCAACCCCATATTGCCGGCAAACTGAATTTTGGTGTGCGTCGGAATCAAGGCCTCCCAATGCCTGCGGTAGCGGTGTACGCGGCGGTCATAACGGTTCTCTCTGGTCTGGCTTTCAATGACGGCATCCGGTTGCAGGTCCATCCATACGGTATCGTGTTCTATGATGAAGATGGTATCTCTCTCTTGTGAAAAAGCAGAAAAAGAGCATACCGACAAGAAGACGACGGCGCATGCCAGATGATTAATAATATGCCACTTCGCGTTCATATCCGTCGGGGGTTATGGTGAATATATAGTAATTGCGGTTCTTCATGCAGTCGCTCATGTAATACATTATCCCATCTTCAAAGAGGTCTTTCTCGAAGCGATGGTGTTCGTGTGCGGATGTACAGAACTGCAGTCCGGGAAATTCCTTGATGTAACGCTGGAATACGTGTGCCACATTATTGTTGAACTCGTTGCAGAACGGGCGTATATGCATGGACACAACGGTTTTATCGAATTCCTCTTCATGGTCGCGTATCTGTGCGGCAAGAAACTCGAAGTCGGGAATGGGGCGGGAGTAGTCAAATTCGATGGCGTTGGTATTCAGGCAGACAAACTTTACCCGTCCTGCAATGAAGGAGAAATTGGGGTCTCCGAATATTGCACGATAAGTCTCTTCGCCCGTGCCCAGGCAGTCGTGATTGCCGAGAAGTACCACATAGGGTATCTTGAGTTTGTTCATAATGTCCCGTTGCCAAAGGAACTCGTCTGTTACACCGAAGTCACTGACGTCTCCGCCATGAATGACGAAATCTATGTCGTCCCGCTTGTTGAGGTGGCTTACAAAATCGGCGGTCTCGTCGTACCAGCGCTGGGAGTCACCCATTGTTACGAACCGGATTGTTGTCTTGTTCTGGCAGTTCTGCTCTATTTGGGCAATGTTGTGGGCATTGACATCGGTTTCACCGCTGATGTGTACATCGTAAGGGTGATAATCTATCATGTCGCAGCCGGCTATAAGCAGGCATAGGAATGAAGGATATAAGAGTTTGGGGAATTTCATGTGCAGGTGCTTCATTTTACGTTTATACTCTATCTTTAGAAAACTGTGGGCAAAGGTAAAGTTTTCATTCTTATGGATTCTTTTCTAATTTCCCTTTTTTTTGTTCTATGAGGCTGAACAGAGATTCGGCCTCTGTCTAATTTTTAGACGGGAGTGTCTAAAAATTAGACACCTTTGTCTTCTTCTGAAATGCAATATGCATTGATAATCAGATTTGTGCATTCTTTGGCACGCTTTCTGCAATATGAAAAGCAAGAAAATAAATCTAATAAACGATAAACGGAATGAAACAAATCTATTATGTAATTCAGACTTTGCTGCGGGGACGCGGTTCGAATATCATCAAGGTCATTTCTTTGGGATTGGGATTGACGATGAGTATTCTGCTTTTCTCCCGCGTGGCATATGAACAGAGTTTTGACACTTGCTTCAAGGATTATGATAACTTGTATCAGGTATGGTCGATATTCTCGGTGAAAGGAGAGAAGTTTGAGCCTCAGGAGTGGAATTGCGGTCCCGTGGCAGGGGCCATTTTGGAGAACTTCCCCAAAGAGGTGGAGTCGGCGGTAAGTTTGAGCACGTCTATGGTATCTGCTCCCCTTTACAATGGAAGCGTGCGTCTTGATGACAGGAAGATTGCAGCCGATTCGCTGTTCTTCCGTACCATGGGTATCGACGTCCTGAACGGGAATCCCGAAAAGGACTTGGTGCAGAAGGATATTATTTTCTTGAGTGAACGCTTTGCAAGGAAAGTGTTCGGTGAGGAGAATCCTATAGGGAAAACGCTTAATTATGACCATCAGTTTGACCTGACGGTGAAGGGAATCTATGCCAATTTGCCTGAGAACGCCACAATCAATCCGGAAGCGGTTATCTCGATGCCTACCTTGTGGAGCCGCAACTGGAATAACTACTCGTGGAGCGGGGGAGACAGTTGGGTAGAGTTTATCCGTTTCCGTCCCGGTGCCGACAAATCTGTTGTCAATGCGCGTATTGATGCCATGATAGACAAATATCGCCCGGCAGAAGATAAGAAAGAGTACGGTTACACGGCTTTTGTGCAGCCCATCCGTGATACATACCGCAATTATGATGATGTGCAGCGGATGCGTGTCATCATGAGCATTCTTGGTTTTGCCATTCTTTTCATTGCGGCGTTGAACTATGTGCTGATTTCCATTTCCTCTTTGAGCTACCGCGCCAAGTCGGTAGGCGTACATAAATGCAGCGGTGCGAGCGGTGGCACGGTTTTCAGCATGTTTTTGCTGGAAACGGGTATCATCATTGTGGCGGCATTGCTGCTGATGGCGTTGATAATGCTCAACTTCCGCGATTTTGTGGAAGACACGGTCGTTGTAAAGCTCTCCACCTTGTTGGCTCCGGAGCGTATCTGGGTACCGTTGTCGGTAGTGCTTCTGCTGTTTATAGTGGGAGGCGTGTTGCCGGGTCGGCTCTTTGCGCGTATTCCCGTATCGCAGGTGTTCCGCCGCTATACCGAGGGGAAGAAGGGCTGGAAGCGTCCGTTGCTGTTTGTCCAGTTTGCAGGCGTGGCATTCATCAGTGGATTGATGTGTGTGGTGATGTCGCAATATCAGTATGTACTGAAAAAGGATATGGGGTATAATCCCAAGCAGATAGCCACAGGCAATGCCTACTGGGATAATGAAGCGACGCGTGACGCGGCTTATCAGTTCTTCAAAGGATTGCCCTACGTGGAAGCGGTGTCCAGTGCCAACAGCACACCCATTAGCGGATATAGCGGTTCGATGATTCATAGTGAGAGCGGGCAGGCACTGTTCTCTTGCCGCTCTTCTTATTTCATGCGCGAGGACTTTCCTGCCTTGATGGGCATGACTATGAAGACGGGACGTATGGCGCGCGATAAAGAGGAAGTCGTGGTGAACGAGACCTTTGCCGAGATGATGCGTTGGGGAGACGACGTCGTAGGCCGTACGGTATATACCGAAGGGAATACATTCAAGGTCGTAGGGCAGTTGAAGGATTTCCAGATAGAGAGTTTCAGAACCGAGAAGATGCCTTTCATAGCCCGGGGAAACAAGAATTTTTATGGAACGGTACATGTCCGTTTGAAAGAACCCTTTACCGAAAATCTGCAGAAGCTGAACCACGATGTAGCCGAGGCTTTCCATGACCAGACTATTGACTTTACCGGTTATGAGAAAAGGATAGAGAACAGCTATAATTCTGTCCGTGTATTCCGCAATGCCACTTTGATGGCGGCAGTGACCATGTTCTTCATCATGCTGATGGGGCTGATTGGGTATACCACCGATGAGGTGCGCCGCCGCAGCAAGGAGATTGCCATCCGTAAAGTGAACGGGGCAGAGGCATCCGGCATCTTGGAAATGTTGTCAAGGGATATACTCGTTGTGGCAGCTCCGGCAGTTGTCATCGGTACGGTATTGGCATGGTATGTCAACGGAATGTGGATGGAACAGTTCGCGGAGTGTATTCCCGTCAGTTGGGCAGTATACGTACTGGTAGTGATGGCCAATTTGGTGATTATCGTAGCCTGCGTACTTTGGAAGTCCTGGCGGATAGCGAACGAGAACCCGGTAAACAGCATTAAGAGCGAATGATAATAATATTAATACATAGAATATCATGATTGAAATTAACAACATCAGCAAAGTATTCCGTACTTCGGAAGTAGAGACAGTAGCATTGAATCACGTCAGCCTCGATGTAAAGGAGGGGGAGTTTGTAGCCATTATGGGACCGTCAGGTTGCGGCAAGTCCACCTTGCTGAACATCCTCGGGCTGCTGGACAATCCTACGGAGGGCAGTTACAAGCTGCTCGGTCAGGAAGTAGCGGACTTGAAGGAAAAGGAACGTACCCGTGTGCGCAAGGGCAAGCTGGGATTCGTGTTCCAGAGCTTCAACCTGATAGACGAACTGAACGTCTACGAGAATGTGGAACTTCCCCTTACGTATCTTGGCGTAAAGGCGGGTGAACGTAAGCGTATGGTAGAGGATATTCTGAAGCGGATGAACATCAGCCATCGCGCCAAGCACTTCCCGCAACAGCTTTCCGGCGGTCAGCAGCAGCGTGTGGCGATAGCCCGTGCGGTCGTAACCAATCCCAAGCTGATACTCGCCGATGAGCCTACCGGTAACTTGGACTCCAAGAACGGAGCTGAGGTGATGAATCTGTTGACAGAACTGAATAAAGAGGGTACTACGATTATTATGGTGACCCACAGCCAGCACGACGCCTCGTTTGCACACCGCACGATACATCTTTTCGACGGTAGTGTGGTGGCAAGTGTGGCAGCGCAGGATTTGTAACGGACTTTTAAAACAACTTCCATGAGACAACTATATTACACTCTTCAGACACTGATACGAGGAAAAGGCTCCAACCTCATCAAGATTATTTCCTTGGGACTGGGGTTGGCAGTCAGTATCCTCATTTTTTCCCGTCAGGCATTCGAGCTCAATTATGATACCTGCTACAAGGACCATGAACGTTTGTGTCTTGTCAAAACAGTATGGTATTACAACAACGAGTATCATCCTTCGCATATAACTCTTGGACCGGTGGCTGGTACCATTGCCGAAAACCTGCCTGACGAGGTGGAGAGTGTTACCGTCACCCAGCAATGGTGGAGCAATTCGGCTTGGTTTGCCAATGAACGCCGTTTCCAGACCAATGCCATGACGGCCGATTCTTGTTTCTTTGCCACTATGGGCATTGATGTTGTCAGTGGAGACCCTCGCGAGCTGAATAATCCGGAGGTGGTCTTCATCAGCAGGGAGCTGGCCGGCAGCATGTTTGCCGATAAGAATCCCATCGGGCAGACGGTGGTCTATAACAAACAGATGCCAATGACCGTGAAGGGCATTTTTGAGGATTTTCCCGAAAACTCCAGTTTCTATGGAAGTGGTGTCGTGATGTCTTTGGCTACCTCCTTCAAGCATCATTGGGGATACTGGGGATGGGGAGGTGGAGACAGCTATATGTCCTTTGTCCGTCTGCGCCCGGGGGTGCAACTGGACGATGTGAACACCCGAATAGAGAAACTTGCCGAGCAGGTGCGCAAGAGCGATGATGTGTTTATCAGTCTGGTTCCGATAAAGGACTACCGTATGGAATTTGGTATCAGTACCATGCGTATGGTATGGATTCTGTTGACGCTGGGAACCGCCATACTTTTTATTGTGGCGATGAATTATGTGCTTATTTCCATCTCAGCCATGAACCGTCGTGCCAAAGCTATAGGCGTACATAAATGTAGTGGGGCAAATACGGGAACTATTTTCGGTATGTTCTTATGGGAGACCGGAGTCATCATGCTTTTTTCCTTGCTGCTTGTAGCGCTGCTTCTATTTAATTTCCGTGAGCCGTTGGAGGACATGCTCGACGTTAGTCTTGCCGGTCTTTTCTCTTGGGAAAACATTTGGGCACCGCTTTCAGTGATAGTCATTTTGTTTATGATAGGCGGCATGTTGCCCGGGCAGCTTTTTGCCCGCATTCCGGTGACGCAGGTTTTCCGCCGGTACACCGAAGGCAAGAAAGGCTGGAAACGTCCGCTCTTGTTTGTGCAGTTTGCCGGTACCTCCTTTATTTTCGGCTTGTTGGGGCTGGTGCTTATGCAGAGCCATTACATCACCAATAAAGAACGTGGATTCGATTACCACCGGGTGGCTTATGCTTCGGGCGTATCCTTTGACTCGGATGCGGAAAGCGATGCCAATCGTAGTGTGATGCTTTCTTTGCCTTATGTGGAAGATGGAGCTTGTAGCAGTAATCTTCTTACAGACGGATTGAGCGGAGAAGGGGTTACGACTGATAACGGGCAGTGGATGAGCATACGTTGGGTGGAATTTGGCAAGGACTATGCCCCGTTTATGAAGTTGGAATTTGCGGAAGGCAAGAATATGGATGCTCCTGGGCAGATATTGGTCAATGAAACATTTTTGAAAATGATGCATTGGGAAGATAAACCGATAGGCAGGCAAGTGCGCAACGGCGATCGCATAGCGGGCAATATTGTAGGTGTACTGAAAGACTTTGCCACATCCAATGCCGCTTATGTGGCGGTGCAACCTATGTATGCAACTTATCTTGACCGATTTTCCGGAAACATCCAATTACGTCTGAAAGAGCCTTTTGACGATAACCTCAAGCGTTTGAATGAAGACATGGAAAAGCTGTTTCCCACCCGTGACATTGTATTTTCCTCGTTCCAAAAGGTCATTGACGACCAGAACAGTACCGTCACGGATTTCCGTAATGCAGCTTTACTGGCTGCCATAACCATCCTTTTTGTTACGTTAATGGGGTTGATTGGCTACATCAATGACGAGATACAACGCCGCAGCAAGGAAATTGCCATCCGTAAAGTGAATGGTGCGGAAGCGTCATCCATTCTCCGGCTTTTCTCGAAGGATATATTCTGGATATCCTTGCCGGCCGTTTTTCTTGGAGGGCTGGGAGCCTGGTATATAGGCGGTGTCTGGATAGAGCAGTTTGTGGAGGGAGTGGATTTTGGTATCTGCGGATTCTTGCTTATTGCATGCATTGTACTATTGCTCATCATCGGTTGTGTAGTATTCAAGGCATGGCGGATTGCCAATGAGAATCCGGTAGACAGTATCAAGAGTGAATAAAGAATAACTTCAGGAAATTATGATGAGTAGTCACATTTATTATACATTGCAAAGTTTATTGCATAGACGGGGGACCAATGCCATTAAAATCGTATCGTTAGCATTGGGACTGTTGATGTCCGTATTCCTATTTGCGCGGATTGCATTCGAGTTGAATTTTGATAGCTTTTATCATGATCCGGATAACCTTTATATTGTGAAGACGGGTTGGATGAAGAATGGTGTATTGGAAGGAGGAGAGAGTTTCTACACCATTATTCCGATTCCTGGCATTATAGCTGAAGAATTTTCAGATAAGGTGCAAGGGGCTACGGTCAGTTGTTCACTATTCGATGACGATTATAAGTTGGGTAACCGTCCGTTGGAATTGAAGACAGTGATTGCTGATACGCTCTATTTTTCTGTTCTCGGTTTGGATGTAGTAAAAGGAAATCCGCAGGATTTAGCGAATCCAGATGTAGTTTTCCTTTCAGAAACGGCAGTACGGCAGGTATTTGGTGATGAAAATCCCATAGGTAAGACTGTGTCATACGATTTCTGGGGGCATGAAGCTACTTTGCTTGTTAAAGGTATTTTTCGGGATGTTCCTTTGAATACTTCTTTGTATAAGCGTCCCGAAGCAGTTGTGTCTTTCTCGAATATAGAGAAGTACACGCAGTGGGGAATGGGATGGCAGAGTGGTGGGAATTATGACGGTTTCGTTCGGTTACGCAGTCCGCAAGATGCCGATTGGTTGAACGAACGGATATCAGCGGCTGTCGCACGGCACTTGCCATCGGATAGCGGGCTGGAACTGTCGGTCCATATTGTACCTATCCGCAGTGTGCATCTGGGTGAAGCGCAAGTCCGCAAAATGGTTTGGATTATGTTTTTCTTGGGTACTGTGTTACTTTTCACCACGACGTTGAATTATGTATTGATTTCCATTTCTTCGTTGACACAACGTGCCAAAGCGATAGGCGTACATAAATGTAGTGGTGCATCAGGTGGCAGTATCTTCTGTATGTTTCTGGTGGAAACGGCGATAGTAATAAGTGCGGCATTGTTGGTAGTCGGAATATTGGTTTATGTCTTCCATGAGCGGATGGAGGAGTTGGCGGCAGTCCCTCTTGCCGTATTGTTCGATTGGCAGCATTTATATGCGCCTTTGGCGGTAGTGGCGGTCTTGTTTGTTTTTGGAGGATGCTTACCTGCCATGCTCTTTGCCCGTATTCCCGTGACGCAAGTATTCAGGCGTTACACTTCCGGCCGCAGGGGATGGAAGCGGGTATTGCTCTTCGTACAGTTTATGGGTGCAGCATTCATTATAGGTATGATGCTGATGGTGTTCTTGCAATACCGCTATATGGTAGGGCGCGACCGTGGTTGGCGACCGGAACGTGTAGTGTCTATCTTCCAGAGAAAAGTGAATGCAGATCTGTTACGTACACAACTTCGTAACTTGCCCTATGTAGAGGCGGTTGCCTCGGCCGAACGCTCTATAACGGGCTTTGGAGCCAATCGCCCGATACTTGACGCTCAAGGCAACGAGATGTTCTATCCGCGTAATTCGTGGTTCGATAGTGACTACTTGCCTTTTATCGGTTTGAAATTGAAAGAGGGACATAACCTCACAGGGAAACACCAACTGCTGGTCAACAGCACGTTCTGTGAGAAAATGCATTGGACGGACAGCCCCATTGGCAAGCAGGTGAATGATTATGGTACGGTGGTAGGTTTGTTGGATAGTTTTGCATTTGTCGGCTGTACCAACGACAGTGAAGCCGTTATGATAGAATGGTTTGAAGGTACCGCATTTTGTCTGGAAGCCCGTCTTAAAGAACCGTTTGATGACAACCTGCGCCGACTGAATGAGGAAATGAGCCGTCTATATCCACAAGATGACCTTGTGTTCCGTTCTATGGAGCAAATGTTGGGCAATTATGCCGAATCTGTACGTGTCTTCCGCGATGTCACTTTATGGGCATCTTTCACCATTCTTTTTATCATTTTAATGGGGCTGGTGGGATATGTGGATGATGAAATACGTTTACGTTCCAAAGAGATTGCCATTCGTAAGGTGAATGGAGCGGAAACATCCGGTATATTGCGATTGCTGTCGCGTGATGTGCTTTGGATTGCCATACCGTCTGTAGTGCTTGGAACACTTGGAGCTTATGAGGTAGGGCAAATCTGGATCAGTCAGTTTAGTGATGTGGTACTACTGCCTATCGTCGGATATATCAGTATCGGCTTTTTGTTGCTTGCATTTATCGTGGGATGTGTAGTGATGAAATCATGGCATGTTGCCAACGAAAATCCGGTAAAGAGCATCAAGAGTGAATAAGATATTTTCCCACTTGGATGGCCTGCTCAAGGTAAACACATCATGCGTTTGGGGTGTATGGATGATGTGTTTTCCGGGATCCACCGTTAATCTTTCGTAAATCTACTCTTGACAGATAATCGGGTATTATATATCCATAAAGCTATAACAGCCGTTACAAAAGCAAAGAAGTCCGATACCGGCATACATATCCAGATGCCGTCCAGCCCAAAGTAATGCGGGAATATCAGTAGTCCCGGCAACAGATACAGTAATTGGCGTGTCAGCGATAAGAAGATACTGATTTTCGCTTTCCCGATGCTTTGGAAGAAATTGCCGATGACAATCTGTGCGCCTACCAGCGGGAATATGGCTACGGCAATGCGCACGCCTCTGGAAGCAATATCTATCAACTCTTCATCACTGGTAAAGATGGCAGATATGGCATGGGGGAACAATTCGCAGATAAGGAAACCTGTACTGGTGATACATACTCCGGCAATGATGGTCAGACGCAGGGTAGCCTTCACACGGTCGTGTTTTTGCGCACCGAAGTTATAGCCTACAATCGGTTGCATTCCCATCGTCAACCCCAATACAATCATTACATAGAGTACCAGCAGCCGGTTGATAATGCCATATGCCCCGATGGCCATATCGCCTCCGTACTGTTGGAGGCTGTTGTTTACGATAATCACAATGACACATGCCGTAACATTCATTAGGAACGGTGACATACCGATGGATAATATACTGCTGATGATGCGTTTTTTCATCTTCCAGAACCCCCGTTGCAGACGTACCACACTTGTCTTTTGCAGGAAATGGCTTACTACCCACACCATGCCGATGAACTGCGAGATGACCGTTGCCGTTGCAGCTCCCCGTATTCCCCAGTCAAATTGGAAGATGAAAATGGGAGCGAGGATTATGTTACAGACTACCGTTACCATAGACGTAAGCATCGCTTTCTTGGGATATCCCGTGGCACGCATGATATTGTTCAGGCCAATCATGGTATAAGTGACGGGGGTACCCAGTAATATCACCTGCATGAAGTCGCGGGCATATGGCAACGTATCATTGCTGGCACCGAAGAAGCGCAGAATATCATCCAGGAATATGAATGAGATGCCGCCGAATATGAATGCATTGACCAGGCAGAACATCAGTGTGTTTCCCAGGACTTCGGTAGCTCCGTCCAGGTCTTTCTGTCCCAGCCGGATGGATGAAATGGTAGAGCCGCCTGCCGATACCATCGTACAGAAAGCTACGACCAGATTCATCAGAGGGAAGGTGATGGCAAGTCCGGCAATGCCCATGGGACCTACGCCATGGCCAATGAAAATGCTGTCGATGATGTTGTACAACGAAGTAATCGTCATGCCTATAATGGCCGGAATGGAATACTGCACAAGCAGTTTGCCAATGCGCTCGGTTCCTAATATATGCGGGTTGTTCATTTGATATGAGTCAATTAAGGAGTGCAAAGATAAGAAATATTTGTTTGGTTCGCAGATTATTCTCACCTTTGTGCACTATAGTGTTTTGGTATTAACAGATTTAGGTAAAAGAAAGTTTATGGACACAACAAAAGCAACCGCCGTACTTTTTGATTTCGACGGCGTGGTGGTAGACACGGAGACACAGTACAGTCACTTCTGGCATGAAATGGGAAAGCAGTATTTGGGTATGGATGATATTGAAGGTAAAGTGAAGGGCCAGACGCTGGTCTATATTTATGACACCTTTTTTCCGGGCATGGTGAAGGAACAGGCCGAAATTACCGAACGGCTGAACCGCTTTGAACAGGAAATGTCATTCGACTTTATTCCCGGAGTGCTTGACTTCATTGCCGACCTACACCGGAATGGGGTGAAGACTGCCGTAGTGACCAGCTCCAACGAAGCGAAGATGGCAGCTGTCTATCGGGTTCATCCCGAAATAAAGACTCTTTTCGACCGTATCCTTACGGCCGAGATGTTTACGGCTTCCAAGCCTGCACCGGATTGTTTTCTGTTGGGTATGGAGGTTTTCGGCACAACTCCCGACACCACATATGTATTCGAGGATTCTTTCAACGGGCTGAAAGCCGGCATGGCTTCAGGAGCTACCGTTATAGGGTTGGCAACCACCAATTCCCGTGAAGACATAGCTCCGTTGTGTCATTATGTATTGGATGACTTTCAGGGATTCACTTACGATAAATTAACTCAATTGTACAAGTAATCAGAAAAAGGATTACCTTTGCGCCGAAAATTAAATTGAGTAATTGTAAATTGCCAAATTGTAAATATTATCATGGGTTATATTTCAGACGACACTCGTAAAGTGACTACACATCGCCTTGTTGAAATGAAGCAAAGAGGCGAAAAGATATCAATGTTGACATCTTATGACTATACTATGGCGCAGATTGTAGACGGTGCCGGTGTAGACGTGATTCTGGTGGGAGATTCCGCTTCCAATGTAATGGCAGGCAATGTCACCACGCTTCCCATCACGCTCGACCAGATGATTTATCATGGCAAATCCGTGGTTCGCGGTGTGAAGCGTGCTATGGTCATCGTCGACATGCCTTTCGGCTCTTATCAGGGCAACGAACTGGAGGGATTGGCTTCCGCTATCCGTATTATGAAAGAAAGCCATGCCGACGCCCTCAAACTGGAGGGAGGCGAGGAAATCATCGGTACGGTGAAACGTATCCTTAGCGCCGGTATTCCTATCATGGGACATCTCGGACTGATGCCCCAATCCATCAATAAGTATGGAACATATACTGTCCGTGCCAAGGATGATGCTGAAGCCGAGAAACTGGTACGCGATGCGCATTTGTTGGAAGAAGCCGGATGCTTCGGACTGGTATTGGAGAAGATTCCCGCCGCATTGGCTGCCCGAGTGGCCAGTGAGTTGACTATACCCGTTATCGGCATCGGTGCCGGTGGCGATGTGGACGGCCAGGTGTTGGTGGTTCAGGATATGCTGGGTATGAATAACGGTTTCCGTCCTCGTTTCTTGCGTCGCTATGCTGACCTGCATACAGTGATGACGGATGCCATCAGCCGTTATGTATCTGATGTGAAGAACTTAGATTTCCCGAATGAGAAAGAACAGTACTAACAAACTTATGACACTCAATTTTTGGCGGATGTGTACGGCAAATCTGTTGCTGTACATATCCGTCTATATGCTTTTTCCTTTGCTCCCTTTTGTGATGGGAGAGCAGTTGGGTGTTTCCGTCGGACAGGCGGGCAGCATGTTTCTGGTTTTTGCGGTGGCCATGTTTGCTGTCGGTCCTTTTCATGCCTATCTGGTCGATGAATATAAAAGGAAGCACGTGCTCCTTTACTCCACACTCATTATGCTGGCGGCTGTTCTGGGATATGCCTTTGTGGATGGTTATACGAAATTTCTGCTGCTTGCCGCTGTGCAGGGAGTATGTTTCGGGCTGGCAACCACAGCGGGCATTACGGTGGCCATCGACATAACGACTTCCACACGCCGCAGTGCAGGAAACATGGTATATGCATGGGCTGCATGCTTGGGCATGCTGGTGGGTGTTATGTTGGGCATTGGAATGTATAAGATGTATGGTTTCCGTATGGTGACCTATCTGTCCGTAGCGGTCGGACTGGCCAGCATATTTTTCGCATCGAGGGTATATGTGGCTTTCCGTGCTCCGATAGGCGTGTCGCTGTGCAATATGGACCGTTTCTTATTGCCGCGTGCATGGGTACCTGCCATCAATATGCTGCTGATTGCTTTTGTACCGGGAGCATTGCTACCGCTGATGTTTGTGGGCGATTATTGGTCATTGGCGGCATTGGCTGTACTGGTGTTCATTACAGTCCCGTTCATGAAGATGTTTGTCAAATTGTCGCACCACTGCCAGCGTGGAACGGCAAACACCACTTGCCATTTGTTTATGGAAGCAGGGCTGCTGGTGGGCATGGCTGTGGCTTGCCACCTGATGGACAGAGTACAGATATACCATGTGGCATCTGTTGCTGCTATGCTTGCCGTATTTTTCTTTGTGCTGCTGACCTATCCTTATTATAAGAAGAAGCGGGTGAGGTAAGGGATAAATACAATCAATCCTATAATGGCCGCCGTTGCAGCACATACCAATACTGCTCCGGCGGCTATGTCTTTTACTTGCCCTGCAATGGGATGTCGTTCCGGAGAAACCAGGTCGACCAGCTTTTCAATGGCGCTATTGAACAGTTCAGCTGCTATCACCACTCCGATGCAAAGAATAACAATCATCCAATCGATCCGGGTAATCTCCAATAAGAATCCGGCAATCACCGTAACCACCGTGGCAATCAGATGGAAGCTCAGGTTCTGTTCTTTTCCTATGCAGCACCGGATACCTTTCCAGGCATATCCGAAACTGCGCAACTGCTTTTTAAAGTCGTACTTCATGGATTATAGTTGTCATTTAATTCCTTGAAACTTGTTTCACTCCCTTTACCGTCCTTAGTTTTTTGACAAGTGCTTCCAAATGTCCCGTGTCGCTTACCATGATGGTCAGCGTTCCGGAAAACAGCCCGTCATGCGAGTCAATACCGATGCTTCTCAAGGTAATACCCGTTTCTTTGGAAATGATGGAAGTGATGTTGGTCACGATGCCGATGTCATCGTGTCCCACTACGCGCAGGGTGATGGGGTACTGTGTACCTTGTGACTTTCCGGCCCAGCGTGCTTTCACGATACGGTAGCCGAAACGTGAGTGCAAATCACTGGCATTGGGACAATCGCAACGGTGTATCTTGATACCTCCCGTTACACTGACAAAGCCGAATACATCATCTCCATAGATGGGATTGCAGCAGCGTGCCAACTTGAAATCTAATCCTTTCAGATTTTGGTCAATGACCAGTACATCTTCTTTAGTACCTATCTCTTCCGGTATGCCTTGTTGAAGGTTATAGCCTTCAGCACTGCGGTAGACAATATCGTCACGTGTGTCGTTTTCCCGTTTTTGCTGTTCAAGATATTTGTCTATAATCTCGTTGACATCCAGCACTTCATCGGCAATAGCCTGGTAGAAGTCTGTCACTACCTTGAAGCCGAGGCGCTTGATGAGGCGCATCATGGTTCCTTCATCATACTCTATTTTCCGGTTCTTGAACTTGCGTTCCAGGGTTTCCTTGGCGAAGGCGTGCTGGCGTGCAGCCATTTCCTTCAACGCCTGGCGTATTTTGGTACGCGCCTTAGAGGTGGTTACGATGTTCAGCCAGTCCTGCTTGGGTGTCTGCGTATTCGATGTCATTATCTCTACTTGGTCACCGCTATGCAGCATTTGCTTCAACTGTACATTTTTGCCGTTCACTTTGGCACCGATGCATTTGCAACCTAGTTTGCTGTGAATATGAAAAGCAAAATCGAGCACAGTGGAGCCTTTAGCAAGTTTGAACAAATCGCCTTTCGGGGTAAATACAAATACCTCGTCTTCGTACAAATCCAGTTTGAACTGGTCCATCGTTTCCAGTCCGTTGCTGTCCGAGCTCTCTAAGGCTTCGCGTACGGAAGTCAGCCATTCGTCAAGACCAGATTCACCTTTCACTCCTTTGTATCGCCAATGGGCGGCCAGGCCTCGTTCGGCAATATCATCCATGCGTTCGGTACGTATTTGTACTTCCACCCATTTGCCTTCGGGACCCATCACGGTGATGTGCAGTGACTCATATCCGTTGCTTTTAGGTACGGACAGCCAGTCGCGTAGCCGTTTCGGGTTAGGCTGGTACATATCTGTTACGATGGAGTAGGCCTGCCAACATTCCAGTTTCTCCTTGTCCAGGCAAGAGTCCAGAATGATGCGGATGGCAAACAGGTCATACACGCCTTCGAAGGGGCATTTCTGCTTCTTCATTTTCTGGTAGATGGAGTGGATGGACTTGGTGCGTCCTTTGATATGGAACTTCAGTCCGGCTTCTTCGAGCTTCTTCTGTACCGGTGCAATGAAGGCGGCAATGTACTTGTCACGCGATGCCTTGGTCTCATTCAGTTTTTCCTTGATATGGTAGTAAACGTCCTTTTCTGTGTATTTCAATGAGAGGTCTTCCAGTTCCGACTTCAATTTATACAGACCCAGCTTATGGGCAAGGGGCGCATAGAGATAGGCCGCTTCGTTGGCTACCTGCCGGCGGGCTTCATCGTTCTTGCAATCTTTTATCTGCCGCATGATGTTTACGCGGTCGGCAATCATAATGAGAATGACACGCATGTCCTCGGCGAAAGTCAGCAACAAGTTGCGGAAATTCTCGGACTCGATGGTAGGGCTTTTGGAATAAAGTTCGTTTACACGTATCAATCCCCGGATGATGCCTGCCACGTCCTCGCCATAAATTTGCTCTACTTCTTGGGCGGTGCAAGTACCGCAGCGCACGGAGTCGTGCAGCATGAGTCCCAGAATGGAGGCGCGCTTCATGCCAATTTCTTCCGCTACGATGACAGCCGTTTGCATATCTTTGATGACGGGATTCAAACCGAATATATCACGCTGGATACGGTTGTTCTGTATAGTGTTGACAAGATGTGTTTTCAGCTTTTTGCAGTCCCCCTTCTGGAGGGTTTCTCCGGAAAGTTGCAACAGTTTGCGGTAGAGCGAGAAGAGTAAATCTTTCTCTTTAGTAGTGAAAAATTCATCAGTTTCCATAATCGTCCGTATTTTATGCTTCAAAGGTAAGTTTTTTCTTCATTTTCTTGACGGCAGTTCTGCTTTTTTTGTATTTTTGGGCATGAATTAATAAAACAAGATATTATGATAACACCGCAAGACAAAGAGTTGCTCGAAAATAAAGGCATCTCCGAAGAACAAATAGCCGAACAGTTGGCTTGTTTTGAAAAGGGTTTTCCATACTTGAAACTGTCTGCCGCTGCTTCTGTAGAGAAGGGGATATTGGCTCCGGATACGGATGAACAGAAGAAATACCTGGACGCTTGGGAGGCATATACACAGACCGATAAGGTGGTAGTGAAGTTTGTACCGGCTTCGGGTGCTGCTAGCCGTATGTTCAAAAACTTGTTTGAGTTTCTTGGAGCAGATTATGATGCCCCCCAGACAGGCTTTGAAAAGACTTTCTTTGAGAAGATAGAGAAGTTTGCCTTCTATGACGACCTGAATATCGCTTGCCGGAGAACTGCCGGAAAGGATATATCGGCTCTGCTTGCTGCCGGAAACTACAAGGCGGTTGTTGCAGCCTTGCTCGAAGGGGCCGGACTGAATTATGGTGCGCTGCCCAAAGGACTGCTGAAGTTCCATAAGTATGAAGACGGTAGCCGTACGCCGTTGGAAGAACATTTGGTAGAAGGGGCCTTGTATGCTGTCAATAAAAATGGTAAAGTGAATGTACATTTCACGGTTTCGCCCGAACACCGTGCCTTATTCAAGGCTTTGGTGGACGAAAAGGCTGCCGCTTATGCTAAGAAGTACGGGGTGGATTATAACATCACCTTTTCGGAACAGAAACCGAGTACTGATACCATTGCTGCCGATATGGAAAACAAACCGTTCCGTGACAATGGCAAACTTTTGTTCCGTCCGGGCGGTCATGGTGCATTAATTGAAAACTTGAACGACCTTGATGCGGATATTATCTTCATAAAGAATATCGACAATGTGGTACCCGACAAACTGAAGGGTGACACCGTATTATATAAAAAGCTGATTGCCGGTGTACTGGTAGCTTTGCAGCAGAAGGTATTTGCCTATTTGCAGTTGCTTGAAAGCGGGAAATATACACACGAACAAATTCTTGAAATCCTGCAATTCCTGCAGAAGCAACTCTATTGCAAGAACCCGGAGACGAAGAATCTGGAAGATGCCGAACTGGTGATATACCTGAAAGAAAAACTGAACCGTCCGATGCGCGTCTGCGGTATGGTGAAGAACGTAGGCGAACCAGGTGGAGGTCCGTTCTTGGCATACAACAGTGACGGCACTATCTCTCTGCAGATTCTGGAAAGTTCGCAGATTGATATGGACGATCCGGAAAAGAAGGAAATGTTTGAAAAGGGTACCCATTTCAATCCGGTGGATTTGGTTTGCGCTGTACGTGACTATAAAGGACATAAGTTCAATCTTGTGAAGTATGTGGATAAAGCCACGGGGTTCATCTCCTATAAGTCCAAGAACGGCAAGGACCTGAAGGCGCTTGAACTTCCCGGTTTGTGGAACGGCGCCATGAGTGATTGGAATACTGTATTTGTAGAAGTGCCTCTGACTACATTCAATCCGGTAAAGACGGTGAATGATTTGTTGAGAGAACAGCACCAATAAAGGAATTTACTATTAGACGATTTACTATTTACTATTGGCTGTGCTGTAATCGGGTAGCGGATGGTGAATAGTAAATCGTCTGATTGTATAGTGTTGAATAGTAAATTGAAAATTGTCAAATAGTAAATAAATAGATAGGATGAAAAAGATTTTATTGTTGGGTTCTGGTGAACTGGGCAAGGAGTTTGTAATTTCCGCCCAACGCAAAGGTCAGTATATTATCGCCTGCGATTCGTATGCCGGAGCGCCTGCCATGCAAGTGGCAGATGAATGTGAAGTATTCAGCATGCTTGATGGAGATGCTTTGGAACGCGTGGTACGCAAACACCAGCCGGATATCATTGTTCCGGAAATCGAGGCTATCCGTACGGAACGTCTGTACGATTTCGAGAAAGAAGGCATTCAAGTGGTGCCCAGTGCACGCGCTGTGAACTTTACTATGAACCGTAAGGCTATACGCGACCTTGCAGCTAAAGAGTTGGGACTGAAAACAGCTAAATATTTTTATGCCAAATCTCTGGATGAACTGAAAATTGCAGCTGAAAAGATAGGTTTCCCATGCGTGGTGAAACCGCTGATGTCCTCTTCCGGCAAAGGCCAGTCTCTCGTAAAGAGTGCCGACGAATTGGAGCATGCTTGGGAATATGGCTGTAATGGTAGCCGTGGAGACATAAAAGAACTTATCATTGAGGAATTCATCAAGTTCGACAGTGAGATAACATTGCTCACCGTAACGCAGAAGAATGGCCCGACCTTGTTCTGCCCGCCTATCGGCCATGTGCAGAAGGGTGGGGACTATCGTGAAAGCTTCCAGCCTGCCCATATTGACCCTGCCCATCTAAGGGAGGCGCAGGATATGGCAGAGAAAGTGACCCGTGCCTTGACCGGTGCCGGATTGTGGGGAGTGGAATTCTTTCTCAGCCATGAGAACGGTGTCTATTTCTCCGAACTTTCTCCACGTCCGCACGATACGGGTATGGTAACCCTGGCCGGAACCCAGAATCTGAATGAGTTTGAATTGCACTGTCGTGCGGTGCTTGGTCTGCCTATCCCTGGCATCAAGCAGGAGCGTATAGGAGCCAGTGCTGTCATCCTCTCTCCGATAGCCAGTCAGGAACGTCCCAATTATCGTGGCATGGAAGAGGTTACAAAAGAAGAGGATACTTATCTGCGTATTTTTGGCAAGCCTACTACCCGCGTAAACCGCCGTATGGGTGTAGTGCTGTGTTATGCACCTCTTGACAGTGATCTTGACACGTTGCGCGACAAAGCGAAGCGTATTGCTGATAGGGTAGAGGTATATTAATGATTGGTGATGAATGATTGGTGATTTGTTGATGAATGGATACCATCGACAAATCACCAATCGTCAGTATTAATCATTGAAAAAGAGTCCGGGATAGATCTCTCCTCCAAGTTCTGTTACATCGAGGCTTTGTAATAGTTTTCCATCCGGAGCATAGAACAGTTGGAATTCTTCATCGGAATTGTATTGTTCCACCTCAATTATAATCACTGTGGGATGTTTGGGAAAGGTGATGATTCTTACGTCCCTTAACTTCATGCCGGCCATTGTACTGCTCATGAATGCTTCTGCCACGGGAGTCGGCACTTTTTCCAGTGACTCTACATCCGTTTCAGTCATGACCCACTCCGCTTGTTTATTGAACCAGACATCAACTTCCTGACTATCTGCAATAAATTCTGCCACGTAGCAACCGGCCATTTGCTCCCATTCCACATCCGTTGCTTGAGGATAGAGCTTTTGAAAAGCTGTTTGTATATTTACGGGAAGACGTCCTTCCGCAAAAGCGGACACTGACAGCAAGACAAGTAGTCCTGCCAGAATACCGAATTTGAACTTTTTCATAATCAAGGTTGTTTTGAGTTTTCTGTAAGAACAACCTTGTTGTGTTTTTGTTTCCGGAAATCAGTATATTGGTTGATGCATTTTTAAACATCAGTGAACCGGCCTTTGTATACAAAAGCTTTTTCTCCGAAATCCACTTCCGGCAATACGGCATCTTCCTTGAATAATCCGTAAACAGATGACCCCGAACCACTCATGGAGGCATATACAGCTCCTTGCCGATACATCTCTTCCTTGATTTCTCCGATAGTGGGAAATTGGGGGAATACGCTTTCTTCAAAGTCATTGACCATTCGTCCGTTCCATTCTTCAACGGGAAGTTGGGCAATTTCTTTCAGAGACATTTCCGGATGATGCGGTTTTATTTTTGCAAAGGCATCCCGTGTAGAGACGAAAATGTCCGGCTTCACCAACCATATCCGATATCCTTTCAGTGAGAGGGGAAGGGGAGAAAATATGTTTCCGATACCTTCTGCGTAAGTCGGACGGTTTCTGATGAAGAAGGCACAATCGGCACCCAGCTTGGCGGCATACTCTTCCAGAGTGTCATCCGGCAGTCCGAGTTCAAACTTATTATTCAGAAGCTTCAGCATGAAGGCTGCATCGGCCGAACCGCCACCCAGTCCGGCTCCCGAGGGAATATGCTTGAAGAGATGGATGTCTACCGGAGGAAGGTTGAATTGGTCGTCCAGCAACTTGTAGGCTTTCACTACCAGGTTGCTCTCTGCTTCTCCCTCAATTTCCAGACCTGCCTGATGCAGACGGAACTTTCGGTTTCCTTCGTTCAAGATATTTATTTCCAAAGCATCTTCTATGGGAACCGGATAGAAAATGGTTTCCAGATTATGGTATCCGTCCGGACGCTTCTCTGTGATATTCAGTCCCAGGTTTATTTTGGCATTTGGAAAAGTCAGCATGGCGTTGAAAATTAAGAATTAATAATTAATAATTTAAAATTAAAAGGGGAAGCTATGAAGTGCAGCTTCCGAAGACAAAGTTAGTGATTTCTGTTCATAGTAGATTGAAAACTTAGCAATGATTTATTTACCGCTTATAAATAAATTCGCTTATCTTTGCCATACGAGCGAAGATAGGCTGCACCTCAACATAACTTTTTCATGCAAGCATGAAAGTTATGTATTCGGTTTGCATTATCTTTGCTTCCCCTTTCTAAAAGGGAAGTTCATTTAATTTTTAATTTTCAATTATTAATTCTTAAAGTGGCAGAACAAAGAAGAACATCCCGTACTCCGAAAGGAAAGGCACCACAGCCCGTAACAGACTACGGACGTATCCAGCCGCAAGCGCCGGAGCTGGAAGAAGCAGTCTTGGGAGCCTTGATGATTGAGAAGGACGCTTATTCGCTGGTAAGTGAAATTCTTCGTCCGGAGTCATTCTATGAGCATAGACATCAGCTGATATATTCCGCTATTACCGATTTGGCCGTGAATCAGAAGCCGGTCGATATCCTCACCGTGAAGGAGCAGCTTTCAAAGCGGGGAGAATTGGAGGAAGTGGGCGGCCCGTTCTATATTACCCAACTTAGCAGTAAGGTGGCATCTTCTGCACACATCGAATATCATGCACGTATCATTGCGCAGAAAGCTTTGGCACGTGAATTGATTACTTTTACCAGTAATATCCAGAGCAAGGCTTTCGACGAGACGCTGGACGTGGACGATTTGATGCAGGAGGCCGAAGGAAAACTGTTCGAGATTTCCCAGCAGAACATGAAGAAGGATTATACACAAATTAATCCTGTCATTGCCGAAGCCTATGATTTGATTCAGAAAGCTGCTGCCCGTACCGATGGTTTGAGTGGCTTGGAAAGTGGGTATACCAAGCTGGACAAGATGACTTCCGGATGGCAGAAGTCCGACCTCATCATTATTGCAGCCCGTCCTGCCATGGGTAAAACGGCGTTCGTACTTTCCATGGCGAAAAACATTGCCGTGAATTTCCGCAATCCCGTAGCGCTGTTCTCGCTTGAAATGAGTAACGTGCAGCTGGTGAACCGTTTGATATCCAACGTGTGCGAGATTCCGAGTGAGAAAATCAAGAGTGGTCAGTTGGCGGACTATGAATGGCAGCAGTTGGATTACAAACTGCGTGACTTGCTGGATGCTCCGCTTTATGTGGACGATACGCCTTCTTTGTCGGTATTCGAACTCCGTACGAAGGCACGGCGTTTGGTACGTGAGCACGGAGTAAAGATTATCATCATCGACTACCTTCAGCTGATGAATGCAAGCGGAATGTCTTTCGGTAGCCGTCAGGAAGAAGTTAGTACCATTTCGCGCTCATTGAAAGGTTTGGCCAAGGAGCTGAACATTCCTATCATCGCTCTGTCGCAGTTGAACCGTGGTGTGGAGAACCGTGAAGGCGAGGAAGGCAAGCGTCCCCAGTTGAGTGACCTTCGTGAATCCGGTGCCATCGAGCAGGATGCCGATATGGTTTGCTTCATCCACCGTCCCGAATATTACAAGATTTATACTTCTGCCGATGGCAGTGACTTGCGCGGTATGGCGGAAATCATCATAGCAAAGCACCGTAACGGTGCCGTGGGGGATGTGCGTCTGAGGTTTATCGGACAGTACACCCGTTTCCAGAATCCCGAGGATGATATGGTTATTCCACCTCCGACGGAGGGTGGAGGAGCTACATTTGGTTCACGTATGAATGCGCCTATCGGAAGTACGGCAACACCGCCACCTCCATCGGCTGCTGATTTTCCGCCACAGACGGACAACCCGTTTGGAGGTGTGGGGTCGGACGGGCCATTGCCTTTCTGATGTATTTTTATGGCTACACCCTTTGCCTTGAATGCCTATACTATCGTAGAGTGATGGCTACACCTTTAGGTACAAAGGGTGTAGCCATTTAAAATGCTGTATTCGGGCCTATTTGCTTATTCTAAAACCTTCAATGTGGACAGTAAGAACGTCAATCTTACTTTTGCTCCCTTTTCCGTTTTGATTGTGCCTCGGGCATCTGCTGTTCTGTGTTTATTTTATCAGTGGATAGGGTATCTTGCTTTATTTCTTGTTCCTTTCTCAGCCGCTTGAGTTTCCATCTGTTCCAGAAAAGGAGCTCACTCCATTTGTTGAAATCCTTTTTGAAGATAATGCCAATACCTTGTGTTGTCAGATTTGTCCGGGTGTAGTAGCGGTCGTTCGTTTCGTTGTACGCTTTCAGGCGGATGTCTCCGGAACGGTTGACGAGCCATTCCGCTTCAAAGTCTCCCACAAAATTGGTATTTGCCATCGGATTATCACGATAACCCAAATTACCATTGATAAGTAGTCGGTTATTCAATAATTGTCCTGAAAGCATAGTCTCGAACTCCATGTCTGTCCAGCCTCTTTCACCGGTACTGAAATTGGTGCCGAAGTTCCAGTTATTGACATCGAGAATGTTCGATAAAGCGTTATTCAACTGTCCGGAAAGGGTGGATGAAACAACACTGGACATCATATTCGAATTCTGGGTGGCTCCTAAGTTTTCCGGGGTATAGAACTTGCCGATAGCCAACAGATAGAGTATCTGCATGTTCATTTGCTCGTCGGTAGGAATATAGTTACGGACAATGGCCTGCACTTCATCGCGTTCGTTGGGCAGTTCGATGTCGAATTTTACATCAGGTGAGGTCAATTGTCCGGTAAGGTCCATCATACAGTTCACTTTTACATTTGTCTGGCTGATGTAGCCGGAGGTTGCCTCGTTGGGCATTAGGTCATTTAAGGATGCTGAGTTGACCGTATAACCTGCTTTTATGTCCAGAGTGGCATCCAGTGGCGAGCCGTTGAATGTAATGGAACTTCCATCCCTGATAATAAAGTCCTTTCGGATAACCTCTTGCAGACTGAATTTATAGACTCCCTGGCTTATCCGGTAACTGCCAAACATCTTTACATCTCCTTTATTGAAGAACTCAGTACGGATATTTCCAGTTCCCCGTCCACTGATATAGTCGCCAGCGATAGGGTCCATGATAATCTTCATGGTAGCGTCGGGAGTGGCGTCTATCAAGAGATTCAGCCGGATATCAGTGTCGCTCTCTCTTTCTTCCTCGATTTCCTTTTGGGCAATTTCGTAGTCGGAAAGGCGGATAGAGTCTTGTACGGCACGGCGTGGTGTCTTGTCCACAAATTTGATGAACTGGTTGCTGACTGCTGTAGATACGTTATCTTTTATATAGGTAAAGGTAGTGTTGCGATTGGTAGTCATTGCAACATCAATGTTAACGCCATCTTGGGCATTACCGGCAATAGTGGCATTTCCCGTACCGTAGACGGTGCCGTAGAAGGGATAGTCCGGTGATTCTTTGGTATTCATCACCAGCATGTCGTTGACATTGAAATTGAAACGGTACTCCAGGTTCTTAAAATGCTGATAGTGCAGATAGCCGCTCATACTTCCTTGATGCCCTTGCGTGTCGAAAATGCGGTTGTTGCGGAAGGTCAACCCGCCGGGCTCGATGTAGATGCTGTCTTTGACGGAGAAAGTGGTGTTGAGCACGTCTACCTTCATAGAAGCATCGCCGAATACACGCCCTTCCATGGTGAGAGCCTTGAATTTGCCATAGAAATGTACATGGCCGGTAGCACGTCCGTTGAATTCGGGCGTGATGCTACTCATATAATGATGTATAAACTTCAAGTTGGTACCGTCCGCTTCAATTTGGAGATCCAATGAACTAGTGGGCTTCAAAGGATAGATATAGCCATACACATGGCTTTTGGCAATATCTTTCTCCCGGATATGGGCATCCAGATAGATGCCCTTCACGTCGTGGTGCCATTCTCCGTGTATGTTGGCATCACCCAGCAAGCCTTCGTTCAATCCGAGGTTGCGGATAAACAAGTCGGTGCTCATGACGGGGTTTTCCAATACTCCGCTGGCGAAAGCCGGACCGGTAGCTTCTCCTTTGAAATTGACTCCGAGGTCTGCAATGTCGAACACATAACCGATGTTGATTTCCTTCAAATCCAGACGTACTGTATCTTCGGGTTGTGGTGAAACGATACCATTGATACGCAAGTGCCGGTCTTTATGGCTGAAGTAGAAATCATTGACATACACTTTGCCGGAGTCGAGTACTACTTGGGAAGGATGTATATCCCACAGCGTATCGTTCAGTATCACGTTGGTGGGCTGGACATCAATGACGGTTTTTAAGGGGGGAAGTTTCCTCTTGCTTTCATTCGCTTCGTTCTGTTCACGGATGAAGTGGGCGACGGCGGCGAGTTTCCCGCTGTAGGTTACAGTGCTACTGTTACCCCAATTCAGCGTGGTCTGTATGTTATTGTTCCGGGCTTGCGCTTCTAAAGCTATATTGACAGCGCCGTTTGATTTGCGGTTGCTGAAGCGTAGGCGTGTATGGAACTGGTCACCGGGATTCTCGCAAAGGAACATTCCGGATTCGATGAATTTGTTTCCATAACGGAGACGGGGAAAATAGCCTTCTACGCGGAGCCGCTGTGCCTTGTCATTGAAGTATCCCTTAATGGTGGAATGGGTATATACTTTTACCGGAATCTGAAAGACGGTGGAGAACAGTTCCGTATTGTAAATGTGCATGTCAAAATGGAAATTGTTCTCTGTCTCTATGGGTTTCTTGTCTGGCAGAATCAAGGCGGGGATATAACGTCGCATGATATTCAGTACACTGGCAGGCAGGGTACGATAAGAGTAGTCACCTTCTATGCTACCTTGGAGAAAGTTGGATTGGATGGTCAGCCGTTTCTGGCCTTCGCTTTCTCTTATGGCAGATATCTTCAGATTGTCCAGGAAGTATTGTGTTTCCGGAGCTGCGAATAGTAAGCTGTCAACGTTGATTTCACCGTTCATCTCGTCAATGGAACCGCCGGTGAAGTCTGCCTTGACTTTGACTGATATTTCCGTATCTTCATAGTTGGGTGTAAGATGTAGGGCATGAGGACGAAATTTGTCGATGCTTGCCTGAAAGTTGAAAGTCGGTACCCGACTGGCGGTATTGATGGTGCCGTTCAAAATAACAGAACCATTGGTGTCATCCAAGGCGACTTTTCCCGTGAAGCCTCCCTGCTTGTATTCTCCATCTAGGGTGATATTTTCGTAATTGTAGTCGCTGTAATCAATGGAGGCAACCAGCCCTTTCAGCAGTACGGACGGGTATTGGTTTTCGTAATGGTTGCTGTTGACATCTAGATTGAAAGTTACTTTACCCAGTTTCTTGTTGCCCAGCATCTTGCCCAGCTCAAACTCTTTGGTTTTCACTGCACCGGAATAGGCAAAATAACCTTTATCTTTGTTAGAACTTAGTTTTACGTCAGTTTGGATGGTTCCGATGTCAGTGCGTACTTGTCCGTAAGTTACGAGGTCTGTGAAGTAGCCCGAGACTTCTCCACGGAAGGAAACCGTTCCTAAGTGTTGCAGGACGGGAGGTACTCCATTGTAGTTCTTGCTGAAATTCCGGACAAAGAAGGCAATTCCTTCCGGGTCTGCGTACAAATTGGACAAATTACCGAATACATAAGCATTTTCCGGATGGGAAAGGTCTTGTAGAGATACGTCTCCCCTCAGATAAAAATGATTTCCGACAGAGACGGAAAGGTGCGGGCAATTCAGTTGATTGATGGTGCCGTCCGTCTGTACCTCTACTTGCAATTTTTCCTTGAAAGAACCAAAAGCCGGAACAAAAGCCGATAAATCCTGCAAGGCGATTTGAGAGGGCAGCAAATGGAATGAGAAACGGACATCTTGGGCAAGATTGTCAAACACCCCCAGACTGTCATAATCCATGTGTATAGTATCCATTGCCAAAGAGGTGTTGGGGAGGTCGATAGCGAAATTTTCGATTTTCATCCGTTGGTCATTGCCGATAACCTTTAGACTTAGTTTCTTCAATTCAAATCCGGAATGTTCTTCTTCGATGCTCAGACGCTTGATGGCGGCATTGATAGAATCATTTTGTAATGCTTTTAGGGAGATGTTTGCAATAATGTTACGTAAACGGAGATGCTGTGGATTGAATTTTCCCGGAGTCTCTTTCTCGGACAGCACATCATACGAAACCTTTCCGCGGCGTATCAGTAAGGAATTGATACGGAGATCCAGGTTGTTTTTCTTTTGAACTGTATCTTTGGATGCGAATGCGTCGAGTACAAACTGAAAATTAGGTTTATCCTTGGGAGTCTGCTTGCTTAGATTGATGTTAAAGCCGAACAATTGTATGTTACTAATGGATATTTTGCCGCTGAATAGGGGGAGAATATCGAATTTGGCAGAAAGACGGGTCACTTTCAGCATTTCCTTGCCGGATTGGTCGTCCAGGAGCAGGTCGTCGATGATGATGCGGTTCAACAATCCTATGTTTATTCGCCCGATGGAAATCTTGCTGTCCAGTATGGAAGCCAGTTCATTGGCAACAAATACAGACATTTGTCGCTGAACAGATGGAATGTTCAGCAACAATATGGTACCAATGTACAATCCCAATACAATACCGAGTACCCAGCGTACTGTTTTTTTTAGCTTTCTGATAGGCGGTTAATTTTTATAATCAGCCAACAAAAATATGAAATAATACGTTATGAATCGTACTTTTATCACTACTTTTGCAGCGTTTAAACGTAAATAAACATTATGAGTACAATAATCTTGGGAATAGAATCTTCTTGTGATGACACTTCTGCAGCTGTCATCAAAGATGGTTATCTGCTTTCGAATGTGGTGGCCAGCCAAGCTGTGCATGAAGCATACGGTGGGGTAGTGCCTGAACTGGCTTCCCGCGCGCACCAACAAAATATAGTTCCGGTAGTGCATGAGGCATTGAAACGCGCCGGAGTAACCAAAGAGGAATTGAGTGCTGTGGCCTTTACGCGTGGACCGGGATTGATGGGATCATTGTTGGTGGGGGTATCTTTCGCCAAAGGGTTCGCCCGTTCATTAGGCATTCCAATGATTGATGTTAATCATTTGACTGGTCATGTGTTAGCTCATTTTATTAAAGCAGAAGGTGAAGATAATGTGCAGCCGGGATTTCCTTTCCTCTGCTTGCTGGTTTCCGGTGGAAACTCACAGATTATCTTGGTGAAAGCCTATAACGATATGGAAATTTTGGGGCAGACTATTGATGATGCCGCCGGTGAAGCCATTGACAAATGCTCAAAGGTGATGGGATTAGGATATCCGGGTGGTCCAATTATTGACAAGCTGGCTCGGCAAGGTAATCCTAAAGCCTTCTCGTTCAGCAAACCGCATATTCCAGGGTTGGATTATAGTTTTAGCGGACTTAAGACCTCGTTCCTTTACTCTCTGCGCGACTGGATGAAGGACGACCCTGATTTCATCGAACATCACAAGACGGATTTGGCGGCATCGCTGGAAGCTACCGTCGTAGATATCTTGATGGATAAGTTGCGCAAAGCCGCCAAGCAATATAAAATAAAGGAAGTGGCTGTTGCCGGAGGTGTTTCTGCCAATAATGGATTGCGTAATGCTTTCCGTGAGCATGCCGGGAAGTATGGTTGGAAAATATTTATTCCGAAGTTCAGCTACACAACGGATAACGCTGCCATGATTGCCATTACCGGATATTTCAAGTATATGGATAAAGATTTTTGTCCGATGGAAGCACCTGCTTATTCACGGGTAACTTTAAGATAATATATATAATAAGGTATGAAGCTGGAAGAAAAGGTAGGAGAGCTGCTGAAAGCAAAGAAATTGTCCCTTTCCACCGCAGAAAGTTGTACGGGTGGAGGAATTGCCGCTCTGATAACTTCCGTTCCTGGCAGTTCGGAATACTTTAATGGTAGTATAGTGGCGTATTCCAATGAAATAAAGATGTCTTTGTTGCATGTATCTGCCGAAACATTGGAAAAATATGGAGCAGTAAGTCGTGAAACTGTTACAGAAATGGTGAAAGGTGCGATGAAAACGCTGAAAACAGATTGTGCAGTGGCTACTTCCGGTATTGCAGGTCCTGGAGGTGGGACTTCGGAAAAACCGGTGGGTACGGTGTGGATAGCTGTTGCCTATAAAAATGAAATCGTTACCATGAAGCAGGAGGGAGACGAGGGAAGAAAGGGAAATGTGGAAAAAACAATTCAAAATGCCCTTTTGTTGCTTTATGAGAAGCTGAAATGAGGAAAAAATGCTATCGTACAGTGAATTATTTTAAGAAAAACTTGTTTGGTAACGATAAAAGTGCTTACTTTGCGCTCTGTTTGAAATAGGCAAAAAAGAAAACTATAAAATTAAGATAGAAATGTCAAAGATTTGTCAAATTACCGGAAAGAAGGCCATGATTGGCAACAATGTTTCACACTCAAAGAGAAGAACGAAGAGAACCTTTGATTTGAACTTGTTTAACAAGAAGTTCTACTATGTAGAGCAAGATTGCTGGATCAGCCTTAGCATTTGCGCTAATGGTTTGCGCATTATTAATAAGAAAGGACTGGACGCTGCTTTGAAAGATGCGGTAGCTAAAGGTTATTGTGATTGGAAAAGCATTAAAGTTATTGGCTAAAGTAGAGGAGAATACTGATTATGGCAAAGAAAGCAAAAGGTAACAGAGTACAGGTGATTCTGGAATGCACAGAACACAAGGATAGCGGTATGCCGGGTACTTCTCGTTATATTACGACGAAGAACAGAAAGAATACCACAGAGAGATTGGAGTTGAAGAAATACAACCCGATTCTGAAGAGAGTGACAGTACATAAAGAAATTAAATAATAAATCTATAACTTATGGCAAAGAAAGCGGTAGCAACCTTGCACGAAGGAAGCAAAGAAGGACGTTCTTATACAAAGGTTATCAAAATGGTGAAGTCTCCTAAGACTGGTGCTTACATCTTTGATGAACAGATGGTCCGTAATGAAGATGTTCAGAACTTCTTTAAGAAATAAGATGAATACAGTGGCTGTAAAGCGCTGATGACTTATAAAGATCCCCTTGTCGGTATTTCCGGTAAGGGGATTTCTTTTTAAAAAGAGGACGAAGTTTTTAATATTCGTCAGTTTTGTTATATCTTTGCAGGGAATGCGAAAACAGGTTGCATAAAAATAATTAGTGTATGGGATTTTTTAGTTTTTTCTCCAAGGAAAAAAAGGAAACATTAGATAAAGGATTATCTAAGACCAAAGAAAGTGTATTTGGCAAGATTGCGCGTGCCGTGGCAGGAAAGTCAAAAGTTGATGATGAAGTATTGGATAATCTGGAAGAGGTGTTGATAACTTCGGATGTGGGCGTGGAAACGACACTGAAAATTATTGAACGTATCGAAAAGCGTGCAGCAGCCGACAAATATATGAATGCCACTGAGCTGAATCATATTTTACGTGATGAAATCGCAGCGTTGCTTACAGAGAATAATTCGGAGGATGTGGATGACTTTGAAGCACCGATTGCGAAGAAACCATACGTCATTATGGTAGTGGGCGTCAATGGTGTAGGGAAGACTACTACGATTGGCAAACTGGCTTATCAGTTCAAGAAAGCCGGAAAGTCTGTTTATCTGGGTGCTGCCGATACTTTCCGTGCTGCTGCTGTGGAGCAGTTGGTGATATGGGGTGAACGGGTAGGTGTGCCTGTTGTGAAGCAGAAAATGGGTGCTGACCCGGCTTCTGTCGCTTTTGACACACTGAGTTCCGCAACTGCCAATAATGCCGATGTGGTAATTATAGATACGGCAGGACGCCTTCATAATAAAGTCGGTTTGATGAATGAACTGACGAAAATCAAGAATGTGATGAAGAAGGTTGTCCCTGATGCTCCGAATGAGGTGTTGCTTGTGTTGGATGGCTCAACCGGGCAGAATGCATTCGAGCAAGCCAAGCAGTTCACTCTGGCAACGGAGGTTACGGCAATGGCTGTTACAAAGTTGGACGGAACAGCCAAGGGTGGCGTAGTCATCGGCATTTCAGACCAGTTTAAAATTCCGGTTAAATATATTGGATTGGGTGAAGGCATGGAAGATTTGCAGGTGTTCCGTAAAAAGGAATTTGTTGATTCACTGTTCGGGGAGAATGCATGAAACGGAAGACTATAGATATCATTACTTTAGGATGTTCTAAAAACCTGGTGGATTCGGAACATTTGATGCGCCAGTTGGAGGAAGCGGGATTCCATGTGACACATGATGCGGAAAGGCCGAAAGGGCAGATTGCCGTGATCAATACTTGCGGTTTCATTGGTGACGCCAAGGAGGAATCCATTAATATGATTCTGGAATTTGCGCAGGCCAAGGAGGAAGGAAGCTTGGAGAAGCTTTATGTAATGGGCTGCCTTTCGGAACGTTATCTGAAGGAATTGGCCGTTGAAATTCCCCAGGTGGATAAATTCTATGGTAAATTCAATTGGAGAGAGTTATTGCAGGATTTGGGAAAGGCCTATCATGACGAGTTGCACATAGAGCGTACATTGACCACTCCAAAGCATTATGCCTATTTGAAGATATCCGAAGGATGTGACCGTAAATGTTCTTATTGCGCTATCCCTATCATTACGGGGCGGCATGTGTCGCGCCCGATGGAGGAGATACTTGACGAGGTGAAGTATCTGGTTGCACGGGGTGTAAAGGAATTCCAGGTTATAGCCCAGGAGTTGACCTATTACGGAGTAGATTTATATAAGAAGCAAATGTTGCCCGAGCTTGTTGAGCGGATTTCGGATATTCCCGGAGTGGAGTGGATACGCTTGCATTATGCTTATCCGGCACATTTTCCGACTGATTTATTCCGTGTGATGCGTGAGCGTGACAATGTATGCAAATATATGGATATTGCCCTGCAGCATATCAGCGACAATATGCTGCAAAAGATGCGCCGTCATGTGACGAAGGGTGAGACATATAAGTTGATAGAGCAATTCCGTGAAGAGGTTCCCGGTATCCATCTCCGTACTACACTGATGGTGGGGCATCCGGGAGAAACTGAAGCCGATTTTGAGGAGCTGAAAGAGTTTGTCCGTAAAGTGCGTTTCGATAGAATGGGGGCTTTTGCGTATTCGGAAGAAGAAGGAACGTATGCCGCTGCTGAATATGAGGATTCTATTCCCCAGGAAGTGAAACAAGCCCGCCTGGATGAGTTAATGTCTATTCAGCAAGGCATTTCAGGGGAGTTGAGTGCGGAGAAAGTAGGCAGGCAGATGAAAGTAATCATTGACCGGCTGGAAGGCGAATATTATATTGGACGTACAGAATTTGATTCTCCCGAAGTGGATCCGGAGGTTTTGATTGAGCGTGGAGACAAAGCGTTGCATATAGGTAACTTTTACCACGTAGAGATAGTAAATTCCGATGATTTCGACCTTTTTGGGCGAATAATTTAAAGATTTTTCCTTATCTTCTTGCTTATGTGAAGAAGATTTGCTAATATAGCACCGTAGTTCAATTTAAAGGCTTACATTTTGAATAACAAAGAGTTTACTTCTGAATTATCGCGGAGGTTAGGATACACATTGAAAGATACTTCTGAGCTGGTTGCTTCATTGCTGTCGGATATGGCACGGCAGTTGGAGGAGGGGAATATTATCTCTATACAAGGGTTCGGTACATTCGAAGTGAAAAAGAAGGCAGAACGTATATCTGTGAATCCGACTACAAAGCAGCGTATGCTGGTACCTCCTAAATTGGTGTTGACTTATAAGCCGAGTACATTATTAAAGGATAAGTTTAAGTAACCGGCTTTTAAAAAAATCTCCCGTATTATGAATGAGAAACTGAACATACAAGACTTGATTGACACGCTGGCTGAAAGGCATGGCATGAGCAAGAAGAATGCGGATAGTTTTGTGAAAGAATTCTTCCAGCTGATTGAGGAGTCATTGGAGAAGGATAAGTATGTGAAGATACGAGGTTTGGGGACTTTCAAACTGATAGATGTCGGGAGTCGTGAAAGCGTTAATGTGAATACGGGGGAAAGGTTTGAGATACAAGGGCATACAAAAGTGTCGTTTACACCGGAACCGGCCTTGAAAGATATTATCAATAGACCATTTTCGCATTTTGAAACTGTAGTTTTGAATGACGCTACGGTACTTGAGGATACCCTGCAGGAAAATGACAGTGAAGATGATGAAGATACTGAAATCAAAACTCTGGAACAAGAGGTGGAGGAGAAGGTTACCTTAGTGGAAGAAGCCACGATAGAAGAACCTTTGGTGGAAACTGTAATAGAAGAGCCGTTAATTGAGCCCGAACCGGCAGTTGAAGAGGAGAAACCGGAAAAAACGGAACCTGAAGCAATGCCTGAAAATATAGTTGCTGTTGAGCCGGAACCGTCTGAGCCAGTGATAAAAGATATGGCAGATTCTTCGACTATGAAATATTTTATAGGCATCGTTGTTTTTGTAGTGTTGCTGTGTGGTGGTGCCGTAGCTTTCATGTATTATCCGGACTTGCTTGACGCACTTACTGCAAAGCCTCTTGTAGAAGAAGTTGCAGACTCGGATGTGAGGGAATCTGTTACTGAAAAGGTGGAGGTTCCTGCCGGTCAAGACAATATTGCCTTGACAGACAGTATTGTTTCAAAAGATGTTGTAGCTCCTGCCCGGATAGATACTGTGGCAGAAACTGTTGCTGCAACAACTCCTACGCTTAAAAAAACTCCAAAGGAAAATGTACAAGTACAGTCTCCCACTCCTAAAAAAGAGCAAAAAAAGACAGTTGTACCGTTTGAACCGGATTCTGTGGGGTATACGATTGTGGGAACAGAAACCACTTATACCATCAAGGAAGGGGAAACGTTGACTAGGGTAGCGCTTCGTTTTTATGGAACAAAAGCTCTTTGGCCTTATATCGTGAAGCATAATCCCGGTGTAATCAAGAATCCGGATAATGTGCCTTATGGTACTACTATCAAGATACCAAAATTGGCCAAGAAGCAGTAAAAAATTACTGCTTCTTTTTTTGTTAAATACTAAACTCTATGAAAGTAGTTTAATCTAAAGGTTTCGCATAGTTTTTTAATAAAAATTAGTTGGTATGGTTAATTTATTCCCGTACTTTTGGGAGCGAAAAAAATAATTACCGGTTCAAAACCGGATAAATGAGGAAATTAAACATTAAAAAAATAGAATGATTTATGGCTGAAACAATTGACATCCGCGAACTGAATGAGCGGATTGAAAGACAAAGTGCTTTCGTTACCAATCTTACCACAGGTATGGACCAGGTCATTGTAGGACAAAAGCATCTGGTAGAGTCGTTGTTAATTGGTTTGTTGTCCGATGGACACGTGTTGTTGGAAGGTGTGCCCGGTTTGGCAAAGACTTTAGCTATCAAGACGCTTGCTTCGTTGATTGATGCGCAATACAGCCGCATTCAGTTTACGCCAGACTTGTTGCCTGCCGACGTAATAGGTACAATGGTTTACAGCCAGAAGGATGAAACGTTCCAAGTAAAAAAAGGTCCGGTCTTCGCAAATTTTGTTTTGGCTGATGAAATCAACCGTGCTCCCGCCAAAGTACAGAGTGCTTTGCTGGAAGCCATGCAGGAACGTCAAGTTACTATCGGCAATGAAACTTTCGGGTTGCCCAAACCATTTTTGGTGCTTGCCACGCAGAATCCTATTGAGCAGGAAGGTACTTATCCGCTGCCCGAAGCGCAAGTGGACCGTTTCATGCTGAAAGTTGTAATTGACTATCCGAAGCAGGAAGAGGAGAAACTGATTATTCGCCAGAATATCAATGGAGAGAAGTTCAACGTGAAGCCAATCTTGAAGGCTGACGAGATTATCGAAGCCCGCAAGGTGGTTCGCCAGGTATATCTGGATGAGAAAATCGAAAAATATATTGTCGATATTGTATTTGCTACTCGTTATCCGGAAAAATACGATTTGAAAGAGCTGAAAGACATGATTGGTTTCGGCGGTTCGCCCCGTGCCTCCATCAACTTGGCCCTGGCTGCCCGTAGCTACGCGTTCATCAAGCGTCGCGGTTATGTCATTCCGGAGGATGTGCGCGCTGTGGCACACGACGTACTTCGCCACCGTATCGGCTTGACTTACGAGGCGGAAGCCAGCAATATGACATCTGATGAAATCGTCAGCAAGATACTGAACAAGGTTGAAGTGCCCTAACGCATAATAGAGGTTTTCGTAAACTTGAGGTTTACAATCCAATACCTGAGGTTAGCGTCGTAAACCTTAGGGTTGAGTACCGAAAACTTCACCCCTTTTCATAGGGAAGTTTCTGTTATAAACTAAATTGCGCTTGTGTGCTTAAATGAGATTATTAAAATAAATCAATGGAAACAACAGAACTTTTGAAGAAAGTCCGTCAGATTGAGATAAAGACGCGCGGACTGTCCAACAATATCTTTGCCGGGCAGTATCACTCTGCCTTCAAGGGTAGAGGTATGGCATTCTCCGAGGTGCGCGAGTATCAGTTTGGCGATGACATACGCGACATTGACTGGAATGTGACCGCCCGCTTCAACAAGCCTTACGTCAAGGTGTTTGAGGAGGAGCGCGAATTGACAGTGATGTTGTTGGTAGATGTTTCCGGTAGTTTGGAGTTCGGTACGGTAAAGCAGATGAAGAAGGATATGGTGACGGAAATTGCCGCTACACTGGCATTCTCTGCCATTCAGAATAATGACAAGATTGGTGTCATCTTCTTTTCGGACCGGATTGAGAAGTTTATTCCGCCCAAGAAGGGACGTAAGCATATACTTTACATCATCCGCGAACTGATAGATTTTCATGCGGAAAGCCGGAGGACGAACATCCGTTTGGGATTGGAATATCTGACGAATGTGATGAAACGCCGTTGCACGGCATTTGTCTTGTCCGACTTCATCGACCAGGAAAGTTTCAAGAACGCCATGACCATTGCCAATCGTAAGCATGACCTGGTTGCCGTTCAGGTGTACGACCGTCGTGTGGAAGAATTGCCACCCGTGGGACTGATGAAGATTAGGGATGCCGAGACGGGACATGAGCAGTGGATTGACACCTCCTCGCGTGCCGTGCGCCGTGCCCATCATGACTGGTGGGTGAACAAGCAGGCGGAATTGAATGAAACGTTTACCAAGAGTAATGTCGACAATGTGTCGGTACGTACCGACCAGGATTATGTCAAGGCATTGATGAATTTGTTTGCGAAACGAAATTAATCGGAAAATGAAAAGATATTTATTTCTGATAGCGTTATTGATAGCATGGTCGGGAAGGGTAGTAGCCCAGTCGGTAACGGTAGATGCTACGATTGACTCTTTGCAGATTCTTATTGGAGAGCAGGCAAAGATAAAGCTTCAAGTATCTCTGGATGCCGATAAGCGTGCCATATTCCCGGTATATACCGATACGCTGGTGAATGGGGTTGAAATTATTGATGTGGCCAAGCCGGATACGCAACTGCTGAATGATGGCCGGCGTGCATTGATAACTCAAGAGTATACAGTTACCTCTTTCGACTCGGCTCTTTATTATCTGCCGCCTATGGAAGTGACAGTGGATAATGAGAAGTATCGCTCCAAAGCGTTGGCCTTGAAAGTATATTCGGTGAATGTCCCGTTAGACCCGGAGAATCCGGAACAGTTCTTCGGTCCCAAAACAGTGATGCAAGCGCCTTTTGCCTGGGAAGACTGGTATGGTCTTATGGCTTGTGGTGCGCTGATTATCCCGATAGGGATATTACTTGTCTATCTGATAATGCGCTTCTTCGACAATAAGCCTATTATCCGTAAGGTGAAGGTAGAACCTAAGCTGCCTCCCCATCAGTTGGCTATGCAGGAGATAGAACGTATCAAGAATGAGAAGGTATGGCAGAAAGGGGAACCGAAGGAATATTATACGGAATTGACCGATACTCTTCGTACATATATAAAAGACCGTTTTGGTTTCAATGCTTTGGAAATGACTTCTACGGAAATCATAGATAAGTTGCTGGAAATGAAAGATAAGGAAGCAATATCGGATTTGCGTGAATTGTTCCAGACTGCTGATTTGGTGAAATTTGCCAAGCATAATCCATTGATGAACGAAAATGACGCTAACCTGATTAATGCCATTGACTTTATTAATGAAACCAAGGAGAAAGAAGAGGAGAATGCCAAGCCGCAGCCTACGGAGATTACCATTATCGAGAAACGTTCTTTGCGTACCAAGATTTTGCTGGGAACGGGTATTGTAGTGTTGGCTGTAGCCCTTGTCAGTTCATTGATATATATCGGATTGGAGTTGTATAATTATTTTGCTTAATACAGGAAAAGTGACTTCAATCGGATATACATGAGTGAAAAGTGAGGGATGTTTGGAGCGAAGCTGAATTGTAAATCGTTAAATCGTACATAAATATGGTTTTTGCCAATATTGAATATTTATTTTTGCTGCTGTTGCTTATACCTTATATAGTATGGTATATTATGAAGCGGAAGAATAGTGAAGCTACGCTTCAGATTTCGGATGCCCGTGTGTATGCCCATACCCCTAAAAGCTATAAGAACTACTTGCTGCATGTACCGTTTGTATTGCGGATAATTGCCTTGATACTGATTATTCTTGTTTTGGCACGTCCGCAAACCACCGATAGCTGGCAGAACAGTGAGATTGAGGGTATTGATATCATGCTTGCCATGGACGTTTCTACCAGTATGCTGGCCGAAGACCTGAAACCTAACCGGTTGGAAGCGGCGAAGGATGTGGCGGCAGAGTTTATTAACGGACGTCCGAATGACAATATAGGTATAACTTTGTTTGCTGGAGAAAGCTTTACGCAATGTCCGTTGACAGTAGACCATGCCGTATTGTTGAACTTGCTTAAAGATATGAAGTGCGGGCTGATTGAAGACGGAACGGCAATCGGTATGGGTATTGCCAATGCCGTTACCCGTTTGAAGGATAGCAAGGCAAAGTCGAAAGTCATTATTCTGCTGACGGACGGTGTCAATAATAAAGGTGATATTTCTCCTTTGACGGCTGCTGAAATAGCCAAGAGTTTTGGCATTCGCGTTTATACTATTGGGGTAGGAACCAATGGTATGGCTCCTTATCCTTATCCGGTAGGCGGAACAGTGCAATATGTCAATATGCCCGTCGAAATTGATGAAAAGACTTTGACACAGATTGCCGGAACAACGGAAGGTAACTATTTCCGTGCCACCAGCAACTCGAAGTTGAAGGAAGTGTACGAGGAGATAGACAAGCTGGAGAAAACAAAATTGAATGTAAAAGAATACAGCAAGCGCCAGGAAGAGTACCGCTGGTTTGCGTTGGCTGCTTTCTTGTGCGTATTACTGGAGGTACTGTTACGCAACTCTATATTGAAGAAGATACCGTAAAAACGGAGAATGTCTTTTAGTGTATCAGTCATTGCGTAGCCAAATTGTAAATTGTAAATTGCTAAATTGTAAATAAAAAGATGTTTCGATTTGAAGAACCTGCATATTTGTACTTGTTGCTGCTGCTGCCTTTATTGGCGGCCTTCTACTTGTACTCCAATTATCGGAGGAGGAAAGCCATTCGTAAATTTGGTGACCCTATACTGATGGCACAGCTAATGCCGGATGTTTCCAAATACCGTCCGGATGTGAAGTTTTGGTTGGTTTTTGCGGCTATCGGGTTGTTCACGGTACTGCTGGCACGCCCGCAGTTTGGTTCCAAACTGGAGACGGTAAAACGCCAGGGAGTGGAAGTGATGATTGCGTTGGATATATCCAATTCCATGCTGGCACAAGACGTACAGCCAAGCCGCTTGCAGAAGGCAAAACGGCTGGTGGCGCAGTTGGTAGATAAGATGCAGAATGACAAGGTCGGTATGATTGTTTTTGCAGGTGACGCATTTACCCAGTTACCTATTACGAGTGATTATATTTCTGCCAAGATGTTTTTGGAGTCCATCGACCCTTCGCTGATTTCCAAGCAAGGTACGGCAATTGGAGCTGCAATAAATCTGGCTGCCCGGAGTTTTACACCTCAAGAAGGAGTGGGACGTACTGTTATTGTCATCACCGACGGTGAAAACCATGAAGGTGGTGCCGTAGAAGCTGCTAAGGCTGCTGCAGAGAAAGGTATCCAGGTCAATGTATTAGGGGTAGGTATGCCCGAGGGTGCCCCCATTCCAATAGAGGGTACTAATGATTATCGTCGTGACCGTGAAGGTAATGTAATCGTTACTCGCTTGAATGAGCAGATGTGTCAGGAAATTGCTCAGGCAGGAAATGGTATTTATGTGCGCGTAGACAATACCAACGGTGCACAGAAAGCGATTAGTCAGGAAATCAACAAGATGGCAAAGGCAGATGTGGAAACACAGGTGTACACGGAATTCAATGAACAGTTTCAGGCAGTGGCATGGATTATTCTGCTGTTGTTACTGGCTGAGATGTTGATATTGGAGCGCAAGAATCCTCTGTTCCGCAACATTCATTTATTCTCTAATAAGAAATGATGCGTATGTTACAGAAAAAATATATTGGAATAGTTTTGCTGCTGTTAGTGGCAGCTTCAGCTTCTGCACAGAAGGCGGAACGCGATTATATCCGTAAGGGAAACCGTTTTTTTAAGGATAGCGTATATGTGGATGCAGAAGTGAACTATCGGAAGGCTTTGGAGGTAAACCCGAAGTCAACGGTTTCCATGTTCAACCTGGGAAATACATTGACCCAGCAGAACAAGCTGCAGGAAGCGATGGAGCAATATGTGGGAGCTACCAAGATAGAAAAGGACAAATCGAACTTAGCACAGATTTATCATAATATGGGAGTCATCTTTCATTCTCAGAAGGATTATGCAAAGGCGGTAGAAGCCTATAAGGAGTCGTTACGCAATAATCCGAAAGATGATGAAACGCGCTATAACCTTGCTTTGGCACAGAAACAGTTGCAAGACCAGCAGCAGAACCAGGATCAGAATCAAGATCAGGATAAACAGGACCAACAGAAGGAGCAGGATAAACAGCAGGATCAGCAGAAAGACCAGCAACAGAATCAAGACCAGCAACAACAACAACCTTCTCAGCCGGAAAAGAAAGATAATGAGATGTCTAAGGAAAATGCCGAGCAGCTGTTGAACTCTGTCATGCAAGACGAGAAGGATGTGCAGGATAAAGTGAAAAAGCAGCAGGTACTTCAAGGAGGTCGTCTGGAAAAAGATTGGTAACAAACATAATAGGAATAATATATGAGAAAAATAGTTTTCTTATGGATAGCACTGATTGCAGTCAGTATGAATGCCTTTGCCGATGGCAAGGTATCGTTTACTGCGTCTGCTCCTGACGCTGTGGCGGTAGGAGACCAGTTCAGACTGTCGTATACGGTGACTACACAAAAGGTAAGGGATTTTCGTGCTCCTTCTATGAAGGGATTTGATGTGTTGATGGGGCCCAGCCGCTCGCAACAGAGTAGCGTGCAGATGATTAATGGGCAGACGACTTCAACCAGCAGTATTACATTCACTTATATTTTAATGGCGACTGCAGAAGGTGATTTTACCATTCCAGGAGCCACTATCACTGCTGATGGTAACCAAATGGTTTCTAATTCTGTACGAGTAAGGGTTCTTCCGGCAGATCAGGCTACCAATGGAGCATCCTCAGGAAATGGTGGCGGACAGAGCAGTGGCACTGCCAGCCGCGCTTCTTCCGGGACATCTGTATCGAATAGTGATTTGTTTATTACAGCTACTGCCAGTAAGACGACGGTGTATGAACAAGAAGCATTCCTATTGACATATAAGATATATACCTTGGTGGACTTGCGTATGTTTGATAATGTGAAATTACCTGACTTCAAAGGATTCCATTCTCAGGAAGTAGAATTGCCTAATGACAGAAGATGGGGATTGGAGCATTATAAAGGTAGAAATTATCAGTCTACAATCTATCGTCAGTTTGTGTTGTTCCCGCAACAAGCCGGTAAGCTGACAATTGATGCAGCACGCTTTGATGCTTCCATTGCAAAGGCTACACAAGTTGCTGATCCGTTCGAGGCATTTTTCAATGGAGGAAGCAATTACGTAGAAGTTAAAAAGACAATTTTGACTCCGCAACTGACAATTGACGTAAAGCCCTTGCCGGCAGGTAAGCCAGCCGATTTTTCGGGAGGAGTGGGAGAGTTCAATATAACTTCTTCTATCAATAGTACAAATGTCAAGACCAATGATGCTGTTACTGTCAAACTTGTCATTTCTGGTACCGGTAATCTGAAATTGCTCTCTAATCCGGAAGTTAAATTCCCCGAGGATTTTGAAGTATATGATCCGAAGGTGGACAATAAATTCCGTCTGACAAATTCGGGCCTCTCCGGTAGTAAGGTCATTGAGTATCTGGCAATTCCCCGTAATGCGGGAACTTATAAGATTCCTGCCGTAAAGTTCAGTTATTTTGATATTAATTCCCGTTCGTATAAAACGCTGACTACGGAAGAGTATGAATTGCATGTGGAAAAGGGAGCAGGTAATGCAGCTCAGACCATTGCAAACTTTACAAGCAAGGAAGACTTGAAAGTATTAAACGAGGATATTCGTTTTATCAAGCAGAATAATGTCACTTTGTCTCCCAAAGGTGATTTCTTCTTCGGTTCGTTGACGTATTGGTTGCTTTATTTGATACCGGGTATTGCATTCATTACATTCTTTATCATCTATCGTAAGCAAATAGCAGCCAATACAAATGTAGCAAAGATGCGTACTAAGAAAGCCAATAAAGTGGCGGTGAAACGTATGAAACAAGCTGGTAAATTATTGGCCGAGAATAAGAAAGACGCATTTTATGATGAGGTTTTGAAGGCTCTTTGGGGGTATATCAGTGATAAACTGAACATTCCGGTATCCCGTTTGTCTAAGGATAATATCGAAGAGGAACTTCGTAATTATGGTGTGAATGATGCGTTGATAAAGGAATTCCTCGATGCATTGAACAACTGTGAGTTTGCCCGCTTTGCTCCGGGTGATGATAACCAGGCTATGGATAAGGTATATTCAGCTTCTTTGGAAGTTATCAGCAAAATGGAAAACTCGATAAAACATTAATCAGGAGGAAATGGTAATGAATAGAATATTGTTTTTTACTCTTAGTCTAGTGATGGCAATTACTGCCTATGGGCAGAATCCTGCATCTGTAGATACATTACAGACTGGTAGTGACTCTACATCCGTCGGTTCACATGCGGAATTCTCTGCTGCAAGACAAGAAAGCAATGTGACAAAGGCTGAAGGTGACAGCGCCTATATACGGAATGATTATGCTTCTGCCATTCAAATATATGAGAATCTGTTAAAGAAGGGAGAGGCTGCAGAGGTCTATTATAATCTTGGCAACAGTTATTATAAGGCAGATGATATAGCAAAAGCTATATTGAATTATGAGCGTGCCTTGTTGTTGGAACCTGGTAATGCTGATATTCGTGCAAATTTGGAAATAGCACGTTCTAAGACAATCGATAAGGTAATCCCAGTTCCTGAGGTTTTCTTTGTATCTTGGACTAAATCGTTGATTAATTGTCTTAGCGTAGATGCATGGGCTAAGTTGGGGATTGTGTTCTTTGTACTATTACTCGTTTCATTCTATCTCTTTTTCTTTTCAAAACAGATTATGGGGAAGAAAGTGGGATTTATTGCAGGAATAGTATTCCTGGCTCTTGTTATATTGAGTAATGTGTTTGCTGCTCAGCAGAAAGGCGAACTGATGGAACGTAGTGAAGCTATAGTGTTAGCACCTAGTGTCACAGTGCGTAGTACTCCCAGTGAAAGTGGTACAAGTCTGTTCATTCTTCATGAGGGACGTAAAGTTGAAATAAAAGACAACTCTATGCGTGAATGGAAAGAAATTCGTTTGGAAGACGGTAAAGTAGGGTGGGTTCCAGCTTCCGCCATAGAAGGTATTTAAATTTTCCCTATATTCTAAAAACAGCTCGTATAAGCCCGATAATTCTGCTTTATACGAGCTGTTTCTGTATGTTTTTAGGAGCTTTTTCTTCGTATTTATAATTCTGTATACTTCATTAGTGTCCCATTAAAATTGGGACGAATTAAAAATTAAACAAACTTGGCCCATTTGGTCCGAATCGTTCTTTGTCATTTTGAAATTTAGTTTTAT